>Ga0136610_1000007_pt1 | contig 37412 bp, 35 predicted proteins | sample AntDrymUQ1342206_2_FD_104804 | JGI IMG/M metagenome (GOLD analysis project Ga0136610, IMG submission 104804) | Polar desert sand microbial communities from Dry Valleys, Antarctica - metaG UQ134 (22.06) | ecosystem: Environmental > Terrestrial > Soil > Desert | place: Antarctica: Dry Valley...
CGAGGCGGCTCGTGTGCTGCGCCCCGGTGGCAGGTTCTACGCCGACCAGCACCACCTGTTGTCGATGGTGCGCAACTGGCAGGAGGAGTTCTCCCTGCGCCGCGACGGCGACTGGATGATCGACGAGCACGACTACGATGCCGCCACCGGCCGGACCATCAACGAGCGTACGATCCTGCGCGACGGACGGTCGCGGACCCTGCACTACTTCGTGCGCACCTTGACGGGCCCGGAATGGCGTGACTGGCTGCACCAGGCGGGTTTTTCCTCAGCAGCCCTCTACGGCGAAGGTGGATCGGAGCTGACGATGGACAGCCGGCGCCTGATCGTCGTGGGAGCCCGCTGACCATGCCGGACACCATCACCGTCTTCACCAACGCCACGCTGGTCGACGGCACCGGCGCCCAGCCCCGCGAGCACGCCACCGTCGTCGTCCAGGGCGACCGCATCGCCGAGGTCACGTCCGGAGATCAGCCCTACCGGGGGCAGGCGGCCGACAGCGTCGATTGCACCGGGCGCACGCTGGTTCCCGGGCTGATCGACGCCCACGTCCACGCCGCGGCCATCGACGTCAACATCCTCGAACAGCACCGCGTCTACCCGCCGTCGCTGGCCGCGCTGCACACCGCGCGACTGCTAAGCCAGACGCTGGCGCAAGGCTTCACGACGGTTCGTGATGCCGGTGGAGCCGACCGCGGTTTCGCCGACGCCGTCGAGGAAGGGCTGGTGCACGGACCGCGCCTTCTGGTCAGCGGGGCACCGGTCTCGCAGACCGGTGGGCACGGCGACCCCCGCCGTCGCACCGAGCACGCCGCCCCGTCGGTGTACTGCCCGGCAGTCGGCATGCGTTCCGTGGTGGCCGACGGCGTGGACGAGGTGCGCAAGGCGGTTCGCGAACAGCTGCGCACGGGCGCTCACCAGATCAAGGTCATGGCCAGCGGCGGCGCGATGTCGCCCACCGACGAGCTGGACACGACGCAGTACTCGGTCGACGAGCTGCGCGCGGCCGTCGACGAGGCGACCGCCGCCGGCACGTATGTCCTGGCGCACGCCTACTCCTCGGCGGCGGTGCGCAACTGCATCGCCGCCGGCGTCCGCTCGGTCGAGCACGGCAACCTCATCGACGCGGAGACGGCTCGTGCGCTGGCGGAGGCCGGGACGTTCCTGGTTCCGACCCTGGTGACCTACGACGCCTTGGCGCGCGAGGGTGCCGACTACGGCGTGCCGGCTGCCAACATCGCCAAGATCAACGAGGCACGGGAACAGGGACTGGCTGGCTTGCGCCACGCCGCGGAGGCTGGGGTCCGCATCGGCTCGGGATCCGATCTGCTGGGGCCGCTGCAGGTCCACAAGGCCCGCGAGCTGATCCTCAAAGCCCAGGTGCTGGGCCCGCTCGGTGCGCTCGTCGCCGCCACGCGATCCAACGCCGAGCTACTTGGCCTCGCCGACGAGCTCGGCACCATCGAAGCGGGCAAGGCCGCCGATCTGCTGGTGGTCGACGGCGACCTGTTCGGTGACCTTGGCCTGCTGACCGACCCCGCCAGGCTCGAGGTCTTCAAGAGTGGTCGGCGGCCACCGTCACCGCGACCCGTTGGACGGCGTTGACGGCGTAGCCGCCGACGTTCCAGTCCGGCGCGTCGGGCTGAACGCTGCCGGCCGCGTCGCGGGCGCGGCAGCACACCTCGTAGTCGCCGGGCTCGACGCTCGACCAGGAGTAGGTCCACGGACGCCAGGCTGCGGGCCCAACGGCCTGATCCAGGTCAGCCGCCTGCCAGTTGCGTCCACCGTCGACACTGACCTCGACGCGTTCGATCGGCGCCCAGCCCGACCACGCCTTGCCAACGATGGTGCACGGGCCGACGTTCAGATGCCGGCGGCGTGACAGAAAGTCGGGGATGCCCGGCGGTGCCATCAACGCCCGGCAAGCCATCCGGGTGACCGGCGTTCCCTCGTCATCATCGGGAGTCCGCCGGTAACGATATGCCTTGACGTTCTGGTAGCCGGTGAACGGTTCGTCGAGCACGGTGATCCGCCGCAGCCACTTGACCTGGGCCATGCCGTACCAGCCGGGCAGGAGCAGGCGCAGCGGGTAGCCGTGCTGGGGCGGCAGCGGCTGGCCGTTGAGCGCGTAGGCCAGCAGCACGTCGGGCCGTCGCGCCTCGTCGACAGCCAGGCCGCGGACATAGTCCTGCTCGACGCCCCCTTCCACCCCGCGGTCCAGGCCGGTGAAGGCCACGTCGATGGCGTCACCGCCGACCCCGGCCTCCTCCAGCAGCGGTGCCAGCGGGGTGCCGGTCCATTGCCCGGTGCCGACCGCCTCCAGCAGCCACGGCTGGCTGATCGGACGGGGCGACAGTCGCGCCCGGCCGTTGCCGGCGCACTCCATGGTCACCGGCTGCGTGACGGCGGGGCGGGCCATCAACTCGTCCAGCGACAGCAACAGCGGCCGCTCCACGCTGCCGTCGAGCTCCAGACGCCAGGCCGCCGAGTCCACTACAGGGATGTCGTAGTGGATCAGCAGGTAGTGCAGACCGGTCGGGGTGATGTCGTAGCGCAGCGCCTCCAAGGGCATCCCGTGGTTGCGGGCCGCCAGCGCCAGCTCTTCGCGGCTGATGGACTGCTCGTCGGAAAAAGCCATGCGCGGCCCCTGCAAATCAGCGGAACACCGAGCGGCGGTAGTAGCGCAGCTCCTGGATGGACGCCCGGATGTCGGCAAGCGCCCGGTGGCCGTCATCCTTGGCGGGCGCGTCCTCGAAGGCCTCGGGATACCACCGCCGCGCGAGCTCCTTGATCGTCGACACGTCGACGTTGCGGTAGTGCACATAGGCCTCGAGCTCGGGCATGTGGCGGCGCAGGAACGCGCGGTCGGCGTGGACGCTGTTGCCGGCCAACGGCGCCGAGCGCGAGTCGGGTACGTGCTCGGTGAGAAAGCGAAGGACCTGCGACTCGGCCTGTCCGACGGTCAGCGTGGCTGCCCGGATTTCACCGATCAGCCCCGACGCCTCGTGCATGCGGACCACCACCGGATCCATCGCCTCCAGCGCGCCCGCGGGCGCGGTCACCACCAGATCGGGCCCCTCCTGCACCCGCTCCAGTGCACCGTCGGTGACGATGACGGCGATCTCGACGATGTGGTGCCGTTCGGGGTCCAACCCGGTCATCTCCAGGTCCACCCAGACCAGCGGTTGCTGCATCAGCGCGACCTCCGACGCGTAACTTTCCAGGAACGGGTGCCTCGCCTGGCACGATAGCCGCCTGTTCAAGCTCATCGCTTCCCGATCGCCTGCGTCAGCCGGTGTCGGTCAGCTCGGCCAGCTCCAACCAGCGCGCCTCGGCGGCCGCGAGCTCGGCCAGCAGCGCCGCCAGCTCGTCGCCTGACGCGCGCGTGGCCGCGTAGTCGTCGCCGGCGGTCTGCAGCTCGACGGTCAAGGCGGCCTTGCGTTCCTCCAGTTCAGGGATCCGCCGCTCCAGCTGGGTCAGCTCCCGCCGCTCGCCGTAGGTGAGCTTGCGAGTGCGTGGAAGGCCACTGGGTTGCGCTGCGCTGGGCGGCGGCCCCGCTTCCTGACGTTGGCGACGTCGGGTCTCGCGCTCGCGATCGGCCTGCGACCGGCGCCACGCCGTCCATCCACCGGGATGGTGGCGGACGCCGCCGTCCGGTTCGATGGCCAGCAGATCCGAGCAGACGCGGTCGAGGAAGTAGCGGTCGTGGCTGGCGACCACCAGCACCCCCGGCCAGTCGTCGAGGTACTCCTCGAGCACCGCCAGGGTGTCCAGGTCCAAGTCGTTGGTCGGTTCGTCGAGCAGCAGGACGTTGGGCGCCTCGGCGAGGACGAGCAGCAGCTCCAGTCGCCGGCGCTCTCCGCCTGACAGCTCGCCGGCGAATGCGCGCTGGGCGTCGGGCGGGAAGCCGAAGCGCTCCAGCAGCGTCCCCGCTGAGATGGTCCGCCCGCTGAGCAGACGGGTTTCCAGCACGACCTCGGTGACCGTGTCGAGCACGCGCTGGTGGCTTGGCAGGGGCCGCGGATCCTGCCCGTACCAGCCGACCGCGACTGTGTCGCCGGTCACCACCTTGCCGGTGTCGGGCTCCAGCTCGCCAGCGATCAGCTGCAGCAGCGTCGTCTTGCCGCTGCCGTTAGGCCCCACAACGCCGATGCGGTCGCCCGGCTTGAGCCGCCGCTCCACCCCGCGCAGCACGACCCGCTGGCCGTACCGCTTGCCGGCGTTGTGCAGGTTGACCACCTTGGAGCCGAGCCGCCGTGACGGCAACTCGATGGCGATCTCGTCCGCAGCGGGGGCAGGGCCGGCGTCGAGCAGCTCGTGTGCGCGCTCTACCCTGTAGCGGGCCTTGGAGGTGCGGGCCTGCGGACCCCGCTGTAACCAGGCGAGCTCGACACGAGCGCGATTGGCGCGCCGGCGCTCGTTGGCCGCCGACTGCTCCACGCGCAGAGCCCGCCCCCGCAGATAATCGGCGTAGGACCCGTGCCCGCTGTGCAGCTGCCCGCTGTCAACCTCGACGATGCGGGTGGCGACGCGGTCCAGCAGGTAGCGGTCGTGGGTGACGAGCAGCAGCGCGGTGGCTCGCGACGACAGCTCGGACTCGAGCCACTCGACGACATCGACGTCGAGGTGGTTTGTCGGCTCATCCAGCACCAGCAGGTCGGACTCGTCGGCCAGCGCGGCCGCCAGCGCCACCCGCTTGCGCTGGCCGCCCGACAGCTCGCCGACCTTGCGCTGCGGTTCGTCCAGGCCGAGCTGGTGCAGCAGGGCAAGGCAGCGCTGCTCGCGTTGCACATAGGCGCGGTCGGCGAGCGGGTCAAACTGCGCAGGTCCCGCCAGTACCGCCTCGCGCACCGACCGGCGGGGATCGAGGTCGGGCTCCTGCGCAACGTAGCGGATGCGTAGCCCGGAGCCGTGCACGACGTGGCCGGTGTCGGGCGCCACGAGCCCGGCGGCCACCTTGAGCAGCGTCGACTTCCCGCTGCCGTTGCGCCCGATGACGCCCATGCGGTCGCGGTCGTCGATGCCGAGGCTGACCTCGTCGAGGACCTGCTTGGTGGCGTAGCGCAGAGCGACCCGCTCGAGGCTGACGATGTTCACGCGCTTGGGAAGCCCGGGGTGCCGGGACTTTCGCACCTGAGCGGTAGCAAACTCACTCCCACCTCGGGTTACGGCAAGAAGCCGAGGCGTTCCCGTACGGTCTGCATCGTCTTTATGGCGACTTCGCGGGCACGGCTGGCGCCGAGGCGCAGGATGTCGCTCACCGCTTCGGGATCACCCGACAGCTCGGCATGGCGTTCACGAACCGGTCGCAGCACGCCGTTGACGGCCTCGGCGAGGTCGGCTTTGAAGTCGCCATAGCCTTTGCCCGAATAGCGATCCTCCAGCTCCGGCACCGTCGCGCCGGTGACGGCGGCGAGCAGATCCAGCAGGTTGGTCACTCCGGGCTTGTCGGGTCCCGCTCGAACTTCCGAGCCGGAGTCGGTCACCGCTCGCATCAGCTTCTTGCGGGTGGTCGCCTCGTCATCGTTGAGCAGCAGCGTGCCGGCCGGACCAAGGGACTTGGACATCTTCTTGTCTACCAACTGCAGGTCCATGATCCGCGCGCCGACGGTGGGGAAGGTCGGCTGGGGCAGGGTGAAGGTGTCGCCGAAGCGATGGTTGAAGCGTGCGGCCAGATCCCGGGTGAGTTCCACGTGCTGGCGCTGATCGGCCCCGATCGGGACTTGTTCGGCCTGATACAGCAGGATGTCGGCTGCCTGGAGGACTGGGTAGGCGAACAGGCCCACGCTGACTGAGTCGCGCCCCTCAGACTTTTCCTTGAACTGGGTCATGCGCGACAGCTCGCCCATGGTGGCGACACAGTTGAGGTTCCACGCCAGCTCGGTGTGCTCGCGCACCTGGGACTGCACGAACAGCGTGCACACGTCAGGGTCGAGTCCGGCGGCCAGCAGCCAGGTCGCCAGGTCCACCGTGCGCTGCCGCAGGTCGGCGAGGTCGTAGGGAACCGTGATCGCGTGCTGGTCCACGATGCAGAAGAAGTGGCCGGGCACCTGCTCGCCGACCCAGCGCAGCCATGCCCCCAGATAGTTGCCGATGTGGGGATCGCCGCTGGGCTGGATGCCGCTGAGGACGCGGTGCACGAAGGTGGCTCTCCATCTTGAGGACACGACCAGGTTGCAGCGCAGGATACGGAGGGGTGGCCCTGATGTCAGCCGGCGACCGCGGCGCGGTAGCGCTCGAGCAGCAGCATCCAGCCCTCTGGCATGTCCATGCCGATGCGATACTCGGCGCTGCCCTCCCCGTGCCGCTCGAAGCCTCGGTGCTCCAGACTCACGTCGGTCCCTGACCCCTCAGGAGAGAAGCTGACGTCGACTTCACTGGCCTTCGCCGGATCGGGCTGCGGCAGTCGCTCGGGGGTGATCTGCCAGGTGAACGCCAACCGCTGCGGCGGCTCCCAGATCAGGACGCGGCCCCAGTCGCACGAGAAGCCATAGGGTCCCCGCTCGAAGCAGCGCCCGCCTTCGCGGGGTTCGATGGCGATCGTGTCCAGTACCGCACCTGCCCAGGAGTATTCGCGGGGCCACCAGATGGCAAGACCGTCGGCGAAGACGCTGAAGGCGCGCTCCGGTGGGGCGTGCACCCGCACGGCGCGCCGGATGGGCTGCTCATCGGCGGTCATACGTCCTCCGGTGCCAGGGCCATCGCATCTTCGCGGATCCGTTGCCGTAGTGCGGCCTTGTCGGTCTCGTCGAGCCAGGATGCCTCAACCCCGTCGACGGCGATCGCCACCATCTCATCCCAGCCGTAGCCGAAGGCCTGCATGGCGGAGCGGTACTCGTAGCCAAGGTCGAGGTCGGTCAGCGCCGGATCATCGGTGTTGAGGGTGGTCAGCAGACCCGCCTCGCGCATCTGGGGAAACGGGTGCAACTCGAGGCGCGCCACCTTGTTGGCGATGCGGATGTTGGAGTTGGGGCAGACCGTCAACGGGATGCGCGCGTCGGCGATACGCGCCGTCAGCTCCTTGTCGTCCAGGATCGACAGGCCGTGGTCGATGCGCTCACAGCCCAGCACCTCGACCCCAGCCACGATGTTGGACGGCGGGGTGTCCTCTCCCTGGTGGGAGGTGCGCCGTAGCCCCGACCGTCCCGCGAGAGCGAACGCGTCGGCGAAGGTCGTGGGGTCCACCCCGAGCTCGGTGGAGTCCAGTCCCACGCCGATCACCCGATCGGTGCCGGGGCTGTCGGCCCGGCGCAGCTCGACCAGGCGCTGCACCATCTGCAGGCCAGCGGCGGGCCCGTAGGCCCGGTCGATGTCGGCGATGAGCTTCACGCGGGCACCCGTCTCCGCCTCACCGGCGGCCAGCCCCTCGGCCAATCCCGCGATGATCTCGGCGAGGTCTTGGCCGGCGTCGAGGTGGCGCGCCGGGGTGAAGAAGGTCTCCCGGTAGACCAGTCCGTGGGCCGCGCCGTCGACCACGCTCTCGTAAGCCAGCCGCGCCCAGTCGTCGCGGTCGGCCAGCGCGGATTGCACCAGCCAGAAGACCTCGAGGAAGGTGTCGAGGCTGGTGTAGGCGTACAGCTCGGTGGGATCCGAGGTGGGCAGGACCAGCCCGTTCTTGCGTGCCAGCTCCACCACCGTTGTCGGCCGCATCGTGCCCTCTACGTGGCAGTGCAACTCGACCTTGGGCAACCGCTCCAACGCCGTGGCGACGTCCATGCACTCACCTCCCGCGAGGCGGTCAGCCTAACGGTGTTCCCCTGCATGCGGCGCAGACGTCCGAGCTCCCCAGTCAGAGCGCTTCCAGTTCAGACGGCATGGAAGCGACCGGCCGCAGGGAATGGTGGTCAACGGCGGGTTCGGAACGGGCAAGTCCCACCTGTTGGAGTACCTTCGCCCGTGGTGAGACTACACTTGCGGTGCAATGTCACCGAGGAGAGACCATGGCAGCCTCGCGGGCGACTTCGTACCGGCTCGATCCAGCCATTAAGAACCGACTGGAGGAGCAGGCGGCTGAGGAACGAGTTTCGGAGCGGGCTCTGCTGGAACGTCTGATTTCCGAGGGCCTCGACAGCCTGCACCATCCGGGCATCATCTACCGCGACGGGCCCACCGGTCGCCGAGCGGCGCTTGCGGTCGGCGCCGACGTCTGGGAGATCATTGCCGCCCTGCGGCACACCAAGGGGACTCAGGAACAGCGGATCGCCGCGTTGGCCGAGCAGTTCGGTCTACATCCGCGCCACATTCGCACGGCGATCGACTACGCGACCGTCCACCGCCACGAGATCGACGCCCAAGTTGCCCACAACGACAAGGTGGCCCAGCGGGTCCAGCGGTTGGCCGAGGCACGCGGCGACCTGATGGCGCACTAACCCGAGCGTGCGTTTCCTGATCGACCAGATGTTTCCTCCCGTCACCCGCGCGCAGCTGGTCGAGCGGAGTCACGACGCGGTGCATGTTCGAGACCGCGGCGTCGATGCCCGGCCGGACGCAGAGGTAGCCGCTGTCGCTGCGGCGGAAGGACGTGCGCTCGTCACTGAGAATGTCAAGGACTTCGCTCGGGAGCGCGGACTTGTGGTGGTGTGTGTCCTCAAGTCACGGTTGCCTGCTGAAGGGATGCACGTCCACCTCGCGGCATTGCTCGATCGGTGGGCCACCGCGAACCCCGAGCCATACGTCGGGCTGCAGTGGCCATAGGGGGAGGGTGAGTGGGTCTGTCAGAACGCGAGGTTCCCACCACCTCTACGGCTCACCGCTGGTGGCTAGACCTGCGCGTCGTTGTTCGCCGACGAGGACGGCGATTGCGAGTCGCGACGAACGCGAGAGGCGTAGTCGAGGGCGGTGAGGACGGCGAAGACGCAATAGACGGCCGCCACCGCGACGACGATGCGCCGGTGCTCGGGGACGGCGACTGGCCACAGAGCCGCGACCGCCACCGCAGCGAACAGGAAGCACCCAACACGGTGGCGCATGTCAGGTCACCGCCTGCACCAGCAGCGAGCAGACCGCAGCCACCAAGAACGCGCCGGGGATGGTGAGGATCCAAGCCCACAGGACCCGCGCCGCGACGGACCAGCGAACGGCGGACATCCGGTGGACGGTGCCAACGCCGACGATCGCCCCGCTGATCGTGTGCGTGGTGGAAACCGGGATCCCGGAAGCCGAGGCCGCGAACAACGTGACAGCGGCCGCCGTCTCCGCCGCCATGCCGCCGACCGGCTGCAGCCGCGTGATCCGCGATCCCAGTGTCTTGACGATCCGCCAGCCGCCGGACAGGGTGCCAAGCGCGATGGCTGTGTGGGCCGCCAGGACGACCCACAACGGTACGTCGGCCACCGCCGGCAGCCGTCCTGACCCGATCAGCACCGCGAGGATTACCCCCATCGTCTTCTGCGCATCGTTGCCGCCGTGGCCGAGGCTGAAGGCGGCCGCCGAGAGCAGCTGGCCGCGGCGGAACAGGCGGTTGAGCCGGTCCACCTGATTGACGCGATGAAATGTCCACAACACCACAATCATGAACACCATCGCCAGGGCCAGCCCGATGAGCGGGCTGAGCACGATGAAGACGCCGATCTTGCGCAGGCCGCTGGAGATCAGCACGTCGGGGCCGAAGCGAGCCACCGCCCCGCCGCACTCGGCGGCGTTCGCGGCCGCCGATCGAAACAGGACGAAGAAGTGGTCGTTGGTCGGCACCAAACGAAAGCGCGTCGGCGAGTCGGCTCCTGTACGGCCCATGGGCATGGGCGCGCCAAGCGGCGCTGCCGCACAGCTGCCCCACGAACCGCATTGTGCTGAGAATCCCGCCAAGCGCAACCTGGCAGCCATCTGACCGCCACCTGGCCGTAATCAGATCACCACCTGGCCGTAACCTGATCGCCGCCTCCACCGAGCCTGAGCAGGCGGCCGTTCGTTGACATCGCTGCCCCCAGCCGGATACTCACCGGCCATGGTCGCCAGCGTCGACACGCCCCGGAGCACCGCGGTGAGGCTGGTCCTGCGCGGAGCGCGCTGGCCCGGCGACGTGGCCATCCGCGAGGGGCTGATCGAGGCGGTCGGCGAGGTGGCCGCCGAACCCGGCGATCGGGTGCTGCGCTGCGACGGCGACATCGTCACGGCCGGCCTGGTCAACACCCACCACCACCTGTACCAGTGGATGACCCGCGGCCGCGCGGTCGACTGTGACCTGTTCGGCTGGCTGACCGAGCTGTACCCGGTGTGGGCGCAGCTGGACGTCGCCGACGTGCATGCCGCCGCGCTGGTGGGCCTGAGCGAGCTGGCGCTGACCGGCTGCACCACCGCTGCCGACCACCATTACCTGGTCCCCCACGGCGACGACAGTGTCTTCGACGCCATCGCCGAGGCGGCCACGGCCGTCGGCATCCGCCTGCACCTGGCGCGCGGCTCCATGGACCTCGGCGAGTCCGACGGCGGCCTGCCGCCCGACGCCGTGGTCGAAGACCTCGACGCGATCCTGGCCTCCACCGAGTCGGTGGCCGACCGCTGGCACGACGGGGAGCGGATCAGCGTCACGGTCGCCCCGTGCAGCCCGTTCAGCGTGTCCCCGGAGCTGATGCGCGAGTCCGCCGCCCTCGCCCGGCGGCGCGGCCTGCGGCTGCATACCCACCTCGCCGAGACCGTCGAGGAGCAGACCGACTGCCTGCGGCGGTTCGGGCGGCGTCCGCTGGCCGTCCTCGACGAACTCGGCTGGATCGCCGACGATGTCTGGGTGGCTCACGGCATCCATTTCGACGACGCCGAAGTCCGCCGGCTCGGGGAGGCTGGGACCGGCGTGGCCCACTGCCCGTCGAGCAACGCGCGGCTGGGCGCCGGTCTGTGCCGCGTCACCGACCTGGAGGACGCCGGCGTGCCGGTCGGCGTCGGCGTCGACGGGGCGGCCTCCAACGAGGTTGGCGGGCTGTTCGCCGAGTTGCGCCAGTCGCTGTACACCGCCCGCCAGCGCAGCGGGCGGCCGGTCGCCTTCGGGCCCGCCGACGCCCTACGTCTGGCCACCGAGGGCGGCGCGCGTTGCCTCGGCCGCGACGACATCGGATCGCTTTCTCCCGGCTGTCGCGCGGATGTGGTCATATGGCCGGGCGAGGATCTGGCGGACGTGTCCGACTCCCTTGCCGGAATGGTCCTCGGACCCGACCGGCGGGCACGCCACGTGCTCGTGGACGGCCAGGCCGTGGTCCGCAACGGGGCCCTGGTCCACGGGTCGATCGAGCAGCACCGCAGGGAGCTGGCGCGCCGGGCGCGCCGGCTGTGGCCATAGCCGGACACCCCGCCGGCAGGACCGACAAGGGAGCTCGCATGAGGCGCAAGCGAATCACGTTGCTGTCGGCTTTGGTGGCGCTGGCGCTGACTGCGGCGGCATGCGGCGGCGGTCAGGCTGCCGGCCCCGCCGGCAGCGAAGCGGCCGAGGGCGGCGCGAGTGGGGGCGGCGCGAGCGCGGGCGCCACCGCGGGCGAGCCGCTGAAGGTGGCATTCGTGTACGTGGGGCCGGTAGGTGACGCCGGATGGACTTACCGCCACGACGTCGGCCGCCAAGAGCTTGAGGAAGCGCTTGGCGACCGGGTCGAGACCACGTTCGTGGAGAGCGTGCCGGAGGGCCCGCAGTCCGAACGGACCTTCGAAGACCTCGCCCGCCAAGGTAACAAGCTGATCTTCGGCACCAGCTTCGGCTACATGGATCCGATGATGGCCGTGGCCGAGAAGTTTCCCGATGTGGTGTTCGAGCACGCCACCGGCTTCAAGACGGCCGAGAACCTGGGCACCTACTTCGGTGCCGCCGAGGAGGGCCGCTATCTGGAGGGCATGGCCGCGGGCGCCGCCAGCGAGTCCGGAAAGCTCGGCTACGTCGCCGCCTTCCCGATTCCCGAGGTGTTGCGGGGCATCAACGCCTACACGCTCGGCGCCCGGTCGGTAAACCCCGACGCCACCGTCCGGGTCGTGTGGACCTCGACGTGGTTCGGTCCCGAGATCGAGAAGCAGGCCGCCGAGAGCCTGCTCGACGCCGGCGTGGACGTCATCGGCCAGCACCAAGACACCCCCGCGCCGGGAGAAGCCGCCCAGGCGGCCGGCGCCAAGTGGACCGGCTACAACTCCGACATGGAGGAGTTCGCGCCCGAGGCCTGGCTCACCGCCACCCAGTGGGACTGGGGCCCGCACTACATCGACACGGCTGAGAAGGTCCTCGACGGGTCCTGGGAAAGCACGCAGTACTACGGCAACATGGCCGACGGCCTGGTGACCCTTGCGCCCTTCGGCCAGTCCGTCGGCGACGACATCAGGGCGCAGATCGAGGAGCGGATGGCGGAGCTGCGCGACGGCGAGTTCGCGCCCTTCACCGGCCCGGTCAACGACCAGTCCGGCGAGGAACGCATCGCCGAGGGCGAGCAGCCGCCGCTGGAGGACCTGCTGTCGATGGACTACTTCGTCGAAGGTGTCGACGGCGAGATTCCCGAGCAGTAGCGGTCGGTGTCGGGACAGTCTGCGTCGGGCGCGAGGCGGTCCGGGGCGGACGCCGCGTCCTCGGCGGAGGCGCCTGTCGTCGAGGCGCGTGGCGTTGGCAAGGTCTTCCCCGGGGTGACCGCCAACGCCGGGGTGGACCTGGCGGTCCGCCGCGGGGAGGTCCATGCCCTGCTCGGCGAGAACGGCGCCGGCAAGAGCACCCTCGCGTCGATCCTGTGCGGGCTGTACCAGCCTGACGAGGGCACGGTGCTCGTGGACGGACGTCCGGTGACGCTGCGCAACCCTCGCGACGGGCTGGCCCGCGGCATCGGCATGGTCCACCAGCACTTCCGGCTGGTCGAGCGGTTCACCGTCGCCGAGAACATCGTCTTGGGCGACCGCCGGCAGCCGCTGGTGCTGTCAGCGGGCCGAGTGCGCAGCGCGATGGTCGAGCTTGGGGAGCGCTACGGGCTGTCCATCGACCCGGACGCCCGCGTCGGCGACCTGGCGGTCGGTGAGCAGCAGCGCGTCGAGATCACCAAGATGCTGTACCGCGGCGTCGACGTGCTGCTGCTCGACGAACCGACCGCCGTGCTCACCCCGCAGGAGGCCGATGCGTTGTTCACCACGCTGCGCGCGATGGCCGCCGACGGCAAGGCCGTGGTGCTGATCAGTCACAAGCTCGGCGAAGTTCTGGCCGTCGCCGACCGTGTCACGGTGCTGCGTGACGGCCGGGTCGTGGGAGCGGTCGCCGCCGACGCCACCGACCGCCACCAGCTGGCCACGATGATGGTGGGCCGCGAGGTCGACCTGTCACCGCGACGCGCGCAGAGCCCGCCCGGTGTGGCTGTGCTCGACGTGCGCGGCGTCAGCCTGCGGCCACCGGGGCGACCGGCACGGTTGGCGGGCGTGAGCCTGCAGGTGCACGCCGGAGAGGTCGTGGGCGTCGCTGGCGTGGCGGGCAACGGCCAGCGCGAGCTCGCGGAAGTGGTCGCCGGTCTGCGGGCACCGACCGAGGGCACGGTGGTGGTCGCCGGCCGGGGCACCACAGGGCGAGGGGCTCGCGCCGCCCGAGGAGCGGGACTGGCGTACGTCCCCGAGGACCGCCTGGGCACCGGGCTGGCGCCGAGCCTGTCGATCGCCGACAACTTGCTGCTGACGCGGCCGCTGGGGTTCTTCGTGGACCGGCGCACCGCTACCGCCGACGCCCGTTGCGTCATCGAGCGGTTCGACGTCAAGGCCACCGGCCCCGCCGCGGCCGTGCGCGGGCTGTCCGGGGGCAATGTGCAGAAGGTCCTGCTTGGCCGCGAGCTGAGCGACAGCTGCACCGTGCTGGTCGTGGCCTCCCCCACCCGAGGGTTGGACGTGGGTGCGATCGAGTTCGTCCGCGACCTGCTCGACGAACGCCGCCGCGGCGGCGTCGGGGTGCTGCTGCTGTCAGAGGATCTCGACGAGATCCGTGCGCTGGCCGACCGGATCCTGGTGCTGTTCGAGGGCAGGATCGTGCTGGAGCGTGCCGGCGGGGACGCCGATCTAACCGAGCTGGGTCTGGCGATGGCCGGGGCAGGCGCGTGACCGCGCTGCGCGCTGTGCACCTGCAACGCCGGCCACGGGTGCGGCCGTGGCAGCTGGTGGCCGTGCCGGTCGCGTCGATCGCCGCGGGGCTGGCGGTCGGTGCGGTGTTCCTCACGCTGACCGGCCACGACCCAACGATGGTCTATCCAGCGATGCTGTCGGCGGCCTTCACCACGTGGTTCGGCTTCACCGACACCTTGGCCTCGGCCACGCCGTTGATCGGAACGGGGTTGGCGGCCGCGGTCGCGTTCCGCTTCGGCCTGTACAACATTGGTGCCGAGGGACAGCTGTACGCCGGCGCGATCGCCGCGTCGGGCGTGGCCCTCGCCCTTGGCGAAGCAGTTCCGGCCCCCGCAGCGGTCACCGCGCTGCTGCTCGCCGGGGTCGCCGGTGGCATGCTGTGGATCGCGGTGCCGGCCGCCGCCAGGGCATGGCTGGGCACCAGCGAGATCATCACCACGCTGCTGCTCAACTACGTGGCGCTGTACTGGATGCGCTACCTCATCTTCGGATCGACCAGCTTCTGGCGCGACCCGACATCGACCAACTTCCCGCAGGGCAAGCCCATCCCGGCCAGCGCCGAGCTTGCGGAGTTGGGACTGACCCGGGTGCACCTCGGGCTGGGCGTGGCGGTCCTGGCCGCCGTGCTGGTGACCCTGGTGCTCAACCGCACCCGGCTCGGCTTCCACCTGCGCGTGTACGGCGATTCCGAGGCCGCCGCCAGCTATGCCGGGATCAACGTTCGACGCCTGGTGCTGGCGGTGCTGCTGGCGTCCGGAGCGCTGGCGGGGCTGGCCGGCGCCGGCGAGATCGGGGGTCGCGCGCACGCACTGGACCCCCAGGGCCTGGCCCTGGGTCTGGGCTACGCGGGCATCATCGTGGCCGCGCTGGCGCGCTACAACCCGCTGGCGGTGGTGCTGGTGGCCGTGCTGCTGGGCGGCGTGCGCAACGCCGGCACGGCGCTGCAGAGCCTGCCGGGCGGGCGGGTCCCCATCGCGATCTCGACGATGCTCGAGGGCGCGATTCTGTTGTTCACCCTCGGCGGTGAGCTCTTCATCCGCTACCGGCTGCGCTTCGGGCGCGGGCAGGGTGCCGCGACGGCCGAAGACCTCGAGTCGATGCCGGTTGCCTCACCCGCAGAGCCCACGACACGATGAATGACAGTGCGATCGTCCTGACACTGGCGGCTGCGGTGGCCGCCGGAACTCCCCTGGCCCTGGCCGCCCTCGGCGAGCTGCTGACCGAGCGTGCCGGCGTGCTCAACCTCGGCGTCGAGGGAATGATGCTGCTGGGCGCCGTGACCGCCTTCCTCGTCGGCGACGCCACCGCCGATCCTTGGCTCGGCCTGGTCACCGGGATGCTGACCGGAGGCGCCCTGGCGGCGGTCCACGCCTTCCTGTCCGTGACCATGCGCGCAAACCAGATCGTGGCGGGCCTGGCGCTGGTGATCTTCGGCACCGGGCTGTCGACCTTCCTCGGCCAGCCCGTCGAGGGGCGTCCGCTGACGGCGCGGATCACCACGGCGGCCGTGCCCGTGCTGGCCGACATCCCTGTCGCGGGGCGCATCCTGTTCCAACAGGACCTGGTGGTGTACGCCACCTGGGCGCTGGTGCTGGCGGCGACCTTCTACCTGACTCGCACGCGCGCCGGCCTGTCGCTGCGGGCGGTGGGTGAGTCGCCAGCCACCGCCGATGCGATGGGGGTGCGGGTGGCCGCGACCAGATATGCGCACACCATCGCCGGCGGCCTGCTGGCGGGCGCAGGCGGGGCGTACCTGATCCTGGCCAGGGTGCCGAGCTGGTCGCAGGCGGCAACCACCAACGGGGTTGGCTGGATCGCGCTTGCGCTGGTCGTCTTCTCGTCGTGGCGACCGTTGCGGCTGCTGGCGGGCGCGTACCTGTTCGGTGCGGCGTTGCGTGCCAACTTCGCGCTGCAGGCGGCGGGAGTTCGCGGCATCCCGGCGGAGGTCCTGGCGCTGCTGCCCTACCTGCTGACCATCGCGGTGATGATCGGCCTGTCGTTCAGCGACCTTCGCCGCCGTGCGGGTGCTCCCGCGGCGTTGGGGCTGCCCTACGTCCGCGACGAGCGCTGAGACCGGACGACTGAAACGTCACGTCTTGGACGTTGCCGCCGCCTGGTAGCGCGTCGGGGCCTCGACCAGGGCCGGTTGGCTCGACCAGGGAAACTCGATCCAGCGGTCGGTGCGACGCCACACGTAGTGGCTGCGGACCACCGAGCGCGGCTTCTCGTACAGCACCGCGACTCGCGTTTCGGCGACTTTGCCGTCGCACAGGTCACGCACGAGGGCCAGCGTGTGCCCCGTGTCGGCGACATCGTCGGTGATCAGGACACGCGCGCCTCGGGCCTCGTCGAGGTTGAGGATCGGCGGCAGCACCACCGGCGCGTCGAGCCGTTCGTCCACGCCGGTGTAGTACTCGACGTTGAGGATGAAGCAGCTCTTGACCGCCAAGGCATAAGCGATCAACCCTGCGACCGGCAAGCCGCCGCGCGCGATGCCCAGGATGATCTCCGGCCGGTACCCGTCGTCGACGACCTGCTGCGCCAGCTCCCGCCCGGCGACGCCGAACTCCGCCCAGTCAAGAACCTCCCGCTCCTGCATCGCCACACCCTAGCCAACACCCTCGCCCGGGGTGGTGGGCATTCGAGACCGAATCGGTACCGGATTCACACCACCCCGGGGTTAGGGCGCAGGACGGCGGGGTCGATGCCGGCGCGGTCGAGCGCTTCGGCTTCGAGGATGGCGCCGCAGTCGACGGCGCGGCGCACGTGGGCGAGCAGCGCACGCACGGTGGCGGGCTCGTCGAGCACGCCCGCCGCAGCCGACTGCGCCGACCAGGCCCTGACGCGAGCCAGCGCCTCGTCCAGGCCGTCGAGCAGGATCGCGTAGACGGTCGCGTAGCGACTTGGCAGGTGGGCGGGATGCAGGTCCCAGCCCTGGTAGAAGCCGTGGACCCACGAGTGACGGACGCCGGCGCTGTGGGCTTGCCAGGCGGCGTGCACCGCTGCAGACGTGTCGCCGGCGGGCACCACGTTGGTGGAGCCGTCCGACAGCCGCACCCCCGTTCCGGCCAGGGTGGTCTGCATGACGTGGCGAGCGAAGTCGCAGGCCGGATGGGTGCTGCGTTGCTCGTCGGGCAGCAGCCCGCAGGCGGCGGTGTAGTCGAACACCCCGAAGTGCGCCGCCGAGACGCGGCCGTCCCCGGCGCCCACCAGCGCCGGCAGTGCCAGCCGCCCCTGGCGGTCGACGATCGATTGGGGGGTCTCGACCTGCAGCTCGAAGCGCAGCACACCGACAGCCAACCCGAGGGCCTGCTCCAGCCGGGCGCATACCTCGGCGAAGGCCGCGACGTGCTCGGGGGCGACGATCTTGGGGAAGGTGACGGCGAACCGGCCCGGAAGTCGCCCCTCGGTCCGCTCCAGCAGGGCGGTCAGGAACACGTCGAGGGTGCGCACGCTGCGCTGCTGCAGCCCGTCGCAGAAGGACTTGACCCGCAGCCCTACGAACGGGGTGGCGGTGCCGCCGGCCAGGGCCTCGGCGACGACGATCGCCGCGGCGACGGCGTGCTCGTCCTCGCTCGCGTCGTCGCGGACGCCGTAACCGTCCTCGAAGTCGACCCGCAGATCCTCGACCGGCTCGGTTCGCAGCTTGGCCCCAACTCGCTGGCAAACGGCCTCGGTCAACGTCCGGGGTATCCCGAAGGCGGCGGCGAAGGTCGCTGGGGTGGCGGCGTGGGCGTCCAGCAGACGCAGCGCCTCGGCGCCCATCTCGGCGACGGTGCCCGCCGAGAAGCGGTCGGCCGGCAGGTACACGGTGTGCACCGGCTGGCGCCCGTGGGAATCGCCGGGATGAGCCCGCGCATCCTCGCCGGCCACGCTCGTGACCCGGTCGAACAACTCCTGCAAGCCTGCCGGATCCAGCGAGCGCGTCATCGCTGGTCGCGGGTGACCGTGCCCTCGATGACGCCGAATGGGCGATCGGTGGCGACGAAGACCCGGTTCGGGTTGTCCATGCCGTAGGGCGACAGGTCGGCGGGCACGTGGTGCTGGTTCGGCAGTGAGAAGTGGATGTCGCCCACGTCCGGACACGAAGCCAGCACTGCCTCGCCCATCACCCACAGGGTGTGCTGCAGCGACCGGCTGTCGTCATGGCCGGCGAAGGCGTCGAGCACCGCCCGCCGGACATCGTCGGCGCACTGGGAGTAATCAAGGCCGAGACGGGTGTAGCGCCAGGTCGCGGTGATCGAGGTGGCCAGGATCCGGTCCGGAGCCGACGGCAGCGTTGTGAAGCGGTCGACGAGGTAGCCGGTGAACGCCGAGCCGCTGGTCTTCAGCACGTACAGGTCCGCGACGCCGGCAGCCACTTCGACGTCGTCGCCATCCCGGCTCCGCCCTCGGCTGACGATCGCCGTGCGCAGCCCGCCGCCCGCCCGGCTGAAAGTGAAGGGATGGTCGCCGGCGATGCGCTCCCACGGCTGCTGCAGCAGCGAGACGGTGGCGAGCTCGGCGGCGGGCGCGGCCTCCAGCAGGTAGGTCGTCAGGCGCAGGCCAAACGACTCGGGCGTGCCGACCGGCTCCTCGCGAGCCAGCGCGTAGCAGGCGCCGCGCATGGTGTCGGTGGGCAGGATCGCCGAGTTGTCGCCCTCCGCGTGCGCTGGCGTGAAGGCGCCTTCCAGGCGCACGTCGATGGTCAGGTCGGTGAAGGCGTGCCGTTCGCCGTCACGGTCGACGGTGGCCAGGCGGATGCCCGACTTGCCGTAGCGGTTGGCACCCAGCGCGATGGCCATCGGTCAGCTCCCTCGGTAGGTGGTGTAGCCGTACGGGCTCAGCAGCAGCGGCACATGATGATGCTGCCAGGGGTCGGCGACCACGAAGGTCACCGTCACCTCGGGATAGAAGCCCTCATCGCCGAGGTACGCCCCGGTGTCGAACGTGAGCCGGTGCTGGCCTGACACCGTCGGCGCGCCTTCCAGCAGGTCGAGAATGCGGCCGTCCTCGCCGGTTTCACCGCCGCCGATCTGTTGCCAGGTGCCCTGCTCGGTCCGCCGCTCGAGCATCACTGCCACGCCGGTGGCGGGCAGGCCGGTTGCGGTGTCGAGCACGTGCGTGCTGAGGCTCATGACTGCGCACTCGGCAGGACGAGCTTAGCCAGCCGCAGGCGCGTGATCTTGCGTTGCTCCTCGGCAGTCACCCGCAACTCGGCGTCTGGTTCGTTGCCCATCCGAGTCCGCAGTGCGGCGAGCATCTCATCGGCGGAGCGGCCCGTGGCGCAGATCAGGAAGACATGCCCGAAGCGCTGCTCGTAGGCCCGGTTGCCCTCCGCCAGCGCATCGAGAGTTTCCGCCGAGGCCACCTGGGTCGCTGACTGCTCCCGCTGCGCCCAGCCCCGCCCCTGCTCGCGGTCGGCCGTGCCTGGAACCGGGGCTGCCCTGACCCGCGCGCCGATGCGTGGATGGGCGGCGAACGCCTGCTGCCAGTCCTCGGGGCCCGTGGCCTCCCAGGCCTGGTCGGCGGCGGCCAGCAGGGCGTCGAAGTCGGCGAACGGCCTGGTTTCGGCCAGCCGCGCTGCCCACGCGGTTGACGCGCAGCAGGTCCTGACCTCGTCGGCGAACGCCGGCGAGGGCAAGGCGTTGAGCCAGCGCACGCCGGCCGACCGCCAACCGACCTCGGTGACGCGGCCGTGCAGACGCAGCCGGGCCACGCCGCCGTCGGGGAAGATGTTAAGCCGGACATGGGTGGCGGGGCGGGCGTGGTCCACGTCGAAGGTATGCCGGGCGTGCGGGCCGAGCTTGGCTGGCGCCAGCAGCTGCCGCCACTCGGCGCCGTCCGGCGGCACGGTCACGTTCCCGGCGTCGCACGTCTCCAGTGAGCAGCTGTCCGGGTAGTTGCCCTTGAAATTGGTGGTGTCCACCTCGACGCGCTCGACGACGCCCTGCGTCGCCAGCCGCACGATCGCCCAGTCGTGGCCCGGACCGCGCCGCCGGCGGGTCTCCCAACCGTCGCCCATGTCCCGACCGTCGCCCACCGTGACCAAGTTGTGGCCCGGCGAGAAGAACACGTCGCTGCAGGCCGGCACGGTGCCGCCGTTGACCACCGCCGCGAGGTCGAGCCGCTCATCTGGAGCTGCCCGTCGTCGAAGGTCGGGCAGCGGCTCGCCGTGGACCCGCAGCCGCGCCACACCACCGTCGGGAAAGATGTTCAGCCGCAGGTGCGTGACCCGTTGCGACGCCTCGACCGAGAAGGCGTTGCGCGCGTCACCTTCCAGGGGTGTCTCGCCCAGCAGTGGGAACCATTGGGCGTCGGTCAGGTCTGCGGCGGTCAGCGCCCCGTCGGCGACGCAGCCGTCCAACGAGCAGCGGTCGGGGTAGTTGCCGCGAAAGAAGCTGGTGTCGACGACCACGCCGCGGAGGATGCCCGGCACGCCGAGGCGCAGCACGCACCAGTCGTGCCCGGACTCGCGGCGGCGCCTTGTCTCCCAGCCGTCCATCTGTTTGCCACGGTCGGTGTAGCGGTGCGAGTCGAACACCGGGGGTCGCGCCAGCAGCAGGTTCTCCTTGGCGGCGAAGAACTCGTCGTTGGCGGCCAGCGCCATCCCGCCGAGCCGCACGGCGGCCAGATCGACCAACTGCGTGAAGCCGGGGTCCGCCGCAGTGGTCACGTGCGCTCCAGCAGCCGCCCGGCGGGGTCGCCGGCGACGTGTCCGTTGCGCTGCACGCGCACCCCGCGAACCCAGGTGGCGACGACGCGCCCGGCCAGGGTGTGGCCCAGGTAGGGCGACAGCTTGTGGCGGTGCTCCAGCTCGTCGCGCTGCACGGTTGACTCGACGTCGGGGTCGAACAGCACAAGATCGGCGTCCTTGCCGGTCTCGACGGAGCCCTTGCGCTCCAGCCCGGCGAACCGTGCCGGTCCTTCGGCCATCCACCGCGCGATGTCACCGAGGGAGGCGCCACGCCTTCGGGCCTCGGTCCACACCACGCGCAACCCCAGCTGCAGTGAGGAGATCCCGCCCCAGGCCTGCAAGAAGTCGCCGTCGTCGGGACGCTTGAGATCGCTCGGACAGGGTGAGTGGTCGCTCACCACGAAGTCGATCGCGCCGCTGCGCAGGCCGTCCCAGAGCCGCTCGCGGTTGGCGGCCTCGCGCACCGGCGGAGCACACTTGTGCGCCGTCGCACCGTCGGGCACGTCCTCGGCGGCCAGCGCGAGGTAGTGCGGGCACGTCTCGGCGGTGATCGTCAGGCCCTCGGCGTGAGCCGCGCGCAGCTGCGCCAGGGCGCCCGCGGCCGACAGGTGCACCACATGCACGTGGATGCCGTGCGCCCGCACCAGCTCGACCAGCTGCGCCACCGCCTGCTCCTCCGCGGCGGGCGGCCGCGACGCCAGGTAGGTGGCATAGCGGCGCGGATCGGCATGACCCAGGGCCGCGGTGGCCACGGCGATTGGCCCGGGAGTCTCGGCGTGCACGATCAGCGTGGCGCCCAGCACCGCCATCTCTCCGGCGACCGCCGCCAGCGCAGCCGTGTCCAGGCACGCGAACTCGGCGACGCCCGAGTCGACGAGGAACGCCTTGAAGCCGAAGACGCCGGCGTCGTGCAGCGCCTTGAGGTCCGCGGCGTTGTCCGGCACCGCCCCGCCCCAGAAGCCCACGTCGACCCAGCACTGGCCCTCGGCGGCGGCCCGCTTGACGGCGAGATGAGCGGCGGTCGTCGTTGGCGGGATGCTGTTGAGCGGCATGTCGAGCAGGGTCGTGACCCCGCCGGCGGCGGCTGCCCGGGTCGCGGTGGCGAACCCCTCCCAGTCGGTGCGGCCCGGTTCGTTGACGTGGACGTGGATGTCGACCAGGCCGGGCAGCAGGGCCGCCTCACCTCCCTCGACGGTCGGCGCGCCCGCCGGCACATCGTCGAAGTCGCCGACGGCAGCGATCACGCCGGCGCGGATGTGCACGGCGGCGGGCCGCTCGCCCTCGGGCGTGACGACCCGCCGGCTGCGCAAGACGAAGTCGGGCATCGCTGGCAACATCGGTCCCGGCCACCGGCATGTCAACCCGGGGTGCTGTGACGTTGCCGCCGCACGGGTAGCAAAGTCACAGCACCTCGGGCCGGGGACCTAGGATCGTGGGACCACCCGACGGCGAGGAGAGGCATGACGGTCGCTCGGCCGACGACGCTCAGCCAGGCCGTCGATGCGCTCGCGGCCATGCCCGACGCGCAGCTGCTGGCGGGCGGAACGGACTTCATGGTGGAGGTGAACTTCGGCCATCGCCGGCCAACGGACGTCGTGGCGCTGCGGCGCGTCGCCGAGCTGCGCCACCACGCCACCGACGGCGACGAGGTCGTCCTCGGTGCCAACGTCACCTACTCGCAGATGCAGACCGAGCTGGCCGAGGCCCTGCCCGCTCTGGCGGCCGCCGCACGGACGGTCGGGTCGCCCCAGATCCGCAATGCCGGAACCATCGGCGGCAACGTCGCCACCGCGAGCCCCGCCGGTGACACCCTGCCGTTCCTCGCGGCCGTCGAGGCTGATGTCGTGCTGGCCTCGCCCGACGGCACCCGACGCCTGCCGCTGGCCGACTTCATCACGGCGGCGAAGCGAACCGCGATCCAGCCCGGCGAGGTGATCAGCGAGGTGCGCTTCCCCGCCGTCCGCGGTCCCCAGCAGTTCCTCAAGGTCGGCACCCGCAACGCCATGGTGATCTCGATCGCCTGCTGCGCCATGGTCGTGGACACCGACCACCGGCGCGTGCGCTGCGCCTTCGGCTCGGTCGCTGCGCGACCGCTGCGCCCGACCGAGGCCGAGGACTTCATCAGCGACGCGCTGGACTGGGACACACTGGACGCCGAGACCAACGCCGTCGACCGCTTCGCCGCGCTCGCGGCCGCCGCCGCCGAACCGATCACCGACCACCGGGGCACCGCCGAGTACCGGCGCCACACCGTCAAGGTGATGGCCCGGCGTGCCCTGACCAGGAGCTTGCGCGCATGACCTCCGATCGCAATCCCGGCTACGCCGAGGCCGGCCACAGCCAGGTCGAAGCCGCCGCCGAGGGCGCGCCGGCCGGCTCCCGGCTGACCGACGAGTCGGAGTCCTACACGCTGCAGGTCAACGGCCGCGAGGAGTCGGTCAAGGCGGCGTGGCTCGGCGAAAGCCTGCTGTACGTGCTGCGCGAGCGCCTGGGCCTTCCCGGCTCGAAGAACGCCTGCGAGCAGGGCGAGTGCGGGTCGTGCTCGGTGTTCCTCGACGGAACCCTGGTGGTGTCGTGCTGCGTGCTCGCCGCCGACGCGGTCGACTCCGAGGTCGTCACGGTCGAGGGGCTGGAGCCGGGTGACGGTCTGTCCGACGTGCAGCAGCGCTTTCTGGACGCCGGCGCGGTCCAGTGCGGCTTCTGCACCCCTGGCTTGATCGTGGCGGTGCACGACCTGCTCGACCGGGTGCCCGATGCCGACGAACTGACTGTGCGCGAGGCGATCTCGGGCAACCTGTGCCGCTGCACCGGTTACGGGCGGATCCTGCAGGCGGTTGTGGACGTGCAGCGGCAGCGTGCGGGAACCCAGCCGTGAAGCCGGTGCTCTCCGCAGCGGCTCCCTTTGCACCGACGGCGCCGACGGCGCCACCTCACAGCGACCGCAAGCGTTCCACCGACCGTGGCGTGGGGACCAGCTCGTCGCGCCCCGACGGCATCCCCAAGGTCAAGGGGCAGTTCGCCTTCTCGTCGGATCTGTGGGCGGACGGGATGTTGTGGGGGCGCACCTTGCGCAGCCCGCACCCGTCTGCGCGAATCCGTGACCTTGACACCGAAGCGGCCCGCCGCATCCCGGGGGTGCATGCCGTCCTCACCGCCGACGACGTGCCGGGTGAACCCAACTACGGCCTCGAACACGCCGACCAGCCGGTGTTCGCCTCCGACGTGATCCGCTACCAGGGCGAGGCGGTCGCCGCCGTCGCCGCCGACCATCCCGAGATCGCCTGGCGCGCGGTGCAAGCCATCGAGGTCGACTACGAGCCGACGGCCGCCGTCGTGGACCCTGAGGCGGCCATCGACGCGCCGCCGGTGCATCCCGACGGCAACGTCTTCCGGCACCTGACGATCCGCCACGGCGACCTCGAGGCGACCGGAGAGGTCACCGTCGAGGGCGCCTACGCCGTTGGGATGCAGGATCAGGCCTTCCTCGGTCCCGAGTCGGGCATGGCGATCCCCGGCGACGACGGCGGCGTTGACCTGTACATCTCGACGCAGTGGCTGCACGTCGACCGCGACCAGGTCGCCGCCTGCCTCGGCCTGGCCCCCGAGCTGGTGCGGCTGACGCTGTCGGGGGTGGGTGGAGCCTTCGGTGCCCGCGAGGACGTCAGCCTCCAGGTCCACGTCTGCCTGCTGGCGCTGCGCACCGGGCGGGCGGTCAAGATGCTGTACTCGCGCGAGGAGTCCTTCTTCGGTCACGTCCACCGCCACCCCGCGCGCATGTGGTACCGCCACCACGCCAACAGTAGCGGTGACCTGGTCAAGGTTGAGGCGCGGCTGCTGCTGGACGGCGGTGCCTACGCCTCCTCCTCTACGGCGGTCATCGCCAACGCCGCGTGCTTCTCCTGCGGCCCGTACCGGGTGCCCAACGCGCACATCGACGCGTGGGTGGTCCGCACCAACAACCCCCCTTGCGGCGCCATGCGCGGCTTCGGGGCGGTGCAGGCGTGCTTCGGCCACGAGTCGCAGATGGACAAGCTGGCGGCCGCCCTTGACATGGACCCGGTGCAACTGCGACTGCGCAACGCCCTGCGCAGCGGCGATGAGCTGATCACCGGGCAGCGCATCACCGGCACGGCGCCGGCGCGCGAGTGCATCGAGGCCGCGGTTGCCCATCCCCTGCCGCCGGAGCCTACGGGCAAGGGCGGCGGGCCCGACGATCCGCTGCTGCTGCCCGGCGGCGCAGGGCGCACCGCCGACCGCGCCGATGTCCGCCGCGGGGTTGGCTTCGCCGTCGGCTTCAAGAACCTGATGTACTCGGAGGGCTTCGACGACTTCTCGACCGCTGCCGTGCGCCTGGAGGAGGGCGTGAACGGCGAGCCGGTCGCCACCGTGCACTGTGCCGCCGCCGAGGTCGGGCAAGGGTTCGTGACCCTGGCACAGCAGATCGTGCGCAGCGTCCTCGGCGTCGACCGGGTGGTGCTGCGGGCCGCCGACACCCGGGTCGGCTCCGCCGGGTCGACCAGCGCCTCGCGCCAGACTTGGATGAGCGGCGGCGCCGTGCAGGCGGCTGCTCTGGCGGTACGCGACTCCCTGCTGGAGCGGGTCGCCGAGGCCCGAGGTGTGGAGGTGCAGGGCGCCCGCCGAAAGCTGCTGACCTTGCGCAACGGCGAGGTCGTCGGAGTGGAGGGCAGGTTCCGCCTGACGCTGACCGATGCGCTAGGCGGCCGGCCGGTCGAGGAGGTGCGCGAGTACCGCCACGCCCCGACCATGCCGCTGGACGACGACGGGCAAGGCGACGCCCATGTGTCCTACGCCTTCGCCGCCCACCGTGCGGTCGTCGACGTCGACCCTGAGCTCGGGCTGATCCGCGTGCTGCAGATCACCACCGGCCAGGATGTCGGCAAGGCGCTCAACCCGTTGCAGGTCACCGGCCAGATCGAGGGCGGCATCGCCCAGGGCCTCGGCCTGGCGGTCATGGAGGAGATCGTCGTCGACGGCGGCCGGATCCGGAACCCGTCGTTCACCGACTACCTCATCCCCACCGCCCTGGACATGCCCGACGTGCAGGCAACCCTCATCGAGCAGCCCGAGCCAGGCGCGCCCTTCGGCGCCAAGGGCGTCGGCGAGCCACCGACCATCTCCTCCACCCCCGCCGTGGTGTCCGCCATCCGCGCCGCCACCGGCATCGACCTGTGCCGCGTCCCGGTCCGCCCCGACGACATCGCCCTCTCGGAGCGCACGCCGTAGCCCGCGATCTGATCACGTGCGCGACGTCCGGGCGGTTCGGGCCCGAGATCTGAGCTAACCGCCGGGGCTCGTCGCGGCCGTCGCGATCGGCAGGTGCGTCGGCCGCCGCTGCTCGAAGGCATCGATCGCCGCGGCATCCTGCAGGGTCAGGGCGATGTCATCGAGCCCTTCGAGCAGGCAGCGTCTGTCGCGCTGGTCGATCTCGAACTCGGCCTGAAGGTCCGGCGGGCTGGGCTGGCACTGCGGCCCGCCGTCGCCCGACCACGCCACGAGCTCCTGGTGGCGCAGATCGATGCGGCAGACCGCCTCGGGGTCGGCCTGCGCCATCACGACCAGCTGCTCGCACGTGGTGGCCGGCAGCGTGACGGTGAGCAGGGCGTTCTTGGCGCAGTTCGTGCGGAAGATGTCGGCGAAGCTCGGGGCCACGATCGCGTCGAAGCCATACTGCTGCAATCCCCACGGCGCATGCTCGCGCGACGACCCTGAGCCGAAGTTCGGCCCGGTGACCAAAACCTTGGCGTCGGCGTAGCGCGGGTCGTTCAGGACGAAGTCGCCGTCGGCGCGCCAGTCGTGGAAGACGTACTCGCCGAAGCCAGTGCGCTCGATCCGCTTCAGGAACTGCTTCGGCATGATCTGGTCTGTATCGATGTCGGCGCGGTCCAGCGGCGCCATCCGGCCCTCGACGACGGTGATGGCCTTCATGCCCGGATCATCTCCCGCACGTCGACGAATTGCCCGTGGATCGCGGCGGCGGCAGCCATCGCTGGACTCACGAGGTGGGTGCGGCCGCCCTTGCCCTGCCGGCCCTCGAAGTTGCGGTTTGAGGTCGAGGCGCAGCGCTCCCCCGGCTCGAGGATGTCGGGGTTCATCCCCAAACACATCGAGCAGCCGGGTTCGCGCCACTCGAAGCCGGCGGCGCGGAAGAGCACGTCGAGGCCCTCGGCCTCGGCCTGCCGCTTCACGGGATACGAGCCAGGCACGACCATCGCCCTGACGCCGTCGGCAACGCGCCGCCCGTCCACCACGTGCGCCGCCGCCCTGAGGTCGGAGATGCGGCCGTTCGTGCAGGAGCCGATGAAGACGCGGTCCAGCCGCAGGTCGGTCACCGCCTCACCGCCGCTCAGCCCCATGTAGGCCAGCGACCGCCGCGCCTGCGTGGCGTCGCGGGTCTGCTCCGGGACTGGTATCCGCCCCGTGACGGCGACGCTCATCGCCGGGGTCGTGCCCCATGTCACCGTCGGCGCGAACGTCGTGGCGTCGAGCTCCACGAGGCGGTCGAAGGTCGCGCCCTCGTCGCTGGACAGGGTCTGCCAGTCGGCGACGGCGGCGTCCCACTCGCTGCCGTGAGGCGCGTGCGGCCGGCCCTCCAGCCAGGCGAAGGTCGTCTCGTCGGGGGCGACGAGCCCGGCGCGAGCGCCGCCCTCGATCGACATGTTGCACACCGTCATCCGCCCCTCCATCGACAGGGACGTGATGGCATCGCCTCGGTACTCGATGACGTGGCCGGCGCCGCCGTCGACGCCGATGTCCGCGATGACGTTGAGGACGAGGTCCTTGGCGGTCACGCCGAAGGGGAGGGTGCCACAAACGTCGACGGCCATGGCCTGCGGCCGCCGCTGCGGTAGACACTGGCTGGCGAGCACCTGCTCGACCTCCGAGGTGCCGATGCCGAACGCCAGCGCCCCGAAGGCACCGTGCGTCGCCGTGTGGCTGTCTCCGCAGACGATCGTCATGCCGGGTTGGGTCAGACCGAGCTCGGGACCGATCATGTGCACGATTCCCTGCTGCGGCGATCGCATCCCGAACAGCCGGATGCCGAACTCGGCGCAGTTGGTCGCCAACGCCTCCATCTGCCGTCGCGACAGTGGATCCACGACGGGCGACGAGCGGGCGGTCGTCGGCACGTTGTGATCCATGGTCGCCAGCGTCAGGTCGGGGCGCCGCACTCCCCTACGGGCCAGCCGCAGGCCCTCGAAAGCCTGCGGGCTGGTGACCTCGTGGATCAGGTGCAGGTCGACGTAGAGCAGGTCGGAACCGCTGTCGTCACGGCTGACGACGTGGCGGTCCCAGACCTTGTCCACGATCGTCCTCGGACGCGTTACGCCCACGGCTTGGGTCACCCGAGTGGCGACGTGGTGGTGACCCGTGCTCCTAGGCGTTCCAGCGCGCCGCCGAGCTCATCCGGGTGGCCAGCGAACCCGAGACCGACACCTGCTCGGGGCTGGTCAGCTCGAACGCGACGGTGTTGTCGCCCGTGCTCTCGGCGACGGCGGAGGCCACGCGCGCGACCAACTCCGCCTCCTCCTGGGGCGTCTGGTCGGGGTCGACGGTCACCTTGATCGTAATCATGACGCTTGCTGCCTTTCGTTAGCTCATCTCCGCTGTGACCGGTTGCCGCAGCCGAACGGACTTGCCCAGCGCGTTGAGGTAGGCCCTCGCGCTGCCTTCGACGATGTCGGTGGATACCCCACGCCCGGCGAAGCGCCGGCCGTCCACTTCGACCTGCACACTCACGTCACCCAGGGCATCGATGCCACCGGTTACGGCGGCGACATTGAACGTGAGCAATGTCGCGTCGATGCCGACCGCGCGTCGGATCGCGCCGCACGCCGCGTCGACCATCCCGTCCCCCATGCATGACTCGTCGACGAGAGTCTCTTCAGCAACGCGGCGGATCCTTACCGTGGCCGTGGGTGGGCCGACGGTTCCACCGGAGACCTGCATCCAGACGAGCTCGAAGGGTTCGCCGTCACCGCTCGCGTACACCTCGTCGGCGACGATGGCCTCCAGGTCCTTGTCGGAGATGTCGACCTTGCGGTCGGCCAGCTCCTTGAAACGCGTGAATGCCCGACCGGCCTCCTCATCGGTGAGCCGGTACCCCATCCGTTCGAGCTGCCGGGCGACGGCGTGGCGGCCGGAGTGCTTGCCGAGCACGATCTGCGCGCCGACCGCGCCGATGTCCTCGGCGCGCATGATCTCGTACGTCAGGCGGTCGGCGAGGACGCCGTGTTGGTGGATGCCGGACTCGTGTGCGAAGGCGTTGCGACCCACGACCGCCTTGTTGAACTGCACGGGATAGCCGGTGACGGCGCTGACGAGCCGCGACGTGCGCGCGATCTCGGGGGTGTGCACCGTGGTTGTCCGGCGCAGCAGGTCGCGGCGCGTGGCCAGCGCCATCACGACCTCCTCCAGCGCGCAGTTGCCGGCGCGTTCGCCGATGCCGTTGACGGCCACCTCGACCTGGCGGGCACCGTTTCGGACGGCCTCCAGCGAGTTCGCGACCGCCAGGCCGAGGTCGTTGTGGCAGTGCACGCTGACAGCGACGTCCGGCCCGACCCGGCGCACCACGTCGCCGATCAGCCGTCCGAAGTCGTGCGGCAGCGCGTAGCCAACGGTGTCGGGTACGTTCACCGTCGTCGCGCCCGCCGCGACGACCGCATCGATGACCCGGTTGAGGAAGTCCTCGTCGGTGCGGGTGGCGTCCTGCGGGCTGAACTCGACGTCGTCGGTGTAGGTCCGAGCCTGCTCGACGGCGCTCACCGCCTGACGGATGACGGCGTCCTCATCCGCGCCGTGCAGCAGCGCACGACGGTGGATCTCGGACGTCGACAGGAACACGTGGATCCGTGAACGTGAAGCGCCGGTCAGCGACTCGCCGGCGCGGGCGATGTCGCCGGGATGGCAGCGCGCCAGGGCCGCGATGACGGGAGCGTTCGATTCGGTGCCGACGGAGCCGGCGATCGCTGAGACGGCCTCGTAGTCACCGTGCGAGGTGATCGGGAAGCCAGCCTCGATGACGTCGACGCGCAGGCGCGCGAGCTGCTCGGCGATCTCGAGCTTCTCCTTCGTGCCCAGGCTGATGCCGGGGGCCTGCTCGCCGTCGCGCAAGGTTGTGTCGAAGATCGTGACCGACTGATCGGTCGTGCTCATCCTGGTCCCCTCGAAGCCTCATCACCGCTGCACCCTCATATGGGGGTCTCCGCGGGGGGTTCGAGTGCTGTGTGTGATCCGCCCCGCGGCGCTAAAGAATGAGAAGCGCGAGCAGCAGGCCCAGGATGAAGGCCGAAATGCGGACGCCGAGGACCGCGGTGGGGCGTACCCGCCGGGTGGCGACGAAGATGGCGTCCGGGGTCATGTCCGACTGTTCTAGGGTCGAGGAGCGCGGCGTGTCAAATCCTGGCAGGCGGGCCCGGTGGGAAACCGTCGCCGCGGTGGCAGCCCCCAACGGCCGGCGCGATCGCCGCTACACCCTCGCTGCGACGGCGTCGCCGATCTCTGCGGTCGAGCCCTGCACGACCCGCGGTTCGGCGCAGGCCTTGCGAACGCGGGCGGCGGCGGCGTTCTCGCCCAGGAACTCCAACATCATGGCTGCCGAGAGGATGGCGGCGACGGGGTTGGCCCGGCCCGTGCCGACGATGTCCGGCGCCGATCCGTGAACCGGCTCGAACAGCGACGGCCCGGTGCGGGCCGGGTTGAGGTTGGCCGAGGCGGCGTAGCCGATACCACCTGAGATGGCACCGCCGAGGTCGGTGAGGATGTCGCCGAAGAGGTTGTCGGTGACGATGACGTCGTAGCGCTCGGGGGATTCCACGAAGTAGATGCAGGCGGCGTCCACGTGCTGGTAGGCGGTATCGACGCCGGGGAACTCGGGCGCCACGGCGTCGAATGTGCGCTGCCACAGGTCGCCGGCGAACGTGAGGACGTTGGTCTTGTGGATAAGGGTGAGGTGGCGCCGGGGCCGTGATCGGGCCAGCTCGAAGGCGTAGCGCACGCAGCGCTCCACGCCCATGCGGGTGTTCACCGAGCCTTGGGTCGCCACCTCGTGGTCCGTCCCCTTGCGGAGGAAGCCGCCCTCGCCCGCGTAGGCGCCCTCGGTGTTCTCCCTCACCACCACGAAATCGAGCTTGCCCGGCAGACAGAAGGGCCGCAGGTTGACGTACAGGTCGAGCTCGAAGCGCAGGCGCAAGAGCAGGCCCCGCTCGATCACGCCGGCGGGCACGCCCGGGGCGCCGACGGCGCCGAGGAGGACGGCGTCGAGGGACCGCAGTTCGTCGAGGACACCGTCGGGCAGCACGTCGCCCGTGCGCAGGTACCGCGACCCGCCCAGGTCGTACTCGACGGTGTCGAAGTCGACACCGACGGCACGGACGACCTTCAGCGCCTCGGCGACGACCTCAGGCCCGATGCCGTCGCCGCCGATAATGCCGATGGTGTGGCTCACGGGCGCTCCTTGCTCACTCAGCCCCCCGACGCATCCTCGGGGCGCTGCCGCCCCGCGGCGATCCACGGCATCATCGCCCGCAGCTCCTGGCCCACCTGCTCGATCTGGTGGCGGCGGCCCCGCTCCCGTAGCTCGTGGAACCGTTGGCGGCCACCGCGGCTCTCGGCGATCCACTCCTCGGCGAACCGGCCGTCACGAATCTCAGCGAGGATCTCTCGCATCTGCGCCCGCACCCGGTCGTCGACGATACGCGGCCCCCGGGTGAGATCGCCGTACTCGGCCGTGTCGGAAACCGAGTAGCGCATGGAGTTGATGCCGCCCTCGTACATGAGATCGACGATCAGCTTCAGTTCGTGAAGGCACTCGAAGTAGGCCGACTCCGGCTGGTAACCGGCCTCGACCAGCGTCTCGAACCCGGCCTGCACCAGGGCGGTGATGCCACCACACAGCACGACCTGCTCGCCGAACAGGTCGGTCTCGGTCTCCTCGGAGAAGGTGGTGTCCAGCACGCCGGCCTGGGTGGCGCCGATCGCGGCGGCATAGGACACCGCGAGCGCGCGAGCCTTGCCGGTGGCGTCCTGGGCCACGGCGACCAGCGCGGGAACGCCCCCGCCCTCGGTGTACGCCCTGCGGACCAGGTGACCCGGGCCCTTGGGAGCGACCATTCCCACGTCGACCCCCTCCGGAGGGGAGATCTGCTCGAAGTGGATGTTGAAGCCGTGGGCGAAGAACAGCGCGTCGCCACCCTCCAGGTGAGCCGCGATGGCCGCCTCGTACACTGACCGCTGCTCGGTGTCGGGCAGCAGCAGCATCACCAGATCTGCTTCGGCGGCTGCCTGGTCGATCGACACCACCCGCAGGCCGGCGGCCTCGGCCTTCTGCACCGACGACGACCCCTCGCGCAAACCCACGCGCACGTCGACGCCCGAGTCCTGCAGGTTGAGGGCGTGGGCGTGTCCCTGCGACCCGTACCCGATGACCGCGACCTTGCGGCTGGCGATCAGCGAACGGTCGGCGTCCTTCTCATAGGAAATGGTGGCCATGGCTAGGAAACCCTCTCTTGAACTGCGCGCAGGCGGGCCGGCGCCTGGCGATCCAACTTGGGCAGCGCCACCCGGCCGGTGCGCTGAAACTCCACGATCCCATACGGGCGCAGCAGATCCTCGAAATCGTCGATCTTGCGTGGCGTCCCGTCGAGCGACACCGTCAGCTGGTCGTGACCGACGTTGACGATCCGCCCCTCGAACACCTGCACCAGCTGGATGACCTGGCTGCGCACATCGGTGGCGGCAGCGACCGTGCACAGCATGAGCTCGCGCTCCACCGATTCGGCGGGATCGAGCTCGCGGATCTTGACCACGTTCACGAGCTTGAACAGCTGCTTGGTGATCTGCTCGAGGCGTGACGAGTCGACGTCGACGACGATGGTGATACGGCTGAAGCGCTCATCGTCGGTCGGGGCCACAGCCAGGGAGTAGATGTTGAACCCGCGGCGGGAGAACAGGCCGGCGACGCGGGACAGCACGCCGGCCTTGTTCTCGACCACCACGCTCAGCGTGTGGTGCATCCGGGCGGCGGAAGTAGCGATATCCGGTCCCTTCCCTCAGTGCACCGGCCGCTGCTGGAACGGCGGCACCTGGATGTCATCGTTGGACGCCCCCGACGACACCATCGGGTACACCTTTTCCCGCGCGTCGGTACGGAAGTCGATGACCACCAGGCAGTCGTCGATCTCGTTGGCCTTGTCGATGGCCGGCTGGATCTCTTCAGGCGACTCCACCCGCAGGCCCACGCAGCCCATGGCCTCGGCCCACTTGACGTAGTCGGGGAGGTCGGGCGACAGGTACACTTGGGAGTAACGCTCGTCGTAGAACATCTCCTGCCACTGGCGCACCATCCCCAGGTAGGCGTTGTTGAGGATGGCCACCTTGATGGGGATGCGCTCCATGGAGGCGGTCACCAGCTCCTGGGCCGTCATCTGGAAGCAACCGTCACCGTCGACGGCCCACACTGGCCGGTCGGGCACGCCCACCTTCGCGCCGATCGCGGCGGGAACCGCGAAGCCCATGGTGCCGAGGCCGCCGGAGTTCACCCAGGTATAGGGGTGGTTGAACTTCCAGTACTGGCTGGCCCACATCTGGTGCTGGCCGACGCCGGACACGACGATGGTGTCGTCGGGGGTCGAATCGCGCAGGTGCTCGAAGACCATCTGCGGCTTGAGGCCGTCCCCGTCGGCCGGCGGCTCGTAGGCGAACGGGTAGCTGTCCTGCCAGCCGCGGACCACGCTGCCCCAAGCCGAGCGGTCGGGGGCCTGGACGCCGGAGTCGAGCAGCGAGCGCACCGCGCGCACCAGCTCTTCGATAACCAGGCGACAGTCGCCCACGATAGGGACGTCCGGCCGGCGCACCTTTCCCAACTCGGCGGGGTCGATGTCGACGTGGATGACCTTGGCGTCCGGGGCGAACCCAGCCAGCTGGCCGGTGACCCGGTCGTCGAAGCGAGCGCCGAGGGCGATGAGCAGGTCGGCCTTCTGCATCGACGTGACGGCGGCGTAGTTGCCGTGCATGCCGGGCATGCCGAGGCAGAGGTCGTGGTCGTCGGGGAAGGCGCCCCGGGCCATCAGGGTCGTCACCACGTGGATGTCGGTGAGCTCGGCGAGCTCGCGCAGCGCCTCGGCGGCTCGCGCCCGCAGGATGCCTCCGCCGGCGTAGATCACCGGCTTGCGGGAGGAAAGGATGAGCCGGGCCGCCTCCCGGATCATCTTGGGATGGCCCCGCGTCGTGGGTTTGTAGCCGGGCAGGTCGACAGTCTCCGGCCAGTACCAGTCCATGAGGCTGGTGCTGACGTCCTTCGGCACGTCGATCAGCACCGGCCCCGGCCGCCCGGTCGTGGCGATGTGGAACGCCTCCTTGACGGTCCGGGGGATGTCCTGGGCGTCGCTCACCAGCCAGTTGTGCTTGGTGACCGACATCGTGATGCCGGTGGTGTCGCACTCTTGGAAGGCGTCGGTCCCGATGACGCCGTAGGGCACCTGGCCGCTGATGCAGACCATCGGGATCGAGTCCATGTAGGCGTCACACAGCGGTGTGACGATGTTGGTGGCGCCAGGCCCGCTCGTCACCAAGGCCACGCCAGGGCGCCCGGTGGCGTGGGCGTAGCCCTCAGCCATGTGCCCGGCGCCCTGCTCGTGGCGCACGAGGACGTGACGGATAGGGCTGTCGATGATGGGGTCATACAGCGGCAGGATGGCCCCGCCCGGGAGGCCGAACATCACCTCCACGCCTTCCATCTCGAGGCTCTTGATGACGGCCTGGGCTCCGGTCAGCTGCATGGCGTTCCTGTGGCGAGGAATGGACGGGGAACTGAAACGACCTCCCGGCTGGGAGGTCGTGAGCGCACGCGGGCAAGAGGCCAGCGTGCGCTAGAGAATGAGTACGAACTGGTGGCGGGTCATTGCGAGCACTGTCGCAGGTACGTCAGAGGCTGCAAGCCCGGGGCCAGGACGCACCCTGGCCACCGGACGGGGATCCGGTCACACGTCGGTGATCGCCCCCCGTTCGGCGCCCTGGGCCAGGCGCGCGTACTTGGCCAGCACGCCGCTGGTGTAGCGGGGAGGTGGCACCTTCCAATCGGCCAGCCGGCGCTTCAGCTCGGGGGCGTCCACGGCGAGGTCGATGGTGTGCGCCTCGACGTCGATGACGATGCGATCCCCGTCGGCCACCAGGGCGATGGGCCCGCCGTCGACCGCCTCCGGCGCGACGTGGCCGATGCAGAAGCCGTGGGTGCCCCCAGAGAACCGGCCATCGGTGACCAGGGCGGCGTCCGCGCCCCGCCCTGCCCCCTTCATCGCCCCGGTCACGGCCAGCATCTCCCGCATCCCCGGGCCCCCCTTGGGGCCCTCGTAGCGGATGACGACGACGTCGCGCGGTTGGATCCGCCCGGCGAGGATGGCCGCCATGGCGCCATCCTCGCCGTCGAACACCCTGGCGGTGCCCTCGAATCGGTTGACGTCGATCCCCGCCACCTTCACCACCGCCCCCCGGGGGGCCAGCGACCCGGTGAGCACGGCGATCCCACCCATGGGATGGATTGGGTCGGCGAGGGGGTGCACGACGGCGCCGTCGGGAGCGGGCGGGGCCAGCGCCGCAAGATTCTCGGCCACGCTGCGTCCGCTGACAGTCATGCAGTCGCCGTGCAGCAGACCGGCGTCGAGCAGCTCCCGCATCACCACGGGGATGCCGCCGATCCGGTCCAGGTCGCTCATGTGATAGCGCCCGTGGGGCTTCATGTCCGCGACGTGGGGGACGCGGGCCGCCACCTGGTTGAAATCGTCCAGGGCCAGCTCGACCCGGGCCTCGTTGGCGATGGCCAGCAGGTGAAGGACGGCGTTGGTGGACCCGCCCACGGCCATGACCACGGCGATGGCGTTGCGGAACGCCTCCTTGGTCATGATTTCGCGCGGCCGGAGGCCCGCCTCGACGAGGTGAACAACCGCCTCCCCGCTGGCGAAGGCGAAGTCGTCGCGCCGGCGGTCGACCGCGGGGGGCGAAGAGCTGCCCGGCAGTGACATGCCGAGCGCCTCGGCCACCGACGCCATGGTGTTGGCGGTGAACATGCCGGCGCAGCTGCCCTCGGTCGGGCACGCCATGCGCTCGATCTCCCCCAACTCCTGCTCGGTGATGGCTCCGGCGGCGCACGCGCCCACCGCCTCGAACACGCTGACCACGTCGAGGGCCACGCCGTTGCGCTGGCCGGGGAGAATCGACCCGCCGTAGAGGAACACCGAGGGCACGTTGAGGCGGGCGGCGGCCATGAGCATGCCCGGCAGCGACTTGTCGCAGCCCGCGAAGGTGACCATGGCGTCGAGGCGTTCGGCGTGCATGACCGTCTCCACCGAGTCGGCGATGACCTCCCGGCTCACCAGCGACGCGCGCATCCCCTCATGACCCATGGAGATCGCGTCCGACACCGCGATGGTCGTGAACTCCAGAGGGAAGCCGCCGGCCGCCCGTACCCCCTCCTTCGACCGCTTGGCCAGGCGAGCGAGGGGCAGGTTGCACGGCGTGACCTCGTTCCACGACGAGCACACGCCCACCTGCGCCTTGCCCCAATCGGCGTCGGTCATGCCGACGGCCCTGAGCATGGAGCGGGCCGGCGCCCGCCGCATGCCCTCGGTGACCTCGTGGCTGCGTGGGTTCATCCGCTCGGGCATTGGTACTCAGGGGCGCGCGCGCCGTGAAGAGGTCACGTTTCCCCATCCCCCTTTCAATCCGTACGTGCGGTGTTCCCGCATACGCTCCCCGATGATCTTCCTGGATCGGCGCGTCCGGCGTGCAGGTTGCGACCGTAGCGCTTCCCAAGAGGGCCACGGCCGCGATTGGCCCGGACCGTCACCGCTACGACGTCTTCCTGTATTCCGAAGAGACGACGCCCTGCACCCGCTGAGGGACCCGGCTCCGGTGAAGGAATCCGATGGGTGGGACGCATCAGTGAATCCGAGCTACCCGACTCCGGGCGCGAACTCAGCGGCACCGAGCCTGTCCGCTTGGACGACCAGTCCCTGCTCGACGTCGTGCAGGCGGCGGAGCGGTCGGCGGCGTCGGACAGCTTCCCGAGCCAGCCCTAACCGCCGTCTGCTCCCGGCTCCACCCGGATAGGGCGGGGGGAGGCGCCAACCACCGGCGGCGTCCCGTTCGACGCAGTCACTCCTTGGAGCGCTCCTGGATCTCGCTGACGATGTCGGCGTTAGCCAGCGTGGTGACGTCGCCGAGCTCGCGGCCTTCGGCGATGTCGCGCAGCAGGCGGCGCATGATCTTGCCGGAGCGGGTCTTGGGCAGGTCATCGGTGAACAAGATGTTGGCGGGGCGGGCGAGCTTGCCGATGCGGTCGGCGACGTGGGCGCGTAGCTCGGCGGCCAGCTCGTCGTCGCCTTGGCGGTCGCCGCGCAGGGTCACGAAGGCCGCGATCGCCTGGCCGGTGTCGGGGTCGTTGCGGCCGGTGACCGCGGCCTCGGCGACCGCCGGGTGGTCGACCAGCGAGCTTTCAACCTCGGTGGTGGAGATGCGGTGGCCGGAGACGTTCATCACGTCGTCGATGCGGCCGAGCAGCCAGATGTGACCGTCGTCGTCGAGCTTGGCGCCGTCGCCGGCGAAGTAGACCTCGTCGCCGAAGCGTGACCAGTACGTCTCGCGGTAGCGCTCGTCGTCACCCCACAGCGTGCGCAGCATC
>Ga0136610_1000009_pt1 | contig 36106 bp, 32 predicted proteins | sample AntDrymUQ1342206_2_FD_104804 | JGI IMG/M metagenome (GOLD analysis project Ga0136610, IMG submission 104804) | Polar desert sand microbial communities from Dry Valleys, Antarctica - metaG UQ134 (22.06) | ecosystem: Environmental > Terrestrial > Soil > Desert | place: Antarctica: Dry Valley...
GCGGTTGCGCTGCCGTTGATGATTCTGCTTGCTCTCGCCAAGGCAAGGGGCCACGCCGAGTGAGCCGGGACTCGCGCCGCACCCTCTTTCTCGTGGCTTCAGTTGGATTTGCAGCCCTTTTCCTGTGGGGCCTCGCAGGCCTCCCCGACTTCGGCGGCTATGACGGCGTCTACGGCGAGACGCTCAACCGGGTGGCCTTGCGGCAGAGGCACGCGACAAACCTCGTGGCCGCTGTGACCTTCGACTACAGGGGCTTTGACACGATGGGCGAGGAATACATCTTGTTTGCCGCCGTGGTCGGAGTCGCGATCCTGATGCGGGCGCAGCGTGATGAGGAGGAAGACACGCCCGATGACGACGCCAGGGATCGGCTGACGCCCCGAACGAGCGATGCGGTGCGGGTGCTTGGGCTCGGCGTCTTTGGACCGATCGTGCTGTTTGGGATCTACGTGGTTGCGCACGGCCACCTCACACCAGGGGGCGGCTTCCAGGGCGGCGTTGTGCTTGCGACCGGAGTCGTGCTCGTCTATCTCGCGGGGCGGTACAGCGCGCTTAGAGGGATCACCCCAGGGGCCTCGGCCGAGCTTGCCGAGGCGGCCGGCGCCGCAGGCTACGTCGGAGTCGGCCTGCTCGGCCTCATGGCAAGCGGAACCTTTCTTTACAACTGGCTGCCCTTCGGGACCACGGGTCTGTTGACCTCAGCGGGGATGATCCCCTTCATCAACCTGTTCGTCGGGCTCGAGGTCGCCGGAGGCTTCGTGCTCATACTGACGGAGTTCCTGGAGCAGACCCTGGTTGTGCGCGAAGTGGACTCGGGGGGGCCGGAGGGCAAACGGGAGCGAGACCGAAGTTGAGCTTTGCCCCCTTCGCCGTAGCCGCGTGGCTGTTCGTGATCGGTCTTTATGGGATCGTGACGAGCAGGCACCTCATCCACCTCGTCATCTGTCTTTCTGTAGTGCAGTCCTCGACCTATGTGCTGCTGCTTGCGATCGGGTATCGCACCGGCGCAGCGGCCCCCATCTTCGTCGACACCAAGCCGGGCGCGCCGGCCGTCGATCCCGTAGTCCAGGCGCTCACTCTCACCGACGTGGTTGTGGGAGCAACAGTCAGCGCGTTGCTGCTGGCTTTGGCCGTTCAGGTGCACAAGGCCTCGGGCACGTTCGATCCCGACGAGCTCGACACGCTGCGGGGTTAGGCGCCGGGGCATGGACTCTTTGACGCCTCTTCCCCTGGCCGTGTCCTTGCTCGGAGCTGCGGGGCTGACCGCGCTCAGGGGTGTGTTGGGGCGTCGGGTCTTTGAGCTCGCCGCCGTCGCGGTTAGCGCTGCGGTCGCGCTCCTGCTCGCCGCCCTGCTCGCTGCCTCGATCGAGGCGCCGATCGTCTATTGGTTCGGCGATTGGACGCCCGTGGACGGAGTCGCCCTCGGCATCTCCTTCGTTATCGAGCCGCTTGGGGCGGCACTTGCAACGCTTGCGGCGGTGCTTGTCACGGCGTCTTTCGTGTTCACGTGGCGCTTCTTTGATAATGCCGAGCACCTCTTTCACGTGCTCATGCTCGTGTTCCTGGCTGGGATGGTGGGTTTCGCTTTGACCGGCGACCTCTTTACGCTGTTCGTCTTCTTCGAGCTAATGAGTGTGTCCGCTTTCTCTCTTGCGGGGTACAAGACAGAGGAGGAGGGGTCGCTGCAGGGGGCCTTGAACTTCGCCGTCACCAACAGCATCGGGGCGTTTCTGATCCTGGCCGGCATCGGCCTCTTGTACGGCCGCACCGGCGCTCTGAACCTCGCCCAGCTCGGCGAGGCGCTCGCCGGAGCACCGCCGGACGGCCTCGTCATCACGTCTTTCGTCTTCCTCGTCACCGGCTACCTCGTCAAGGCGGCCGCGGTCCCTTTTCACTTCTGGCTTGCCGACGCTTATGCGACCGCCCCGACGTCGGTGTGCGTCCTTTTCGCCGGAGTGCTCAGCGAGCTCGGCCTCTACGCGGTTGCGCGCGTCTATTGGACCGTCTTTGACGGCGCTTTCGCAGGTCACCTCCCGGCGCTGCGCGCCATAGTGATAGGCCTTGGGACACTGACCGCGCTTGTGGGGGCGGCCATGTGCTTCCCGCAACGCCACATCAAGCGTCTGCTCGCGTTCGCGACCGTAAGTCACGTGGGTCTTCTCTTGATTGGCGTCGGAATCTTTACGCCCACGGCGCTTGCAGGGACTCTCATCTATATCGTCACCGACGGCTTGGTGAAAGCGTCACTGTTTTTCTGCACGGGCATACTCCTGCACCGCCTCGCGAGCGTCGACGAGCTCGGCTGTGACGGCCTCGGAGCCGTGATGCCGCTCACGCGCGTGTTGTTCGTCCTCGGCGGCCTCGGCCTGGCAGGCCTTTTTCCCTTCGGCACCTATCTCGGGAAGTCACTGATTGAGGATGAGGCGGCCGTTCTTGGCTACCCGTGGGTCACCTGGGTGTTCATAGCGGCATCCGTGGTTACCGCAGGTGCAGTGCTGCGGGTCGCCGCGCGCGTTTTTTGGGGCGTGGGGCCCGGCGATGCCTACGACATCAAATCTGAGGCCGAGGGCGACGAGGTTCAGCCCGAGGGCAGTCGGGGGGGCAGCGGCAGCACCCCCGCATCGATGTGGGCGATGGCCGCGCTGCTTATCGCTGCAGCTTTTGTCTCCGGGTTGATTCCGCAGCTTGCCGGGCGGGTTGAGGTTGCCGCCGAGCACTTCGTCGACCGTCGTGCCTACGCCGATCTCGTCCTCGCCGGCGTGCCCCCGCCCGAAGTGGGCCTCCCGCCCGCAGAATCGAGCTTCAAGGGAGCCCTCATCGGACTAGCGTCGGCGGTGGCAGCGGGCATGATCGCTGCGGCGGGACTGTGGCACATGCGCCTTCCCCGAACCATCACGAGGGGTGCGACCGCTTTGTTGGGGCCGCCTTTCGCCCGGCTGAGGGCGCTCCACTCGGGCCACGTCGGCGATTATGTTGCCTGGCTGACGGTCGGAGTGGCCGTGCTCGGCGGGCTCATGGCCGTAATGATGGGCTGACGTCGCGGCCCCCGTGCCTGCCGAGGGTGCCGGCGCGGCAGGCCCCTCATTCTCGGCCTCGGCAACCACCTCCGAGGTGGTCAGAGGTCCCGAGAATGCTTATCGGACGCGAGACTGATGGGTCACACGACGCGATGAATCATGTTAGTCGGGTGCGCGATCCAGGCCCTTCTTGATTGCGTAGCGCATCAGCTCGTAGCGCCTGTGGAGCTGGAGCTTGGTGAGGATGTTCTGCACGTGGTTTTGCACCGTCTTGGTCGAGATGAAGAGCTTCTCTCCGATGGCTTTGTAGGTGTACCCCTTGGCCACGAGTATCAGCACCTCGTTCTCGCGAGCGGTGAGGTCCGGGTCCCCGGCGTCCTTATGGGCCATGCGCCGGAACTCTTCGAGCACGAGCCCCGCCAGCGACGGTGTGAACACCGGCTCCCCCGCATGAACCCGCAAGACCGCGTCTATCAACTCTTCTGAGGTGGAGCTCTTGAGCAGGTAGCCGGCGGCCCCCGCCTTGACTGCATCGAGCACATCTGCTTCTTCACCCGACGCCGAAAGCACGAGCACGCGCATGCTCGGCGAATCCTCGATGATGCGACGGGTTGCCTCCGTCCCCGAGACGGTCGGAAGCTTCAAGTCCATGAGCACGAGGTCGGGCATCGAGTCGCGCGCACGCTCGATCGCATCACCGCCGTCGGCCGCCTCTGCGACGATCTCGGCCACGCCTGCCGTTTCGAGATCGTTGCGCACTCCGTCGCGCCACACAGGATGGTCGTCGACCACCATGACCCTCACGCGCAAGCGGTCTCCCGGCGCGCTCATGTGCTTGCCTGCGACTTGGGCACTCGCAGCTCGATCTCGGTGCCATGGCCCGGCTGGCTCGTCACCGTCATCGCGCCACCGAGATCGTTGACCCTGCCTTTCATGCTGCCGAGCATGCCCGCTTTGCCTCGTGCGCGCAAAGCATCCTCGTCATAGTCGAAGCCCACCCCGTCGTCGCGCAGCGACACCGTCACGTTTTCCTCGGTCTCGTCGATGAAGACGGAGGCGCTCGTCGCGTTCGCATGCTTGACGACGTTTGTGAGCCCCTCGCGTGTCGCCGCTGCAATCTCTGTGACCGTGCGCTTTTCAAGGTGGATCGGTCCGACCGAGCTCACCGTCGGCCGAAGCCCATTGACCGAGCGGGCGACTTTTTCGAGGGTTTCGCGCAGGGATGCAGTTCCCTCCGGTGAAGGCTCCGGCTCCCGCAGAATTAGGTCCCTCAGACCGGCTTCTTGCTCGCCGGCGAGATCGGCTAGCCCTCTGACCTCGTCCGGCCGGATCCTCTCGCTGCCGCCCTGGCCCCGCCGCGCGATCTCCTGTCCCTTTTTGTGGACGAGGGCAAGGCTTTGAAGGACCGAGTCGTGGATCTCGCGCGCGAGGGACTCGCGCTCTGCGAGGCGCGCTGCGCGCTCGCGCTCGACGAGGAGCTCCGCATGAGTTTGCTGCAGCTCCTCTGCGGACCGAACGACGAGGCGCGACACGATACCGACGGCGCCGCCTGCGACCAGGAAGTTGACGGCTGCTCCGGCCAGGTTCTGAAGACCCTCCGCCGGTATCTCGGTGAGGCCCGTGCCGTTGACGACGCGCGCCAGGACCGCTGCGATGCTCATTGCCGCCGCCGCTCCGAGACCTGCGCCGGGCCCCCGGGTCACTGCCCACAGCAATACGGGGCTGAGGGGATAGCCGGTGGCAAATAACGGACGCCCCGCGACCACGGCGCCGTCCGCCACGACCAGCCCTGAGGCGACGAGCAGCCACGCCCCAAGGGCGAGGTCGGCCCACAGGGTCCAGCCCCACCTTGGCGCGCCGGCCGTGAGCCATACGGTCCAGGCTGCGGCTGCGGCGATCGAACCCCATGCGAGGCCGGGTCGTTCGAAGCCCGCCGGGTGTGTCAGCGCAAGAACGCTCATCCACAGCAGGGCGACCCACCGGAACACCAGCACCCCACGCGCCAACGTGCGGCGGGTGCCACTTGGGGCGCGCGCCGGCTCCTGGTGGCTCGGCTCCTGAGTCACCCCATGATTGTCCGCCACGTTGTGGGTTGGGGTCGCCACGAGCCCGGCTCGGCGGGCCCCCGAGGCGGATGGACCTCGCTTCCCTTACCACCCAGACAGCTTTGAGTAGTCGTACCGTCGTTTTTTGAGGGCGAATGCGGATGGTCGCGCCCGGAGGTCTCCCGCACGCTGAGAGCAGCCGGTTTGGTCGTCAAAGGAGAGCGTTATGAGAGCAACTTCTTCATCAGTGATTCAGTCCACCCCAAGGGTTCATGGCACTAAGCCATCACTTGCGGCAGTCGCTTCGACGACGCCGGCAACGCGCGACCGCTATGTCGATTTTCTGCGCGCCTTTAGCATCGGCGTCGTGGTCTTCGGGCACTGGCTGATGGCGATCGTGGAAGTGGATGGAGCGCGCGTCTCCCAGGTAAACGCCCTCGCCGTCATCCCGATGTTGTGGCTCGCAACGTGGTTCCTTCAGGTCATGCCGCTGTTCTTTTTTGTCGGAGGCTTCTCGAACTCCATAGCGGTCAGGGCCAATGCGCTAAGCGGCGGCCGTTACAGCGACTTCTTGAAGCGGCGCGTCGACCGCTTGATGCGCCCGACGATCGTGTTCGCCGGGGTGTGGCTGATGATAGCGGCCTTTCTGAAGCTGGTCATGGGGATCGACAACGAAGCTCTTCGGGTTGCTAGCACGACGGTGGCGCGCCCGGTGTGGTTCCTCGGCGTTTACCTGATGGTCGTAATGCTCGCGCCGGCGATGTTGCGCGCTCATGAGCGCGTGGGCCTTAGGGCGGTCGCCGCGCTCGGGGCCGCCGCGCTTGCGGTAGACGTCATCAGATTCGCTACCGGGGTGGACGCCGTCGGATATGTGAACTTCGCGTTTGTGTGGCTGTTCGCCCACCAGCTTGGTTTCTTCTATGCAGACGGCACTTTCGCTCACTCCCGCCGGAGGCAACTGGCGGTTGCGGCAGGTGGATTTGCGGCGCTCGGCGTTCTCACCAACATCGGGGTCTACTCGCCGAGCATGGTCGGCGGCCTTCCCGGCGACCTCGTCTCCAACAACCATCCTCCGACGATCTGCATCGTTGCGCTCGCCGCCCTGCTGGTCGGGGTTGCGATATCCGTACGGGCTCCCATGACCAGATGGCTCGCTCGTCGGGGGCCATGGAAGGGTGTCGTCACCGTCAACTCGATGATCATGTCGATCTACCTCTGGCACCTCACTGCGCTCGCCGCCGGCGTTGTTGCGATCCATGCCGCCGGGCTCCCGCAGCCGGGCGCAGGAACGGCGGCGTGGTGGCTATGGCGGCCCGTGTGGATGGCGTTTCTGTGTGTTCTGCTCGCCGGCCTCGTCGCCGTGTTTCGGAGGTTCGAGAGCTTCGAGCCGATCCTCCCGGCGGGCAGGATGAGGTCCGCTGCTGCGCTGCAGGGAACGGCCGCTTCCGTGGCGGGAATGATCCTGCTCATTGTCGCAACCTCAGGATTCGCGCTCTTCGGCTTCTACCCTTCGGCCGTGGCATCGTGGATGGGGATTGCCATGCACCCGTGGGCGCTCACCGCCGAGCTTGCCGCCGGAATGGCCCTATTGCGCCGAAGCTAGAAACAGCCGGCGGGCTGCACCGGGGGATTAACAATGAATGACAACGGAGCGGGCTCCCCGGATTCGTGACTCCGGGACCCTGCGGCGTGGCAATCTTCGCCCATGAGCGATAGAGGAGGGGCCCCGGTCTCTTACGACGTCATCGTTATCGGGGCCGGGCCTGCAGGCGAGAACGTCGCCGGCCGGTGCGCTGCCGGAGGGCTCGAGGTCGTCATCGTAGAGAACGAGCTGGTGGGCGGCGAGTGCTCGTTCTGGGCGTGCATTCCGTCCAAGACCCTTCTTCGCCCCGGAGAGGCCCTCGCTTCGGCAAGGCGCACCCCAGGAGTGAGCGCGGCGATCACCGGGCCCATCGACACTCAAGCCGTCATCGAGCGGCGCAACTACATGACCAACAACTGGGACGACGGTTCCCAGAAGAAGTGGCTCGACGACTCCGGCATCGATCTCGTGCGGGGCGTCGGCCGCCTCACCGGCGAGCGCACGGTCGAGGTCCAACTTGCAGAGGACGGCATGGCGCAGCTCACGGCGCGCCGTGCGGTCGTGATCGCAACCGGCTCCAAGCCGTTTGCTCCCCCCGTGGAGGGACTAAGCGACATCCGCACCTGGGACAGCAGGGACGTCACCTCGGCGAAAGAGGTGCCGCGCCGGTTGCTTGTCCTCGGCGGCGGAGTCGTCGGCGTTGAGATGGCGGACGCGTGGCGCGGCCTCGGGGCCGAAGAGGTCACGATCCTCGAGCGCGGCGAGCAACTGCTTTCCAAGGAAGAGCCCTTCGCCGGAGTGGAAGTCAAGGCCGCTTTCGAGGCCAGGGGAATAAGGGTGATCACCGGGGCAAGCCTGGCTCGGGCAGAGCGCAAGGGGAGTGACGGTCCCGTGGTGGCACAACTCGAAGACGGCAGCGTCATCGAGGCCGACGAGATACTCGTTGCAACCGGCCGCCATTCCCGAACGGAAGACCTCGGGCTCGAGACCGTCGGGCTCGAGCCGGGTAAGCCCGTCGCGGTCGACGGCAGTTTGCGCGCCACGGGGATCGACGGCGGCTGGCTCTACGCGGTCGGCGATGCAAATGGGAGAGCGCTTTTGACCCACATGGGCAAGTACCAAGGCCGCCTCGCCGGGGACGCCATCCTTGGCGAAGAGGTCGAGGCGTGGGCCGATCACCACGCGATAACGCGTGTGATCTTCACCGATCCGCAAGTCGCTGCGGTCGGCCTCACCGAAGCTCAGGCGCGCGACCGGGGCATCAATGTGCGGGTTGTCACCCGAAATGTCGCCGACACCGCGGGCGCAAGCGTCTACGGCGAAGGCATCAGTGGAACCTGCTGCATCATCGTCGACGACGACAGGAGCGTGATCGTCGGCGCGACCTTCGTCGGCCCCGTGGCAGGCGAGATGCTGCACTCCGCCACGATCGCAGTTGTGGGCGAGGTGCCTCTGGCCCGCCTTGCACATGCGGTTCCTTCTTTCCCGACCATGAGCGAGGTGTGGCTGGTACTGCTTGAAGCCGCGGTTGCCGAGCGAGGAGGAGTTGCGTGAGCGACACGCCGATTGCGGACTACGCACTGTTGTCGGACTGTCATTCCGCTGCACTCGTGAGCCGGGCCGGGTCGGTCGACTGGCTGTGCTGGCCGCGTTTCGATAATCCGTCGGTATTCGCCCGGCTGCTCGACGACGCCGCGGGGCATTGGTCGATACATCCTGCACTCGAAGCCGACGTAACCCGCCGCTACGCCGAGAGGACAATGGTGCTCGAGACCACCTTCAAAGTCTCGGGTGGGACCGCAGTCCTTCGCGACGCAATGGCGTTCGGCGAGAAGGAACGGGGTCATGAGCTCGGCAAGCAGAGCCCCCACGTGCTCCTGCGCCACGTGCGCTGCGACGAGGGCGAGGTCGCCTTCGAGCTCGAGTACGCGCCGCGCCCGGAGTACGGGCTCGTCTTTCCGCTGCTCGATGCGGTCAGGGGCGGGGTCAGAGCTAAGGGGGGCGCCGAGGGGCTCACGCTGTCGTCGCCGGTTCCTTTAGAGCTCGAGGACTCGGTTGCACGAGGTCGCTTCACTCTTCGCGCCGGAGAGAGCGCGGCCTTTGCGCTTCACCACAGGCCGAGCTGGGAGCAGCCCCCGGTGGTGTGGAGCGGCGACGGCATCGTCAAGCGGCTCGAGGACACCATCACGGGCTGGCGGACGTGGTCGGAGCTGCACCAAAGCTATCAAGGCCCATGGGACGACCTCGTGCACCAAAGCGGCCGGGTGTTACAGGCCCTCAGCTTTGCACCAACGGGCGCGATAGTGGCCGGCGCAACCACCTCCCTGCCCGAGAGCCCCGGCGGCAACCGAAACTGGGACTACCGCTATGCGTGGGTGCGCGACGCAAGCCTGACGCTCGAGGCGCTGTGGGTAGCCGCTTGCCCCGACGAGGCCAAGGACTTCTTCGAGTGGATGGCGGGGGCCGCTTCAACACAGCTCCAGCGAGGCCGGGATTTGCAGATCATGTTCGGAGTTGGTGGAGAGCATGACCTCAGCGAGCGGGAGCTTCCTCATCTTTCGGGATGGCGGGGCAGCGCCCCCGTGCGGGTCGGCAATGGAGCATGGGACCAGCGCCAGCTCGATGTCTACGGCGAGTTGTTGAACGCGGCTTACCGCCTCGAGGAGCAGCTCGGCGACCTCGACCCGGCAACCAAGCGCTTTCTTGCTCAAGCGGCGGATGCCGCTGCGGCGCGCTGGGAGGACTCCGATCAGGGCATCTGGGAAGTGCGCGGGGGGCCGCAGCACTACCTGTACTCGAAGCTCATGTGCTGGGTTGCTTTGGATCGCGCGGTCAAGCTGTCGAAGCTCATCGACGCCGAGGACAAGATCGATGAATGGACCGGGGTAAGAGACGAGATCCGTACCGAGATCATGGAGCGGGGATGGAGCGACTCGGCCGGCGCGTTCGCGCAGGCGCTCGGCTCCGACGAGCTCGACGCCTCGACACTCATGATGTCCATCGTCGGATTCATAGAGCCCGACGACGACCGCATGATCGCAACGATCGACGCGATCGAGGAGCGGCTCACCGATGATCGCGGGCTCGTCTATCGCTACCGCGCGGACGACGAGCTCGAAGGAGATGAGGGGACGTTTCTCCTGTGCACGTTTTGGCTTGCGCAGGCTCTGGCTCTTGCCGGCGAGGAGGAGCGCGCCACCGCGGTCTTTGAACGTGCGGTCGCATTTGCAAACGACGTCGGCCTCCTGGCGGAGGAGGTTGACCCCGACAGTGGCGAGCTGCTCGGCAACTTCCCTCAGGCGTTCTCCCACATCGGGCTTGTGAACGCGGCGTGGGCGATCGATCAACAGCGCCGCCATTCCGGCCCCCGGTCGGGTGGGGGGCCGTTGACCGAATAAGAAGGTACGGCCGCGCTCGCCTTCGGTCCCGGATTCCACAACTTCTGGTCATTTCTCTGACCGAATAAGAGAGTGGCGGTGTTACCAATGAGCTATGAGGTTTCTTAGCGGCTCCCGGCGCCTGGCGGCTGCTCTCGTCGCGGTCCTTGCGCTCGCCCTCGTGGCGGGCATCGCCGCAGGAGCTTCGTCGGAGACAAAGCTTCCCCACATCGGTCCCAAGGCGCTCGTTGCCACGACGCTGCGAGCCATGAGCGACCCCCCACCGACGTCGGGGCGCTTCCAGACCCGCGTCGACCTCGGGCTCCCGGCCCTGCCGGAGGGCGCTGGGCAGCTCGAAGGGATCATGGGCCTCCTTGCAGGCACGAGGGAGTTCCGCGTGTGGAGCTCACGCGACGGCGTGCGGATCGCCGAGCTACTCGAGGGGGCCGAGCGCGCCTTCATCGCCAATCCAAGCGAGGCGTGGTTGTGGGATTCGGAGAAGTACGAGGCCGTGCACCTCGAGCACATGACGGTGGAAGACGGCTCCACCCGGGGCCCCAAGGGCTTCTCCGGTCCTATGGAGATGGACCCGGGGCGCGCCGCTTTGGCGGACATCGTGCGCCCGCTGTTCAAGGAGCTGGACGACACCGACTTTTCGGTCGAGGAGACCAAGGATGTCGCGGGGCGTGACACCTACACACTCGTCATCGAGCCGATGTCACAGCAGACGCTGGTCGGGCGCATCGAAGTTGCGATCGACGCCGACGAACGAGTCCCCCTCAGCGTCGCCGTCTACCCCAAGGGCGAAGGCGTTCCGGCAGTCTCCGCCGGCTTCTCCGAGGTCAGCTTCGAGCCCATAGACCCAGCGCTCTTCGACTTCGAGCCGCCCCCAGGGGCAAAGATCAAGGACAAGCCCGCCGGGAAGGAAGAAGGAGCGAGCCATTGGTGCCCCGAGGGGGCCGGAGGACAAGAAAACAGCTCAGGCATGCCTTCCCTGCGAAGTTTCGGCGCAGGGTGGACGAGGGTCCTCGCGGTGCGCGTCGAAGAGCTCCCCGAAGAGGCGCGCCGCCTGCTGCCGTTTAGCGGCACGCTCTTTTCTGGTGCGGTGGCCGAGCGCGACGGGGGGGCCTGGGTGCTGTTTGGAGCGGTGCCCCAGAGCGCGTTGGACGCGGCCGCGTCGCGCCTTCCCACCCCTTGAGCGTTCTAGCCACCTCGGATCTCACCAAGCGCTACGGCGACGAGCTCGTCGTCAACCACTTAAACCTGAGCATCGCCGCAGGTGATCTCTACGGCTTCCTCGGCCCCAACGGTGCCGGCAAGTCGACGACGATCCGCATGGCGCTCGGCCTCGTGTTTCCCGACGGCGGGTCGGTCGAAGTCGGAGGTCATTCGGTGTTCTCGTCCACCGAGGCAAGGAGCCGCGCCCTCAGCCGAGTTGGAGCCGTGGTCGAGGAGCCCGCTTTCTGGGGCTACCTGTCGGGGCGGCGCAACCTCGAGTACTTCGCCCGTGCCGGCGGCAACAAGGTGGACCGCAGAGCCCGCCTCGATGACATCGATGAGGTCTTGCGCCAGGTGGGGCTCGCCGACGCAGCGGCCAAGCGCGTCAAGGCCTACAGCCAGGGGATGAGGCAGCGGCTCGGGATTGGGCGCGCCCTCCTTGGCCATCCCGATCTCCTCGTGCTCGACGAGCCGACGAATGGGCTCGATCCGCAGGGCATGAAGGAGGTGAGGGCGCTTCTCAGACGTCTTGCCGACAACGGAACGACGGTGTTCGTGTCGAGCCACCTGCTCGGCGAGGTCGAGGCGATGTGTGATCGTGTCGGGGTCCTCGTGGCGGGCAAGCTCGTTGCCGAGGGCCAACCCGGGCACCTTGTCGACGAGCCTGATCGCGTGAGGGTCGATGTCGACGACAGGAGACACGCCCTCGACGTGCTGCGCGCGGTCCCGGGCATCTCGCTGGACGAGCTCGAGGCGCGAAGCGACGGGGGGCCCGGTCCGATAATGGTCGGCCTCGCCAATGGGGCGACGCCTGCAGGGGTCAACGCCGCGCTCGTTTCGGCCGGAATCGGCGTGCGCGCCCTCGTCCCCGAGCACGCGCGCCTCGAAGACGTGTTCCTCACGCTTACCGAGGGGGAGTGACAAATGCTCGCGGTTGAGATGGCCAAGGCGGCGCACAGATGGCGGACCTGGGTCATGGCCGCTGCCTTCATCGCCATACCGGTCCTGATCGTCACCGCTCTGCTGTTGTCGACGGACCGGCCCGAGCCCGGCGAGGGCCCGCCCTTTCTCACGCTGGTGCAGGTAAACGGCGTGTTCGCGAGCCTCGTCGGCATCACAACGATCCAGCCGTTCTTTCTTCCGCTTGCCGCCGGCCTCCTTGCCGGCGATGCCATCGCCGGCGAGTCACAGGCGGGCACGCTTCGCTACCTGCTTGCGAGGCCGGTCGGCAGGACGAGACTCGTCGTGGCGAAGTACGCGTCTGTGATGATCCTCGTTGGGGGGGCAGTGGTGCTCGTCGGGCTCACCGGCCTCGCCGTTGGGGGCGCTGCTTACGGCCTCGGCCCCTTGCCCACCCTTTCTGGGGCGACGCTGCCGGTCGGGGTTGCGCTCGCGCGCGTTGTCCTCGCGGGGATGTACGTGACCGCTGGGATGGCAGGTCTCGTCGCCATCGGGCTGTTCATCTCGACGCTCACCGACTCGGGCCCCGGAGCGACGGTGGCAACGGTCGGCATCTACATCGTGATGCAGATACTCGGAGCGTTGTCGGCGCTAAGGATCATCCATCCCTATCTGTTGAGCCACTACTCGCTCGCGTTCACGGGTTTGTTCCGTTCGCCCGTCGCGCTTGACGAGGTGATGACCGGCCTCGTGGCCTACGCTTTCTACGTTGCGGTCTTTCTCGGGGGCGCCGTCGCCGTCTTCAGGCGCAAGGACGTGACTTCTTAGGCGACGGCAGGGACTATCTCGCGTCCGATGAGGGCGACCATGTCGAGATCCGAGTGGTCGAGATGCTGGAGCATGACGCGATCGACGCCTGACTCCTCGAGGGCGCGGAGCTTGGCCACGACCTCAGCGACGGTGCCGACGAGCTGGGCCTCGTCCTGGCTTGCCGCCCACGACTCCGGATCGTCCGAGCTCCCCGTGCGCCTCAAAAGGCTCGCCGCACGTTCAAGGAGCTCGGCGCGGTCGGTTCCGACCACGCACCCCGTCATCACGGAGAAGCGAAGTGAGGCAGGGTCGCGTCCGGCTTCCTCGAAGGCCTGCATGACTCGCTGCTTGCGTTTGCGGCACTCGGCGGGGGGCGTCGACACGGTGTTGTACTCGTCTCCCCACTTGGCGGCGAGAGCCGCGCTGCGCGGTCCTGCCTGTCCGCCGATGATCACCGGCGGATGCGGTTGCTGCACGGGCTTGGGGAGCGCATGGAGATCGGTCGTCCTGTAGTGCGTGCCTTCGAAGCTGAGGGAGTCCTGGGTCCACTGGCGATGGATAATCTCGAGCTGTTCTGCGAGCCGGTCCATGCGGGTGCCCGTGTCGAAGAAGTCGAAACCGTAGGCAGTGTGCTCGATAGCCGACCAGCCGGTGCCGAGGCCGAGCTCGACTCGACCTCCCGAGGTGTGATCGGCGGTCACTACGGACTTGGCGAGCACCGATGGATGACGAAACGTCGCCGGCGTGACGCAGGTCCCAAGCCGGATCCGGGACGTGACGGCACCGAGCGCGGCGAGCGTCGCCCACGCATCAAGGGAGCCGTTGTCTATCTGCCCCCGCACGGAAACGTAGTGGTCGGAGCGAAACAGCCCTTCAAGCCCATGCTCCTCACAAGCCCTAGCAAGCGCCGTCCACTGCTCCCACGTAACGTCCTCCTGCCCCTCGATCATCAGGCAAACCCGCACAAAGCCTCCTTCGCATTCGTTGCCTCACCGGAAACGTCCCCCGGCTCATCTTGCAGGGGTGATCTATTGCATGTGCTCGCTGGTCTGCGACAAGGGCTACTGCCCCACAGGCCAATGATCCACCCTGATCTGGGTCATTGGAAAGTCCTTGGAATTGCCGGTGGCGAGGGTCGCACCAACACGCAGCGCGGCGGCGGCGATCAGGCAGTCGGCTTGCGACAAGGTCACGCCCTTCGCCGCGAATTCCCCGCGCCACGATCCAGCGCGCTTGCCCTCATCGGCCCCGAGCGGGATAACGACGAGGCCCTCGATCAGTTCCGCCGCACGGGATCTTTCTTCGGGCCGCAGTCCCCTCCAAAGCTCCTCAACGTTGATGGCCGTGGCGCCGAGGAGATCGCCCCTGTCGAGCGCCTCATCGACGCGCTCTCTTACGGGTGCGCCACGCAGGTAATCGATAAGAACTGTCGTGTCGACGAGAACAAGCACTACCCGAGCCTGCGATCGTCGGCTTTCCTCTGCGCCCTGACCCAGCGACCTGGGTCCTCATCCCATTCGTGGAGGTGCCCGATGGAACCCTGAGATGAACGGATCAGCTCCCTGCGACGTTGGTTCTCCAAAGATGATGCGATGGCTTCTCGGATGAATCTGCTCCGACCTCGGGGGCCGGCGACCTCGTCTATGCGCCCCACCAGTTCGTCTTCCAACTCTATGTGCAGACGCATGTGCCTAGAATAGCACACACGCCGCTTGTCCCACCTCCTCGACCAGAGAGGCGCAGTCCAGACGCCATCTAGAACGTTCTGCGCGCCTTTTCGCCGATGCAGGGGCGGCCGTCGGAGGCGAGGTGGCGTCCGCTGCGATCGCGTTTGGGCCACCACCAGTGCCGGTACTTGCGAAGCGCCTTGTTCTCGGCCCGCAAGTCAAGGTGGTTGTGTGACGTCGACGAGTAGCATTCGATGCCCTGGAAGTGGGTTCGCTTGGCGAGCCGGCGCGCTCGCCGCGAGGAGACACCGTGCATCTTGATGTCGACGCCGGTGCCGTAGAGGTGCTGGGATGCGCCGGCCCCTCCCACGCACGCGTTGTAACGCCTGCTGCGGAAGCCGGAGACAACCTCGATCGGCCTATGACCGCCCTTGGCGCGCATGGCCTCGAGGCGCCACATGACGCGGCGGACGTTGTTCCTCACCTTTAGCGCCCGCACCGCACCGCCCTTGAAGGTGCCAGCGTGCCTGTTGGCCGACGACGGGCATCCGGAGTTGCGGTGCTGCTTGAACTCGCCCCAGTTGAAGTGGGCGGTGGATCCGTCGCGGTCCTCGATGCGGTGGAGCGACCGAAACGTGTGACTCCCGGCTATGCCGTCCGCGGCAAGTCCGTGCGTTCGTTGGAACCCTGCTACCGCGCGGGCGGTGCGCCGCCCGAAGCGCCGGTCGATGACAACTCGCTTCTGTCCGTGCGCAGGAAGCCATCCCGCAACGCGGATCTCGAGGGCCTTCACGTCGCGGCCGTGCGAGCCGCGCTGCAGCAGACGCCCAAACCGAAATGCCCACGCCGGGGCCATTAACGGCGCAATTACGGAGGCGCACAACAGGGCGCACAGGGCTCGCAGGGCCGCGGAGTCCGCCCAGCCTGAGACCCTGTGCCTGCCGAGCCGGCCCTCTCGGGAGCCGCCGGCGGCGGCGGGGTGGCGCGCGGTGGCCGCCGCCTCCGAATCACCCTGGGGGCCTGGCCACAGCCAGCTTGGCCCCGCGACCGCTTCCAAACGCCACTCCACCGCAGTTGATCTCCTCAATGAGCTCGATTCCTGCATCAAAGGTTAACAATGATTAACAGATCACCCAAGAGTGTCAACCAGAGCGAACTTCGCGCGAACAGCAGGGCGTGGCACTGGACTTTGGGGCCCTCCCCGACGAGCATTACGAGCCGGGTGTTGCTGAGGCAAATAGGAAGCCGCGCTCCCGAGCGCGGCCCGTGGGAGGTGGAGGATGAAGGTCAGCGGGCGTTGGGTCGCGGTCGCCGTCGTGGCGACCCTGGTCACATCTTTTGGAGCAGCAGGGTCGGCGCGGCCCACCACTGGGTCTCAGGGCGACGAGGCGGCTTCTCGCCGCTCGGCGAAGGCGCTGATGTTCGCAGCCGATGGGATGCGTCCCGACAGGGCCGTGCACTTCGCCACCGTCGGCAGCATGCCTGCGGTTAGGGAGATGATGAGCAGGGGCATCACCGGCGCTAACGGGCTCTTGCCTCCGGCGCCGCCCAACACCGGTGCAGGCTGGTACTCACTGGCGACGGGCGCGTGGGCGGGCACCCACGGCTCGACCAACAACACGTTTGCCGTCAACGGCGCCAACTCGACAACCTCCATGAGCGCCTTTGCCCCCGGAGCGCTGCAGGCCGAAAGCATTGGGAAGACCGCTGAGCTCGACGGCAGAAAGGTCGCTTCCATCGAATGGGTAGGAGGGCGCATCTCGGGGCTCGAAGGCCCGGTCACGGATTTCAGATCCTTTCACTCGAGCCGAGGCGTGACGACCACCTACACCTCTCGCCGAGACGATCCGAGCTTCATCCAGTCCTTCGGGCTCGATTACGACAACGTCGAGCTTGTTGACGCGACCGGCTGGACCAACGTGGCGGTGGGCGATCCGGCGGCGCCCCCCAAAGAGACGGTCATGACCGTGCGCGACTTCGGCGCGGTCAGCTCCGCTTACAGCCACAACGTCTACATCTACGACTCGATAGAAGACGGGACCGTGGGTTACGACCGCGTCATCCTTACCCCGAGCGACACCAAGGACGGGAGCAGAAAGAGAGCGCGCCTCGGGCGCGATCTCACGCATAACGATGTGGGCGCGCCGGGATGGGACGAGTTCAAGGTCACCATTGCAGGGGGGCCAAAGGCGGGCAAGACCGCGGGGATGTACGTCAAGCTGGAACGGCTGTCCCCAGATGGCTCGAGGTTTCGCCTCTATCACACCTCGGTTCAGCGCATCCAGGCGTCGTGGGCCGGTCATCCCGACTTCGAGGACCATCTCGCCGAGGACTTCCTGACGGCGACCGCGGCCGACTTCGCGCCGCTCGAGGCCGGGATAGTGAGCGAAAAGACCTACGTGCAGCAGGGCACCTTTTGGGAGCGCGCCTACCATCCGATCATCGCCGAGATCATCGAGGGTTACGACCCCGACTTCGCGATGGTTGGCTACCCGGTCACCGACGAGTTCCAGCACATGTTCTCTGCGCTCGTGAGGCCAAGGACGGATAACCCCGTCTTCGACGACGCCGACCGCAACGGGCTGCCCGACCGGCGGGTGAAGGAGCGCCAGCGCTACATACGCAGGGCCTATCGCGGCGCCGATGCAACTCTCGGACTGGCAAGAAGCCTCATGGACGACGGCTCCCTCTACACCGCCGTGAGCGCCGATCACGGCTTTGCACCACACCACAAAGCGATCTCGGCCGGCGACGTGCTCAAGCGCGCAGGGTTGCAGTCGAGCGCACAGACCTCCAACTGCCGCACGGCGCCGGACGACACGCTGCGCTACGCGCGCGCCTGCTGGGCCGGGGGCGCGGTGCAAATCTACGTGAACCTCCAAGGCCGCGATGAGGGAGGAACCGTCGCCCCCGAGGACTACGAGGCCGTGCGCCAGGCAATCGTCGACGCCCTCGCAACCGTTTCAGATCCCGGCGATCCGGATGCCGTCGTGATCCCGGAGAGGAACATCTTCTTGAAAGAGGAGACGGACCGGATACCGGCAGCTGGTGGGCCTACGGTGGACATGCTCCACCCGAGCAGAACCGGCGACGTCGTTGCCTTCTCGGTGCCGCCCTATCAGTGGGACGCTGCGACTCCGGGGTCGGAGATCTCCGACGCCCCCTTCTTCGGGCAGCACGGATTCCGGCCCGGCCTCGTGAATCTCGAGCGAGACATAAACATGCACGCCGCCTTTTTCATGGACGGCCCAAGGCTGAAAAAGGGAGTCATCGCAGCCGGCATGCGCGCCATCGACGTTGCACCGACCATCGCCTCGGCCCTGCGCATGCCGGCGCCGGCCGACTCGGAGGGCCTCGTCCGGCGTGACTTCTTCAGGGGCCGGCGGTGAGCACGAGGGTTTCGGCAGTGGCGAGCGCGTGCGTACGTGATTAGGGAGTTCACGTTGGCATAACACGGCGGCCACGAGCCGGACATATAGCTTATCTAAACCTAGACCGCTTAGGGCATCCGGCTTGGGCCGGCAGGACGATAGGGAGGTAAGAGTGAGGAAAAAGTTCGTTGTATCCGCGGGCGCGATTGCGCTCGTGATGGCGCTTGCGGCCTCGGTATTCGCCGCAGGGAGCTTCGATTTCGGCCTCTTCCGTGACGGGGAGCTGAGATCGCGCGCGGAACGGCTCTACGGCGTCAAGACCGGGCTCGTGCGGTCGTCGACGGCTTCGCTCACGCAGGAGCAGGCCGCGAGTAACCCGGCGAGGCTCGCCAAGCTCACGAGGGGCCTCAAGGCCGAAGTGGTGACCGATGAGTCCGGATTTGTCACCGACATGCTGGCCCTGTGGCCGAACGACTTCAACCCGACCCACCTGATCTCCTGTAATGAAGATGACGAGACCGAGCCCGGCGTCCAGCGCATCAACGTCGCTACAGGAGCGGTAGAAACGATTGTGACGGGAACCGTGGCTTGCGACGGGATCCGCAGGACTCCGTGGCACACGATCCTGTTCTCAGAGGAGGCAGGAGGTGGCCCTGAGGGTGGGCGCGTTTACGAGCTCGTCAAGCCGCTTCAGACCACCGGCGTGCTCCTCGACCGGGCTACCGGGGAGTTCTCGGGCGGAGTTGGCGCCGAGAACCTGGCGGTCCGCCCGGCACTCGGTCGCCTCTCTTACGAGGGGTTCGCGATCTACCCCAACGGGCTCGTCTACTACGGCGACGAGAAGCGTCCTTTCGAGGGCGACCCGGGGGGCGCCTACTTCAAGTTCATCCCGGCCACGCTGCGCGCGTCTGGTGATGGTGCGGTTACAGACCTCAACGATTCGCCGCTTGCTGCGGGTTCGGTTTATGGCCTCAGGCTCGGCCTGCGCGAAGAGGCGTCCGACTATGGCCAGGGCACCAACTACGGCTTCGGCACGTGGGTTGAAGTTTGCACCGGCGCAGCGTGCGAGGACGTCGACCTGCAAGCCGTGACCATTTCCCTCAGCCTCACGGGCTACTACCGCCCCGAGGACATCGACCACGACATGCGTGCCGCCAAGAACGGGGATGTCAAGTTCTGCGGAAACAACACCGGCAACGAGGATGAGGACCAGCTCTACGGCGAGGCCATCTGCATCACGGATGGGACCATCGACGAAGCCGGTACCAATGCCGCAACCCCCGAGGTTCAGCAGTTCGTTGTCGGCCACCCCGAGCTTGCGATGCCCGACAACATGGCGTACCAGCCCGGGCGCGGCAACTGGATCATCCACGAGGACGCAGCGACCGACTATCCCGTTGCCGACAACAACGACCTGTGGGACTGCCTGCCCGACAAGCGCGACGACGATCTCCTGAGCGACGGCTGCATCAGGGTCGCGACCCTCAGGGATCTCACCGCCGAGTGGACCGGAGGCATCTTCGACGGCACCGGTAAGCGCTTCTTCGTGAGCGTCCAGCACAACATCAGCGGCACGGGAGTAGTGCTCGAGATCACCGGCTGGAAGTAGATAACCAAGCAGTACCAACGCAGAGTTACCTTGCAGGGCCCGGCCCCGGAGTCATCGGGGGCCGGGCCCCTTTGCGCGGACGGCGACGCCCGAAGGCCTGGCCCCCTGCGCGCCTTACCGGTTGGCGCCGGGTTAGCGAACTTCCGTCGTTGGCTGCTCTATGGCGACAGCGGACGACGGACGTTTCGCCCCGGGCCGTTCTCTGGTCGGCCAAAGGGCCCTATGAGTAGCGGGAGATGAAGCCTCGTTTGCGGAACACGGCAAGCATTCTTGTCAGGTAGGTCAGCGCCAAGCCGGCCAGGGCGAGGGCGCCTGCGGCGGCGATGCCGATCTCGCCCCAGTCGATGCCCCGGCCGTCGAGAAGCAGTCGCATGGCGTTGAAGGCGTGGGTTGTCGGGAGCACGAAGGCGACGGGTTGCAGTGGCCCGGGAAGCGCCTCGACCGGATAGAACACGCCGGACAGTGGCATGACTACGAACAGAACTCCCCACGCGAGGGCCTCGGCGCCACTGCCGAAGCGAAGGACCACCCCGACGACGAACAGCGCGATGACCCAGCCGACGATGAGCAATATCGATGCTATGGGGATCAGCCCGAGGCCGAGTGAGGTTATATCAAAGGAGAAGGCAGCAAGCGCAAGCAGCGCAACCAGACCGACGCCGATCACGAGCTTGACGAGCCCAAACAGCGCAACTCCGGCGACGTACTCAACTTCCTTCAGAGGCGTGACCATGAGATTCAGCAGGTTGCGCGACCACGTCTCTTCGAGGAAGCCGGTGGAAACCGCGATCTGCGACTGATAGACGACGTGCCACAGCACGATTCCGCCGAGCAGATAACCGAAAGCAGGCGACCCGGCGCCCCGTCCCTGCGATACGAAGACGCCGATCGAGCCAAACAGCAAGACGTCGACCAGCGGCCACACGCTAATGTCGAAAAGCCTGTGCGGGCTCCGCTGCATCACGTAACGGTGCCGGCGCGCGACCGCCCTGATCCGCATCCAGCTCAGCCCTCCCACGCTCATGCCGGACGGTCCGTTTCCTGGCGACGAGGCTCTTCGTGCCCGCCATCTGCGAGGTGGAGGAACACCCCTTCGAGGTCGGCGCGCCCGAAGCGCTCGGCGACGGCGTCGGGTTCGTCATCGGCGATGATGCGCCCCGCAGAGAGAAAGACCACCCTGTCGCAGAGGCGTTGGATCTCGACCATGTTGTGGCTCGTGATCAAGAGGGCGGTCCCCTGCTCCCTGCACAGCTCCATCAATCCGTTTCTGACCCTGAGCGCGACGTCGGGGTCGAGCGAAGCGGTCGGCTCGTCGAGGATGAGCAGCCGCGGATGATGAAGCGTCGCCTTGATGATTCCGACAAGCGTGCGCTGGCCCGACGACAACTCGGTGCCCATGACCTCGGACAGCTCGGGAACGCGAAAGCGTTCGAGCCCCGCCGCAATGCGGCCCTCGGGATGGCGGACGCCGTAGAGCTCGGCGTACATTTGGAGGAACTCTCTGACCCTCAGGCGCTCGGCAAGCGGCATGTAACCGGCCGAGAAGCCAACCTGTTCGAGGGCTTCGCTGCGCCCCCCTGGGAAGCGGTGCCCGGCGACCTCGACCCAACCGGAGTCCGGCGAGATGACCCCGAGCAACATCATGAGCGTCGTGGTCTTACCGGCGCCGTTGGGCCCGAGTAGGGCGACCCGCTCTCCGGGGCGGACGGCGAGGTCGACGCCGTCGACGGCGAGCTTGTCTCTGTATCTCTTGACCAGGCCTTGTGCCTGGAGCACGACTTGCACGAGCGGCCCACCTTCGCTGGGGTCTCGACCGGGCCCGCCGGCCGGCAAGGAGGTGTCCGCACGAGGGCGGTCCGGCGGGCCGGCCAGGGGATGTGTGGCTTGGGGCATCCTAAAGCCGTGAGCGACGGCACGTGGACGGCGCCAAACGGGTAAGTAGGACCGGTCCGACACGAGAAAGGATCGCTATGGAAATCGGTTACAAGCTTTCAAGCGAAGAGCATGGCCCCAACGACCTCGTCCACTATGCGCGTCGCGCCGAGGAGTCTGGGTTCACTTTCGCCCTGATCTCCGATCACTTCCACCCCTGGATCGACAAGCAGGGCCAGAGCCCGTTCGTGTGGTCGGTGATCGGCGGCATTGCGCAGGCGACAGAACGCCTCAGGGTCGGCACCGGGGTCACCTGCCCCACCATCAGGACGCACCCGGCGATCGTTGCGCACGCCGCGGCCACTACGGCAGCAATGATGCCGGGGCGCTTCTTCTTGGGTGTCGGCACCGGCGAGAACCTCAACGAGCACATCCTCGGCGACAGGTGGCCCCCCGCCGCCGTCCGGCTCGAGATGCTCGAAGAGGCCCTCGACGTGATGCGCCACCTGTGGAAGGGAGGACAACGCAGTCATCACGGCCGCCACTACACGGTCGAGAATGCCCGCATCTACACGCTTCCGGATGAGCCTCCCGAGGTCATGGTCGCCGCCGGAGGCGCCAAGTCGGCGCGGCTTGCAGGCCGGATGGGCGATGCCCTCTGTGCCGTGGCCCCTATTGCCGAGGTCGTCGAGATCTTCGACGACGCCGGCGGCAAAGGAAAACCCCACTACGCCGAGCTGCAGGCGTGCTGGGCGGCCACAGAAGCGGAGGCGAGGAAGACCGCGTATGAGTGGTGGCCGATGGTCGGCATCAAAGGCGAGCTCATGCAGGAGCTGCCTAAACCCTCGAACTTCGAGCAGGCGGCCGGGATGGTGTCCGAGGAGGACGTCGCAGCCACGGTTGCGTGCGGGCCTGATCCCGAGCGGCACATCGCGAACATCAAGGAGTTCGTCGATGCCGGCTACGACCATCTCTGCATCCATCAGATCGGAGAGGACCAGGAGGGCTTCTTCAACTTCTACGAGTCCGAGGTGCTGCCCAAGCTCGCTTGAGGCGACTGCAAGCCGCGGCTATAAAGGGGTGGTGGCCGAGGGCATTGACGCGTTGTTCGAAGTTTCTCTCAAAGAGTTCACCGCGGCCCGCAACGAGCTCGCGGCGCGGCTCAAGAAGGAGGGGCACGCCGAAGATTCGGCGCGTGTAAAGGCGCTTCGCAAACCGACGGTTTCGGCGTGGGCGGTGAATCAACTGGCGCGCCACCGGCCCGATGACGTGAAGGCACTGCTCGAGGCCGGTGACCGGCTCCGCGCCGCCCAAGAGTCGGTGGTGTCGGGCGCAGAGCCGGCCGAGCTCAGGGACGCCGTTGCAGCGCGAAGGGAGCTTGTGGCGCGCGGCGTCGAGGCCGCCGCCGGTTTCCTTGAGGCGAGCGGCTCACCTCCTCAGCGGGAGCGAATAACCAACACGCTGCTGGCCGCAACGACAGACGAACGAGCGGCTGCACTCGTGGCCAAGGGTCGGGTTTCGACCGACCTCGATCCCACGGGCACAGAATGGTTCACATTCGCGCCACTTGGTGACGACGGCGGCGATGTCTCCTCGGGTCCATCCCCCGATGCCAGAAGGGAGGCCGAGGAGCTTGGAGAACGCGCCCTTCAAGCGGAAGAGCGCGCCCGGGAGCTGACGCAGAGAGCAGAAGCGGCGCAGCGCATGGCCGAAGAGGTCATGATGGCCGCTTCCGAGGGGCGCAGGGCGGCGCGTGACGAGCGCCGGCGGGCCGACGAGGCCGTACGTAATCTCGGCCTCTGAACGCCGCCACCTTTGTGCGGAGTTATGCGTAGCGGAGGATGGCTCCGATGCCCTCGGCGGGCCCAAGCTCGCGCGCTAACTCGGGGATCACCCTGACCTTGGCGCCCGTTGCATAGGCGCTCCGAACCAGGACATCGCTGAGCGGGCCCTCAGAGATGCCGGCGAGGCCGAGATCGGCAAGCACGCTCTTGTCCATCGCTGCTTGGGTGGGCTCTTGGGTCGAGAACCACGCCCGCCGGTCGTCTGGCTTGCGCGCGATCAGCAGCGTGTCGACCTGTGCCTTGCGCAGCGCGTCGATGGTGCGCCCTGCGGTCTCAGCCGCCTGGTCTCCCTGGGCACGTTCCTCGAGGAACGTGCCCACGACCTCTTGTGTCGTACCTGCCGCGTATCCGGCAAGGCCTAGGTCGAGCGGCTCCCTTAGCCCCTCGAGGGAAGCGCCGCGATGGGCGTGGTCGCCGACATCGACGAGGTTGTCGGACAGGGATTCGGGGAGGTGCTTGCGCAGCACAGAGAGGGCCTGCTCCTCACCGGCGACGAGGACGACCTCGAGCCCGTGGGAGCTCACCACCCTGGCCAGCTCGGCCGCGACCTCCTGGGCGTTCTCCTCGGCGAGGTGCTCGGCGCGGTGCTGAAGGTTCGCCTCTGAACCCCCAGACGCCGTCCTTTCGACATGATCCCCGGCCGACCCCTTGACTGAGACTCCTTGGTCAAGCGCTTCGCCGGCGCCGGCATAGATCTCGGCCCCGCCCCCGTAGGCGAGCAACACGCCGTGGCTTGGGTTCTCTTGACGCCACTCAATCAGCGGGAGCAGATGGGGGAGCGCTTCTACCCGCACGAAATCGTCGACCGGACGGGCGCCGAGATGGCGCCGGTAGACGACTTCGTCTGCGGCCGTGACAACGACCAGGCCCTTGCCACTCTGGTGCGAGTCGTCGACGAGCTCGTCGATGGCCTCCATTGCCCTTGAGCTTGCGCCCAATGACTCCGCCTGCTCCCTGAGGCCGCGCCAGCGGAGGTGGATCTCGCGCGGCGCGTTCTGGTTGGCGACCTCGGTGTTGAGGTAGAGCGACACGAATGGCCCCCGGGCCGCGAGCGTCGCCTGCAGCTGCTCGTCGGCGAGGTTGATGTCTCTCATCAAGCGTCTCCCATGGTGTACGTGTTCGATGGGCGTGCCCGTGCCGACCCTAAACGGGACGACGACGAAGCTTTGTCTTGAGGCCCTCGATCACCGTTTCGAGGCTGTAGTCGAAAGACGTGTCGAAGTCATAGTCGATGATGTAGGGGAGGGTTCCCATCAGGTTGGGGAACTCGTCCGCCGGCAGGTTGGCCTCTCGCATCGCCACGGCGTTGGCAGGGTTCGGGTTGCATATCGGATTCGTGATCTGCGCCATGACGTGGCCGAAGGTCAGGCTCACGACCAGCCAATGGGCGTGCATTGCCTCTTGCGGGTCGAACCCGGCGCGCCTCAAGATCTCGAGGGAGGCCTCGACGGGACGGAAGTACTCCGGCGAGACCACATGCTTGGTCTCGATGAGCGGCACCGCGTTCGGGTGTGCAAGAAGGACCGAGCGAAAACCCTTGATCCCGGCTTTGAGCGCCTCGCTCCAGTCTTCGATGTCGAGGGCGGCAAGGTCGACCAGGCCGAGCATGGTCTCCGCCACTCCCTCGAGGAGGGCGTCTTTGTTGGGCACGTGGTTGTAGAGCGACATCGGAGCGACATCGAGCTCCGTCGCAAGCTTGCGCATGCTGAGGTCCTCGAGGCCGTCGCTGTCGATCATTGCCAGGGCGCAAGTGAGGATGCGCTGCCTGGTGAGGGCCTCTTTGGGCTCGATCGCATTTACTTGACTGGTCTCGGTCGTGGCCTTTCCTCCCCGTCTGATCCCGTTCATTGAAGGTTCGCTTGACAATCGTACACCGTACGTCTAACGTACGTCGTACACATACACCGTACGTTCGGGTCGGTCACCGAGGAGGAGGAACGCTCACATGAAGCTCACCACCGAGTCGCTCGCAAGGGCGAGCAGCCGGAGGCCGTGGGTCACCCTTGGCGTCTGGGTCGCGATCATCGCGGCCGCCGTGGTCTTGACCTCGCAGTTCCTCGGCGACGCCCTCACCACCGAGATCGCTTTCACGAACCGGCCCGAGGCGGTGCGCGCCGCCGAGGTTGTCGAGGACCGCTTCGGCAAGGAGGGCGTGACCGAGATCTTCATCGTGAGCTCCGAGTCGGCCACCGTAAGGGAGCCAGCCTTCCAGGCAGAGGTCAGAAGGTTACAGGGAGAGGTCATGGATGCCGGTGGGGGCGACGTCACAAGCGCCGTCACCTTCTACGACACCAAAGACCCTTCGATGGTCTCGAAGGACGGCCGCACAACGCTGATGCCGGTGTCCTTCAAGGACACAGAAGCTCTGGCCGATTACCTTCCCGTGGTCGAGCAGATCACGGCCACCGGGAACGAAACCGAAGGTTTCACCACTCAGGCATTCGGGGCCATCACGCTCGACGACGACTTCAACACGATCGCCGAGGAGGATCTCGCTAAGGGCGAGTCGTTTGGCATCGTGGTCGCGCTCATCGTTCTGGTGATCGTGTTCGGGGCCGTTGTCGCCGGCGTCGTGCCCATCGCCATGGGGATCGCTTCGATCACCGTCGCGCTCGGCATCACAGCGCTCGCCGGTTTCTTGTTCGACTTCTCTTTCTTTGTCACCAACATGATCACGATGATGGGTCTAGCGGTCGGCATCGACTATTCGTTGTTCATCGTGTCGCGCTACCGTGAGGAGCGCAGCCACGGGCTCGACAAGCTCGAGGCGATCCGGGCGTCCGGAGCGACTGCAAGCCGCGCCGTGTTCTTTTCGGGCACAACCGTCGTGCTTGCGCTCCTCGGCTTATTGATCCTGCCGACGACGATTTTCCGCAGCCTCGGGGCGGGAGCCATCTTCGTCGTCGTCGTAGCCATGCTTGCATCCCTAACCCTGCTGCCCGCGCTTCTCGGACTGCTCGGCGACAGGGTCAACTCTCTCCGAGTGTTCCGGCGCAAGCGCTCCACCGGCACCGAGGAGTCACACCCGTTCTGGGATCGCATCACTCACGGTGTCATGCGCCGTCCGGTCGTGAGCCTCGTGCTCAGTGCGGCGTTGCTGCTTGGCGCCGCCTACAGCTATCTCGACATCGACACCGGCTTTTCTGGGGTGAGCACTCTTCCCAAGGACACCGAGTCGAGGCAGGCCTTCGATGTGCTCGACCGAGAGTTCGCAGGGGGCCTGAACTCTCCCGTCGAGGTAGTGGTCGACGGGGACGTGTCTGCGCCGGCCACGAAGACCGGCATCGAGGACCTTCAGGCAGCTCTCGCTTCGGACGGCACCTTCGGCCCGGCGCGGGTTGAGGTCAGCGAAGGGGAGGAAGCGGCGGTCATCTCCGCGCCGATCATGGCCGACCCGACGAGTGAAGCTGCCACGGCAACAATCGAGCGTCTGAGGGAGGACTATGTGCCCGCAGCCTTCGACGGCACAGGTGCATCCGTGCTCGTCGGCGGCGACACCGCCTTCAACAAGGACTTCTTCGACCTCGCATCGGACTACACGCCGATCGTATTTGCTTTCGTGCTCGGGCTCTCGTTTCTGTTGCTGACCGTGGTGTTCCGCTCGATCGTGGTGCCGATCAAGGCCATCATCATGAATCTGCTTTCTGTCGGCGCCGCCTATGGGCTCATCGTGCTTGTGTTCCAAAAGGGTTTTGGGGCGGACCTCCTTGGCTTTCAACAGGTCGAATCGATTGAGGCATGGCTGCCTCTGTTCCTTTTCTCGGTTCTGTTCGGGCTGTCGATGGACTATCACGTGTTCCTGCTCTCACGTATTCGCGAGCACTACGATGCGACGGGCGACAACACCGAGTCCGTGGCCCACGGGCTTCGCACCACAGGCGGGCTAATCACCGGCGCCGCCGTGATCATGGTCGCCGTCTTCGGTGGCTTTGCCGCAGGCGACCTCGTGATGCTGCAGCAGATGGGATTCGGGCTCGCGGTCGCAGTGCTGCTCGACGCAACCATCGTGCGCTCTGTGCTTGTGCCGGCAAGCATGAGGCTGCTCGGAAATCGCAACTGGTACCTCCCGAAGTGGCTGCAGTGGCTGCCGGATATCAAGGTCGAGGGCGCAGTACCCTCCGCCGGCGCCCGCCCCGAGGCAGGGACCCGCGACGGTTTCGAGCCTGCAGCCGGCCAAGTCTGAAACGAAGCGACACCCCAAGGGCCGGGCCCGCACCCCCCGCGGGCCCGGCCCTCTTTCTGGCCGCTCCGATCAGCGGGCCGCACCCGCCTGTTTGCAGCTTGTCCGCGTTGGTCACAGAAACTGTGCCCCGGCCAACGCGGATGACTCCGGAGCTCATCCCTCACCCCCCCGTTTGTCGCTTAACGTAGGAAACATGATTCTCCCTTGCGATCGGCCTTCGGAGCGAGCACTAGGGGGTGGCACATGAGCGAGCAGAGCTTTACTTGCGACCGCTGCGGCAGGGACCGGCTTCGCCGCCAGATGAAAGAGGTCATGTTCGAAGAGGGCAGGGAGCGCATACGCAAGCAGCTCTGCTCGACGTGCCTCGACGAAGTGATGAGGGCGTCGGGAGAGGTCCACGGCATCGTCGGGCAGGAGAAGAAGGCGGCCATCCACCTCAGCCGGGCCCCCGACGACATCCGCTGAGAGGGCGCCACGCCGTTCAAGCCTCCCGCCCCGCGTAACAAGAATCCGCGGCGGGGGTCAAGGGACAATGGAGCAGGGGCGCCCAGGCCCCGCCGACCCAGGGGGTTGTGATGACGACAACGCAGAATCGTGAACAGCAGGTAGTCGTGGACGTCGCCAAGGGCCTCTACATCGGTGGCTCATGGGTCGACGCCCACGACGGCGGGACCTTTCCCGTAGAGGATCCCGCCACGGGCAACGTGCTTTGTGAGGTCGCCGACGCCGACTCCGAAGACGCCCTTCGGGCCCTCACCGCCGCCGCAGGCGCCCAGGGGGACTTCGCCGCCATGGCCCCGCGCGAGCGCGCCGAGATACTGCGGCGCGCATGGCAGCTCATGACCGAAAGGGCCGACGACCTTGCCTTGTTGATGACGCTTGAGATGGGCAAAGCGCTCGCCGAGTCCAAGGCCGAGATCACCTATGCCGCCGACTTCTTCCGCTGGTTTGCAGAGGAGGCCGTGCGCATCCAGGGCGACTACAAGGTCACCGCCAACGGCCTCGGGCGGACGTGGGTCATTCGCCAGCCCGTGGGTCCCTGCGTCCTGATCACTCCGTGGAACTTCCCCCTTGCGATGGGGACTCGCAAGATCGGCCCTGCGATCGCGGCGGGCTGCACCATGGTCATGAAACCCGCGCAGCTGACGCCGCTTTCGATGAACGCGCTTGCACAGATCCTCGAGGAGGCTGGGCTCCCGGCCGGCGTGCTCAACATCGTGACGACGTCATCCTCGGGCTCCACGATTGCTCCGCTGCTCGAAGATCCCCGCACTCGCAAGGTGTCGTTCACGGGTTCCACGGAGGTCGGACGCAAGCTCATGCAGCAGGCGTCCGAGAACCTGCTGCGCACTTCGATGGAGCTCGGCGGCAACGCGCCGTTCATCGTGTTCGAGGATGCCGACCTCGACAAGGCCGTTGAGGGGGCGATGATCGCCAAGCTCCGCAACATCGGCGAATCGTGTGTCGCAGCCAACCGCTTCTACGTGCATGAGTCTGTCGCCGACGACTTCTCGAGCCGGCTCGCCGATCGCATGGGCTCGCTGAAGGTTGGGCGCGGCACCAATGAGGATGTCGACCTCGGTCCGCTCATCGATGAGGACCAGCGCGGCAAGGTCGCCGAGCTCGTCGACGACGCTGTCGCCAAGGGAGCGAAGTCACTCGTTGGAGGCGGCAAGATGGAAGGCGCCGGCTACTTCTTCGAGCCGACGGTTCTGGGCGGAGTCACCTCCGATGCTCGCCTTCTCAAGGAGGAGATCTTCGGTCCGGTCGCGCCGGTAATAACGTTCTCGTCCGAGGACGAGGCCGTTGCCTCTGCCAACGACACCGAGTTCGGCCTCGTCGCCTATGTTTTCACAGAGGATCTACGACGCGCCCTGCGCCTCGTAGAAAGGCTCGAGACCGGGATAATCGGGCTTAACAAGGGCATGGTTTCCAACCCTGCGGCCCCCTTTGGAGGAGTCAAGGCCTCCGGCTTCGGCCGCGAGGGGGGGAGCGAGGGCATCAACGAATACCTCGAGGTGAAACACATAGCCGTCGACTTGTAGGGCGACGGCAGGGCACTAGATGCGGTGTGCCCCTGCCCTGCCGTTTTCCACGGCGAATGACGCCAGCGTGTAGACCGGCGCATCACGACGGGACACCGTCGTCACCATGCGCAGATCGGACACCCACTGGTCTTGGTCGACGGTGCAGCGCACGTAGCCGCGCCGGTCGCCGTCGAAGAACTTGATGTGCTCGTTGAAGGGAATGAACGGCCCGTAGTAGGGGCCATAGACCTCGGCGTCGCCGTTGGTGCTGATCGAGGTTCCGACGAACTCCGTGGCCACGGGCTCGGACTCCGGCTTGTTAAAGTTCAGCAGTAGATCGTTGACGAACGTCGAATGCCAGTCGCCCGTGATCACGACGGGGTTGTTGATGTTGCGGCTCTCGAGATGCCTGAGGATGCGCGCCCTGGCAAGCGGGTAGCCGTCCCACGAGTCGTTCCAGAAGATCTTGCCCGGCCCTTCCTTGTGGTCGAGCTCGGCCATCAGGACCTGTTGCGCAATGATGTTCCATTTACGTTCGTCTCGCTCCAGGCCGTTGAGAAGCCAGCGCTCCTGCGGGGGCCCGGTCATCGTCACCGATGGGTCGAGCGCCTCTGCACAGCGAGGAGTCTCGCCGTCGCCGCAGGGATGATCGTCCCTGTACTGACGCGTGTCGAGGACTCGGAACTGGGCGAGGTTCCCCCACATCAGATCCCTGTAGATGCGCATGTTGGGGCCGTGCGGAAAGGAACGTCGCCCCAGCGGCAGGTGCTCGTAATAGGCCCTGTAAGCGGCGGCGCGCCTCTTGAGGAAGCGCGTGGAAGGGTCCTGGGGGATGGCGTCGGTGTAGTCGTTTTCGACCTCGTGGTCGTCCCAGGTGACGATCCAGGGAAACCGTGCGTGAGCTGCTTGAAGGTCGGGATCGGTCTTGTAGAGGGAATGCTGCAGCCGGTAGCGTTGAAGTCCTTTGGTTTCACTTCTGAACTGACCGGGCACGAAGACGTTGCGGTTCCCGCCGTTGCGGTCGATGCCGTATTCGTAGATGTAGTCGCCGAGGTGGACGACGAGGTCGAGATCCTCCTCCGCCATCCGGTTGTAGGCAGAGTAGTAGCCGTCCGGCCAAGCCTGGCACGAAGCAAAGGCGAACTTGAGCTCGTCGACTTGCGCGCCGGGGGCCGGGGCCGTCTTTGTGCGTCCGATCGGGCTGGTGTCGTGGCCCGCCTTGAACTGGTAGTAGTAGTCGCGCGCCGGCTCGAGACCCTCGAGCTCGACGTGAACGGAATGTACGAGCTGGGGGGCGGCGAGGGCGGCCCCGCTGCGCACGACGTTCGACATGCCCTCATCGGTTGCAAGCTGCCACTGCACCGGCACCTCACGCCTCGGCATGCCGCCGGTTTGCACCAGCGGGCTCGGGGCAAGCCGGGTCCACAGGACGACGCCGTCTGCCGTCTGGTCGCCGGATGCGATGCCGAGACTGAACGGATGCGAGCTGAAGCTGGGCGCGGCCCACGCCTCGTCACCCGGCCTGAGGGCGAAGGATGCAAGCGCAGCAAGGCTTGCTCCCGCCTGAAGGAACCGCCGGCGATCCATCGCGCTCAGTCCGTTGCGATCGGCCAAAACCTGGTCGCTTGGCATCACAGAGCCCCCTTGGTCGTGTCCGGACCGGCGCCTCCCGAGGGCCCGGTCGCTTGCGCTTGAGAGGATGCATGGCCGGTATGAGCGCGGCATGAACGCCTGGTTAAGCGCGCCTGAACGAATGCAGAGGGTAGGTTCCGGCGCCACCACGCCCCTCCCAAGCGCCGAGGCGCGCTCGGAGTAGGCTAGGTCAAGGCGCCCGTAGCTCAGCTGGATAGAGCGGGAGACTTCTAATCTCTAGGTCGGGGGTTCGAATCCCTCCGGGCGCGCACCTCCGGGCGCGCCCGATTGATAAAGCGGGCAAACAAAGACGTGTGTGGCCTTCGGATACGGATTTCTGCCTATCTGGGAAGGAATCCGTTAACAAAGACAACGATCCGTTATTATCGGGTCCGGAAAACCCGAATAAAGGTCAGGAATCCGTAATCAATGATCACGAAGCCGCCCGCAACGGCCCTCCGGGAAGCTCTGCAGCCTGGCGACCCGATCTCCCTCGGGGAGGCGGCCAAACTCCTCGGCACCGACGTCGCGACAACTTCGGCCGCGCTCACTCATCTCGCCAGTCGGGGCGACGTCACCAAGGTGCGCAACGCTCTTTGGGCGCGGTCGGGCGCGCCTGCAGACCCCTACCGCCTGGGAGCGCGCGTCGTCTCGCCGTATGCATTCTCGTATGGAACTGCCCTTGCCCTCCATGGAGCAGCAACGACCGAGCGTTCCGAGTTTCTTATCACGAGCCCGCACCGTTTCGATTCCTTCCAGCACGAAGAGATCAAGTACCGCCTCGCCCGACCTTGGACGGAGGAGGGCCGAAAGAAGGTCTCCGTAGGGCTGGTTTTTGATGAGGTTACGACCGCCGAGAGGACGCTGGTGGACTGCACGCGCATCCCATCGAACGCCGGTGGGGTTGTGGAGTTGCTCCGAGCAGTACCCGCCCTCCCAACGCTCGATCCACACGAACTCCTCAGGTGGGTTGATCACTACGCCGAGGCCAACCTGGCTGCCCGGCTAGGTTTTCTCCTGGAGACGACTGAACGACGCGAGGAAGAAACCGCCGTTCTCCCCCAGCTCGAGCGACATAAGCCGACTACCAGGATCTACTTGGAGCGAGGTCAGCGGGGAGGCAAACTCGTGTCGCGCTGGAATCTCATAGTGCCCTCCTACCTGCTTTCGCGAGCTACGCAGGCGCCGTGATCCGGTCTCGGATCGTCGCTACTACGACCGCATCGCATCGTCGTCGGGATTTCGGGCCGAACCTTTGGAGCGAGTCTTTCGTCTGACCGTGCTGCTGCAGGCGATCGGAGAGGAGCTGGGGGATGAGCTGTCGCTCCGGGGAGGCACGGCCCTCAACCTGCTGCACCTTGACTTCCCGAGAGTATCGGTCGACATAGATCTCGACTTCGTCGGGACCGTCGATGCCGACGAGGCAGGACGCCGTCGACCGGCCTTGTTGGAACAGATCCAGGACCTCGCTCGTGGATCCGGCTACGAAGTGATCCCTGAGCGCCGAGCTACGCGAGGGCCCATCTTCGGATGCACTACGACGGCATCGAAGGACATCAGGCATTCATTAAGGTAGACGTGAACTTTCTGGATCGCGTTCCGGTCATGGTGCCGGAGCATCACCTCGTCAGGCATCCATTTCAGGACGACGTTCCGGCGTTCGAGATCCAGACGCTCACCCTTTCCGAACTGGCGGCCGCTAAGCTCATGCTTTGTGCAGACGGGCCTCGCCCGCGATCTGTTCGACGCCGCGGCATTAAGCGCCCTCGGTGCCCTGAATATCGATGAGGTGCGTACCATCCTGGTCGTGCGCGGCGCCGCCTACCCTCCTCCATCGCCCGCCCGCCTATGAGCCGGCCGTGGTCGACCGCGTCAAGAAGGTGAGCTGGAACTCCGAGGTGATTGCCCTCGTTAGGCGACCGGCGCCCTTTAATCTGGCGCAGGCGAAAAGCAAGGTCGCCGAGCTGCTGACGGTGGTGTTGAGGCTCGGCGAAGGCCACCACGAATTCCTGGATCTCTTGGACGCTGGTGAGCTCCGGCCCGATGTGCTCCCGCTGGCCGAGCTGCATCCGCGCATCTCGGGGAATCCAGGCCTCTTGTGGCGGATAAGAGTCGGAGCGGAGGCCCTAGAGGAGCGCTGAAGCCCGCGCTCGATATCGAGGCCGTGCGGGTTACATCAGGGCCCACGAGCCAATCGGGCAGCTTGTGCCCATGACCACCTTTAGGCGACAAGATCTTCTGGCATCGAAGTGATATCATTTTGGGATCATGCCGTCGCTTCAGGTTCGGAACATTCCCGATGATCTCTATGACGCCCTGAGGGGTGCCGCCGACCGCGAGGGCAGGTCCCTGTCGGCGCAGACGGTTGCCATCCTCAAACGGGCACTTGCCGACTCGCTCGTCGATCGCGCAGGTGTTGCTCGGCGAGTTGCAGCGCGTCGAAGGTCGGCAGGAGTGATGACCCGCAGCGCCACCGAGCTGGTAAGGGAGGATCGCGATCGCTGAGACGGCTCTCGTAGTCGATGCCAGCGTCTTCGTCGAATACCTAGCCCCTGGTCCGGCCCATTCCGAGGTTGCTCCCCTTTTCGCCGCCGAGTTGAGTGTTGAGCTGTGGACGCCCGATCTCTGTCTGCTCGAAGTGGCCAACGCGCTGAGGAAGCGATTCCTAACGGATAAGAGATTCACCCGCCGGCATCTCGCAGACGGAGTCACCGATCTCGTGGCCCTCGGCCCCTTGGTCGTAAGCAGTCGCGCCTTAGTGGGAGCGGCGATCGAGTTCGCCGAGAACCTCACCGTCTATGACGCGGTCTATCTGGTGTTGGCCTCGGCCCGAGGCATACCGATCTGCACTCTTGATACGGGCATGGCGGCGCAAGCTCGGAAGGCCGGCATCGCCGTTCAAGAGCCGGGGGCGGGCCGTTTACTCGCCTACTGAGCCGTCGAGGCGCTCCCTGAGCAGATCTGCGTGGCCGTTGTGGCGCGCGTACTCTTCGATCATGTGCATGAGAACCCAGCGCAGTGAGATCGTTTCCTCGCGCCGCTGCCGTGTTACTTCTAGGGACGGCTCAGCATCCACGAGTTTCCTGGCATGGGCACACTCGGAGCGCCAGCGCTCAAAGGCCTCGGCGACATCGGCTGTATCTACGCGATCGAAGTCCCCATCGGGGTCTTCATTCGAATAGAAGAGGGGTGGGGCATCCTCACCTCCGAGCCCGCGCCTGAACCAGCCCCGCTCCACTTCGGCCATGTGCCTGATGAGGCCCAGAAGGGACAGGGTGGATGGAGGAACTGCCCGCTCGCGGAGCTGCGATTCGCTCAAGCCTTCGCACTTGAGCGCGAGTGTCGCTCGGTGGTACTCGAGCCACGCGTCGAGCATCGCTCGTTCATCAGCGATGTAAGGGGGATAGGTACGATCATCAGCCATTGCGCGATTATCGCAGACGAGCGTTGCCCGAGAGCCCTATGAGGACGGGAGAACGATGGCTTCCTATCATTTTGTGACCGTGTGGCGGCTTCAGGCTCCAATCGAGCGAGTGTGGGACGAGCTCCAGCATCCCGAGCGTTGGCCGGCCTGGTGGAAGGGGTTCCGTGAGGTGCGCGAGCTGGAAGCCGGGGCGGAGGATGGAGTGGGGGCCGTCAAGCGCTTCGGGGTGAGAGGAGCCCTGCCGTACACGTTGTTCTTCGATGGCCGGATCGTTCGAGTCGATGCACCGCGATCCCTCGAGCTTGACGCCAGCGGCGAGCTCGAGGGAACCGGCCGATGGAGCCTCGAGCAGCAAGGGGACATAACCGAGGCCCGCTACACCTGGGACGTTCGAACCAGCAAACCCTGGATGAATGCCTTGGCGCCGGTCGCTCGGCCCTTCTTCGCCTGGAACCATGACGTGGTCATGAAAGATGGCGGCCAGAGATTGGCACGCTTACTTGGGGTGCCGCTGGTGGATATGGAGCTGAGTGCGTCACCCCTCAGGAGCACGCTTAAGTGGGCTGGGGCGGCAATCGTTTCGGTTCTGTTGCTCCGCCGCCGGGCCCTTAATCGAAAAGCGTAGGCGGCAACGCCACACCGTTATGGGGGTGTGATCTCTTCGAGGGCGGGTGAATCTCGACGGTCTTCGATCAGGTCGATGACTGCATTTTCGATCGCGCCCTGAGTCGCCGGCTCTCCGGAGGCGCGATCTTCCAGCATGTCAAGGGCCCCCGAGATCGTCCGCCCGACCGGTACCTGTCGAACACGCGTGGGTCGATATAAGAGGATCTGCTCACAGCAGGCGTATTACCGAGGTATTCGGACACCTCCTTGACCGCTCTCGCCATCGCCCTCTTGCGCCCCGTCTTGGATGCAGCGGCCCCCCCGGAGACTGCGAGCGCGACGGACGCGAGCACGGTCGCCGACCAGGTCCGGAAATCCTTAGCGGTGAAGTCCCCGCCTGAGATCTCGCGCACGTAGTCGTTGATGTCGGAGGAGCGCACGTCAAGCCATGTGCCGTCGCGCTTGTAGGCGAGTAGCTCTACCCCGCCGGAACGGCGCCGTTTCAAACCGCTCACAACTTCGAGCACCATGGGGTCAACCGTCGACCACAGACGGCGTTTGCCGCTCTTGGCGACATAGTCGAAGACGACCTCATTGCCGGTGATCGAGACGTGCTGCTTGAGAATGGTTGCGAGGCCGTAGGTTTGGTTCTGCTCGGCGTACCCTTCCGTGCCCATCCGAAAGAAACCGCGGTCGAGCAGTCTTACCGCGCAACCGAGCACTCTGTCGTACGGGAACCCCTCAAGCTTCAGGTGCTCGAGGGTGATGTCGCGCATCGCGGGCAGGCTCCGCGCGAAGTCCAGCATGTGTTCGAACTTCGCTCTTTCCTGCCGGGTCCGCCATCCCTCGTGATAGATGTACTGGCGCCGCCCGGCGACATCCTTGCCCATAGCCTGCAGGTGGCCGCGTTCGTCGGGGCAGA
>Ga0136610_1000010_pt1 | contig 35669 bp, 35 predicted proteins | sample AntDrymUQ1342206_2_FD_104804 | JGI IMG/M metagenome (GOLD analysis project Ga0136610, IMG submission 104804) | Polar desert sand microbial communities from Dry Valleys, Antarctica - metaG UQ134 (22.06) | ecosystem: Environmental > Terrestrial > Soil > Desert | place: Antarctica: Dry Valley...
AAAACGACCGCCGGGCCGGATCCCCATGGGCGGCGAAGCAGAAGACTTCCTGATGGCCCGCAATGCCGACGAGCGTCCGGTCGCCGAAGGCGGCGACGGGCATAACGCTCGACCCCTGCTCGCCGCTGAGCGTGAAGGCTTCGTGGAGCGCCATGGCTTGTGGGGCGATCAGGCCCACTCCGCGGCGGCGCAGGTGCGCCGGGTGATGGACGAGCGGGGTGTCGAGCGGGTCCGGATGTCCTTCGGAGACCAACACGGGATTCTGCGGGGTAAGACGATCACCCGGTCCGCGCTGCCCGGCGTGCTGCGAACCGGACTCACCGTGCCGTCGTCGTTGTTGCTGAAGGACACCTCCGGTCGTACGGCGTTCCCTGTCTTCACGCCGGGGGCCGGCATCGACCTGCCTGCGCTGTCCGGTGTCGGCGACATGGTGCTGGTCGGCGACCCCACGACGTTCCGGGTTCTGCCGTGGGCCGCAGACACCGGCTGGATGCTCTGCGATGGCTACTTCCCGGATGGCTCGCCGGTGCGCTTCGACACCCGAGACATCGCGCGCAGATGCTTGGACCGCTTGGCCGACAAGGGTTTCGCAATGACCATCGGCGTGGAGCTGGAGTTCCATGTCTATCGTTGCGACGAGACCGAGCTCGACGCGGATCGCGTCGGGCAGCCCGGTGCGCCGGGCCGCCCACCCGCGGTACGCCCGACGACGTCGGGTGCGCAACTGTTGCACGAGGAGGGCCTGGACTCACTGGAGGAGCTGGTCGCGGTCCTGCACCGCGGGTTGGCCGCCTTGGACCTGCCGCTGCGTTCGGTGGAGTTGGAGTTCGGCGCCAGTCAGTTCGAGATCACCCTCGCTCCGGCCGACGCGTTGCGGGCCGCCGACGACGTACTCCTGTGTCGTTCGGCGATCCGGCAGCTCAGCCGCCGATTGGGAATGCAGGCCACTTTCATGGCGCGTCCGATCGGGGCCGCGTCCGCCTCGACCGGTTGGCATCTGCACCAATCGCTACGTCATATCGGCTCTGGTGCACCGGCCTTCGTGCCCGCCGATCGGCGAACGTCGCTCTCTGACACGGGACGGCACTGGCTAGCTGGGCTGCTCCGACATGCGGCGGCAGCATCGGCATTCACCACCCCGACGGTCAACGGGTACAAACGCTTTCGACCGAACTCCCTGGCCCCGGATCGGATCGTCTGGGGCCAGGACAACAAGGGAGCGATGGTGCGCGCCATCGGAGGCGCGGATGATCCGGACACCCGGCTGGAGAATCGGTCCGGCGAGCCGGCGGCCAACCCGTACCTCTACCTTGCCTCCCAAGTGATCTCCGGGCTGGACGGCCTCGAGGCGAAGCATGATCCTGGCCCGGCCACGCACGATCCGTACGCCGCAGAGGCCGAACTCCTACCGCGAAGCCTTATGGCGGCCCTCGAAGCGTTGCAGGGCGACGATGTGTTCGCCGAGGCGCTCGGGCGCGACGTCGTCGACTGGTTCCTGACCATCAAGCGTGCCGAGGTGGACCGTTACCTCGCCCATGTCTCGGACTGGGAGCAGCGGGAGTACTTCGGCCTGTTCTGACGGCTGGAAGGGGCCGGTCAGGGGCGGCCGAAGAGCACGCACGGATTGCAGATTCCGGTCGGATCGAGCCGGTCCTTGACCGCATGCAGTACGGCGACGCCCAGATCGCCGACTTCCCGGGACAGCCATGGGGCGTGATCGATACCGACGGCGTGATGATGGGTGAGTACGCCGCCTGCCGATAGCAGGGCGTCGGTGGCCGCGCGCTTGGCCAGCAACCACTGCTGCATCGGGCGGTCGTCGGCACGGTCGGCGAGCACGGTGAAGTAGAGGGAGGCGCCGGTCGGGTAGACGTGCGAAACATGGCACATCACAAGGGGCTTCGTGTCAGGTGTGGACAGGCACGTGATCAGCGCGTCTCGGGTTGCGTCATAGACGTCCATCAGGTCTGACCACGAGGCCGCCGTCTCGAGCGTCTCGACGAGCAGCCCGACATCGAGCAGTGCATCGCGGACGTAGGGACCGGAGTAGCGGTTGGACAGCCAGCTCTGACCGACCGTACGGCCGATTCGTACGGCCTCGCATCGGCGGAGCAGCGCACTGGCCGCGCGCCGCCGTACACCGACAGCCTCCTGACCACCTTCCCACCCGACGATAAGTAGGCATCCGGAACCATGTCCACGCGCACGCAGAAGCGCTTGCAGGGCATTGGCCTTCGAGCTCGCGGCCAGCACGATGTTGGCGCGCGTCTCATCGACATCAGAGAGGCGGGCGACGTCGGGCAGCAGTTCAGCCCGGGCCAGCTGACGCATTCCCTCGAGGGCCCGCGGCAATGACCGGAATGACCAACCCTCATAGTGCTTGACTTCGGGTGCTGGGCGTACCCGCAGGGTCAGCTCGGTGATCACACCGAGCACGCCCTCCGATCCGAGCACCAGTCCCAACAGGTCCGGGCCCGCCGCGCTGGCCGGAGGCCGGCCCACCTGCCAGGTACCGGCCGGGGTGGCCACCCGCACACCGGCGACCAACTCGTCGAAGCGGCCGTAGCCGCTCGAAGCCTGGCCGGCCGACCGGGTCGCGGCGTAGCCGCCCAGCGTGGCGAACTCGTAGCTCTGCGGGAAGTGCCCGAGGGTCAGTCCGTAGCGGGCCATCCGGGATTCGAATTCCGGGCCCCGGAGTCCGGGACCGGCGGTCACCAGTAACGACTTGGCGTCGATCGAGTCGATGGTGTTCAGCCGAGCGACGTCGAGGGCGACGACGGCGCGGTGCTCGCCCGCGCCGCCGGTCAAGCCGCCGACCACGCCCGTCCCGCCGCCGAAGGGCACCACTGCGATGTCGTCGTCTGCGCAACGGCGCAGAACGGCCAGAACTTCGTCGTGTGAGCCGGGCAACACGACCGCATCCGGCAGACCGGATACATCACCGCCACGCCGCCGGATCAGGTCGAGATAGCTGCGCCCGGCTCCTCGGCGGAGCCTGCTGGGTCCGTCGGCGCGGACCTGCTCGTCCCCGACGATCTCGATCAGCGCCGCACTGGTCGAGTCCGGCAGCTGGGTGGCCGCAGTCCGGACCGTAGCCAGCGCCTCCGCCGGAGTGGAGCGCGGGGTCCAGCCGGTCTCGCGGTGCAGCCACTTCCGCGCGGCGTTGGGTAACTCGTGCGCGGCTTCGGAGCTGCCCCAGCCGGTGAGGCTGAGCTCCGCGCGCTCCACCTCTCCCGTCATGGCCGCAGAGTTTACTCAGTAAGCTCAGCGGTTGTGATGCGCACGACTGGCGCACAGCGGCGCACGGCTACAGATCACCGCCTGCTCACCGAGCGTGCACCGGCTCGAGGGCCGGGGCCGGCACGTCAGGCGGCAGCGGAGCGGGCGGCACCCGCAGCAGCCACGCGCCCCATGCGGGCAACCACCAGTTCCAGCGACCGAGCATCGCAACGGTCGCAGGGACGAGCAGTGAGCGGATGAGCGTGGCGTCGAGCAGAATGCCCAGCGCAACCCCAGAGGCGAAGATCGCGACGTCAAGTTCCCCACCGGTCGCCATCGACGCGAAGGAGAAGAACAGGATGAGCGCCGCCGAGGTCACCAGCCGCCCGGTCCGGCTGACCCCGTGAACGACGGCTTCGCGCGTTGATCCGAGGCGGTCGTACTCCTCGCGCATCCGGGCCAGGAGGAAGACCTCGTAGTCCATCGACAGGCCGTAGAGGAACGCGAAGATCGTCACCGGCACGAACGTTCCGATGGCGCCGTTGGGTTGGATGCCGAGCAGGGCTTGGGTCCCCCAGCCCCACTGCCAGAACACGACCATCGCCCCGAGGACGGCTCCGAGGGAGAGCAGGTTGACCAGGATCGCCTTGAGCGGCAGCAGCAGGGACCGGAAGGCCCGGGCAAGGACGGCGAAGGTCACCAGCGCCACGAGTGCGAGCATCCACGGGAACGCGCCGTAGGTGAGGTCGACGTAGTCCATCTGCTGGGTCACGTTGCCGCCCACCAGCACGCCCTGGTCAACGGCATCTCGGACCCCCTGGACGGTCTCCCGACCAGCCGCCGACCCGCCTTCGGCGACCGGCAGCACGGTGAGCAGGGCCGACCCGTGCCGCTGCCACTGCGGCCCCGTACCGGTCACGACGGCGGCGATCCCCGGCACAGCGGCCGCAGCATCGGCAACCTGCACTGCGTCGGTGCCCGGTGGCACGTACACGTCGAAGGAGGTCAGGACCCCGGACGGGACTCCGGCGCCCTCGAGCGACACGAGGGCGTCACGGCCCGGCCCCGAGCGGGCCAGGTCGTCGGTGACCGGCACGTTCAGGTTGATTCCGAGAGCGACGACGGAGAGGGCGAGGAGCACGCTGGCGGAACCGATCGCGACCGGCCGACGGTAGCGCACCACGCCCCGCGCCCAGGCGGTCCATACCCGGCTGGCGGACCTGTCGCGCTCGAGCGAGGATGTCCTGCCGGTACGGTCCAGCCGCCGACCGGACCCCGCCAGCACCAGGGGCAGGAGGGTGAGGGTGACGGCTGCGCTGGCAGCTGTCACGACCATCCCACCGACCCCGAGGCTGCGCAGCAGCGGGATCGGCAGGACGACCATCGTGGCCAGCCCGATCGCAACGGCGATGCTGCTGAACACGACGGCGTGCCCGGCTGTGGCCATGGCGCGGTGTACGGCCTCCGCACCGGAGCGACCGCCCGCTTGCTCCTCCCGCCAGCGGGCGACCACGATGAGGGCGTAATCGATGGCCAGGCCGATGCCGAACAGCGGCAGCATGATGATCGTCGTCTCGTGGACCTCGATGAACAGGCTGGCCGCCAGGAGGCCGAGGAACGAGATCGGGATCGCAACCAGGGCGAGCAGCAGCGGGACGAGGGCCAGAGCCGAGCGGAACACCCACCCGAGCACAACGAGTGCCGCTCCGATTGTGATGGCGAGCTTGATCGGCACGTTGAGCCCGCCGGCGTCCGAGCCGGTCGCGAGGGCGTCGAGACCGGTGACCTCGACCGTTGCGCCGGTGGGTAGCTCCGGCTCAATCGCGGCGACGATGGTCTCGCCCAGCACGGCCCCCTCTCCGAGGGCGCTGCCAGGCAGGCCGCCCTGCTCCACCGGTCCGCCGTAGACCAGACCGAAGGTCACCCGGCCGTCCCCGCCGACGAAGGCGCGGTCGCCGGTGGTGGGGTAGCTCGCGACCCGTCCGCCGGTCTGCTGCTCGGCCGCGTCGAAAGCCCGGCCGAGGTCCGCACGGACACCCGGGTCGTCGACGGTCAGGCCTTCCGGAAGGGTGACCACGGGCACGTACGGCCGCTCGTAGCCGCCGGTGCCGTAGGTCGTCGTGATCTGGGTGTTGGCTTCATAGCCCGGCAGGCCGGGATAGGCGTTGCGTTCGGACGCATTCGGCACCAGGAAGGCGATCGCGGCGCCCCCGGCGATGAACAGCAGGGCCAGCAGGCCAGCGAACCGGCTCGGACGGGCCAGCACGAACCTCGAGAAGTTCTCCATGGCTTCCAGGAAAGCTGGCTGTTCTTCAGCGGCTGTGTGACCGCTCTGGTAGTTCCCTGCAGAAACCGGCCGGCTCTCACAGGATTCCCCAAGGTCGCACGGCGAGGATCGACCCGCCGGGTGGGCCACACTGGCATGGTGCCGTCGCGATCTCCGTGCGTGCTCGTCGTCGACGACGACGCCAATCTCGCCCACCTCGTGGCGACCGCGCTGCGCTACGAGGGCTTCCAGACGACGACCGCCGGCACCGGTCGGGAGGCGGTATCCAAGGTCGCCGCCGCCGAGCCCGACCTCATCGTCCTGGACGTGATGCTGCCCGACGGTTCGGGCATCGAGGCCTGCCGCCAGCTTCGGCTCACCGGCTGCGCCGCCCCCGTCGTGTTCCTCACCGCTCGGGATGCGACCGAGGACAAGCTGGCCGGCCTCAAGGTCGGCGGGGACGACTACGTCACCAAGCCGTTCAGCTTGGAGGAGTTGATCGCTCGGATCCGAGCAGTGTTGCGCCGGACCCAGCCCGCTTCGGCACACCGGCTTGCTTTCGCCGATCTGGAGATCGACGACGACGCCCACGTGGTACGCCGCCATGGCGAGCGGATCGACCTGACCCCCACCGAGTTCATCCTGCTGCGCTTCCTCGTCGCGCACGCTGGCCGCGTGTTGTCGAAGCGCCAGATCCTCGAGCACGTGTGGGAGTACGACTTCGGCGGCAACGGCGCCATCGTCCAAACCTTCATCTCCTACCTCCGGCGCAAGGTGGACGCGTTCGACCCGCCGCTCATCCAGACGGTGCCCCGGGTCGGTTACGTGGTCCGCCTGCCCGAGCCGGACGTCCGGCGGCAGCGAGAACCCAGCCGCTGATGTCGTTACGGGCCCGCCTCGTGCTCACCGTCCTTGCCCTGCTGACCCTCGGGCTCGGCCTGACTGCCGGGGCAACCTTCGGTGCCCTGCAGGACTGGAGGGCCGACCGCGAGGACGAGCTCCTCACGGCTGCAGCCGACGAGGTCGCCGCTCAGCTCCCCACCAGGCCGCCCGGTTCCCGGCTCGAGGTGGCGTTGACCCCCGATGGACTCGGCCCGCTGTGGCGGCGGATGGCCGAGGACGGTGACATCCCTTCGTTCTTCCAGCTGCGCAGCAGCAGCGGACGGGTGCTGGAGACGGTCGGGCTCGGCCTCCGGCCGCAGGTTTCGCAGCCGTTGCCCGCTGACCTGCTATCCGCTGCGGCAACGGCCGACGGCGAGGATGCGCCGCGGCTGTCTCGCGCCGCGACGGCTGCGCCGGACGGTAGCGGGGCTGCGCCGTACTGGCGCCTGCTGACCCAGCGGCTGACCGGCCGCGACGAGATCCTGATCGTCGGCCTACAGACGAAGACCTCCGACGAGCTCCTGAGCCGTACGGCCAAAGTCATGGTCATCACCAGCGGGGCGGTGCTGGTCGGCGTCGCGCTGCTGTCTCTGCGCAGCATCCGCCGGGCGCTGCGCCCGCTCGACGCCATCGCCACGACCGCCGACGCCATCGGTGCGGGCGACCTCACGCGCCGGGTCGACGAAGTCAGCCCGCGTACCGAGGTCGGCCGACTCGGGCACGCCCTGAACGTGATGCTAGGCCAGATCGAGACCGCCTTCCGCGCTCGGCAGCAGTCAGAGGACCGGCTGCGCCGCTTCGTGGCTGATGCCTCGCACGAGCTGCGCACCCCGATCGCGACGATCCGCGGCTACGCCGAGCTGTTCCGGCGTGGAGCCTCGACCCGCCCGGACGACCTCGCTGATGCAATGCGCCGGATCGAGTCCGAGGGCGCCCGCATGGGGCGCCTCGTCGACGAGCTGTTGCTGCTGGCCCGGCTCGATCAAGGTCGGCCGCTGGAGCGGGAGCCGGTCGAGCTCGCCGGGCTCGTCGCTGACGCCATCGTCGATGCGAGAGCGGTCGAACCCTCGCGCCCGCTGCACCTCGACCACGACGGCGAGGTTGTGGTCGTCGGTGACGCCGCCCGGTTGCGGCAGGTGCTCGACAATCTGATTTCCAACGTCGGCCAGCACACGCCAATGGGCGCTGCAGCCGCTGTCAGGATCGGGACTGATGGCGACAACGCGGTGGTCGAGGTCACCGACAGCGGTCCAGGTTTGAGTGCGGAGCAGCGCGAGCGGGTCTTCGAGCGATTCTTCCGGGTCGACGATTCCCGCCAGCGCCAGGCCAGCGGCTCCGGGCTCGGTCTCTCGATCGTGGCAGCCGTCGTCCAGGCGCACGGCGGCACCGTAGAGGCACGCTCGGCAGCGGGGGGCGGGACGACCTTCCGGGTGTGTATTCCTCGGGACAACGCGACTGCGTCCGCTGAACCCCCGTCCGGTCGCCCGCGCGCCCCCCTGGCTCCGGGACTCTGACGCCGGTTGCCGGTCGAATCGCCGGCATGCGAGCCAGACAGTCGGGTCCGTTGGTCCAAGCCGGCGATTTCTTCGGCGAGGGTTGCGCAGGCACCCTGCTCGGCCCGCATGCTGGAGTCATGCCCATCTGCTGGCCGTCCCTCGATGCGACCCGGCGGACCGCCGACCTCGAGTCGGTGACCCGCACCGGCGTTGACGTCCTGGTCGTCGGAGGTGGGGTCACCGGCGCTGGGATCGCGCTCGATGCGGCCAGCCGCGGACTGCGGGTCGCCCTCGTCGAACGCGGGGACCTGGCGCAAGGCACCAGCCGGTGGAGCAGCAAGCTCGTACACGGTGGCCTGCGCTATCTCGCCCGAGGAGAGCTGGGCCTGGCAAGGGACAGCGCTCGGGAGCGGGCCATCCTGATGACGCGCACGGCTCCGCACCTGATCCGCCCGTTGCCCTTCCTCATCCCGTCCACCGCCGGCCGGACTGCGATCGTCCTGGGCCGGCTCGGCACCGGCGGCGGTGATCTGTTCAGGCTCGGCCTGCCCGGTGGGATCGGCAGTCTCCCCCGGGCACGATGGGTCGGTCAGAGCCGGGCTCGACAGCTCGTACCGGGGTTGCGTTCGGAAGCTCGTGGTGGCGTGGTGTTCTGGGATGGCCAGCTGATCGACGATGCGAGGCTCGTTGTCGGTCTCGCTCGTACGGCGGCGACGTACGGTGCCTCGGTCCTGACGCGGGTGGAGGCGTCCTCGCTGGGCGCGGACGGGGCGGAACTGATCGACCGGATGACGCCCGGTGCGTCGCTGTCCGTGGAGGCCCGAGTGGTGATCAACGCGACCGGCGTGTGGGCCGGCGAACTCGCCAACGGGGTATCGCTGCGCCCTAGCCAGGGGTCCCATCTCGTCGTCGGCAGTGGGCTGCTGGGCAATCCGCGGGCGGCTCTGACGGTGCCGTTGCCGGGTCCGACCAGCCGATACGTCTTCGCGCTTCCCCAGCTCGACGGGCGTACCTACATCGGGCTGACCGACGAGCCGGTCGAGGGACGGATCGGGGAGGAGGATCCCCGGCCGGCAGCGGCCGAGATCGACGTACTGCTGGCAACGATCAATACCGCGCTGGCCCGGTCGCTGCGGCCTGAGGACATCGGCGGTGCCTTCGCCGGCCTTCGACCGCTGGGGGCTGGACCCGCCTCGTCGGGCAGCGCGGATCTGTCTCGACGGCACCTGATCAGCCGGGACTCTGCGGGCGTCCTCACGATCACCGGCGGCAAGCTCACCACCTACCGGGCGATGGCTGAGGAGGTGGTCGACCTGGTCACGTCGGCTCTCGGCGCACCCGCGCGATGCCGTACGCGTCGGTTGCCGCTCGTCGGGGCGGCCGGTCGGGAACGGCTGGCCGCCATTGACGCCGCGCCGTGGCTGGTTGCGCGGTACGGCACGGAGGCCGAGCGGGTCGTTGCCGAGGGCGGGCCCTATGGAGCCGAGAGAGTTGCGCCCGGCCTGCCGGTGACCGTGGCCGAACTCCGGTATGCCGTCCGGCACGAGCTTGCCCTGACCGTCGATGACCTGCTCGACCGACGGACCCGGATCGGCCTGGTGCCGCACGATCGTTTCGCGGCCCTACCGGTCGCCGAGCAGGTGCTCGCCGAACTGAACCGGTCCTGATGGTCGACCGAACCGGAGCAAGAAGCGCGAGCCCATTCCTGGCGGTTTGGACGTAAACCGCCAGGAACGGGGCGAGCCCATTCCTGGCGGTTTTGACGTAAACCGCCAGGAGCGGGGCGCGTCCGCATATCAGGCGCGGCCGTCGTCGCCGCCGGGTCGGGCTAGTCCTGCGTTGGGCGTGAGGGTTCGGCCGAGCCGCCCTGGACCTTTCCCGGTGCGTCCTGCGGCGTGTCCGGCGAGGCGGGCTTGGGCTGGGCCATCAGGCCGTACAGCTCCTGGCGCGCTCGTTCGAGTATTTCCGCGGCCCGGGTGGCCTGCTCGGGTGTGCCGTGCAGAGCCACCGTGCTGGCAGCCATGCCGACCTGAGCGATGACGCCGGCCAGCGTGCGGTTCTCGGCGCGAACGTCTCCGGCCACCTCGGTCCAGGGTTCGCCGAGCTGTGCCCGGTTCTCCGCGACGTAGGCGCGTCCTTCATCGGTCAGGGTTGCGGTCTTGCGGCCGTCGAGTCGCTCCAACCTCACGAGGCCTTCGTCCTCGAGCTGGGACAGGGTCGGATACACCGTTCCTGGGCTCGGCCGCCACACGCCGCCGCTGCGTTCGCTGATCTCGCTGATCAGTTCGTAGCCGTGCCTGGGTTGCTCGTCGAGCAGGACCAGAATGGCCGCGCGTACGTCGCCTCGGCGCCGGGCACCGCGGCCTCGGCCCCGACCCCGTGCGCGCCATGGTCCGCCGGGATGACCGAAGCCGGGACCGCCGTGCCCGTGTCCATGACCTGGGCCGCCCGGAGGGCCGAACAGGCCGCCAGGTCCGAACGGGCCGGGGCCACCATCCGAGCGGTCGAAACCGCCGCCGTGCCGGTGTCCGCGGCGATGATCGTGACGGTGCCCGTGGTCATGCCCGGACTCGTTGCCTGGGTCATGCCCGGCGTCGTCATGTGGGCCGTGTTCGTGGGCTCGCGGGCGGCGTCGTGCGCCGGCCCGCCCGCCATGCTCGCTGGTGAGCTCGCGGGCTGCCTCGGCAGCGGCGGCGAGCAAGCTGTTCCATGCGGTGCTGGCATCGCGCCAGCTGGAAGAAGATGCGTATGTCGACATCTCAGGTACTCCAATTCATTATCTCGACGTGTGTCGTCGATGAGTAAACGATATATCGTCAAGGCATCGAAGTGCAAGCCTTTGTTCCACCAGACTGCCCTCGACTAGATTTCGCCACCATGGGAATCCTCGAAGACCGCGTCGTGATCGTCACCGGAGCCGGCCGTGGGCTGGGCCGGGGGGAAGCGTTGGAATGCGCTCGGCAGGGTGCCGCTGTCGTCGTCAACGAGTTCGACCCGGCGACCGGCTCCGCTGTCGTCGCGGAGATCGAGTCGAGCGGTGGCCGGGCGGTATTGGTCGAGGGTGACGTCAGCCAGGTCGAGGTGGCCGACAAGCTGGTTGCGGCCGCGCTGGAGAGCTTCGGTCAGCTCGATGCCCTGGTGAACAACGCCGGCATCCTGCGCGATCGAACCGTGGTCAAGATGTCGCCGCAGGAGTGGGACGCCGTCATCGCCGTGCACCTGCGTGGCCACTACGCCGCGACGCATGCCGCCTGCGGCTACTGGCGCGCAGAGAACAGGCCCGGCCGGATGGTGCACACGGCGTCGACCTCGGGGATCCTGGGCAACTTCGGTCAGGCCAACTACGGCGCCGCCAAGGCGGGGATCGCGGCGTTCTCCACGATCGTGGCCCAGGAGATGGCGAAGTACGGCGTGACGTCGAACGCGATCGCCCCGGCCGCGCGTACGGCAATGACCGAGTCCGCGTACGGCGACATCCCGGCCACCGAAAGCGGAACGTTCGACTTCTGGGCTCCCGACAACGTCGCCCCATTCGTGGCCTGGCTGTGCTCGGATGCGGCCGGCGACATCAGCGGAAAGGTTTTCGGGGTGCAGGGCGACACAGTCGAGCTCTATCAGCCGTACACATCGGTGGCTGTCATCGAGAACGACGGGCAGCGGTGGGAGCCAGAGCAGTTCACCGAGCGGGTCGGCTCCCTTTTCCAGGAGAGCGGCATCGTGCCGCAGGCCGAGTTCATGATGTCGAAGCTGCGCTACACGATGTCCCAACGCTGACCGACCGATGTCCCAACGCTGACCGACCAGTGATCCGCGCTGGAATCGGTCAGGGGATCAGTAGCACTTTGGCGGTGGTCTTACGGCCCTCGAGATCACGGTGCGCCTGCGCGGCCTCGGCCAATGGGTAGCGGTGTCCGATCTGCACCCGGAGCGACCCGTCGGCGATCCAGCCGAAGATCTCATCGCTACGCGAGGTGAGTTCGTCCCGATCGCGGGTGTAGTGCACGAGTGAGGGCCTAGTCAGGAACAGGCCACCCGAACTGTTGAGCCGCTGCGGGTCGATCGACGGCACGGGCCCACTGGCGGCGCCGAACAGCGCCATCGTCCCGCGGATCCGCAGTGCGGCCAGCCCGTCGTCGAAGGTCGACGCACCAACCCCGTCGTACACTGCGGCGACTCCCACTCCCCCGGTGACTTCCTTTGCCGCGCCGGGCATCTCGTCGTAACCGACGACCATATCCGCTCCCGCAGCGCTGGCCAGGACCGCCTTCTCTTTGGTCGAGGTGGTCGCCAGTACGTGTCCGCCGCGGAGCTTGACGATCTGGATCAACAGCTGCCCGACACCTCCCGCCCCGGCATGGACGACGACCCAATCCCCGTCCTGAACCGGGTACGTCGAGGTGGCCAGATAGTGCGCGGTCAGCCCTTGCAGCATCGCGGCTGCAGCCAACTCGTCCTCGACGCCGTCGGGGACGGGTACGGCCTCGGTCGCGGGTATCGCGACCGTCTCGGCGTAGCTGCCCAGGCAGTTCTTCCACGCCACCCGGTCACCGACCGAGAAACCGTCGACGCCGTCGCCGATCGCCCGTGCGGTCCCGGCGCCCTCCAGGCCCAGAATGAACGGCGTTTCGATCGGGTACGTTCCGGACCGCTGATAGGTGTCGATGTAGTTCACTCCCGCGGCTGCGATGTCGACGAGGAGTTGCCCGTCGCCGGCCGCGGGTGTTGCGGCGTCGATGAGTTTCAGGACCTCGGGCCCACCGTGTTCGGCCACCTGGATCGCTCGCATCTTGGACATAGTCTTTCAGCTCGCGCTGTGGTATCACCAGCGGTATCATTGCGGCTATGGCGATGACGGTGCGTTTCGACGAGGCCGAGACGGCGGCGCTACGCAAGCGCGCTGCGGTCGAAGGACGCTCCATGCAGGAGGTCACCCGGGCTGGCGTTCGCGAATACATCGAACGGCACAGCCGAGACGAGCTGCTCGACAAGGTCCTTGATGAAGAGCTGCCGCGCTACGCCGAGGCACTCGACCGCCTGGGTCGGTGATCTACCTCCAGCTTGACGACCTGCTCAAGATTGCCGAACGGACCATCGGCACCGCGGTGGTGCGGGACTCCGGCTTACTCGAGTCGGCGCTCGTACGCCCGCAGGCCAGTTACTTCGGCGTCGATCCGTACCCGACCCTGGAGGAGAAAGCCGCCGCCCTGCTGCATTCACTGGTCGGAAACCACGCGTTGATCGACGGGAACAAGCGCCTCGGTCTGGCAGCCATGATCGCGTTTCTCGGCATGAACGGTCGACGGCTCACCATGACCAACGCCGAGGCCTACGACTTCGTGATGGCAGTCGCCACCCGCGAGCTGGATGAGGCAACAGCCATCGCGGCCATTGTGCGCCCGGCCACCGAGCCACGCTGACCGCCAGCTCTCACTCGAGGGTGCGACCGGCCCAGGTCCAGGCGTAGCCGGTGTCCTCACAGGCGATCGCGGGCAGGCAGAGGTCCAGCGGACGGAACGTGTCGATCATGACCGCCAACTCGTCGAAGTAGTCCACTCCGATGGCTCCCTCCGGGGACCCAGGCTGTGGGCCGTGCGTAAAGCCGCTGGGATGCAGCGAGATCGAGCCCTGCCCTACCCCGGAACCCTTGCGCGCCTCGTAGTCCCCGCCGGCGTAGAACATCACCTCGTCGGAATCAACGTTGGCATGGTTGTAGGGCACGGGGATCGACTCCGGGTGGTAGTCGACCTTGCGCGGGACGAACGAGCAGATGACGAAATTGGGCCCCTCGAAGGTCTGATGCACCGTCGGCGGCTGGTGCACACGCCCGGTGATCGGCTCGAAGTCGGCAATGTTGAACGCGTACGGATACAGGCTGCCGTCCCAGCCGACCACGTCGAAGGGGTGGTGGGCATAGGTGAACTTCGTCCAGCCCACACCGCCGTTGTGATCCGAGGACCGGTGCTGAACAAGGACTTCGACGTCCTCACCAGTCGCGGTGAACGGTTCGGTCGGTCCGCGCAGGTCACGTTCGCAGTACGGTGCGTTCTCGAGGAACTGACCCCGCGCGGACAGGTAGCGCTTCGGCGGGCCGATGTGTCCGGTTGCCTCAGTGCTCAGGGTCCGCAGCGAGTCCGAGCCAGTCGGCACGATGCGGTACGTCGTGGAGGTCGGGATGACGACGTAGTCACCGGCACCGATGTCGAAGGCGCCCAGAACGGACTCGAACTGCGCCGTACCACTCTCCACGTACACGCATTCGTCACCGATTGCATTGCGGTACAACGGAGACGGACTGTCCGCGATCGCGTAGGAGATGCGGCAGTCGGCGTTGGCCAGGAGATGTTGACGACCGGTGATCGCGTCCGAACCCGGTGCGTCGAGCTTGTGGGTGACGAAATGCCTGGGCTTGAGCGGATAGTTGGACTGCCGCGTCCACTGTGGGCCGTCGAAGGGCTCGCTGTTCACGATTGCGGTCGGCAGGTGCTCGTGATAGAGCAGTGCGGAGTCAGCCGAGAACCCTTCGACGCCCATCAGTTCCTCGGCGTAAAGGGTCCCGTCAGGCTTGCGGAACTGGGTGTGCCGCTTGCGCGGGATGTCCCCGACCTGGCGGTAGTACGGCATGAGCAGGGCCCCCTTCCAGAGGTAGCCGACGAGCTGAGTCGGAGCACTGTCCGATAATAGGACGTAGGCGTCCGCTCCTGAGGTTCCAGCGTGCGCTAGCGTCACGGGCCGTGTCAACACCTGACTCCGTGCCGACTGCGGCGATGTCCGACCGATCGGCCGCTGGCCCGTCCCTGACCGGCGGCCTGTTCGGTGCCATGGTCGACGATGCCGCGCTCTTTCCGCCCGGCAATGCGGCGATGCCCGACGCACTGGCAGCGCATCCGCACCACTTGGCCGGCACCTACGGCTTCCTGGTCGGGCGCTTCCTGTGCCCTGCCTCCCGCGTACCGGAACTAGCTCAGGCGTGGTCCCGTCCTGCTCCGCTATCCGTCGGTGTCATAGCCGACACCGGCTTGGACGGGTTGAACGATGCGATCATCCAGATCCTGACCGATCCGCAGCTGGAACTCGGCGCGGTGGAGATCATGCTCCCGCGCGGATCAGGGGTGGATGCCCTCGGGGACATCCTCGCGGCGCTGCCTGGCGTCACCGGGTATGTCGAGCTTCCGCGCGGGCAAGACTTCTCGGCCGAGTTGGACGCGATCGCCGTCGCGGGTCGCGAGGCCAAGTTCCGGACCGGCGGAACCGCATTCGGCGCGGTACCGACGCCGGAGGAGCTCGCTGACTTCATCACCGCATGTGTGGCGCGCCGGGTCCCGTTCAAGTGCACCGCGGGGTTGCACCACGCGATCTGCGGGACCGAGGACGAGGCCGGCAACACCCAGCACGGCTTCCTCAACGTGCTGCTGGCCACCCAGGCCGCCGTACTGGGCGAGGGCGACGAGGAGATCCTCGGCTGGCTGCGCGAGGGCAGCCCGGAGGTGATCGTGCACGCCCTGCGCGCCATGCACGAGCACGACGCGCGCCGGGTACGCACCAGCTTCGTCGGGTTCGGCTCCTGCTCGGTGTCCGAGCCGGTCGCCGAGCTGACCGGGCTGGGGCTTCTCTAAATGCCCAGGACGACGACGTGGGTCACGGTGCCCGAGGCCAGCGACTTCCCGATCACGAACCTCCCGTACGGCATCTGCTGCGTGAAGGAGGCATGCCGTACCGATGGGGATGGCGGCCGACGCCGGATCGGAGTGGCCATCGGGGACCAGATCCTCGACCTCAGCGCAGTAGCGGCTCGCGGCCTGATCGACGAGCCCTCCCAGATGCTGCGCGCCGAGTCCTTGAACGAGTTCCTGGCCAGCGGCAGGTCGGAGTGGGACCGGGTCCGGGCGAGGATCACCGAGCTGCTCTCCGAGAAGTCCTACCGCGGCGCGGTCGAGCGGATGCTCATCGCCCAGAGCGACGCCGAACTGTGCCTGCCCTTCGAGGTAGCCGACTACGTGGACTTCTACGCCTCGATCGACCATGCCAGCAACGTCGGCGCACTGTTCCGTCCCGACTCCCCGGCGCTGCCGCCCAACTGGCGGCACCTGCCGATCGGCTATCACGGCCGGGCCGGGACCGTGGTCGTGTCCGGCAGCGAGGTCGTACGCCCGAGTGGTCAGCGCAAGCCGCCTGAAGCCGAGGCGCCCACGTACGGACCCTCGCAGCGCCTGGACATCGAGGCCGAGGTCGGGTTCGTGGTGGGAACGCCGTCCGTACGCGGAACCCAGGTCGGAATCGGGGACGTGGCTGAGCACGTCTTCGGAGTCGTGCTGGTCAACGACTGGTCAGCACGTGACATCCAGGCGTGGGAGTACGTACCGCTGGGTCCGTTCCTCGGGAAGTCCTTCGCGACGACGATCTCGCCGTGGGTGGTCCCCCTCGCCGCGCTGGATGCTGCCCGGGTTGCCGGACCGGTCCAGGATCCGGAGCCGCTGGGCTACCTGCGTCGCACCGCGGACTGGGGCCTGGATCTGAGCATCGAGGTCGAGTGCAACGGGACGGTAGTGTCCCGCCCGCCGTTCGGCTCGATGTACTGGACCGTGGATCAGCAATTGGCCCATCTCACCGTGAATGGCGCGAGCCTGCGGACCGGGGACCTGTTCGCCTCGGGCACGGTCTCCGGGCCGGATCCCGGTCAGCGGGGGTCGTTCCTGGAGCTGTCGTGGTCAGGGCGTGACCCGATCGCACTGGATGACGGCAGTACGCGGACCTTCCTCGAGGACGGCGACACGGTCACCCTCCGGGCCAGCGCGCCCGGTCTGGACGGCACCCGGATCGGCTTCGGTGCATGCACCGGCACGGTCCGTCCCGCCGTGACCGACTGACGGACCCATTTCTGCCGTTATCGCGATAACTGCGCGAATGGCGGCGCCAGATGGACCGATTTCGCGATAAGGGCGGTGACCGGGTCGGGCGAACCCTCGGTCAGGACAGGGCTGCGCGGATCTCGTCGGCGGCGCGTATGACTCGCTCTCCTACCTCGTCCACGGCGAGCTCACCAAGCGTGATCACCCCGACGCTGGCCCGCAGGTCACTCACGCCGGTGACCGGGGCGGCGATCCCGTGCGCCCCGGGCTGCAACTCGCCGCTGGTGGCCTGATACCCCGGCTCGGTCGCAGCGCCGAGGGCCAGGATCGCCAACCCGGCTGCGCCGCGGTCGAGGGGATGACGGGAGCCGACCCGGTACGCGACGTGGTAGTCGGTCCAGGACGGTTCGATCACAGCCACCGCCAATGCTTCTTCGCCATCGGCGATGGTGAGATGCGCAGTTGCGCCGACGTCCTCGGCGAGCCGGCGCAACGGTCCGGCCGCCGCATCGCGCAAGAGCGGATGGAGGCGCTGGGCGAGATGCAGGACTCCCAGGCCCAGCCGCCAGCGGCCGTCGGCGTCTCGGTGCACCATTCCCTGGCGGGCCAGCGCGGTGATCAAGCGGTAGACGACCGGCCGATGAGTCTGCAGCGCATCGGCCAGCGCGGTGACGGTCATCGGCGCCGGGGCGTCAGCGAGCAGCCGGAGCAGGCGCAAACCCCGCTCCAGGGACTGGGAGGTCTCGGCGGCCACGGACGCGAGACTAGTGACGGCGTTGGCTCGGCCTCCGGTCGCGCTAGGCAATGAAGGCGATGACAGCCTCGTACACCGCGAACCCAGCGAACGCAGCGAACAGGACCGCCGCCGTACGTCGGACCAGCCGGATCGGCAGCCGGGAAACCAGGTTGGCCCCGACGAAGACGGCCAGCGACGCGATCAGGAACAGGGCGGCGAAGGCACCGACGAAGACCGAGAGCGGAGCGTCGTACCGGGCCGCCAGTCCGGCGGTGGCCAACTGGGACAGATCGCCCCACTCGGCGAGGAAGGTGATGCCGAATGACGCGAGCGCGATCCGCCAGGCCGGCCAATCCTGATCCCTACGCGAACCGGGCGCTGCTGCCTCGCCAGGCACGTCGTCGCTGGTCTCCTTGGCTGATCGCCAGAGCAGGACCGCCCCGACGGCGAACAGCACTGCGACCCCTGACGCGACCCACTGCCGTGGCAGCAGGGACAACAGCGATCCCGCTGCGACCGCGATCGCGGTTTGCAGAGCGAAGGCGGCGCCGACACCGGTCAAGACCGGCCATGGGCGAAACCGGCTGGCCAGCACCAGCGTTGCGAACATGGTCTTGTCGGGCAACTCGACCGGTGCAACCAATACGAACGCGGTGAGAACGACGGAGAAGATCATCCGCTGGTGGGCCCCCGCGCGCCGATGGAGAAGCGCCGGTGCGCCTCTGCGGTCGCGGCACGCAGCACCTCCTTCACGGGCAGGCCGAGGACGGCAGCGACGCGGGCGACATCGTCGAATTCGACGCTCACGTTGACCACCCGGCCGTCGTCGCGGGCCAGTTTCACGCCGATCTGCTCACCCTGGACCCGGACGCCGGCCTGCTCCCGGTCCAGGGCGTACTTCCCCACCGGAATCCGGCGCAGGCCGATGGTCGAGGTCCGAGCAAAGATCTGCGTCCGTACCTCGGCCTCTGTCTTCGGCGCACACAGGGCATGCAGGGTGTACGCCGGGCGGCCCTTCTTCATCAGGATGGGCGTGAGCCACGCATCCGAGGCGCCGGCGGTGAGCAACCCGGCCAGGACGTCGGGCCACAGCCGAGCGTCCATATCGTCCACATTGGACTCCAGGAGGACCGCCGTGCCCGTATCCGGCTGGCCCACAGGGTCACCGAGGATCAGCCGTACGACGTTGGCAACCTCGTCGACGTCCCTCGTGCCCGCCCCGTGGCCGACTGTACGTACCCGCATCTGGGGCATGTCCTGCCAGCGGGTCACCGTGGCGGCCAACAAGGCAGCTCCGGTGGGCGTGCACATCTCGTACGGCGCCGGACCCGACCACACCGGCGCGTTCACGTCCGAGAGCAGTTGCAGCACAGCAGGTCCCGGGATGGGAATGAAGCCGTGCTCGCCTCGACTCATGCCGCTCCCGAGTGAGACCGGTCCGGCGGAGAGTTCGGTCAGGCCGAGTGAGTGCAGGCCGGTGCACACCCCGACGACGTCGGCGATCGCGTCCAGGCCACCGACCTCATGGAAGTGCACCTGCTCGGGGGTGGTCCGGTGGACGGCAGCCTCGGCGCCGGCCAGCCGGGAGAAGGCGTCGAGCGCGCTGCGGCGGATTGCCTCGGCCAGCGGCGCCGACTCGAGTTGGGTACGGATGTTTGCCCAGGTGCGGGTCACGGTGGAGCGCGGGGCTTTGACGTCGACCTTGGTCGCGGCCAGCCCCTGTCGGGTGGTCGAGGACACGCTGAGATGCACCGGCTCGACGCCGATCGCGTCCACGGCCTCCTGCATGACCGACAACGCTGCCCCGGCGTCGACCAGGGCGCCGAGCAGCATGTCGCCGCTCGCTCCGGCGGTGAGGTCAAGCCATCCGATCACGACAGGAAGTATCTACGAACCGACTCAGGGGACCCCTGCTACGTACCTAGCGTTGCAAACTTCCCTCATCGGGCGGCGACGAGCACCGGATTAGGCTCCCGCCCATGCCTGGAGTGCCGCCAACTCGTTTCGCCTTTCTGGGTCCGGAGGGCACCTTCGCCGAGGTTGCGCTGCGCAGCCTTCCGGCCATCCCTGACGGGGGCGAATCCGTGGGCCAGGCACTGCCGTCGGTGAGCGACGTGCTCGACGCCGTGCGCCAAGGGCAGGCCGATGCCGGACTGGTTCCGTTGGAGAACTCCATCGAAGGGTCGGTTGCGGCCACCCTGGACGAGCTGGCCACCGGTGAGCCACTGGTGATCGTCCGGGAGGTCTTTGTCCCGGTGGCCCTCCCACTGCTCGTACGGCCCGGCACCTCGGTCGAGCAGATCGCCACCTTCGCCACCCATCCGCACGCCTACGCCCAGGTCCGGCGCCACCTGAAGTCGATCCTGCCTGGCGTCGAGGTGATTGCCACCGCTTCGACGGCCGCCGCCGCGGAGGGCGTGGCGCGGGGGACATATGACGCCGCGGTGGCATCCCCGATCGCGGCAACCCGGTACCGCCTCACCGTCGTTCGGGACGACATCGCCGATCACCAGGGAGCGGTGACCCGGTTCGTGCTGGTCTCCCGACCGGCCCCGCCGCCGCCGCGTACCGGCAATGACAAGACCTCGGTGGCTGCCTTCATCGACGACGATCACACCGGTGCCCTGCTCGAAGTGCTCACCGAGTTCTCGATCCGCGGGATCAGCTTGACCCGCATCGAGTCCCGGCCGACCAAGGAGCGGTTGGGGGTGTACTTCTTCTCCCTCGACTGTGAGGGACACCTGGCCGACGATCGGGTGGGAGAGGCGTTGACCGCGCTCCGGCGGCTGTGCGCGGACCTGCGCTTCCTCGGGTCATACCCTCGGGCCGACGGCAGGTCGCCGAAACCAGTGCCCGAGCGGGCCAGCGACGGGTCCTTCTCCGACGCCGGGGCGTGGCTTGCCCGCCTGCGCGAGGGCCGGCTCTAGCTAACTGGACGCATAGGTCGTCCGGTATGGATCTTGCGGAGGCTGACCGGAAACGCTTGCGGTCCACCTACCTTCGTTTTGGGCCTCGGTGAACTCGCCGCTGCAGCTGTCTTCACCTATCTCGCCGCGGTCGGTGTCTGCCCCCGACTTGACGGTGGGGAAGCTCGAGCCGCCCTGTGGTCTGCTCTCGCACCGCTGGTGTTCGTCTTGGTCCACGCCGGCATCTACTGGCTCCTGGCCCGTAGTTGAGTAGTTGCCCGCGTCGGCGATCTTGGCGTTCGGCGTCATCGAGTTCGTCAATTACTACCTGGTCCGACTCGCCTACCCGGTTGGTCAATGGTTCACCAAGGTAGGGCAGCGGCGCAGACCTCGGCTAGCTCTCGACATGGACGAGAGCCTGCCAACGCGCGGTAGGTGAGCCCGGCCGGCCGAGTCCTCCTATCGGGCAGCCCGCCGGCTCAGAGGTAGAGGCCAGTGGATTCCTCTATGCGCTCGGCGGCGATCGCGTGGGCATCTCGCTCACGAAGGATGATCAGCGCCTCGCCGCGAACCTCGACCTCATGCTGGTCGTCGGGGGAGAACAGCACCTGGTCGCCGGGCTTGATCTGGCGGACGTGGTTGCCGACGCCGATGACCTCGCCCCAGACCAGCCTCTTGGCCAGCTCCGCCGTCGCCGGGATGACGATGCCGCCGCTGGAGCGCCGTTCACCGGCTTCCTTGGACAGGCTGACCAGGAGGCGGTCGTGCAGCATCTTGATCGGCAGCTTCACGATCTCGACGCTACCCCGACCAGCACACCGGCCGACCGCGTACGACTCCGGACAGCGAGGACATTCCCGATGCCACAGGTACGGGTGTCACAGGTATGTGGTTGCGACGGTCCATAGCGTGCGGCTATGACCAGATCCTTGCATCCTGCGGTGGCCGCGCACTACGCGTTGGACTTGGAGCGGGAACGCTTGGGCGGAGATACCCCGACGCTGGAGGCCATTCGTACGCGCGTGTTGCTGGCCAGAACCCTTCCCGACCCGCCGGCAGTGATCTGGGATGTAGGCGGCGCGACGGGGGTGTACGCGCTCCCGCTGGCCCGCCAAGGGTACGAGGTGAACCTGGTCGACCCCTGGCCGGGGCATGTCGAGGAGGCGGCCCGGCGGTCGGCCCAGCAGTCCAGTTCGCCGCTGGCATCTGCGCAGGTTGGCGATGCCCGCGATCTGCGGCCCGTCGACGCAAGCGTGGATGCGGTTCTCCTGCTCGGGCCGCTCTATCACCTCGTCGACGCCCCCGACCGGGCGGCGGCGCTGGCCGAAGCGTTCCGAGTACTGCGCCGCGGCGGCGTCCTGTTTGCGGCTGCCATCAGCAGGTTCGCCTCGACCCACGACGGGATAGGCAGCGGCTTCGTGGCTGACCCGTACTTCGAAGGGCTGATCGAGGGCGTACTCGCCGATGGTGTGCATCGCAACCTCGATCCGGTCGCCCATCCCCAGTTCTTCAGCCTGGCCTACTTCCATCGGCCCGACGAACTCCGCGAGGAAGTACGGGCAGCCGGGTTCGGTTCGGTCGATCTCGTGGCGATCGAGGGTCCGGGTTCCTTCCAGGACGGCCTGGAGCTTTCCGACCCCGGTGAGCGGGCTGCGATCCTGCGGGCGATCGAGCGGGTGGAACGTGAGCCGTCGCTGCTCGGCGCAAGTTCCCATCTGATGTGCATCGGTGTCCGCTGACCAGCCTTGCGACCCACCAGGCGGTGCGGCTCCGGCGGTTTGGGCCAAGACCGCCACGACGCGAGCCGTCATATCCAGACCAAGTCAGCCCCAGCCGAGTTGGTGCAGCCGCGCGTCGTCGATGCCGAAGTGATGGGCGATCTCGTGTACGACGGTGATGGCGACCTCGTCGACGACCTCGTCCTCGGATGCGCACATCTCGCAGATCGCGGCCCGGTAGATCATGATCCGGTCAGGCAGGTCCCCGCCGTAGGTCCAGCCCCGGTCAGTCAGCGCGAACCCCTCGTAGAGCCCGAGGATGCTCGGCTCGTCCGGGTTGCGCTCCTCGACCAGGATCACGACGTTGTCCATCATCTGGGTCAGCTCCGGCGGGATCAGGTCCAGCGCCTCGGAGACCATTTCCTCGAAACGGGCCAGCGGCACGTCGATCACCGTCGTCGGGCCCCGGCGATTGCGCTCACCAGCTGACCGGGCGCGGCCGGCCCTCCTCGTACCCCGCGGCGCTCTGCACGCCGATGACGGCCCGCGCATGCAGTTCCTCGATGGTGCTCGCGCCGGCGTACGTGCAGGCGCTGCGCACTCCGGCCATGATCGTGTCCAGCAGATCCTCGACACCGGGCCGAGCGGGGTCCAGGTACATCCGCGCGGAGCTGATCCCTTCGTCGAACAGGCCGGACCGGGCACGGTCGAAGCCACTCTGCTCGCGGGTTCGCGCCGATACAGCTCGGGCCGAGGCCATTCCGAAGCTCTCCTTGTACTGGCGCCCGTCGCTGTCGCTGTGGATGTCACCGGCGCTCTCGTACGTACCGGCGAACCAGGAGCCGATCATCACGCTGGACGCGCCGGCCGCCAGGGCGAGGGCGACGTCGCGCGGATGTTTCACGCCGCCGTCGGCCCAGACGTACTTCCCGGCCGCACGTGCAGCCGCCGAACACTCCAGGACCGCCGAGAACTGCGGCCGCCCAACGCCGGTCATCATCCGGGTGGTGCACATCGCACCAGGACCGACGCCGACCTTGACCACGTCTGCGCCTGCCTCGATCAGGGCCCGGGTGCCATCGGCGGAGACCACGTTGCCGGCGACCAGTGGCTGGTCCGGGCCGACAGCCGCGCGGACCGAACGGAGCGCGTCGATCATCTTCTGCTGGAAGCCATGGGCGGTGTCCACCACGAGTACGTCGACGCCGCTGGCCAGCAACGTCGTCGCCCGGCCGGCCACGTCGCCGTTTACCCCGATTGCCGCCGCGGTCAGCAGCCGGCCGCCACCATCGACGGCAGGTTGGTAGAGCCCGGCCCGTACCGCACCCTTCCGCGTCGTTACCCCGACCAGCCGCTCCCCGGCGACGACCGGGGCGATCCGAACCCTCTCGTCGGTGAGCAGATCGAAGATCTTCGCCGGATCGGTCCCATCCTCGATGGTGATCATGTGCGGACTCATCGCCGCTCCGACCTGGGCGAAGCGGTCCCAGCCGGCGCAGTCGCGTTCGGTCAGTACGCCGACCGGCCGCTCGCCTTCGACGACCACTGCGCCTCCGTGGGCACGCTTGTGCAGCAACGACAATGCTTCGCCAATGGTGGTCTCGGGCGTGAGCACGATCGGGGTGTCGTAGAGCAGGTGGCGGTTCTTGAGCCAGGCCACCACATTCGCGACGACCGAGGTCGGGATGTCCTGCGGCAACACCGCCAACCCTCCGCGTCGGCCGATCGTCTCGGCCATCCGCCGGCCCGAGATCGCGGTCATGTTGGCCACCGCGATCGGGATGGTCGTACCCAGTTGGTCCGGGGTGGTCAGGTCCACGTCGAGCCGCGAGGACACCGCCGAATGCTGCGGGACCATGAAGACATCGTCGTAGGTCAGGTCATAGCCCGGCGGTGAGCTGAGGAACTGCATGTCGGTCATTGTCCCGGCCGGCTCATCGGAGCGCACGGATAGCCTCGTGGGGTGATCGATCTACGGGTGCTTCGGGACGAGCCCGACCTTGTCCGGGACAGCCTCGCCGCCCGCGGCATGCCCCCGGCTCTTGCCGACGAACTCCTGGCCGCGGACGCCGCTCGTCGTGCCGCCGTGACCAGCGCCGATCGACTGCGCTCCGAACAGAAGACCGCATCGAAAGAGATCGGCGCTGCGTCCAAGGAGGAACGCCCGGCCATGCTCGCCGCCGCGCAGGAACTGGCGGCCCAGGTCAAGGCCCTCGAGGAAGAGGAGCGCATCGCTGATGCGGCCGTGCGTACCGCCCACCTCGCCGTACCCAACTTGGTCGCAGACGGCGTACCTCCCGGTGGCGAGGACGACAGCCTGGTCCTCGAGACCGTCGGCGAGCTTCCGTCGTACGACTTCGAGCCTCGCGACCACGTCGCGATCGGTACCGGGTTACGCGCAATCGACATGGAGCGCGGAGCCAAGGTCTCCGGCGCCCGGTTCTACTTCCTGACCGGTGTGGGCGCCGAGCTCGAGTTCGCCCTGGCCAACCTGGCGATGGCCCAGGCCCGGGAGACTGGCTTCACCCCGATGATCGCGCCGTCCCTCGTACGCCCAGAAGCCATGGAGGGCACCGGCTTTCTCGGTGCACACGCCGACGAGGTCTATCGTCTGGCGGCCGATGACCTGTATCTGGTCGGGACCTCCGAGGTGGCGTTGGCCGCCTATCACGCCGACGAGATCCTCGACCTCGCCGCCGGGCCGATCCGCTACGCCGGCTGGTCCTCGTGTTTTCGCCGGGAGGCCGGCTCGTACGGAAAGGACACCCGCGGACTGGTACGGGTGCACTGGTTCGACAAGGTCGAGATGTTCTCCTTCTGCACGCCCGATCAAACCGCTGCCGAACACCGGCGGCTGCTCGGTTGGGAGAAACAGTTCCTTGCCGCACTGGAACTGCCGTACCAGGTCGTCGACATCGCGGCCGGGGACCTGGGCAGTAGCGCAGTTCGCAAGTACGACTGCGAGGCCTGGTTTCCGTCGCAATCGGCGTACCGGGAGCTGACCTCGACCTCGAACTGCACCACGTTCCAGGCCCGACGGCTCAATATCCGCTATCGCGACGAGGGCGGCCGCCCACAGGTCGCGGCCACTCTGAACGGCACGCTCTGCGCGATCGCGAGGACCATCGCCTGCCTGCTCGAGGTGCATCAGCAGGCCGACGGATCGGTGCGCGTGCCGCCGGCGTTGCGCCCGTATCTCGGTGGCCGGGAAATCCTGGAACCCGTTGGCTAGCCCGCCCTGCCCGCTCCGCCAGCCGTGCCTTTTCCGTGGTGATATTGACCCTTTTGCGGTTTCTGGGCGCATCGCTCGGCGGGTCGCCACCACAAGGTCAAGATCACCGTGCTGACCGACACGTCCTGGCGGCCGGAGCTGGTCGCCACCGACCTCGACGGCACCTTCCTGGACTCGTCGGCGCAGGTCAGCACGCGGAATGCGGCCGCCCTGGCCCGGCTCCGGGACGAGGGCATTCCGGTCGTCGGCGTGACCGGACGCGCGCCTCGGTTGCTCTACACGGTCGAGGAGTACTTCGGCGGCCAGGGGATCATGGTGCTTGCTCAAGGTGCCTTCGTCGGCGACCTGGCCACTGGCGAGGTGCTGCGGCAGGAGACCATGCCCAGCGCGCTGGCCCTCGACATCACCGCCCAGATCGAGGCAGTGACCGGGCCGCTGCTCTACGCCGGCGAGTACCCGGTCGGCGGCAAGCACGTGCTCTATGTGGAACCCGGCTTCGCCTGGCCGTACAACGAGGGCTTGCAAGTAGTGGTCCGCGCCGACCTGCCCAGCGACGGGCTGGCGCTGAAGTTCTACCTGTGCTCGCCTGTGCACGAACAGGATTCGTTGCTTGAAATGGCGCGTGCGATCGTGCCACCGACCGTCGCCGAACTCACCCACGCCGGCCTCGGGTTCATCGAACTGCTGCCGGCCGGGGTCACCAAGGCGACCGGTCTGGCTGTGGCGCTGGAGCGGTACGGGGTGCACCGCAGTGACGTCCTGGTTTTCGGCGACATGCCCAACGACCTGCCGATGTTCGGCTGGGCCGGCCGCGCGGTTGCGGTGGCCAACGCGCATCCCGACGTACTGGCCGTGGCCGACGACCTCACCGGGACAAATGACCAGGATGGGTTCGCCGACTACCTGGACCGGCTGCTCTGGTCGGACAGCCCGTCGACAGCTAGTCGGGCGCCCCGAATCTGACCGGCCAGTTGTCGACAGGACTTCGCCGCCGGCCGGTTCGCTACACAACCTCCACTTTGGCGGGTGCGAAAGCGGCCTTTGCGTAGCGAACCGGCGAAAAGGTTCGGGATCGTGAGCACATGCAGGAGTTGCTGAACGCGGTACGGACCGGGCTGGCCGCTGCGGGTGATCCTGAGCGGGCAGTGGGACAGCAGCGGTACATGAAGTCGGCGATGCCCTACCGCGGTCTGCGGGTCCCTGAGGTGGCTCGGCTCTGTCAGACGGTGTACGCCGAGCACGTGCTGCCCGACAGAGGCAGCTGGCAGAGCGCCGTACGCGCCATGTGGGACGAGGGGAGGTACCGCGAGGAACGTTATGCCGCAATCGCGTTGACCGGATATCGGGCCTACGCGACGTACCAGGATCCCGGCACGCTGCCGCTCTACGAGCACTTGATCGTGACCGGAGCCTGGTGGGACTACGTCGACGAGGTCGCGATCCGCCGGGTCGGCCCGATCCTGCGAACCGATCCGATCTCAGTTGCACCGGTGCTCCGTGCCTGGTCGACCGACGACGACATCTGGCGCAGGAGGACCTCCATTCTCGCTCAGATCGGGTCGAAGACCGACACCGATCTCGACCTGCTGGTCGACTGCCTGGCGCCCAGTCTCAGCCATCGGGAGTTCTTCGTACGGAAGGCGATCGGCTGGGCGCTGCGGGAGTATGCCAAGACCGATCCCGAGTGGGTACGACGCTACCTCGCCGAACACGGGAAGCAGATGTCAGGCCTGTCCCGCCGAGAGGCCGCCAAGCATCTCTGAGAAGTCCAGAGTGCCGGTTTGGTAGCGAACCGTCCGTTTGCTGGGGTCCAAAGTGCCGGTTTGGTAGCGAACCGGCCGTTGGTCAGGGCATCAGCGGATCACAGGTATTGGCCGCTGCCTGGCTGGTCGCCGCTTGCGGGATAGCCAGGCATGCCCGGCGCGCCGGCCGGTTGACCCGGCATGCCCATGGACGACCCACTGGGTAGCGCCTTGCGCCGCATCTCTTCCACTTGGACCCGGGCCGCCATCTGCTGGGCGAACAGTGCGGTCTGAATCCCGTGGAAGAGACCCTCGAGCCAGCCCACGAGCTGCGCCTGAGCGATCCGCAGCTCGGCGTCGCTGGGCGTGACGTCGTCGCCGAAGGGCAGCGAGAGACGATGCAGCTCGTCGCGCAGCTCGGTGGACAGTCCGTCCTCGAGTTCGTGGATCGAGCGCTCGTGTACCTGACGCAGCCGGTTACGGCTGGCATCGTCGAGTGGGGCGGCGCGTACCTCGTCCAGAAGCTGCTTGATCATCGAGCCGATCCGCATCACCTTGGCCGGTTCGGACACCATCTCCCCGAGTTGTTCACCGACGTTCCCGGCCTCGCGTCCCTCGCGTCCCTCCCCGGCAGCGAGCATGGCCGACTGGGCGTCCCCGTCCGGCGCCGGCGCCGTTCCGATCGGCCGCCCGTCGGGTCCGATCACGACGACGTGGGGCTGCTGGGGCGGCTGGTCTGGCTGCGTCATGCCCCCTATCGTGCCTCGTTCAGATGAATGACCCCGAGCCAGGCTGACGCACCCACGGCAGAGCAGAGATCACCCGGCTCGAGCAGGGGTGTGGCGTGGCCGGCTGGCTGATACTCAATGGCCGGGAGCCAGGCAATCGGCGCAGCTGCATGACTAGGGTATGAGGGTGCCCGACGCTGTCACGACCGAATTGGATGTGCTCCGGGTCAGGGGCCAATTCATGTCTCTGGCCGACGGCTTCGTGCACGTCGACGGCGCGGCCGGCAGTCTGGTGCCCTATTCGGTCGCCTCGGCGGTCGGCAACACGATGCGTACGGCGGTGGCAAATCGGGGCGGTCCGTTCGCGGCCTCGGCCCTGGCCGACGAGTTGGTGCGCGCCGGGCGCAGTGCCATCGCCGACCTGGTCGGCGGCGTACCCGCAGGAGTCGTCCTGGGCCCCAACATGACGTCGCTGACGTACACGATGTCCCGCGCGCTGGCCAAGACCTGGCAGCTCGGCGACGAGATCATCGTCTCCCGCCTCGATCACGACGCGAACATCCGGCCATGGCTGCAGGCCGCCCGGTCCGCCGGGGTCACCGTGCGATGGGCCGAAGTGGACATCGAGACCTGTGAACTGCCCGAGTGGCAGTACGACGAACTGCTCACCGACCGGACCCGGCTGGTCGCGGTGACGGCGGCCAGCAATGCAGTCGGGACGCGGCCCGATGTGCCGGCGATCGCCAGGCGAGCACACGAGGTCGGGGCGTTGATGTACGTCGATGCGGTGCACGCCGCTCCCCATGTTCCACTGGACATCACCGAGCTGGGAGCCGATCTGCTGGCCGTTTCGCCGTACAAGTTCTGCGGCCCCCATCTCGGTGCCCTCACCGCCGATCCGAAGCTGCTGGCCGACCTGCACCCGGACAAGCTCGTACCGTCGCCCGATGGCGTTCCCGAACGTTTCGAGACCGGTACTCCGCCCTTCGAGCTCTACGCCGGATTGGCGGCAACGGCGGACTATCTCGCCGACCTGATACCGACGCAAGGTACTCGACGCGAACGGATTCTGGCCTCGATGTGGGCCGCCGAATCGTACGAACACAACATCTTTCTAGGGCTGGAGTCCGGGATCCGGGCCATGTCGCACGTGACCATTCACGGCTCAGCTCCGCGGCGCACGCCGACCCTGTCGCTGACCGTGCGAGGCAAACATCCACGCGAGGTCAACGAGTTCCTGGCCGAGCGGGGGATCTGCGCATGGGACGGCGACTACTACGCGACCGAACTCTTCGACGCGTTGGGCGTCAACGCCGAGGGTGGAGCGGTACGGATCGGCCTGCTGCACTACAACACCGAGACCGAGGTCGATCACATCCTCGAAGCACTGGCCGCCCTCGGCTGACGATGCGAGTCGGCAGGATCGCTCAGCGGGGGACTGCCAGAAGGACCTTGCCGATGTGCGTGCTGCTTTCGACGACGCGGTGTGCCTCGGCAGCTTGGGTCATCGGCAGCATCCGGTCGATGATCGGCCGGATCTGACCGCTCTCGACCGCCGGCCAGACGTGCTCGCGCACCGCGGCAACCACTGCTCCCTTGCCCGATGACCCTTCGACGGGCCGACCGCGTAACCCGGTGCCGTGCACCGATCCTCGCTTGGCCAGCAGGGCACCGATGTCGAGTTCGCCCTTGCGCCCGCCCTGCATCCCGATGATGACCAGCCGGCCGTCCGGGGCCAGCGCCGATACGTTGCCGCCGAGGTAGGCCGCGCCCATGTTGTCCAGGATGACGTCCACCCCACGTCCGTCGGTGAGTGTGGTGATCTGCTCGACGAAGGACTCCTCGCGGTAGTTGATCGCCGCGCCAGCTCCCAACTCGAGGCAGAAATCACGCTTGGTCTGCGAGCCCACGGTGACAAACACCGTGGCCCCGACCAGTCCGGCGATCTGGATGGCCATCGTCCCGATGCCGCTGGAGCCGCCGTGTACGAGCAGCGTGTCGCCAGCGGCAAGCCCGGCTCGCATCACCAGATTCGACCAGACGGTGCAGGTCACCTCGGGAAGGCCGGCTGCGGCCACCAGGTCGAGCCGACCGGGCCGCGGAAACACTTGCACTGTTGGGACATTGACGCGTTCGGCGTACCCGCCACCGGCCAGCAGCGCGCAGACTTCGTCGCCGACCGACCAGCCGGTGACCCCTTCACCCACCCCGGAGATGACTCCGCTGCATTCCAGACCGGGGATCTCGGATGCGCCGGGCGGCGGTGGGTAGCGCCCCTGACGCTGCATGATGTCGGCGCGGTTGACCGCACTCGCGGCGACGTCGATGACGACCTCGCCCGGGCCGCAGCCGGGGTCGCCGACCTCGGCCCAGGTCAGGACCTCCGGGCCGCCGAAGGACGGCAGCGTGATGGCATACACGTCAAAGAACTTACGGCCCGAGCACGCCCGAGCAACAATGTGGCGGTTTGGACGGAAACCGCCAGGATGTGACGGTTTGGACGGAAACCGCCAGGATCTGCTTGGCTGGCTGACGCCTCAGGCCGGAGAGATTTCCAGGAAGCCGCGGAGCAGTGCGGCTGTGCCGGCCAAGTGCTCGGTCATCGCTGTGCCGGCGGCCGCGGGATCCCCGTCGAGGACTGCCTCGATGATGTTTCGATGCTGGACGTTGGAGTTGCGGATGTTGACCGGCAGGCGCGGGATCGCGTCGAGCAGGTCGTTGACTTCGGAGCGTACGTCCGCGACGTAGCCGGCCAAGGCTGGAATACCGGCGGCCTCGGCGATGGCCAGATGTAATCGCGAGTCGATGGGCCGGTACTCCTCGATCGAAATGCCACAGGACTCATCAAGCAACCAGCGGAGCTGGGCGCTGACCGCTGGGCTGAGATTTCGGGTGGCGGCCAACTCCGCGGCGCCGACCTCGAGGACTCGACGAAGGTCCAGGATCTGCCAGAGCCGTTCACCGAGTCCGGGCAACGCTGGAACGTCCTCGGTCGGTAGCGGGGTCGGTCCTGGACGGCGCCGCATGAACGTGCCACCACCTCGTCCCCGCACGGACTCGAAGTAGCCCGCCTCGACCAGCGAGCGCAGCGCCTCGCGCAGGGTCTCTCTGGCCACGCCGAGCGCCGCGGCGAGTTGACGCTCGCTGGGCAGCCGCTCCCCAGGATTGATCACGCCCAGCTTGCCGGCCTGGAGCAGCCGTTCGACGGTCTCCTCGAAAGTCTGGCCGGAGCGGATCGGTCGGAAAACGGGGCTGTCGACCAGGCGTTTGCCGGCACCTGGCATCCCTCCGCGATCAGCCATACCGCCAACCTACGGCGTGAAGGCGACGTATTTGGTCTCCAGGAATTCCAGCAGACCGTCGTGTGCGCCCTCGCGGCCGATACCGCTCTGTTTCATGCCGCCGAAGGGTGCGGCGGGATCGCTGATCACACCGCGGTTGATGCCGACCATGCCGCATTCCAGGCTCTCGCTGACCCGGAGTCCGCGGCCGAGATCGCCGGTGTAGAGGTAGGCGACCAGGCCGTACGGGGTGTCGTTGGCCTGGCGTACGGCTTCGGATTCGGAGCTGAAGCTGACGATCGGGGCGACCGGACCGAAGATCTCCTCGGTCAGGCAGTCGGCCTCTTCGGGTACGTCGACGAGAACGGTTGCCGGATAGAAGAAGCCCGCGCCGTCCGGGCGTTGGCCGCCGACCAGCGCCCGCGCGCCCCCGGAGATGGCGTCCTTGACCAGGCGGTCGACCTTGTCGACGGTCGCCTCGTTGACCAGCGGCCCGAGCTTCACTCCGTCGTCGTCGCCGCGGCCCATGGACATCGATCCCATTGCCGAGGCCAGCTTGTCGGCGAAGCGATCGGCGATGGACTCCTCGACGTAGAACCGATTCGCGGCCGTACACGCCTCACCGCCGTTACGCAGCTTGGCCAGCATCGCTCCGTCCACGGCTGCGTCCAGGTCGGCGTCGGCGAAGACCAGGAACGGCGCGTTCCCACCGAGTTCCATCGAGGTGTTGACTACGTTGTCGGCGGACAGTTTCAACAGTCCCTGGCCGACTTTGGTGGATCCGGTGAACGACAGCTTGCGGACCCGGAAGTCGGCGAGTGCGGTCTCCGAGATCGGCGCGGCTTTGCTGGACGGCAAGACGTTGACCGCACCAGCCGGAAGCCCGGCATCGGTCAGGATCTCAGCGATCAGCAGCGCGGTCAGCGGGGTCTCCGCGGCCGGCTTCAGGATGGTCGGGCAGCCGGCGGCGATCGCTGGTCCCCACTTGCGAGTCGCCATGGCAGCGGGGAAGTTCCACGGCGTGATGAGCAGTGCGACGCCGACCGGCTGACGGGTCACCAGGAACTTGTTCGTCCCAGCCCGAGCGGTCGTGTAGTTGCCGTCGATGCGTACGGCTTCCTCGGCGTACCAACGGAAGAACTCGGCCGCGTAGGTCGCCTCGGCCTTGGCGTCGGCGAGCGCCTTGCCATTCTCGCGCACCATCAGCAGAGCAATGTCGTCCAGCCGTTCGGTCATCACCTCGAAGGCGGTGCGCAGGATCTCCGCACGTCGGCGCGGTGGCATTGCCGCCAACTCCGGCAGGACGGCGTAGGCGGCGTCGATGGCGGCGGTGGCGTCCGCAGCGGTGGCGTCGGCGACGGTACACAGCGTCGTTCCATCAGCCGGGTCGGTGACGTCGAACCGATCGCCTCCCGATCCGGCCACCCACTTCCCGCCGATCAACAGGTCGGTGGGAACGGGACGGGACACTCCGGCAATCGTTTCGGTGGTCATGCCTCCCAGCCTCCCAGCGTCCAACCCGATCGACCAGTCCGGCTGCCCAACCCCGCGGCCTGGAACGACCGCCGATCAGGAGGCGGAGTTCTGCTTCTCTCGAGCGCGGAGGTCCTTGCGGAAGATCTTGCCGCTGGCCGCCTTCGGGATCGCATCCAGAAACTCCACGTGCCGCACCTTCTTGTGCGGGGCGACCTTGGCGGTCACGAAGTCCATCACGTCCGCCGCGGTCAGCTCTTGGCCCGGGACGGGGACGACGAAGGCCTTCGGGGCCTCGCCACCTTCCTCGTCCGGTACGCCGATCACAGCGGCATCGGCGATCGAGGGATGACTGAGCAGTACGGCTTCGAGTTCGGCCGGTGCGACCTGGTAGCCCTTGTACTTGATCAGCTCCTTGACCCGGTCGACGATCCAGAAGAACCCGTCCTCGTCGACCAGGGCGACATCGCCGGTGTGCAGCCAGCCGTCCTCGTCCAGCGTTGCCGCTGTGGCCTCGCGATTGTTCAGGTAACCCTTCATGACCTGCGGCCCGCGTACCCACAACTCGCCGCGCTCGCCGTCGGCGGAATCCTCGCCGCTGTCCGGATCGACCAGCCGAGACTCGGTGTTGGGCAGCGCCACACCCACGCAGCCACGTGGTGCGTCCACGCCGTCCGGGGTCGAGTGCGAGACCGGTGACAGTTCGGTCATGCCGTACCCCTGACAGACCCGCAGGTTGAGCCGCCGCTCACACATCAGGGCCAGTTCCTGATCCAGCGGCGCTGCTCCGGAGAAGATCGTCTGCACCGAGGACAGGTCGTAGTTGTCCACGATCGGATGCTTGGCCAGGGCCAGCACCATCGGCGGGGCGGCGTAGATCCGGGTCACCTTGTGCTCCTGCAGGGCGCCGAGGAACTGCTCCAACTCGAAGCGCGGAAGGGTGACCAGGGATGCCCCCATGGACAGACCGATGTTCATCAGAACCGTGAGCCCGTAGATGTGGAAGAACGGGAGAACGGCCATGATCCGCTCGTTCTCGTCGAGGTGGAACAGCGGCTCACACTGCCGGATGTTGGCCACCAGATTGCGGTGGGTCAGCATCACACCCTTGGCCAGGCCGGTCGTACCCGAGGAGTACGGAAGCGTGACGAGGTCGTTGGCCGCGTCGATGTCCACCTGGACGGAGGGCGCCTTCGAGGTGAGCAGGTCCTGCAGCGACTCGTGTCCCTCGGCGCCGTCGAGCACGATGATCGCATCGAGCGAGTGCAGCTTCGCGGCGGCCAGGGCGCGGTCCAGGAACGGCGAGACGGTGATCAGCAGTTTCGCGCCGGCGTCCTTGAGCTGGAAGGCGATCTCGTCCGGGCCGTACAGGGAGTTGATGGTCGTCGAGATGGCGCCGGTCCGGGCGATCCCGTGGAAGACGACCGGGTAGTAGATGGTGTTCGGGCTGAACACCGCGACGACGTCACCCTTCTGGATGCCTCGCTCGGCCAGCGCCGCAGCGAAGCGGTCGATGTAACCGGCCAACTGGGCGAAGCTGAGCGTCTGACCGCTGACTCCATCGATCACTGCAGGGTGATCGGGCAGTCGGGTGGCCGCCCGCAACACATAGTCGGTGGCCGATACGTCCGGGATCTCGACATCGGGGAAGGTGCTGGACAAGGACATTCGTTTCTCCTCGGGCGGACTGGTCGAGTGGACGGTAGCTGTTCCGGACGTTTTCACAGGTGGGACGGGGGATCAGGGTCGGGGCCAGAGCACGGCTTGGGTGCAGCGGAAGAGCGCAATTGTTCTTTCGGTCTGTACGTGGGTCACATCGGCATCCCAGACCTGCGTCGTACGGCCGGCGTGTACGGCCCGGGCGGTTGTGCAGATCTCGCCGTTCCGAGCGGTGCCGAGGAAGTTTGACTTGAGTTCGATCGTGGTGAACCCGATCGAGCCCTCGGGCAACGATCCTCGGCAGCCGTATCCGCAGGCGGTGTCGGCGAGGCCGATGATGACGGCGGCATGCAGGAAACCGTTCGGCGCCAAAAGCTCAGGTCTGATCGACAGGGCGGCGACGATCCGGCCGCGCTCCTGCTCACGAATCTCCAGACCCAGCAGCTCGGGAAAGGCTCCGGCACTCAGGGCGTTGAGCCCCTCGACGCCTGAATCCATGAGCAGACAATACGGAACCGGTAGCGGCTGCGGCGCATCTGAGAGCATGCAGCCGGCGGGCACGGGGCCGCCGGAGACCCTGCGACGATCTCGAGCCACAAACTTTCCGACCTCATTGACGATGGAGACACGTACCCAGATGAAGAAGACAGTTGCCGCCTTCGGGTTGGCCGCCACCGTTGTGCTGACCATGTCGGGCTGTAGCAAGCCTGAAGCCAGTGAGATCTCGGCCGCCGTCGCGGCAGACGACCTGGAAGCCGAGATGGCTGACTGCTTCGCAGCGGCGCTGCTGGACTCCGATGTGAGTGGAACCAGCCTGGACGTTCTGGCCGAAGAAGGCATCGCCACCGACGATGGCGGTCAGGTCGAGGTGGTTGCCGACGACATCCCCGCCATCCAGGCCGCTGCCGAGGAATGTGGCTTCGAGCTCGTCAGCTGAGTTACCGCGTCGCTATACCGTGGCGTCGTGCACCGAGCCGCTTCCTTGACCAAACCCGCCAGGGTCGTCGCCGTCACCAGGGCCGCCGTCGTCAGGGCCGCAGCGGCGGCCGCCGCGATCGCCGTTCTGAGCGCTTGTGGGTCGCCGTCGGCCGAGGACATCGCCCGCGCCCTGGAGAACGACGGTGCGAAGGCTTCGGATGCCCAGTGCATTGCCGACCAGGCCGTTTCCAGCGATCTGTCGACCGACACGTTGGATCGGTTGGCCGAGGAAGGCATCACCGATGAAAACGGGGAAGACGTCCAGTACCTCGAGGACGACAGCGCCATCCTGCAAGCGTTGGTAGTCGCCTGCCTGCAATAGGGCACATACATGCATGCTGCATGCATATGCGACACTTCAAGGGTGATCCCACTGGCCGAGCACCACCCCGGCGAGTACGCAGACCGCAGCGTCCCCTCCGGTGAGCAGGTGGTGATCGAAGCGTTCCGCGTCGCTCGTACCCTCGGTGCAGCCGACCGCAGCATCGGCGGACCGCCCCGAGCCTG
>Ga0136610_1000011_pt1 | contig 34175 bp, 28 predicted proteins | sample AntDrymUQ1342206_2_FD_104804 | JGI IMG/M metagenome (GOLD analysis project Ga0136610, IMG submission 104804) | Polar desert sand microbial communities from Dry Valleys, Antarctica - metaG UQ134 (22.06) | ecosystem: Environmental > Terrestrial > Soil > Desert | place: Antarctica: Dry Valley...
AACCCTGCTGCGAACCGACCGTCACCACCACGTTGTCCGGCGATGCGTCGATGTCCCCGCCCACGCCGATGCCCTCCAGGGCCATCACGTCGCAGATCCGCTCACGCAGCCGCGGGTCGCCCTGTCCGGATCCGTACTGCAACGTGGTGGCGCCGTGACCGCTGACCAGATCGCCGATCATCGAGCCGACCACGTCCAGCGGGAGCGCGGTGACCGCCGGCATCCCACCGGCCAGGGAGACAACCTCCGGCCGGCTCACGACGGCGAACAGAGCTCGGATCTCCGATGCGGTCATGCCGTGGGTACGGGCGGCATACCGGTCGGAGTAGGGATCGAGCCTGGTGCCGGACACCCAGGCGAGTGTACGGACACCTCGACGCCCGCACGTTATGCGCATAACGTGCGGGATTCCGGGCCGGATTCGGGACGTTATGCGCATAACGTGCGGGGATGGAGATCAGGCCGTGCTCTGCCGAGGACCTTGCTCGGTTGCAGGCGGGCTGGCCGATTCCGGGAAGCGACATCCACGCTGCGCATTTTGCGGCTCAGCAAACCGGGTCGGCTACCTATCTCGTGGCCTGGCGCGGTGGGCTCCCGGTTGGGTCGGGCATGGTCCAGTGGGGCGGCTGCGTAGGCCCGCACGCGCGGTCAGCGCATCCGGGCTGCATCGAGTTCAATCATCTGCAGGTCCGACCCGAAGAGCGCGGCAGCGGGGTCGGCTCGGCGCTGATCGCTGCGGCCGAAGACCTGATCCGATGGCGCGGCCATCCGGAGGTCGGCATCGGCGTAGCTGCCGACAACCCAGCTGCCGCTGCGCTCTACCGCCGGCTCGGGTACGAATTGACCGGCGTACGGGACACGATCGCCTACACCTGGTTCGACGGAGACGGCGCAGCGCACGACGAAATCGAACACGACGAACTGCTGGTCAAGGCACTGCGTGACCAGCGCCGAACGTCACCGACCTCGGGGCCGCAAGTCGGCTGAGGACCAGCGCCGCGGTGGCCAGTACGGTGCTGAAGCCGATCAGAAACAGCGCCGGGCCGGGCGATACCACCGCTGATCCAGCAACTCCGCCGGAGACGATGGTCGGTAATCCGATGAATGTCTGCAGCGCACTGACCCCGATCAAGAAGCCCGCACCAGCTGTGAAGAGCAACTGGCGATGCAGCCAGCCCTCGCCTCGGCCGCGGGCCCGCACAACGGCGACAGCTGCCCAGAGCGCGAGAGCCGCTGCGGCGGTGAATGGGACGCCGTAGATCCACTGGGCCTGCGCAGCTGACTCGCCGGCGATTCCGGTGCTCGACGTGGTCCAGATACCGATCCGGGTGACGAAACTGTCGTTGGTGAAGAGGTACAACGGAAAGAACCAGGCGAGAATCGTGCTGAGGACGGCAGCGATGAGCAGCGAACCAGCTTGCAGGTCGGCTCGTGCCCGCTCCGCTCCCGGGCGCTGCTCGTCGAGGCGGTTGAGCAGCTCGGCTACCTCGTCGTCATCCAGATCGTTGACGTCGACGGCGTCGAGATCCACCCGGTCGAGTCGCTCATCTGCGTCGTCCTGCTCGTCGTCCGCATCGTCGTCCGCATCGTCGTCCGCATCGTCGTCCGCATCGTCGTCCGCATCGTCGTCCGCATCGTCCGCGTCGTCTTGCTCGACGTAAGCGGGGGCTGCCTCGCGATCGTCGCTTGTCATCTCGCCGAGATTACGCGGGGAGTCATCGGCAAACCCCGGGGTTCTCGAGAAAGTGTTCGGTCAACTGACGATGATCAGCTCGACGAGGCCAGGCGGGTCATCCCCTCCGGCAGCGGCTGGGCATGCGCCACGATCAGGCGCTGGGTCGCTCGGGACAGCGCGACGTAGAGATCGTGCTCGCCACGGCGGCGTTCTGCCACGATCGCGGCGGGTTCCACCACGATCACCGCGTCGAACTCGAGGCCCTTCGTCGTACGAGCGGTCAGCACAACGGCCGGGGTGTCCAGGCTGGCCCGACCGGAGGTAGACGCCGCCGGTATCTCGCGCTGGACTGCGCCGGCTACGGCGGACAGGTGCACCGCCGGCACGATGATCCCGACGGTTCCGCCGGTCTCGCCGGCGCCGAATGCGGTTGCCTGTTCACCGGCCAACCGGGCGACCTCGCCGGCCAGCTGGTCGGCCGGGACTCGGACTGCGACCGGCTGCTCACCGACGGAGCGGATCGCCTCCGGCGGCCGGGCCTGCGGGTCGGCACTGCGCAATACGTCCGCGGCCACCGCCATGATCTCGGTCGGGGTCCGGTAGTTGACCGTGAGTTCGACCCGGCTCCAGCGACTTCGTGCGTACGGGTCGAGAGCCTGCGCCCAGCTTCGCAGGCTCGACGGACCAGTGGCCTGAGCCAGATCGCCCACCACCGTCATCGACCGGCTCGGGCAGCGCCGGGTCAGCATCCGCCAGGCCATCGGGGACAGCTCCTGCGCCTCGTCGACGATGACGTGCCCATAGGCCCAGGCCCGGTCGGCACCGGCGCGTTCGGCCGTGGTCTGCCGGGTCGGCGTACCCCGGTAGCGCGCTGCCACCAACGACGCGTCGACCGGGACCATCAGGTCGAGTTCGGCGAGCACATCTGCGGCATAGCCCTCCTCGGCGGCTTCCTCTGCCTGCCGGGCCACCGCGGCCGGATCCGCCGGAGCGATCGAGCCGAGTCGCTCGGCCAACTCGTCCAGAAGCGGCATGTCGGCGGCCGTCCAGCCGTATCCGGCCGGCCGGGTCAGCAGCTGGCGGTCCGGGCCGGTCAACCGATCGGCAGCCCGGTCAAGAGCTTGCTGGTCGGCGAACAGAGACCGCAGCACCTCCTCGGGGTTGAGCACCGGCCAACACGCGTCCAGCGCCTCGATGACGGGCTCGTGCTCGCGCAGTTCGCTGATCAGGTCCTCGCGCGATCCGGCGTCGAGGACGTCCTGGTCCAGCGCGCGGGCGGTCTGTCTGGCAAGCCCGTTGAGCAGCTCACGCAGGAACACCGCTCGAGCCCGGTTGTGCGGCTGGCGCGACCGGCGGGCCTTTCCGCGGCAGCGCGCCACCTCGTTGCGATCGATCGCCAGAGTCGTTCTGCCGTACCGGATCTCAAAGGTCCCGTTCGGCAGCGATTGATGTAGCCGGACGGCGTGCTCCAGTACGTCGGCCATCCGCAGGTCGCCCTTGACCGTGGCCACGGCGTCGGACTCATCGGCCGTGACGCGCGCTCCCCGGTAGAGCCCGGAGATCGTCGACAGCAGGACGCCGGTCTCACCGAGGCTGGGTAGCACCCGCTCGATGTAGCGCAGGAACACATCGCCCGGCCCGACGACGAGGACACCTCTGGAGGCCAGCTGTCGGCGGTGCTCGTAGAGCAGGAACGCCGCCCGGTGCAGCGCCACCGCAGTCTTGCCGGTGCCGGGCCCGCCCTCGACGACGAGCACCCCGTCGAGTCCGGCCCGGATGACGGCGTCCTGCTCGGCCTGGATCGTGGCGACGATGTCTCTCATGTGGCCGGTTCGGCCCGCATTCAGGGCCGCGAGCAGGGCACCTTCGCCGGCCAGGTGCCGCTGGTCGTCCTCGCTGACGTTGTCCATGTCGAGCACGTCGTCCTCGATCCCGAGCACGACCCGCTGTCTGGTCCGGATGTGGCGGCGGCGTACGACACCCTGTGGTGCCCGGGGCGTTGCTGCATAGAAGGGTCGCGCCGCCGGAGCGCGCCAGTCGACCAGCAGCCGGTCGTAGGTGGGGCTGGCAACCCCGATCCGGCCGATGTAGAACTGCTCGTCGTCGGCCCGGTCGATCCGGCCGAAACACAGGCCTTCCTCGATTCCGTCGAGCTGTGCGACTCGGTCCTCCAGCATGCTGGCCCGGCTGTCCCGCTCGGAGCGGCCCTGATGGGTCAGCCCGGAGACCCGAGTCAGCCGTACGTCGGACAGGTCGGCGCGGGCGCGGGCGCGCAGTTCGTCGACTCGCCGGTACAGGTCGGTGATGTAGGTCTGCTCGGTCGCCATCTCGTCCCTCGTACGGCCGGCTGATGCCACCGGAGCGCCCGTCGGTGTCGATACGTCGTCGATGGTTGCGGCTCGCTTTCCTGGTCATCACGACGGTCACGGTCGCGCGGGGGTTCTCATCGTCGTACGAAGTGGGCGTCCTGTCACGTTGGGCGCGGCTGTCCGAAACGCCGTTATCGCGATAACGGCCCGATTGACGCTGCTGGAAGCGTCGTTATCGCGAAAACGGCGGGAATCGGCGGGCAGGGGCGGGACGGTTCAGCGGCGCAGGGGCTGCAGGTCCAGGGCCCCGGTCTTGTAGTCGTCGGCCTCGGGCAGGTAGAGCCGCTGGATTGCCGCGAGCACCGCCTGGGCGATGGTGCTGCGGAACCGGGCGTCGAGCAGCATCCGCCGGTCGACCGGGTGCGAGAGGTATCCGCAGTCCAGTCGGATCGCCGGCATCCGGGTCAGCCGCAGGAGATCCCAGGACTTGGCGTGCGTGCCGCAATCCGGCAGCGCGGTCCGGGCTACCACCTCGCGACACAACATTCCGGCCAGGTTCTCGCCGACCGACGAACCAGGTCCGGATCCCGAACCGGTGCCGAAGTAGTAGGTCGCGACGCCGCGGGCATGGGGCGAGGGATGTGACTCGACGTGCAACGACAGCAGCAGGTCCGCGTCGGTGGAATTGGCCAGTGCAGCCCGCTCCATCATGGTCGGGCCGCCACGTCGGCCGCGGGTCAGATAGGCGGTCCCCCCTGCTGCGGCAAGCTGACCCTCGATCCGCGAGGCGATGTCCCAGGTCAGGTCAGCCTCGGTGGTTTCGCCGAGGACGTGTCCCTTGTCCGGACCGCCGTGTCCTGGATCGATGACGACCCGCTTGCCGAACAGGTGTGGGCCCGCGCTGACCAGGGCGGCCTCCTGGCGCAGCAGTTGCGGACGTCCCCCGCTGACCACCCGGCTGAGTTGGTGCAGGGCACGGATGGTGGCCGGCCCGCAGGTGCCGTCGGCGATCAGCCCGTAGTCGGCCTGCAAGCCGCGCAGCGCTCGTTCGGTCTGTTCCCCGAAGATCGCGTCCGGCTTGCCGGCGTCATATCCGAGCCCGATCAGCCGCTCCTGAAGGGTCAGCACGTCGTCGCCGTGCATCACCCGGCTCAGCGAGTGCCGCAGCAGCCGGTCACCGAAGCGCCAGCGCGCGGCGGTCATCGCGTCGTAGGTCTCCCGCCCGACGATCCCGTCCACCGAGAGCCCGCGTACCTGCTGAAAATGTCGCACTGCCAGTTCGAGACTGGAGTCGTACTCAGCCGACTCGGTCTCCCGCGGGGCTTGCTGGCTCGGCTCTCCGAGCAGCCCCAACTGGACGAGGATGTCGCGGACGTCGGCCACACCTGCTCCGGTGTGTCCGCGGCGCAGCACCGGTTCGGTGCTGTCCTCCAAGGGTGAACTCACCGCGTCATTCTGGCACCTGGACGGCATTCGGTCATGGTCGGAAAAAAGTCACGACCGATCCGCCGTCCCCCGGGCGTGGGAGTATGTGATTGCCTACAGGTAGTCAGCGAGCTCGGCGAGAATGGCCGACTTGGGCTTGGCACCGATGATCGATTTCACCGGCTTGCCGTCGACATACACGGTCATCGTCGGAATGGACATCACGTTGTAGTCCCGCGCGGTCTGCGGGTTCTCGTCGATGTTCAGCTTGGCGATCGTCAGCTTCTCGCTGTGCGTGGCGGCGATCTCCTCCAGAACCGGGGCGATCATCTTGCATGGCGTGCACCACTCGGCCCAGAAGTCGACCAGGACCGGTTTGCTGGAGCCCAACACGTCGGCGTTGAAGCTGGCGTCGGTGACGATCTTGGTGTTGCCGGTCTTCGTGTTGCTCTCCATGGGATCTCCTCTAGTCGGTGCGGAAAGTCGTACGTCCGTGCGGTTGCGCGGTCGTGCGTACGGATCAGGGGTGTGCGGCTTCGATCGGGATGTCGGCCAGCCAGCGTTCGGCGTCGATCGCCGCGGCGCAGCCGGTGCCGGCCGCGGTGATGGCCTGACGATAGGTGTGGTCTACGACATCGCCGCAGGCGAACACACCGTCGATGTTGGTCTTGGTGGTGGGATGTTCCACGATCACGTAGCCGGCGTCGTCGAGCTTGAGCTGCCCGGCGAACAGTTCGCTGCGCGGGTCGTGTCCGATCGCGACGAACAGGCCGGTGACATCGAGCCGCTCCTTCGCGCCGCTGTCCAGAGTGGTCAATTCGACGCCGTCGACCTTGTCCTGCCCGTGGACCTCGCTCACCGTCGTACCGAGCTTCCACTTGATCTTCTCGTTGTCCCGGGCCCGGTCCTGCATGATCTTGCTGGCCCGCAACTCCTCGCGGCGGTGCACGATCGTCACGGACTTGGCAAAGCGGGTCAGGAAGGTGGCTTCCTCCATCGCGGAGTCGCCACCACCGACGACGGCAATGTCCTGATCCCGGAAGAAGAACCCGTCGCAGGTAGCACACGCCGAGACGCCGCGGCCTAGCAGCCGGGACTCGTTGGAAAGCCCAAGGTAGCGGTACTTCGATCCGGTGGCCACGATCACGGTCTTGGCGAGGTAGGTGTCCTCGCCGACCTTGACCACCTTGGGGTTGGCGGCGAGGTCGACCTCGGTCACGTCGGTGGGTATGAGCTCGGCACCGAAGCGTTCGGCCTGTCCGCGCAGGTCCTCCATGAGCTGGGGACCCTGGATGCCCTCGACGAAGCCGGGAAAGTTCTCCACCTCGGTCGTCGTCATCAGCGCGCCGCCGTACTGGGCGCCTTCGAAGACCAGCGGCACGAGATTGGCCCGCGCGGCATAGATCGCCGCGGTGTAGCCGGCCGGCCCGGAGCCGATGATGATCACGCTACGTACCTGGTCAGGCACCTGTTCCACCCTCGCTTCTGTGGTCGCTGACACCACAACGTGAGGGTACGGGTGGGCATTCCCTCATGGGCAACGACTCGACTCCGGGCGCCTGCGCTGATTCGGCGCAAAATATAGACACAGAGTGATCGACAGGTTACTCTATGTAACAGGAAGTGGGTGCTGGCTCCTGTGCAGGCTGTCATGGGCACCTTGTCGGCGGTAGCCCCCCGTGGAATCGGCCGAGACGGCTAGGAGGTCCCTTATGACGATCGCACCCGCGACGCCAAAGGCCTTGTCGTGCGCCTGCCCAGAGGAACGGTGGCCGCCTGTGGGAATCGACGGCCCGCCGCCGCTCCCCGCTCCACCGCTCAGCAACCAGCGCTATGCCCTACGGGGTCCCCAGGTGGAGCCGGAGGCCGGCTTTTGGACGCTGTGCACAATCCCATGCGTGATCCAGATCCGGGATCTGGTCAAGAGAACTGACAAGGACGGGCCTTGCTACTTCCCGCCCTATGCGACCGACGCGGGCATACTGCGCGGGGAACTCGACGAGCTGATTGAACTCGCCTCGCTGCGCGACGACCCGAGCGCCGTCTCTAGCACCGACCCGACCCGACCCCGTAAGGGGATCAGCCCATTTCTGCAGCTGCGCCCACAACCGGTCGGCGCCGTGGTGAACATCGAGCGCGACCCGGTTCTTGGCGCGGTCTCGGAGGGGCGACAGCCAGGCCAGGGCGCGATCGACATCGTCCGAGGCAAGGTGACCGATCCTGCCTACCCGGTGATCCGAACGGGACGCGAGCTCGCGCGGTACTTCGAGAGTGAAACCCCTGGGCTGGCGCACCGTCTTGCGCTCAACGAGCTAGTTCGTCAGCAGAACTGGTCGCCCCCGCGCCAGGCTATGGCGTGGGCGGCGCTCGACGTCGCCATCTACAGCGCCCTGCTCGCGGCATGGCACTACAAGTGGGCGGCGCACATCCCGGTGCCAGGGATCGCGGCTCGCGGCGGTGTCTCGTATCGTCCGCGGCCGATCGAGATGGATTACCGAGTCAGCGTCCTATACAACCGCGAGGTCGCCGATAGTGGGGTTGGCGACGATGGGCGGCGACTCCTGCCTGACCCGTCGCCCGGCACCCCTCGCCACCCTGCCTATCCCTCGGGCCACAGCACGTATGCGGGTGCGGCGAGTGAGATGCTGTCGTACTTCTTCCCCGACTACACCGAGGAGTTCGACCGGCTAGCCGACAACGCGGGGATGGCTCGCCTGTGGGCGGGAATCCACTGGCGATCCGACCATGTCGAGGGAATGAAGCTCGGTCGGTGCGTAGCGCGAATGATCATCGAACAACTCGAGGACAGCTGCGTCTGCCCCGACGACCCGTGTTCCCCGGCCGACAACTGCGCTCCGCCCCCGAAGCGGACCCACCTTCAGGACTGTGCGCGCGACTTCCAGCACTGCTGCGATGAGGCGAAAGCGGCGAGCAAAGGCGGTCAGCTGGCTCAGTCACAGGCCGAAGACGAACCCGCGGAGGGCGAACCGCTTCCCACGGACTCCAAAGTCGTCGAGGACCGACCTCAGGTTGCAGCCACCTCACAGGCGGCCGCCCGCGAACAGGCCGCGGGCCCGCAGGAAGGCGCACCGGCCTCACGATCAAACACCGAGGAGCGACGACAAGCCGCCGGGCCCCAAGAAGGAGGCGGCGGGCAGGCCGCCTCCGACCGCGAGACCGAACAAGCCGAGGGACCCCAGGAGGGGGCGAGGTAAACGCCGATTCGAGGTCACGGCGCAGTCCACGTCACCACCAACACCTCGTCCGGCCACGGCGGTCCGCCCCGTGTCCAGTCCGTACACCATTCTGGCCGAATAGAGCTAGATCTGGCCCTGCAGGACGTCCACGATCTCCGGGTCCTCGAGCGAGCAATCGTCGACCACGTAGACCCGGGCCACCGTGGGGTCGGAAGTGGTGAAGAACACGGCGTCTCGGTTGCGGCCGCCGTACCGGATCTCGATGACTCCGATCCGGTCCTCGACGCCTTCGATCTGGAGGCTGGGAACGCAGTCCTCAGGCGCCGGTGTGCCTTCCAACCGCAGCGGCTGCTCCCCCTCGCCGCCGGAGACCAACTCGCTCACCGCACCGGGCAAGGAATCCTGGTCGAAACCGGAATCGCTAGGCACAGGCGAGTCGTCGCCATTCCCGGCATCGGCGCTGACCTGGCCGCTGGATGAGTTCCCGACGAGTTGGGACACCAGGGTGCCACCGCCGCCGAAGACCAGTACGCCGGCCGCGGCAATCCCGATCAGCTGCTGGCGCCTTCTCCGCCGAGCTCTGAGCTGGTCGATCGACACAACGGCAGACTCAGCGGCAAGCGCATCGTCGATGCGGGCCGCCACGTGCGGCGGCATCGCGAGCGGGGGCAACCAGCGCAGTTCGCTGCCCGTCCGCTCCAGTGCTGCCAGCACCGTCGAGCACTCCGAGCACTGCTCGACGTGCGCGCGAGCCGTTCGGTCGGCAGCGGCGGGGAGTAGGTGAGCGGACAGGTCAGCCAGCACGTCGATGTCCGGGCCGCTGCGCGGATGCGGTGCGGTGCTCATGACTCCTCAGCGGAGAAGAGTGCTTCGTCGGTGCTCACGACTCCTCCCCTCCCTTCGTTCTGGTGCCGACGGCGACGGCGACCTCCGCGGCCGGTGTGTCGCCTGCGTTGTGTGCGTGGACAACTACCCGCACGTTAGTACGCCCACGAGTCCTTTCCATTGACCACTCGAACCTCAGACGTGAGCGGCGCGGTTGCGGTTCCCCAGCCTGCGCCGGTACTGAACTCGGCGGCCGCCGAACTCGGCAGTCACTGAACTCGCAGATGACCGAGGCTGACGGCCAACCGAGCCCGCCCCCGGGCGCATCGGCTCTTGATCGTTCCGATCGGTACGCCGAGGGCCTCGGCAGCATCGGCGACCGGAAAACCCTGAACGTCGACCAGCACGATGGCCGACCGTTGGTCTATCGGCAGCTCACCGAGGGCCTGCTCGACGGCCATCCCGAGTTCCCGCTCGGCGATCCGGTCCCGGGGATCCGCAGGCTGGAAGGACTCCTCCTCGCGGATCGGCACGCTGGGTCTGGCCGACCGCCGGCGGGCCAGGTCCAAACAGGCGTTGACCACGATGCGGTGCAGCCAGGTGGTGACTGCGGACTGGCCGCGGAATGAGGCCGCGTTGCGAAATGCCGAGATCAACGCTTCCTGTACGGCGTCGGCAGCGTCCTCGGGATCTCGGGTGGTGCGCAGGGCGACTGCCCACAGCCGGTCGCGGTGCCGGCGTACCAGTTCGTTGAACGCATCGGGACTTCCCTCGACATGGGCAGCCAGCAGCGCGTTGTCACTCGCGGTGCCCAGCGCCGACGCTTTGCCCTCGGCGCCGACGCGTTTGGTGGCGGCCACGAATGTCGACCCTAGTCGGGAGGGCAGCACGGCCTGACGCGAGAAGGATCTTCGTTCCTGGCCCAACGTCGTCACGGGTCGTCACTGCACCCTTTGATCGGTTCGGACAAGGTGCATCTCGGTACGGCGCGAACGGCGCTGGCGCTGATCGCGCTTAGGAACCCAAGATGCGGCACTCGGACAGCGCGCCCCGGAAGCCGCCGTTGGAATCGACCAGCCGGATGAACCAGATGATCACGAAGCGCGCGCGTACGGGTTCGGCCAGGGCGACCGAACCGCTGTCCGGGAAGGGATCCAGCCCGCCCACGACCGGATAGCTCTCCAGCGCCGCGTCGGGCGCCGCGCCCACCCGGACTTCGATGGCAGAGCCCGGCAAGTTCGTGGCCAGCTCGATCGAATTGATCGTGCGTTCCTCGCCCAGATCGAAGATCACGCCAACACCGGGCTTCAGATTTCCGAGCTCTGGGCTGTTCTGATAGGTCAGCGTCTGCCAGGCCGAGCCGACATCGCCGTCATAGGACAGGCCGACCTCGTCGACATTCTCCGGCTGACCGTCGCCGAACGGGTCGTACACAGCGGCACTGACCGGCGCCAGCGGAAGGGGCGCCGCCGGTTCCTCGGACGCTTGCGTGGCCTCTCCTTCGGTCGGGACGGTATCGCCGCTGGTCGCCTCCGCAGTCGAAACCACGGCGCCCTCATCGCCGTCGGTCACCACCGCACTGAACTGCTTGCCCACGAAGACGCCCAACAGGATCACCAGAATCAGAGCGGCCAGCGGCACGGCATAGAGCAGGATCTTGCGCCGGGTTTCGCTGCCCTCGTGGGCGCCGCCCGCTTCGGGATCATCGTCGTCGTCGTAGCTGCCCCAGGTCCCGCTGTCCTCGTCCAACCACGGGTCGTAGTCGTCGGCTGAGTATCCGAGCGGAAAGCTGTCCGAGTTCGCGGCCGCGTGGCTGCTCGCGCCAGGATCCGAGCCGTCGCGATCCTCGACCAGGTCACGGGAGGTAGCGCCGGCAGGTGCCGACGCTGCCGCACTCGAAGCGGAACCGCTGAGCGGGATCTCTGAGGTGGTCCGGGCGGCCGTAGTGCCGGTGGCAGCCGACCCGCTTTCGATCCGCTGGGTGCCAGTTGCCTTCGAGGGGCGGTCGGGCCTACCAGCGGCGCCCACAGCAGCGCCAGCACCCACAGCCGCGGCGGCACCCGGACCGGCAGCGAGCGCTGGGTCGGCGCCAACGACCGGCAACCTGATCAACTGGGTGGGGGGTGCGCCGACAAGGGGCACCGGGATCGATCGGGTTGTTGCCGGACTGTCGGCGTCATCCCGGCCGGACTGGGATGCCCGGCCCGGAGCCGTGTCATGGGACGGGGGCCTGGAATCTGGATCCAGGCCGCCCAGGCGGGCCCCGGTGCGGCCGGCGGTTGGCTCGGTCGTGGACGACGGCCGGGTCCGCGGGCGCAACACGGCAGCGAAGGCGGCAGCGCTGCCCAACTGCCGTACCGGATCCTGGTCCAGGGCCCTCTGACAGAGCACCGCCAGGTCACGTGGAACCCCGCGTGGCACATGCCCGGCCAGATCCGGGTCGTCGGGGTCGGGTTCGTTTCCGGTGAGCGCGGCGTAGAGCAGCGTTCCGAGCTGTTGGATGTCGCCGCGCTCGTCGGCGAACAAGGCTGGTACCGCGGCAACGGTGACAGCTGCGTTGTCGCGTAGCACGACCCGTTCGGCGGTGATCCCGCCGATCGGCAGGCCGGCGTGGTGCGCGACGGTGATCGCTTCGGCTACTTCGCCCAACGTCTTGCGGGCGGTGGTCGGGCTCAGCGGGCCGTGGGCGATCAGGGTCTCGGCCAGCGACGTACCGTCGATCCACTCGCACACCACGATCGCGTACTCGCCGTGGTCGACGGCCTCGTAGACCATGCCCAGCGCGGGATGGGCGACGAGGCTCATCTCCAGCGCGCGATCAAGGAACAGTTTCGCCGAGTTTCCGCCAGGCGTGATCACCCGCAGGACGACGTCGCGCTCGGCCAGGGTGTCCCGGGCGCGCCAGGTCTGCACCTTGCCGCCGGCGAAGCGCTCATCGGCCCCGAAAGGCGCGACGAGGGAATACCGCCCCCCGACCGGTGGATCGCCTACCTGCACCTCGCCCGTTCCCTCCGATCTGATTGTCAAGCCTCGCCCTATTGTCTCCCACGTCGCAGACCGGCCACGGTGTCCCGGATCTCGGGCAGCCGAACCAGCCAGAGCGCGAAACCCAGCACGATGCCCAGAACGACGCTACCTATGCCGACCGCCACGAGTGAACGCAGCGGGCTGTCCGCGTTCGGTATCACCCAGCCCACCACCAGGTAGGCCGCCCCCACACCCACGGCTGCGAAGCCTGCGACCACCGCGCCGGTACGCAGGATCCGCCAGGTGTCGACGTGGCCGAACTTGCGGCGCAACAGGGTCTGACCCACCACCGCACCGACACAGAAACTCAACGCATTGACCGCGCCGAGGGCCGGTACGACGTTCTCCGGCTCGACCAACAACGGCACGAGCAGGGCCATCGGGACGCGGACCGCGACCATCACCAGGTTCAGCAGGGTCGGCGTACGTGCGTCCTTCATCGCGTAGAAGACCCGCATGTGCAGCAAGGTCAGCGCGAAGGGAACCAGCCCGATCCCGCTCAGCGCCAGCGCGAGACCGACCGTACGAGCCTGATCGACGCCGACCTGACCATGGGCGAAGACCACGATCGCCACATTCGGGCCGAAGACCATGAACAACGCGGCGACCGGGATCAGGCCGAGGTTGGTCAGCCGGGCGCCCAAGGACAGGTCCCGGATCAGGGCGGGGGTGTCCCCGTGCGCGGCGGCCCGGCTCATCCGCGGGTGCAGCGCGGTCAGCAGGGCAACGCCCAGGATGCCGTACGGGAGTTGGAAGAGCAGGTTGGCATTGGCGTAGGCATTGGAGCCCAGCCCGCCCGCGCGGGCGGCGGTGTTGGCGACGTTGCTGAACGCGATCAGGCTGAGCTGGCTCAGGGCGACGTAGCCCAGCACCCAGGCGCCGAGCCGGCCGACCTCGGACAGTCCCGCGCCCCGCCAGTCGCGGCGGAAGCGTACGGGTACCCCGGCCCGTCGCAGCGCCGGAATCAGGACCATGGCCTGTACGGCGATGCCGAGGGTGGTGCCGGCGCCGAGCAGGTAGATCTCGCCGGTGCTGATCGTGTCCGGGGTCAGCGGACCGGTCCCCCGGATCATGATGAACAGGAACCCGACGGCGATCACGATCAGGTTGTTGAGCACCGGCGCCCAGGCCGGTGCGCCGAAGACGTTCCGGGTGTTCAGGATCGACGTCGCTACCGCCCCGATGCCGTAGAACACGATCTCTACCAACAGGATTCGGGCGAGCGTGTTGGCCAGTGCGACCTGGGACTCGTCCCCGCGGATGCCGTAGGCAAAGGTAAGGACCGGCGCGGCGATCACGGCCAGTGCGGTGGCGCCGACGACGAGCACCGTGATCAGACTGAGCAGACGTTGGGCGTAGGCAACCCCTTGGTCGGCATCACGCTCCTGGGCATGCACGAGCAGCGGTACGACGACCGAGGTCAGGACGCCGCCGATGAGCAGTTCGTAGACGATGTTGGGCAAGTTGTTCGCCGTCGTGTACGCATCGCCGACCAGCCCGATCCCGATGGCCGCCGAGAGCACGGCTGCCTTGAGGCCGCCGGTGAGCCGGGACACGGCGGTGGCCACCGCCATCGTGCCGGTTGCCCGCAGCAGCCGCGATCCGGCGGCGCCGGGGAGTTCCCGCTCGTCGGCCGGAGCGGGGATGTAGGTGGTGAGCGACTCCCCGGGCAGGGTCTCCGGGGCCTCGACCTGCCAGGACCGCAGTGGTCTCGGCGGTGGCACCGGCGGCGGATACATGGGGATGTCGCCGGCGGCCGCGGAGGGCGCGTACGGCGATGGCTCGGGCAGAACCGGCGGAACCGGCGGAACCGGCGGAACCGGCGAAACCGGCGGAACCGGCGGGAGCGCCGCGGGAACGGCCGGCATCAATTGGGTCGGCGGGGGGTCCGGCTGCGGGTCGGGTTCAGAACTGGTCCCCCCCGCGTAGTTCGTCACGGCGAGTTCCTGGCGGTTTTGGCGGAAACCGCCGAACTGGTGGTTCTGGCGGAAACCGCCAGGAATGTCTGCGTCGCCTCCCAGGTCGTGCTGAGGCTGAGCCGGGTGTCAGCGCCAGGCGGGGTCAGCCTCAGACGAGCAGAGGCGACATGGCCTACGTCGTCGGTCACACCGGACTCCGCGGCGGCGGTTGGACAAGGGTCGGTTCGGCGATCCGGCCGCTCGCGGAGTCGACCGGCTCCGCTCCCCCTTCGGCCCGACTGGCCTCGGCTTGCGACTCCGGGAGACCGCGACGGCGGGCCCGCCAGTACTTGACCGAACGCCGGGCGAAGAGCAGGACCAGCAGTGCTGTCGCGCCGAAGGTGATCGCCAGGGCAACCGGGCCGTAGACCGTGCTCTGCACCCGAAGCTGCACCGGCGTGCCCAGTTCGCTGCCGGCAGGGGTGCTGACGCTGGCGATCACTGTGAAGCTGCCCGAGCGCTGCACGTTCGCCGGAACCGCGATGGTTGTCCTGGTCTGTGCCGGCAGCACCTCGACGACGTTGGTCGTGGTGACACCGGGTGCCCCGCGCGGTGCCAGCCGAACCGTCACCTCGACCGGAAACGGATTGTTGTTGAAGACCGTGAGCACCAAAGGTGCGTCGGCGGAGGCGAGACTGTAGGTGCCGTTGGCCGGTGCGACGATGCCGACCGTCGGGGCCAGAGCGCTGACCGCGGCGGCCGCGTCGCGGACCGTGGCTTGGCCGGCTTCGGGAACCGGACCGCGGTTGATGGTGGCCGCCCGCGCGAGCGCCCGGTCGATGGACAGCAGGTCGGTGTCCGGGTCGGCCAGCGCGCTGGCGAAGGCGTCGCGTGCCTGCATGGCGCCGGTCAGCTCTGACAGCTGCGATTGCGGGATCGCGCTTGGCTCCGGGGGCGGGGAGATCACCGTACGAGCGGCCCGCTGGGAGACCGCGGTGTCCAGGCCGGTGGCCTGCTCGGTGCCCAACCAGGGTTGTTCGGCAGCCGCGGCCATCAGGGCCTGCGCGGTGCGCGGCTGGAAGTCGCGCCGCGGCGCAATCAGCAGATGTCGGGGTTGGGCCGGTTCGGAGTCGGCGGCCACGACCAGTTCGGCGAGAAAGCGCTGTTCGGTCGTGGCTTGGGCACCCGGCTCGGAAATGTCGGTTTGCAGCAGCCTGCTGAGAACGTGGTCCCCTACCAGCGCTGTAATGGATCCGGAGTCCGCCTCGATCGTGCTGACCGGGCCGAGAATCTCCTCCCCCGGCGCATCCACGAAGGTCAGCAACTCGTCGGCAATCAGCCGGCGAATGCCATGCTCGGCCAGCAGGTCCACGACCGCGGGATCGGCGGCTGCACCTGCCGGTGGCCAGGCGACGGTTTCCAACGGTTCGACGCCGAGTACTTCCTCGACCAGCCCACCGGCGCTGCCGTCTGGCAGCAGCCGCTCGACGGCGGCTGCCTGTCCCTGGGAGACCAGAGCGGCAAGATCGGGATCCGCGTAGGGCAAGGACACGACCGGCAGGCTGGCGGCCAGGGCGCGAAGCCGGGTCAGCCAGTTCGCGGCATCGGTGCTGCCGATCGAGGAGGTCTGCTGTTGGCCAGCCACCAGAAGTTGGTAGTCGCCGTTGGCCAGAATCTGTACCTCCTCGAGCAGTGCGGGATCGATGGCGAGAGTCACCGGTCTTGGTGATTGAGCGGAGCCGTCGGGTCCGGATGGGCCCTCGATCGCCGACAGGGCCTGGCCGAGCCGGCCACCAGGACCTAGCGAGTCCGCCAGCTCGGTGCCGGTGAAGACCCCTGCGGCGTTGCGCTCCGGGGTGGTCACCAACGGCCAGAGCCAGGACAACTGGGTCACCGCAGTGGGGGGCTCGGTGAGATAGGGCAGCAGGATCACCTGCTCACCGACTCGACTCTCGGGATCCGAGCCGGCCAGGCCGTTGACGTTGACCAGCAACGGATAGCCCCCACTGGCCGACAGCCCCAGCTCCTCCGGCGTGGTCGTGTAGCTGAACGGCAGCACGCCCGAGCCGGCCAGCGGTCGGGTCAGGTCGACGAAATCAGTACTGGAATCATTGACCTCGACCGGATCGGAGTCGTTGTCGGCCAGATCCGTCCGGCTCTCCAGCGCCGGCCCACGTTGCAGTCGTACGGTCAGGTCGCTGATCGGGATGTCGGTGGTGTTCAGCAAGCGACCGCTGACCTCGATCGGGATCCCCGGGACGCTCACCTTCGGGCTGATCGCATCGATGACGATGACCACCGGGCGATCCCCGGGAACGACGTGCGCCGCGGCCGGCGTACTCAGGATGACGGTGCTCAGCAACATCAGAATCGGACCGGCGAGCAGGAAGAGAAAGCGGATCAGCGGCATGGACGGACCGCCCAGGCGCGGATCGGAGTCGGTAGGCCCTCTGCTCGCCATTAGGCGCACAACGGTCAAGAATCGGGCTCCGGTTCCGCCGTTATGCGCACAACGGCGGGGAAGCGGAGGGTGCGGCGGCTTCACGCGGGATTGGCTCCGTCGATCACGTGGCGATCACGTGACGATCATGCGATGTCTGCGAGCAGGCGCGGCGCCCGCTCGGCGAGAGCCCGTTCGTCGGCGTAGGCAAGCCGCGCCGACAGCTCTTCGAGTGGCACCCAGGCGACTTCGTTGACCTCGATGTCCTCGTCGGACAACGCGCCTCCGACCGCACGCAGCAGGAAGTGGTGAACGGTCTTGTGGATCCTTCGGCCCTCGGCGACGAACCAGAAGTCGATCACCCCGAGAGGCGCGAGGATCTCGCCGATGATGCCGGTCTCCTCGGCGACCTCGCGTACGGCGGTGTCCTCGGGCGACTCGCCGGATTCGATGTGCCCCTTGGGTAGCGACCAGAGCAGCCGACCCTTGCGGTCGATCCGTCCGATCAGCGCGGCGGCCGGTACGTCGCGTTCGGCGTCTACGACGAGCCCGCCGGCCGAGGTCTCGTCGACTCGGCGCAGCCGGCGCGCGGGTCGAGGCGACTTGCCACGGCTGGGCATTGGTCGAGGGTAGCGCGACGGACCGAAACTGCCCGGACGCCTTGTGGGCGAGCCGCCCCCGCGACGCCACCACCCGCCGGGCTGTCACGATCGGGAAGGAGCCCCGACTACCCTGGCCGGTCGTGCCCGAGAAGAGCGATCAGATCAGCGCCGCCCAGCAACGGGCGGTCACCGAACTGGTCGCGCTGGCTCCGGTGCTCGACGAACTGGCCGAACTGCTCAGCGGGTACGAGGTGCACCTGGTCGGCGGTTCGGTACGCGATGCCCTGCTCGGTCAGCTGGCCGTGCCTGAACCCGGCGGTATGTCCCCGCCCGAGGCCGCGGGCGGCCGGGGCACCGACGCCGGTTCCCGTGCGGACGCCGCGGACTTGGACGTGACCACCGATGCCCGCCCGGCCGATGTCCTGCGGCTGGTCGAGGGCTGGGCCCAGGCGGTCTGGACGACCGGAATCGAGTTCGGCACGGTCGGCGTACAGCGGCGTGGTCGCCGGATCGAGATCACCACGTTCCGGGCGGACTCCTACGACCGGAGTTCCCGCAATCCCGAGGTGGCCTTCGGAACCTCGTTGGTCGAGGACCTGGGCCGGCGGGATTTCACGATCAACGCGATGGCCATCTCGCTGGGCGCCGATCCGAGGTTCACCGACCCGTACGGCGGACTCGCCGACCTGGTGGGCCGGCGACTACGTACCCCGAGGGCTCCCGAGGACTCGCTGGCCGACGACCCGCTGCGGATGATGCGGGCGGTCCGGTTCGTGTCTCAACTCGGTGTGACGCTGGACCCTGCGCTGCTGACCGCGGTTACCGCGATGTCCGCTGAGTTGGCCCGGATCACGCCGGAGCGGGTGCAGGCCGAGTTGTCCAAGCTGCTGCTCGGTGCCTGGCCCCGGCGCGGACTGGAGCTGTTCGTCTCGACCGGCCTGGCCGATCGCGTCCTGCCAGAACTTCCCGCCTTGCAGATGGAGATCGACGAGCACCACCAGCACAAGGACGTCTATTCCCACTCGCTGACGGTGCTGGAGCAGGCGATCGACCAGGAGCCGGCCGGCGAGCCGGACCTGGTGCTGCGGCTGGCCGCGCTGCTGCACGACATCGGCAAGCCGGCCACCCGGCGGCGCGAGGCTCGCGGCGGGGTGTCCTTCCACCACCACGAGGTGGTCGGGGCCCGACTGGTCAAGGCCCGGCTGTCCGCGCTGCGCTATCCCAAGCAGGTCATCGAGGACGTGGCCCGGCTGACGTACCTGCACCTGCGCTTCCACGGGTTCGGCGGGGGGGAGTGGACCGATTCGGCCGTACGCCGCTACGTCACAGACGCCGGTCCGCTGCTGTCCCGGTTGCACAAGTTGGTCCGATCGGACTCGACGACCCGCAACCTTCGGCGGGCCCGTGCGCTGGCCGACTCCTATGACCTGCTCGAGCAGCGGATCGCGGTCCTGCTGGAGGCCGAGGACCTGGCCCGCGTACGACCGGACCTCGATGGCAACGCGATCATGGAGTTGTTGGATATCCCGGCCGGTCCGCTGGTGGGCAAGGCTTGGCGCTACCTCAAGGAACTCCGGATGGACCGAGGTCCGCTGTCCCGCGACGAGGCCGAAGCCGAACTGCTGACTTGGTGGGCGCACCAACCGCGGCCCTGACCCCGACCCAAGTCCCGCACGTTATGCGCATAACGTCCGGTTTTGGGTGGGCGATGCCGCACGTTATGCGCATAACGTGCACGTCGGGGGCTCAGTGCGGGTAGTGGTAGCGGCGGGCGGCCACGGCGTAGCCGACTGCGGCGAGCAGATAGACGATGCCCACCCCGATGAGCACCGGCAGGGCCACCCCGTTGTCCGGCAGCGTCCGGGCACCGATCAGCAGGCCGCCGACGAACGCGAGGTTGTACGTGGTGTCCGACACCGAGAAGACCCGCCCGCGATAAGCGTCGCTGACGTGTTCCTGGAACACCGTGTCGGCGCAGATCTTCACCGCCTGCCCGACTCCTCCGATCAGGAAGCCGGCCACCAGCAACAGCTCTAGTTCGTACGGCGGGCCGAGGGTCACCTCGGTGACTGCCGCGAGGACCAGCAGGCTGACGATCCAGCGCGGCTTGCCGATCCGCCGGGTGACCATCGGAGTGATCGCTGCAGCCAGCAGTGCCCCCGCAGCTCCGATCACCAGGACCTGACCGAGACCGACGATCCCGGCTCGGAAGAAGCCCTCCGGGACGAAGTAGTTGCGGTAGAGCAGTAGCGTCGCCAGGGTCAGGATGCCGTACACCGCGCGGTGGACTGCCAGGACGGCCAGCGCTCCGACTGCCGGCGGGTGGGCGGCGATGTGCCGCATTCCGGCTACCAGTCCGATGACCACATCCCGGGCCGTCGATCGGGCATGCCCCTCTACTGTGTCCGGGCCGAGGTAGGCGCCGGCGAACCCGCGGGCGAACGTCGCGGCGGCAAGGTACCCGACCGTGGAGGACGCCGCGAGTACGCCGTACCCGCTGTTGTTCTCCCCCACCAGCTGCAGAAGACCAAGCGCCGCACCGGCCCCGGCGACGGCAGCCACCGTGCCAAGGGTCGTGGTCAGGGCGTTCGCCGTGACCAGATCGTCTTCCTCGGCGACGTGTGGAAGGGCCGCCGACAGCGCCGAGAGCACGAATCGGTTGACTGCCAGGACGGTCAGGGCCGCCAGATAGAGCCACGTCCCGCCGATGCCGGCGACCAGCAGCCCGGCAACCGCGAGCACCTGGGCGCTGCGCAGCAGGTTCGCGACGAGCAGGACATTGCGCCTGGTCCACCGATCGAGCAGCACCCCGGCGAAGGGACCGACCAGGGAGTACGGCAGTAGCAGGATCGCGAAGCCCGCGGCGACATCGGCCGGGGTCGCGGCCCGCTCGGGATTGAACAACACCGCACCGGCCAACGAGGCTTGAAAGATCCCGTCCGCGAACTGCCCCGACAGCCGGGTCCCGAGCAGCCGACGGAAGTCCCCGCGACGCACCAGTCCGCGTACGACATGGCGGCTGGCGGTAGACACGGTCGGCACGGTCGCCCAGGGTACGGACCCGCCGCGGGCCGAGCGGCACGCCGTGCATGCGCAGCCGGCGGGAAGTGCGCCGCCCCGGACGCCCCAACCGTGGTGATCTTGACCTCTTTGTCGGTTCTCGGGCCCGTTGCCCGGCGTGTCGCCACCACAAGGTCAAGATCACCGGAAAAGTGAACCCGCCGTATCGAGCGGTATTGGGGCACACTGGTTGCCGATGAGTTCTTCGCCGCCTCCGGACCACGACCGTCAGCCAACGACTGCCCATCTCGGCTGGGCGCCAGGCGCCGGGCAGGATGTCGTTGCCGGTTCGCTGCTGATCGCCATGCCGGTGCTTGCCGACTCGAACTTCAGCCACACCGTGGTCTTCCTGCTCGAACATTCCGCCGACGGCACCGTCGGCGTGGTCCTGAACCGGCCCAGTGAGGTCAGGTTGGAGCACGTGCTGCCGACCTGGGCTGCCCTGGCCACCGGGTCGGAGGTCTTCCATGTCGGAGGTCCGTGCCAGACCGACGCCGCGCTGTGCCTGGCCAGGGGTGATCTGCTCGACGCCCGCGCCGGCATCGACGGCGGCCGGAGCGAGCTCGCCGCGGTCGGGCTCAAGCCCGCCGGGACCGGGATCTTTCTCGCCGACCTCGATATCGAGCCGGTTCCCTCCGCACAGCTGATCAACGACATCCGGGTCTTCGCGGGGTACGCCGGATGGTCGGCCGGGCAACTGTCGGCCGAGATCGCCGAGGGCGCCTGGCTGTGCCTGCCCTCGCTGCCCGAGGATGTCTTCACGCCCACGCCGACGACCTTGTGGCGCAGTGTGTTGTCCCGCCAGCGCGGACCCCTTGGCATCCTGCGCAGCGCGCCGGAGGATCCAGCACTGAACTAGCTGCCAGCGGTCCTGCCAGCGATCTGGGTACGAGGGCGCCGCGGCGCCGATCGAGGAGGGCACGATGGCCACCGGAATCTCGGACGACATGATCATGATGTACGTGATCCACGACGCGTTGCGGCGCGACCTGGAACACCTGACCAGAGCGGTCGAGACCGGGGACCTGGTCGACCCGCAACGCCGGCAATCGGCCAACGACGGCTGGGAGCTGTTCAAGTACCAGCTGCATCACCACCACACCGGTGAGGACATCGCGCTGTGGCCCAAGGTCCGGCCCCGCCTCGCCGGTCGCCCGGACGATCTGGCGCTGCTCGATGAGATGGAGGCCGAGCATGTTCGAATCGGTCCGCTCATCGAGGAGATCGACTCCGCGGTTGCCGATCCGGAGTCGGGTAGGGACCGACTGCCGCAGGCCACGGCGGTCTTCCGGCAGGAACTCGCCGACCATCTCGGTCATGAGGAGCGCGAGGCCGTACCCGTGGTTGAGTCAGTGATGACTCCCAAGGACTGGAAGGAGTTCTCCCGGAGCCAGCAGAAGTCACTGGGCGGAATCAAGGGTGCGGCGGAGTTCTTCCCGTACATCCTGTCCGGAGCCGATCCCGAGCGGGGCGCCCAGGCGCTGAGCATCTTTCCGCCGCCGCTGCGGTTGGTGATCCGTCGGGTGTGGCAACCGCGTCACGCCAAGCGAAGGCTGTGGAACTGATCGGTGCGCCCGATCGGCGAGTCGGTTGCCATCCCTGGCCGGGTCTGCGGTAGAACAGACCCAGTCGGGTGGAGCGGCTTGGGGAAGAAGCCGCTCCACCCGACATCCATGTCTGTGGCCGCCGGGAAAGCGGCGGGCCGGCATCTCCGGCCGAGGACGCCGGCCGGCATCTCCTGGTGGTTTTGTCGCAAACCGCCAGGAGCTCAGACGCCGACTGAAGCGGCGACGTCCGGGTAGTCGGTGGCGCTGACCGTCTGATCGGCCGGTGGCGCCTCGACGGTCTGCGGACCGTGGTCGGACAGTGTGACGGTCACCTGGATCGCGGAGTTCGGCAGCGTGGTGACGTACTGCAGCATCAGCTTCTCGTTCACCCCGACCGCCACCTGCGCCTGGCCGAAGCTGAACAGCGCCGCCAGTTGGCCGTCGATGGTCGTCTGTCCCTGAAAGGTGTAGTCGCGCTCGAGGTAGGCGGCTGCATTGTCGGGTTCGTCGGCGGCCAGCCTTGGCAGCAGGGCGGCAACCGTGTCGATCAGTTCCTGGCCCGCCTGGATCTGGCGGCGCATGAAGTTCACCCCGGGTACGCCGGCCGCGGCCATCGATTCGGTGAGATTCGGTACGTCGCCGAAGGTGACCTCGTCGGTGGTGAAGTACAGGCTGCGACTCTCGGCCGGCTGCTGACCGTTGTAATCGGTGACCGCGATCCCGGTTCCAGTGCCGGTCGTGAAGTCCAGCGTGCCGGTGTAGGTGAACGTGCTGTTCTCGGCGTACGGCGAGACGGCCCGGAACGCCACGCCGCCCTCGGTGAAGTTCCGGTTCAGCAGGCCGGCGAGGATGTCGGCCTCGCCCTCGGTGATCGGGTCACCGATCTGGCGCTCCCCGTTCTCCTCGACGCAACCGGCCAAGCCGATCAAGGACACGACGATGGCGAGCAGGGCGAGTAACGGATGCAGGCGGGGGGATCTCATCGGCGACAACCCTAGGCGGATCGGAAGTTGATCATCGCCATGTTCTGGCGGTTTTGACGGAAACCGCCAGAAAAGAGGCATCCCTTCTGACCGATGATCAACCCGCAAACGCCGTCCGTACTCGGGCTAGGTGTCGAGTTCACCGGCGATGAAGGCCTCGACGGCGTCCCGGGCGTCGTCGTCGGCGTACTGCACCGGCGGTGACTTCATGAAGTACGACGAGGCCGACAGCAGCGGCCCGCCGATGCCGCGATCCTTGGCGATCTTGGCCGCGCGGATCGCGTCGATGATCACCCCGGCGGAGTTCGGTGAGTCCCAGACCTCGAGCTTGTACTCCAGCGACAGCGGAGTGTCCCCGAAGGAGCGGCCCTCCAGCCGTACGTAGGCCCACTTGCGGTCATCCAGCCACGGCACGTGGTCCGACGGTCCGATGTGGACATCGGCCTTGGCCATCTCGTGCGGGATCTGCGAGGTCACCGACTGGGTCTTGGAGATCTTCTTCGACTGAAGTCGCTTGCGCTCCAACATGTTCATGAAGTCCATGTTGCCGCCGAAGTTGAGCTGGTAGGTGCGCAGCAACTCCACGCCACGGTCTTCGAACAGCTTGGCCAGCACCCGGTGGGTGATGGTCGCACCGACCTGGCTCTTGATGTCATCGCCGACGATCGGCACGCCGGCCTCGGTGAACTTGGCCGCCCACTCGGCGTTGCTGGCGATGAAGACCGGCAGCGCGTTGACGAAACCGACCTTTGCATCGATCGCACACTGCGCGTAGAAGCGAGCGGCCTCCTCCGAGCCGACCGGCAGGTAGGACACCATGACATCGGCCTTCGTGTCGCGCAGGACCTGCACCACGTCGACCGGCTCGGCGTCGGACTCCGCCACGATCTCGCGGTAGTACTCGCCCAGGCCGTCGAAGGTGTGTCCCCGCTGGACGGTCACGCCGGTGTCCGGCACGTCGCAGAACTTGATCGTGTTGTTCTCGCTGGCCCCGATCGCCGTGGACAGGTCCTCGCCGACCTTCTTGGCGTCGACGTCGAACGCGGCAACGAATTCGATGTCGCGGATGTGGTAGTCCCCGAACTCCACATGCATCAGGCCGGGGACCCGGTCCTGCGGGTCGGCGTCCTTGTAGTACTCGACCCCCTGGACCAAGGACGACGCGCAGTTTCCTACGCCGACGATGGCGACTCGTACTGAACCCATGGCAGGCCCCCTTTGTGTGGTTGGTTCGGTTGTTTCGGTCAGTGGTGTGCTGTGCTGTTCGGTTCCCGTCACGTGCGTGGCCCCTGCGCCGGGTCGCGGGCTTGATCGGCGCGCTCGGTATCGATCAACTCGGAGAGCCAGCGGACCTCCCGATTGACGGAGTCCAGGCCGTGCTGGTGCAACTCGAGGGTGTAGCGATCCAGGCGTTCCCGGGTACGGGCCAGGGCGGTGGCCAGACCCTCTCGTTGCTCCTCGACCTTGCGCCGGCGGCCTTCCAGGATGCGTAGCCGTACGTCGCAGGCGGTGTGGGAGAAGAAGGCCAGGTGGACGCCGAAGCGCTCGTCGTCGTAGGCGTCGGGTCCGGTCTCGGCGACCCATTCGGCGAAGCGTTCCTTGCCGTCGGCGGTCAGCTTGTAGACCACCTTGCCGCGCTTGCCGGTGAAGGCCGAGGCGTCGGCGGGCAGCAGCTTGCTGGCAGCGACGGTGTCGTCGACGGCGATCAGTCCGGAATCCTTCATCCGCCGCAGCGCAGGATAGAGCGAGCCGTAGGAGAAGGCCCGCAGCCCGCCACACACGGTGGACAGTTCCTTGCGCAGTTCGTAGCCGTGCATCGGCCGTTCGTGCAGCAGACCGAGGATCGCGAATTCGAGCATCCCGGAACCCTCCTCTCCGAACGTGGCGGTTTACGTCATAACCGCCAAGAACTGGAACGCGATGTATCGAGACGATATATCAGCGCGCAATGAGAAGCGAACGGAGGATGGCCGTACGGCTCAACAGAGCGCGGCGCTCACCTCGGTCCCCACGGTCGGATCTGGCGGCTATTCTGGTCAGGTGCTCAGGCGACGGTCAGTCGTGGACTACGCGCTGCAACGCCGCGCGTTACTTGCCGATGTCCACGCCGGTCGGGTCGGCCTGATTCAGGCCTGCGATGCCAGCCCGTACCTGCTTCGGGCCGCGAAGTACCACGGCGAAGTGACCGAGCTCAGCTGCCCGATCTGCCGCCGGGAGCGACTCACCCGCGTGCACTACATCTACGGCGACCGGTTGGGCACCCTGTCCGGCCAGGCCAAGACCGAGCGGGAACTGATCAGCATGGACGGGCGGGCTTCGGAGTTCAACGTGTACGAAGTCGAGGTCTGCCGCAGCTGCTCGTGGAATCACCTGATCGTCTCCTATGTCCTGGGGGCCGAGCGGGCCGACGCCGCCGCCAAGCCGACCGGCCGAGCGGCCCGCAACTAGTTCCCGGGCCAGAACGGCGCCTACCGAGGGCTCACAGAGCGGCGACGTACCCTGGCCGGGATGTCTGACTTCGACGACCGAACGCGCCCGTTGCCGCGGGTAACTCCGGCCGCAGCCGGCGCCGGGCGCGCCGGCCAGGGGGCTGCCGCGAGCCGGGCCACCGGTGAGGCAGCCGAGCCGGAGGGCGGTACGCGGCGCAGCAGGCGGCGCAAGGCCCGTCGGGCCCGGTCCACCAAGCAGCGGATCAAGCGCCGCCTCAAGATCGCTGTCGCATCCCTGGCTGTGCTGTTCCTGCTGTTCAGTGGCTTCGTCGTGGTCGTGTACGCGAACACCACGGTGCCGACGCCCGACCAGATCCGTACCAATCAGACCTCGGTCGTCTACTACTCCGACGGAGCCAGCGTCCTGGCCCGGGTCGGGGAGGAGAACCGCACCGACGTAGCGCTGGACGTCGTACCCGAACATGTCCGCAACGCCGTGTTGGCCGCCGAGAACCGTGGCTTCTACTCCGACCCCGGGATCTCCTTCACCGGGATCATGCGGGCGGTCTGGAACAACCTGACCGGTGGCGACACCCAAGGCGGGTCCACGATCACCCAGCAGTACGTGAAGATCGCCTTTCTCACCTCCGAGCAGACCCTGTCCCGCAAGTTCCAGGAACTGTTCCTCGCGATCAAGCTGGACAACGAGTACTCCAAGAACCAGATCCTGGAGTACTACCTCAACACGATCTACTACGGCCGGGGCGCGCACGGGATCCAGGCCGCGGCCGAGACCTACTTCGGCAAGAACGCCGCCGACCTGACCGTGGCCGAGGGCGCGGTGCTGGCCGCCAGCATCCGCAGCCCCGCCCTGTACGACCCGACCAACCATCCCGAGGCCGCGGCCGAGCGCTTCGAGTACGTCCTGGACGGAATGCAGGAGGAGGGCTGGCTGTCCGACCGGAATCGGCGGGCACAGGCGTACCCGGTCGTCCTTCCGATCGGCCCGTCAGCGGTCAATCAGGCCAACGGCCCCGAGGGACTGATCCTGAATCAGGTCCGGGAAGAGTTGGCTGCCATTGGCTTTGATGAGTCCCGGCTCTACCGGGACGGCTTGCGGGTCACCACGACGGTCAACGCCGGGGCGCAGACGGTTGCCATCCAGGCGGTGAACGACATCATGGCCGGACAGCCGGCCAACCTGCGTCCGGCGCTCGTGTCGATCGACCCGGCCACCGGTGCAGTGGTCGCGTACTACGGCGGTTCGCTGGGCACCGGCTTCGACTACGCGCAGACCTACCGCCAGCCGGGGTCCTCGTTCAAGCCGTTCGTGGTGGCCGCGGCCCTGGAGCAGGGAATCGGGGTCGGTGCCCGGCGGGACGGGTCGTCGCCGCAGACCTTCCCCGACCGGGAGGCGCCGGTCCGTAACTCCGAGGGCGGGCAGTGCAGCGGGTGCACGGTGCGCGAGGCGCTGACCCGATCGCTGAACACCGTGTTCTACGGGCTGTCCTACGAGGTGGGCGGCGCGGCCGTGGCCGACGTGGCCCACCGAGCCGGCGTGGCCCGGGAGATGCCCGATGGCACACCGACGTTGTCGCGGGACGGGGTGACGGCGTCCTCGATCGGCATCGGTGAGTACGAGGTCCGCCCGATCGACCAGGCGCACGCGTTCGCGACCTTCGCCGCCGGTGGGGTGCAGCGACCGCCGTACTTCATCAGCCAGATCGCCGACTCCGAGGGCAACGTCCTGTACTCCAACGACGGGGCCGACGGAGAGCCGGTGATGGCGCCGGAGGTTGCCAGCGACGTGACATACGCGCTGTCCGATGTCGCCGAGTACTCCAATGACGAACTCGCCGACGGTCGGGAGGTGGCCTGCAAGACCGGCACGACACAGCTGAACGACGAGGCCAACAAGGATGCCTGGATGGTGGGCTTCACCCCACAACTGTCCACCGCGGTCTGGGTGGGCACGGACAACAACGAGCCGCTGCTCACCGCCGAAGGCCGACTGGTCTACGGATCGGGTCTGCCCGGCAAGATCTGGCAGGCCTACATGAACGCGGCGCTGGCCGGCGCCGAGGAGCTACCGCTGCCCGACGAGGCCCTGATCGAGGGTGACACCGGCGAGTCGTCGGGATCCGGCGAAGACGGAGGCGGCGAATCCGAGGAGCGGCCACAGGAGTCCACGACCTCAGCCGCGGAAACCACTGAGCCACCGGCGGAGACGACCCCGCCGGTGACACGGCCGCGGCCGAGCCCGCCGCCTCGGCCGTCCGAGCCTCCGCCATCAACCCCGCCACCGACGAACCTGCCGCCGAGCCCGTCTCCCTAGCCGAAGTCCGGTAGCCCGTGAGCGACAATCCCGATTCCCCGGTCGACTCCGGGCACCCGGTCGATGCCGGGCGGCAGCCGGTCGACGCTGGGCAGCCGGCCGACACCAGGCGCCCGGTCGCCTCCGGGCAGCAGCCGGTCGACTCCGAACTCTCGGTGGACCGGGTGTTCCCGACCTGGTCCGATCCGGTTGCCACCGCAGCGAGCACGGCGGTCGGCGGGCCGTGGGGCCGGCATGCCAGGGTCGGTCGTAATCGGTTCTGGACGCCGCTGCGGGTCATCCTGGCGATGGCCATCGTCGTGCTGGCCTTTGCCTGGATCAAACAGGAGCCGTGTGCCGGCGGGGACTGGTCGGGATCCAAGCAGTACACCCACTTCTGCTATTCCGATGCAGTGCCGCTGTTCGGAATTCATGGCCTGGATTCCGGTGCGGTGCCCTATTTCGACTCCGCGGTTGAGTACCCGGTCCTGACCGGCTGGTTCATGTACGGCGCAGCACGGCTGTCGGCGATCTACGACTCCGCGGCACTGGACAATGGGCTCCTGCCCGACATGCCGGCCGTCTACTCCTACTACGCCGTGACCGCGTTGCTCTTGTCGTTGTGCGCCCTGGCGATGGCCTGGGCGGCGCAGCGGCTGTCCGGCCGCCGACCCTGGGATGCGGCCATGGTCGCGCTCTCCCCGTTGCTGTTCGTCCATGCCTTCACCAACTGGGATCTGTGGGCGATCGCCTGGTCCAGCGCGGGGCTGGTGGCGTGGTCGCGGCGGCGACCGGTTCTGGCCGGCGTGCTGCTCGGGTTCGGCATCGCAGCGAAGCTGTATCCGCTGCTGTTCCTCGGCGTGCTGTTCATCCTGTGCCTGCGGGTCGGGCGGCTGCGCGAGTGGGGGCTGGCCACGGTCGCAGCGGTGCTGAGCTGGGCGGCGATCAATGTGCCGGTCGCACTGGGCGCGGCGGACAACTGGTCGCTGTTCTTCCGGCTCAACCAGACTCGGACCGCGGATCCGGATTCCCTGTGGCGGATCCTCGAACACTTCACCGGATCCACGGGGACCAGCCTGTTCGATCCGCCGCTCGGCGCGGATCAGGCGCCGACCGGACTGAACATCGCCGTGGCGCTGGGAACGGCCGCGGTGTGTGCCGGGGTCGCGTTCGTCGGCCTGCGGGCTCCCGTACGACCGCGGTTGCCGCAGTTGCTCTTCCTGCTGGTCGCCGGCTTCCTGCTGGTCAACAAGGTGTGGAGTCCGCAGTTCTCGCTGTGGTTGTTGCCGTTGGCTGTCTTGGCCCGACCGGAGTGGCGGCTGCTGCTGGCCTGGCAGGCCGCCGAGGCTTTCCTCTGGGGACCTCGTCTGCTCTGGTACCTCGGGGTCGACAACAGCGGGCTCCGGATCGAGTGGTTCTTTCTCGCGGTAGGCATCCGCGACGTGCTGGTGATCGCGCTGATGCTCTACGTGCTGCGTGACCTGTGGGACCCGCGGTGGGACGTCGTTCGGCGCAGCGGCATGGACGATCCGGCCGGTGGTGTCCTCGACGGCGCTGTGGACCGGTTCACCCTGTTCCGCCATTCTCGCGATAACGGCGCTGATGACGCAGGCAAGCGCGCCGTTATCGCGAAAACGGCGGAACAGAGCGAGGCTGCGCAGCCGCTGACTCGGCGGGGACGTCTGCCGGATAGATCATTGCCGTTGGCGGATTCGAGGACTTTCGCGCCCAGAAGTAGTACAGCGCTCCGGTCACGACGAGCCCGACCAGCCAGGAGATGTCGACCCCGCCCAGGGCCACAGTGATCGGTCCGGTGTAGAGCGCCTGGGCCAGGAATGGGATCTGGATCCCGATCCCGACCAGGTAGGACACCAGAGCGGTCGTGTTCCACCGGCCGTAGCGAGCGTTCGGGTCGTACAGCGCGGGGATGTCGACCCGCTCCTTGGAGATCAGGTAGTAGTCGATCAGGTTGATCGCGCTCCACGGCGTGAGGGCCATCAGGATCAGCAGCACGAAGTTCCGGAAGTTGTTCAGGAAGTCGGCCGAGGCCAATAGGGCGATCAGGACCGAGACCAGGATGAACAGACCGACGCACGCCGTACGCACCCCTGAGACACCCGATCGGTGCGGGTGAACGCCGTTGACGTGGTCAGGATCGTCATCGACCACTGCGAGCCGATCACGCTGCCCAGAAACGTCCCGAGGAACGTGCTCCGCACCGGCGTCGAGCGCGGCAGGTAGCGCGAGTAGTCCGCGACGTAGGGCCCGTACGTCAACTGCCAAGCCGCGCTCAGCGAGATCGCCAGCATGAACGTGACGATGTCGAATGGCTTGGCCCCAACAACGCTGCCACGTCGTACTCGGTGAACATCCGGATCGCCAGGTAGGTGAAGCCCAGCGCACCCACAACGGTGGCGATCCGGCCGAGGATATGGATCAACCGGTAGCCGATCGTCGCGACGACCATCGTCAATGCCCCGAAGATCACAATGCCGATGGCCGGAGCGTCGACGTCGAGGATCTCGTTGATCGCCTGCCCGGAAAGCACGGTGCCGGTGGCCGCGAAGCCCAGCTACATCAACACCACCAGTACGAGTGGCAGACAGGCCCCGTACACGCCGAACTGAGCTCGGCTGAAGATCATCTGCGGAATGCCCATCCGCGGCCCCTGCGCGGAGTGCAGCGCCATCACGACACCACCTGCGATGTTCCCGATCAGTAATCCGAGAATCGCCCACAACGCGTCCGCGCCGAATACGACGGCCAGCGCCCCATCGACGATCGCGGTGATCTGCATGTTGGCGCCGAACCAGAGGGTGAACTGATCCCGAGGACTCCCGTGCCGTTCGGTGTCGGGAAACCACGTCGATCGTCCGGCGTGCCACCTGAACAGCTATCGGTGCTCTCCGCCACGTCCTGCGTCGATTCCCACTGGGTTACTTCCTACTCGCCGTTATGCGCACAATGGTCATCTCCGCCGCGCCGAATCTCGTCGTTATGCCGCATAACGGCGATGGGGCTCGCTGGAAGCGGACGCGATCAGGTCGGTCAGGTCGGGCGGCGGCGGGCGAGGACGAAGCGATCCCGGCCGGTGAGATCCCGATGCGTGACGGCAGGTTCGAAGGCGCCGGTACGGTCGATCAGGTCGCGTACGGTCTCTCCCTGTACGTCGGCATGCTCCATTACGAACAGCCCACCCGGCCGGAGCAGCCGGACCGCGGCTGCCACGACGTGCCGCGGCAGGTCCAGGCCGTCGGCCCCGCCGCCGAACAGCGCAGTGGCCGGATCATGGTCGGCCACTTCATGTTCCAGCGGAATCCCATCGTCGGGAATGTAGGGCGGATTGCCGATCAGGACGTCGACCGCCCCGTCGAACTCGGCGAGCAGGCCCGGGTCGGCTACATCGCCGACCTCGATCCGCACGGCGGTGTCAGTGGCGGCGTCAGGAAGAACGAGATCTGCGTTCGCCTTGGCCAAGCCAACGGACGCCGGGTCGATGTCGACCGCCACGACCCGGGAGCGAGGCACCTCGACGGCCACCGAGAGTGCGATGACTCCGGAGCCGGTACACACGTCGACGACCAGCGGTTCCACTCCGCCCGCACTCAGCCTCCGCGCCTCGTCCACTGCCGCCTGTGCCACGACCTCAGTCTCTGGCCGCGGCAGGAAGACACCGGCTTGGACCCGGACGCTCAGGTGCCGGAAAGCCGTGAATCCCACGATGTGCTGCAACGGCTCTCGAGCCTCGCGCCGCCGTACGAGCGGCTCCAGTGCGGCCTCGAACCCGTCCGGCAGTGGCGGTGGCACCGCGAGGATCAACTGAGGTACGCCGAGGGCGTGCTCGGCAAGGGCGATCGCGTCCACGCGCGGACTCGGTACCCCGGCTGCCGCGAGCCGGTCGGCGGCCAGGGCGATCGCCGTACGAAGTCGGGCGTCGTCCTCGGCGCTCAGGCCAGGGCCTCGCGCAACAGGTCGATCTCGGCGCTGCGCTCGACCGAGCCGCCCGGTGTCTCCAGAATCACCGGTGCACCGGCAGCGCGGACGACCTCGATCAGCACTTCGGTCTCGATCTGCCCGGAGGTCAGCCCGGCATGGCGGTCGCGGCCAGAGTCGGCAGTATCCCGAGAGTTGTTGCAGTGCACCAGATCGATCCGGCCGGTGACCCCCCGAACGGACTCGGCAGCCGTGCCGATCTCGATCCCACCTGCCCAGGCGTGACAGGTGTCCAGGACGAACCCAGGCCCGAAGTCACCGACCGCGGCCCACAGCTTCTCGATCGCTTCGAGCCGGCGGGCCATCGCCTTGTCGCCCCCGGCGGTGTTCTCGATCAGGATCGGCAACGGAAAGCCGCCGTCCTCTGCCTGGCGGGCGAAGACCTTCTGCCAGTTGTCGAAACCGATCGCCTCGTCGTCGTCGGCAAGAACGTGGCCGCCGTGCACGATCAGGCCCTTGGCACCGATCGCGGCCGCGGCCTTCGCGTGCGCACCGAGCAGTTTGCGGCTCGGGATGCGGATCCGATTGTTGGTCGTCGCGACGTTGAGCACGTACGGGGCGTGGACGTAGATGTCCAGATCGCTGTCCGCGAACTCCTGGGCCCGTGGATGGGGACGCGGAGTCTTCCAGCCCTGCGGATCGGCCAGGAAGATCTGGACCGCATCGGCCCCGGAGGCCAGTGCCTGCGCGATCGGGTCCGCGTCGTCGTCGCGGGCGCCGACGTGTACGCCGAGAAGGGGAGCTGCCACGGCGACTGAGCCTAGTGACCTCCGCTGACCACACTGTCCGTCGCTGATCGACCCGGCTGTCGCCAAGCCAGCAGGCGTATCTCCCTGCTCCGGCGCTCGTTGCGCACTTTGTGATCAGGCACGCGCAGGTCCGATGGTGTGGAGCTCTGCCTTCCCGAGCGTGCCCGTCCAGACCTCCCGCTTCCCCCGGTGCCCGGCCTGCCTCAGGCGCCGGGCACCGGGGGAGTTCCAGGTAGGCCCAGTCCGGCTCTGACCGCTCACCGGCAGTGCCGGTGGTGACTCGCAATGCATGCCGCCGACTTCCGGCCGGCGCTGGCCGCGGTACGCCAGCGATTGCAAGAAATCCGGCGGCCCTATGGTCATCGATCGATCATGGGGTTACTCTCCGTCGCAGCTTGCGTCGCAGGGTGCTCGCTGGCCCTGGTGTGGCCTGTGCAGTACCCGATTCCGCCCGAACCGAGGAGCGTCCAGTGTTCAGACCAGTCCATCGCGGTATTCCCGCTGCACTGCTTGTCTTGGGCCTGACCCTGGCTGCGCCCGGGACCGCCTATGGCCAGCCATCGCTTCCCGAAGACGATGGCGGCGTCGAGACGGCAAGTCCCGATGACCACCAGCACGGCGGGATGGAGGGGCATCTGCCGCCTCAGCGGGAGAACGTCGAACGCGTCAGCAGGCTCCGGCTGACCGACGCGGAGGACGGGATCGCCGACGTCACCGTGTTCAAGGACACCGCCTACCTGGCTGCTTTCGCCGGGGTCTGTGGCGAGGCCGGTGTGCACGTCGTGAACATCTCCGATGTCGAGAATCCGGTTAAGACCGGCTTCATCCCGACCCCAGAGGGCAGCTTCGTCGGTGAGGGCGTCCAAGCCATCACGATGCGGACCCTGCCCTTCCGGGGGGATGTGCTGATCTTCAACAACGAGATCTGCGCTGACACGGAGACGGCGATCGGTGGAGCGACACTCGTCGACGTCAGCGACCCGGCCAACCCGCGGATCCTGGCTGAGGGGTTCGGGGACTTCGACACCGATGGCGTCCCTGACGGGGACGACGTCGCCCACCAGGTACACAGTGTCTTCGCCTGGCAGGCCGGCCTCAAGGCCTACGCCGTTCTGGTCGACGACGAGGAAGCCGCGGACGTCGACATCTTCGACATCACCAATCCCCGGCGGCCGGTCAAGATCGCCGAGTACGACCTGGATGCGATGTTCCCGCAGATCCTGCAGCCCGAAATTCCGACCTTGACCGAGGTCTTCTTCCACGACGTGATCGTGAAGCGGATCGACGAGATCCCAGGCCAGTTGAGTCAGTTGTTGCCTGGGCGCCAGGTCATGCTTGCTTCGTACTGGGATGCTGGCTACGTCGCCCTCGACGTGTCCGATCCGACCAGTCCGGTCTACCTCGGGGATACCGACTTCACCAATCCGGACCCGGAACTGCTGGAATCCACCGGCGAGACCGAAGTGCCAGAGGGCAACGGCCACCAAGCGGAGTTCACCAAAGATGACGAGTACGTCATCGGCGCCGACGAGGACTTCGACCCTTATGCCTTGGAAGGCACCAACCTTACCGATGGAACCCCGTTGACCGCCGGTCAGGGCAGCGACACGCCCCAGCTCGAGGACGGGGCGTCGATCCAGGGTGAGACCGTCTTCGTCGGGAGGGCCTGCGATATCGACGAGGCAGTTCCGCCGGGCGACGG
>Ga0136610_1000012_pt1 | contig 33987 bp, 32 predicted proteins | sample AntDrymUQ1342206_2_FD_104804 | JGI IMG/M metagenome (GOLD analysis project Ga0136610, IMG submission 104804) | Polar desert sand microbial communities from Dry Valleys, Antarctica - metaG UQ134 (22.06) | ecosystem: Environmental > Terrestrial > Soil > Desert | place: Antarctica: Dry Valley...
GAGTCAGTATCCGGTAGGCCTCGGAAGGGGCGAAGCGGAGCCTGCCCTTCTGAGTCAAAGACGGAGGCATTCTCCTGTAGAGGAGGTTGTTGTAGCGTCCTGCGCTCGGAGGAAGACTGGGTAAGCGGTCCTCGAGGTTCGAGATGAAGCCGACCTCCGGGTGGCGAGCGAGGAGCTCATGCACCAAGGAAGAACCGGAGCGGCCGTTGCTGATCAGGAAGACGAACTTGCTCAAGATAACGACCCTCGCTGGGAAAGCTGAGACTGACGCTGAGCCTGTCGGCTCGGACGGTATACGACTTTGTTCCCGCATGAGCAGGCGGCGAGTGCTCTGCTCAAGAGTTCCGATTCCTTTCACGTTGGCTTTCGTTGCGTGCCACTTGTAGTTAACCATGGCGAGCGCAGGTGCGGTGGTTTCTTGACACCCCGTGCACATTTGCCATCAAGCTAGGTCCGTCATCCAACAGGTGCGGGTAGTGGCGTGTGCGAAGCGGCCCGTCTCGGATTCGAGGGGACGAAGCGTCGCGGGGCGGAAGCTCCTGACTATTCCTGGTTGATGCCACGGACTTCGCGGGAGTGTTTGTTCGGTATTTGCCCCTCCTTCACCTTCCGGCCACATTGAACGCCCATGTTCGCTATCGGGACGGCTGCTGTTTGAAGGCCGTCGTGCCGTCCTGGGAGGAGGTTTGGTTCCGGCGTCACATTGGGGGCGGCCCGGAAGGACCGGCAGGGATCGAGGGCGCGACCAACGCGGCCATCTTGCACGGCTCCTGGGTTTCCTGCTGAGCGCGCGGTTGTCATCCGCGCCAGTCATAGGGAGGGTTTGTTGAGCACACGCAGGTTCAATGGGCGGCGCGCCGTGGCAATACTCGCGGCAGCCGCTGTAGTTGTGGGCGCTGGAGCAGTCGCCTGGGCCCAGCTCGCAGAGAAGTTCGCAGGACCGCAGGGCGACGGGACATCGATCACTCCGACCGGGTTACGCGTTACTCCGGTCGGCAGCCAGGAAAAGCTGGGGGAGAGGCCATACGGCATGGCCCTCAGCCCCGACGGAGAACAGATTCTGATCGCGAACGACGGCGTCTACAAGCAGTCCGTCATGCTCATCGACGCGAACACGGGCACTGTCACCGATACGATCCCGTACTTCACGCCCGAGGGCGTTTCGTTCGGCGTAGCCTGGGCCCCCGATGGTGAGCGCGCCTATGTTTCCGCAGCGCCGAACGACAAGGTGCGCGTCTTCGATGTGGCCGGTGGAAGCCTCGAGGAGACGGACACGTTCGAGCTCGACAACGAAGATGTCTGGCCGACTGGTCTTGCCGTGTCCGAGGACGGCGCCAAGCTCTACGTTGCCGAGAACGTCGGCAACGCGCTGACGATCATCGACACCGCAACCGGCGAGCAGTCCCGGGTGTTGATCAGCGACCGGATCTGCCCTGTGCTCAAGGTTGGCTTTGACAGCTCAAGAGGGAAGCGCTGCAACTTCGCTTATGGAGTCACGCTCTCGCACGACGGCGGCACGGCTTATGTCACCAACTGAGGTAAGCGCTCGGTGGCGGTCGTTGACACGGCCTCCGAGGAGCACCTCGACAACATCGCCGTCGGTACCCACCCGAGCGCCATGGCCTTGAGCCCAACGGGCGAGGATCTCTATGTCGCCAACTCTGACAGCGACACCGTGTCGGTGGTCGACACCGCCACGAACGAGGCGACGCGCTCGTTCTCGATGCGGCCTTATCCAGGGGCGCCGGACGGTGCAAGCCCGAACGCGCTCGCAGTCGCACCGGACGGCGAGACGCTCTACGTTGCCAATGCCGGCAATAACGATGTCGCCGTAGTGAGGCTTGCTGGCGAAGACAGGCTCGCCGACGAGGTTGTCGGCTTGATCCCGACCGCTTGGTATCCGACAGGTGTGGCCGTCGCCAACGACGGCAGCAACCTGTACGTGGCCAACGCCAAGGGCCTGGGCGCGGGGCCGAACCCCCGTGGCCCGGACCCGACCAAGAATCCCGAGTCCACGCCGGGGCAGTACATCGGTTCGATGATCGACGGGACGCTTTCGACCATCGGGGTTCCCGACGAGGAGCAGCTAGCGGCCTACACCGAGCAGGTCGTCGACAACAACCAGTTCGATAAGCGCTATGGCAACTCGGCCGATGTGCTCGAGAACATCGAGCATGTTATTTACATCGTCAAGGAGAACCGCACCTACGACCAGGTTCTCGGCGATCTCCCCAGAGGCAACGGCGACCCCTCGCTGACGCTGTTCGATTATCGCTCGGCGCCGAACCACCACAAGCTTGCCAGGCAATTCGTGACGCTTGACAATCTCTACGCCGCCGGCGAGGTGTCCACCGACGGTTGGGAATGGTCGACCGCAGCCAACGCAAGCACATTCACTCAGAAGTCGTGGCCCACGCTTTACGGCGGCAGAGGCTACTTCTATACGGGCGAGGGGACCTCTCTCGCCAACTCACCGGGCAGGAACCCAGAGAACGCTTACATTTGGGATGCGCTAAGCAAAGCCGGCTTGAGCTTCCGCAACTACGGCTTCTGGACAACAAGCGAGGCTCCCGTCGAGGTCTACAACGAGCCGAACCTCGCGCGGAACACCGACCGGGAGTTCCCCGGCTACAACCTGTCCATCCGTGACCAGGTTCGCTACCGTATCTGGCTCGAAGAGTTCCGCCGCTACAAGGCTTCGGGCGAGATGCCTTCGGCACAGTTTGTCCGGTTTTCAAATGACCACACCTGTGGGACCGACCCGGCGTGTCCGACTCCTCAAGCCATGATGGCCGACAACGACTGGGCGATGGGCAAGCTGATAGACAAGGTGTCGCACTCGGAGTTCTGGGACAGCACCGCCATCTTCGTGATCGAGGACGACGCTCAGGACGGCCCCGACCATGTCGACGCGCATCGCACCGTCGGTTACGTGGTGAGCCCCTACACCCAGACGAGCGAGGTCGACTCGACCTTCTACAGCAGCGCCTCAATGCTGCGCACGATGGAGATGGTCTTCGGGCTTGCGCCGCTGACCTACTTCGACGCGACGGCGAGCCCACTGCTCAACAGCTTCACCGACGAACCCGACTTCGGCGCCTACAACGCGGTGAAGCCGGCGCAACCACTCGGCGAGATGAACCAGCCCGAAGCGCCTATGGCGAGAGCCTCGTCGAGGATGGACTTCAGCCGGGAGGACATTGCTCCGTGGCACACGCTCAACCGGGCGATCTGGAAGGGCGTTAAGGGCGCCGGCAGCAAGATGCCTGCGCCGCAGCACAACCTGTCGATCGAGGAAGAGGAAGAGGAGGAGTAGGCCGCAGGGAGTCACAAGCCCGCGCGGAAACGCACGGAAGAGACGGCGCCCCCAAAAGGGGCGCCGTCTTGCTTGGTCCGCCGGGGACCGAGCCGAAAGAGAACGCGATCCGGCGGTAGTGTCATCGGACAATGGGGATTATTGGGGGGCCGGCCGCCGCGAGCGCATTGCTGGCAGCGATGGTGCTGGCCGGGGGATGGGCGCAACCGGCCCTCGGGGTCGGGCCGCGCGGTACAGCCGACGACATCATCGTTGTCAACGGCAGGACTGAGGTCGCACGCAACGAGTCGGCGGGCAACATCTTCGTGCTCAACGGCGGAGTGCTCATCGACGGGCGCGTGGAGGGCTCGGTCGCGGTCGTCAACGGCGGCGCCGATGTGGTGCTCGGAGAGGTGGCAGGGTCCGTCGTCTCGGCCAACGGCAGCGTGCGGGTCTCGGGGACCGTGCTTGGCGACGTGGTCGTCTTCAGGGGCAAGGCGGTGCTCGAGGATGGTGCGAGGGTGGCCGGCGATGTCCGCTCCAGCTGGGAGCCGATGATCTCTGAGGGGGCGGTCCTCGAGGGACGAGCGCGCAGCCTCTATGGCGTCGGCGACGTCGTCCCCGGCAGTCTGCCACTGGCGGCGGCGCGCGCCGGCCTCTGGTTGGCGGTGAGCGTATCGACGTTGGTATTGGGACTGCTCCTTCTCGGGATTGCCCCGGGGCCGGCTGCGGCCGTTGTGGAAGGGATCTCGTTCAGCTCCGCAATCGGCTTGGGCCTCCTGGCTTTCCTCGGCATGCCGCTGCTCGCCCTGATTGCGTTTGCCACCGTCGTCGGGATCCCCCTTGGTGCAGGGCTCTTGCTTGCGCTCGCCCCCCTTTACATGCTCGGCTACGTCGTGAGCGCGTGGAGCCTCGGACGGGCAGTGGTTCGGCCGCCGAAGTCCAGGTGGGCTGCCTTTCTGACCGGGTGGGCGATTCTGCGAGTGCTCGCCCTCCTCCCCGTCGCCGGCGCCGTTGCGTGGCTGATTGCCGTCATCCTCGGCCTCGGCACTCTGCTGACGTCGGCGCGCAGGGACCGGGCACCGACCCTGGAGCCGGCCGCGCGCGCCTCTTAGTGCCCCGCCGCGTAAATTGCCGGCGCATTCGAGCGCCCCTGCATCACCGCGCAGGTGCGCTCTCGGTGCGGGCGCTACCTACGCAGCGGAGTACTAGAGGACGGCCTCGAGGAAGCGGCGCGTGCGCGCGTCGCGCGCGCCGGAGATGAGCTTGTCGGGCGGGCCCTCCTCGACGACCTCGCCTTCGTGGATGAACACCATGCGGTGCGCGACCTCGCGCGCGAAGCCCATCTCGTGGGTCACGACGACCATGGTCATCCCCTCCTTGGCGAGGTTCTTCATCACCGTGAGGACCTCGCCGATGAGCTCGGGGTCGAGGGCCGACGTCGGCTCGTCGAAGAGCATGATTTGAGGCCGCATCGCGAGCGCGCGCGCAATTGCGACCCGCTGCTTCTGGCCGCCGGACAGCCGGATGGGGTATTCGTCCCTCTTGTCGGCGAGGCCGACCTTGGCGAGCAGCTCCTCGGCGAACTTGCTTGCCTCCCCCCGGCTCTCTCCCTTGACCGTGCACGGCGCCTCGACGAGGTTCTCGATGACCGTGAGGTGCGGGAACAGGTTGAAGTCCTGAAACACCATCCCCGCCTTGAGGCGGATGGCGCGTATGCGCTCTCTGCGGGCGCGCGACGGAGCCCCCGCCTCGAGCCTGGTCCCGTCGACCTCGACGCAGCCGCCGGTGGGCTCCTCGAGGAAGTTGACGCAGCGGAGCAGAGTGCTCTTGCCCGAGCCCGACCGCCCGAGAATGACTACGACCTCACCCACGCCGACGTCAAGTGAGATGCCCTTGAGCACCTGGAGCCGTCCGAAGTGCTTCTCGAGGTTCTCGATCCGGATGACGGGGCTAGTGGTCATGCGATTCCGCGCGCACGTGGCGGCGCCACTTCCTCGCGCACGTGGCCGCGCCCCATCTTTGTCTCGAGCCTCTTCTGGAAAAACGAGAAAATGCTTGTCAGCAGCCAGTAGATGAGGGCCGCAACCGTCAAGGTTTCGTAGGAGTGGCTCTCGGCCTTACCGACCGATTGCGCTCGATAGAAGAGCTCTGCCGCTCCTGCGAGTCCGACGAGCGAAGAGTCCTTGAGCATGGCGATGAATTCGTTTCCCGTAGGCGGAATGATGACTCGGACGGCTTGCGGGAGCACGATGCGCCGCATCGTCTGCGCCGAGCTCATCCCGAGGGCGGAGGCGGCCTCCGCCTGGCCATGGCCCACCGACTGAATGCCCGCCCGAAAGATCTCGGTCATGTAGGCGCCATAGTTGATCCCAAGGGCAAGGATCGCCGCAAACGCGATGTTGTAGACAAGAAGAGGCTGGACCCATTCCGGCACTCCGGGCTTGAAGGCCAGCTGGGGGAAGGCGAAGTAGATAAAGAAGATCTGGACGAGTAGAGGGGTCCCGCGAATGAACGAGACGTAGAAGTTGGCCACTCCCATGAACAGAGCGTTGTGAGACAGCCTGCCGAGCGCACCGAGGAGTGCCAGCACGACCGCCAAGGCGATACCCCCGAAGCAGATGAACAAGGTGAGCGGCACGCCGCCGAGGATGAAGGGGAGCCATTCCAGGATGAAGGCGGTGTCGTACTGAAAGGCGATGACGAACAACACGAGAAGTACGCCGATGGCGCCGTATACGAGACCAAGCTTGACCTTGAAGGGCACTCCTTGAGCGCGAGCCTCGAAGCCCGACCGCAGACGGCCTAGCGCGACCCCGCTCGCGCCCTCACCGCGTGCAATAAGTCGGTGCTCCTCGGCGATCGGCTCGCATCTGTTCCCTACGTCTTCTTGGTGAGGTCGTCGCCCTTGTACCACTTCTCTGAGAACTCGGTGAGGGTGCCGTCGGAGTGCATGTCCTGGATGATCTTGCTGACCTCATCGAAGAACGCCTGCGGGTCCTCGGGAGACTCTTTGTCGACGGCCACTCCGAGCGGCTCGTAGAAGAGTGGGTCGCCGACAACCTTGATCGGGGTGTCATTTTCGATTGCCCCCTCGAGCGTCGGGAGGGCCGACATCACCGCATCGAGACGCGCTCCATCGCCGAGGGCGAGCTCCTGTATCGCTGTTGTGTCCGTGTCGTAGGTCATCACCTGCGGGTCGTCGATAACGAACTCCGGTTTCTCACCGGGGATCTCGAGCGTGCCCTCGAGGTACGACTCGTAGCTGCACGCCACGCACGACCCGATGGTGGCGCCGTCGAGGTCGGTCGCCGGATCCTGAATGTCGGTGTTCTCCTGATGCACGGCGACCGACGCCGGCGTGTAGTAGTAGGCGGGCGTGAACAACAGAACCTTTTGGCGCTCGGGAGTGATGGTGATCGATCCGACGCTTAGGTCCCAGCGCCCGCTCCACCCCCCCGACGTGATCGCGTCAAAGGGTGGTGTCACGTATTTGACGTCGACGCCGAGGCGCTTTGCGATTTCGGCAGTGACGTCGATATCGAATCCCTCGAACTCACCGGCGGGGTTACGCGAGGACTGGGGCGGATAGGCGGGATCGGTGGAGGCAATGAGGGTGCCGCGCTCCTTTACTACCGAGAGGAGGTCGTTGCCCTCCTTGCCCGTGGTGCCCGAGCCACCTCCATCGCCGCCTCCGCCCGCTGTGGTCTCACCGCCACAGGCTGCGGCAGCCACCAACACAAGAGTGATCAGCGTTACGAGTGCTCTGCGCACGAGTGTCTTCCTCCCCACTAAGTAACCTACCTGCTTGCTCTCCTCGGGCGTTCGAGGAGTTCTCTCGCCACATTCTCCCTTACAACGGCCCTCGCGTGGTGAATCCGTGCACGACGATTGGCTTGACTCCGCGGCCGTCAGCTCCTTGCCCTGCGACCGAGCCCCGCCAGCGTCTCCCGCCTCCTCCGGCGCTTGAGGTCGCGCAGGACGACCTTGGTGGCGTTGAGCGCCGGGATGCCCATGACCCCGCCGCCCGGGTGTGCGCCCGACCCGCACAAGTAGAGGCCGTGCACCGGCGTCTTGTAGGAAGCGGCCCTCGGCGCCGGCCTGAAGGAGAAGAGCTGGTCGAGAGAGATCTCGCCCTGAAAGATGTTGCCCCCGACGAGGCCAAAGCGACTCTCGAGGTCGGCGGGGGACAGGACCTCCCTGTGAATGACAGAGGCCTTGAAGTTGGGCGCGTATTCGGTGATTGTGTCGACGACCCTGTCTCCGAGCGTCTCCCTGTGGTCGTCCCAGGTTCCCTCGGCGAGCTGCGAGGGCGCGTACTGCACGAACACGGTCATGATGTGGGCGCCTTGTGGCGCAAGCGTCGGGTCCTTGGTCGTCGGGATGACGCAGTCACACAGTGGGTGTTCGGAGGGCCGCCCGTATTTGGCGTCGTCCCATGCGCGTTCGACGTAGTTGATCGACGGGCTGATCATTATCTCGGGGTGCTGGGGGCCGGGCTCCTTACCCGGCATGGCGATGAGATCGGGAAGCTCCGAGATTGCCATGTTGACCTTTGCCGAAGAGCCGCGCGTGCGGTAACGCTCGATCTCCGTTGCGAACTCGGACGGCAGGTTGGCGCGGCCGACAAGCGACAGAAAGGTCGTGTGTGGGTGAGCGCCGGAGAGCACGACCTCGGAGTGGAGGACGGTGCCGTCGGCGAGCGTCACGCCCGTTGTGCGCCCGCCCGCCACGTCGATCGAGGTGACCTCTGCGTTGGTGTGGATCTCGGCCCCCGCGGCTCGGGCTGAGGAAGCGATCGCCTCCGAAAGCGCCCCCATGCCGCCGCGCACGAATCCCCACGCCCCGGTGACGCCATCGGTCTCGCCCATGCGGTGGTGGAGCAGAACGTAGGCGGAGCCTGGGCTCATAGGCCCGCCCCATGCGCCGATCACGGACCCGGCGCACATCGCGCCCATGATCGATTCGTCGACGAAGTACTGCGACAGGAAGTCGTACGCCGACATCGTCATGAGGTCGGTCAGGCGCCCAATGTCTCTGCGCGCCCCGAAGGCGTAACGTCCAAGCCCGGCGACCTCTCTGGCGTCTCCCGGCGCACCTCCGCCGGCTTCGGGCGGGACCCTGTAGAGGAGCGGCCGGATCATGTCGGCAAGCTCGGACAGGGCCCGGCTGTAGGCGAGGTAGCCCCTGCCGTCGGCGGGGGAGATTGCCCCGATGGCCTCGGCCGCCCTGGCCGGGTCGTCCCACAGCAGGAAGCCGCGGCCGTCGGGGAACGGGGCGAAGTAGGCGGGGTCGAGCTGATAGACGTGGTAGCCGTAACGCTCGAGGGCGAGCTCAGACACGATGCGCGGCGACATGAGGCTCACGACATAGGACGCGGTTGAGATCTTGAAGCCCGGCCACAGCTCCTCGGTCACGGCCGCGCCCCCGACGAGATGGCGGCGCTCGAGCACGGCGACCCTCATCCCTGCCCGCCCGAGATAGGCGGCGGCGACGAGGCCGTTGTGGCCCCCGCCGACGATGATGGCGTCGTAGCTTGCGGCGCCGGCGGCCGGAGTGGCGGCCGCGGTCGATGACTCAGACATCCTCGTCTTCCTTCCTCTTTCCCGAAAGCGGGTTGCCCCAGCCCGCCGGGGCGGGCGCGAGCGGCGTAGCGTTGTCATGACAGCATCCCCCACGCGCGTCCCCTCGAGACCCACAGCTCGCAGTGGGACCGGCGCCGACGGCCGCGCTCGTTGGTCACGCCCGCTGTGAGTTTCCGCCGAACCTCGCAGCGTGGGGTGCCTAGTCCGGCTAGAGCAAGGTCTTGTAGATCAACCCGGCGAGAGCGCTGCCCGCAACCACCAGCACGACCTTCCATCTGTATCTCCACAACCCAACAAACGCGATTGCTGCAAGACCTGCAGCGAAGACGTCAAGCGTTGCAATGTCGGGAACGGGGAGCGTCACGCCTCCGAGCGAGCGCTGAGCGACGGTCGAGAACAATGTCGCGAGGGCGAATGTCACCGCAAGGTTGAGGATGACGCCCACGACCGCTGCGGTGATGGCCGAAAGCGCGCCGTTGAGCCTCGAGTGACCCCTCAAGCTTTCGATGAACGGGGCGCCGAGAAAGATCCACAGGAAGCATGGAGCGAATGTCGCCCAGGTGGCGACCACGGCACCGAGAACGCCCGCCACCACGGGGTCGAGGCCACCTGGAAAGCGGTAGGCGCCGAGGAAGCCGACGAACTCGGTCACCATGATCAAGGGTCCCGGCGTCGACTCGGCGAGACCGAGGCCGGTGACCATCTGGCCGGGCTCGAGCCACCCGAACTGCTGCACCGCCGCCTGATTGATGTACGCGAGAACCGCGTAGGCCCCTCCGAAGGTGACAAGCGCCGCTTGGCTGAAAAAGATGCTCTCCTGGGTGAGAACATCGTCTCCGCCGCGCCACAGCGCGACCGCAAGGAGGGGGACCCACCACACGGCAAGCCCGGTGATAAGCACGCGGAGCGTCCGTGCCGGGCTCGGCCGGGCGCGCTCGAGTGAGGCGTCGCCGACCGCCGAGCCCCCATCTCCCGCGTGTGCATCGGGGGTCGCAAAGGTGCCCGGGCTGCGCCGGGCTCCGAGGTAGCCGATCCCCCCGGCGCCGAGCACGATGAGGGGAAAGGGGATGGTGAAGATGAAGATGCCGACGAAAGCCGCCACTGCGATGGCAAGCAGCGTGCGATTTGTCAGCGCCTTCGAGCCGACACGGATCACGGCCGAGGCGACGATGGCTATGACCGCAGCGCCAAGGCCGTAGAAGACCGCGGCCACCCATGCGACGTCGCCGTGGGTTACGAATGTCCACGACAGAGCGAGGATCAAAAAGAAAGCGGGCAGGACGAAGAGCACGCCGGCGGCGATGCCGCCGAGGGTGCCGTTTAACAGCCATCCGATGTAGATCGCAAGCTGTTGCGCTTCGGGCCCGGGCAGGAGGATGCAGTAGTTGAGCGCATGGAGATAGCGTCCATTGCTTACCCACCGGCGACGCTCGACGAGCTCGTCATGCATCAAAGCGATCTGCCCGGCAGGCCCCCCGAAGTTGATGAAGCCGAGCTTGGTCCAGAAACGAAGCGCATCCCGAAACGAAACACGCGTTGGTTCCTCGGGTGCGAGCGCCTCGTCGTCCGTCGTCGAAGATCTCCGGGGGTTCAAGTTAGTGGTGCACTAGGGGAAGCGCCGCCACTCGAAGTGCATGCCGTCGGGCAGGGGCCACCTGCCGCCCCAGTTGAAGCCCCACTTCCTCATGACGCGTACGAGCTTCTTTCCCTGATGCGGACGCGCCCCGAATGGGTTGCTTGCTGCGTTGATGTCGAGCGCGATGCCGTAGGTATGCCGCGAGATGCGCTTGCCTGCCGAGGTTGCTATGAAGCGGGGGTTGTAACAGCCTGCGTACTCGCTCCTTCTGACGAGATGTGACAGCCGCTTGCGCCGAAGCTCGCCGAGCGCCCGTCGCAACTGATGGAACAAACGCCTGTGACAGGTCACGTTGCCCAGGATCGGGACTCTTCTGTGCCTTATGTTGCGTTTGACCCACCGCGGCCGAATCTGAAGCGCCCCGCCGCCGGAGGGGCGCGCGGCGAACTCGCCGAAGGCCCTCTTGACGAAGGCCAAGGGCGTCACGACTTCGCCGTAGCGAAGCCATCTCGTCTCGCGACGGCCGGCGATGCGCAGGGGATGTCCGCGGCCAACGAGCCTCGTGATCGCCCTGCGCAGCCGCCGCTGCGACACACCCTTGGGCTTGCGAATGAGAAACGACCGGCTCGGCGCGCCCCACGATCTTGGGGCCGGCTTGCGGAGCAGCACCTCGTAGGCCTTGGCGGCGCCGTCGGGCACAGCGCCGAAGGTCCTCACGGGCGTGCCGGATATCCTCATGCGCAGCTTGCCGTGCCCGCCCCTGAGCTTCCTTTCCGTCCTCGACACGAGCCCCTTGCGGCGACCGAGCCTCCGTATCGCCCCCCGCTCGCTCTTTGGCACGAACGATGCGTACTCGCGCGGCTCGACGAAGGCGGCGTCGATGGGGATTCCATAGCCTCCTCGCACCCTCTCGAGGGTCCGCTCGGAGCGGGTGCGCGCGGATCGCATCCAGCCCAGGCTCGACAGCACGGTCGTCGCCCGCACCCGGCGGATCCGGTCGAGCACCCTTTCAGTTTTTCGGGGCAGGTTCAGAGGGGACCAGGCAACCAGGACGTGCCCGGCTGCCCGCCGGCCGCGCGCGGCCGGCTTGAATCCCTCCGTCGCTGCTACCGAGGTTGCGTCTGAGCCCCATGCGGTGGGCGCGTCCGGAACCGCCACTGCAAGGGCGAGCAAGACGGCGAGAAGGGGTGCGCTGAGCTTGGCCAAGAGCGCGAGGCTAGTCGACTGCCGAACCATCCACAAGCAAAGGAGCTGCATGCGAGAGGACCTGAAGGCAGGCGCGACGTTTCCGGATGTGAAGCTCCTCGATCACTCGGGCAACGTGCGGTCGTTGTCGGAGCTCGCCGGCGGTGACCCCGTGGTGGTGCACTTCTACCGCGGGTGGTTCTGTCCGAAGGAGCGCCGGTTCTTCGCCGGCCTGCTCGAGCTTCAGGCTGAGGCCGAGGTCGCCTACAGCCGGATCGTGTCGATAAGCGTCGAGCCGCCCGAGGTCCAGGCCGCCTATCGCGCCGGGCTTGGGGCGCGCTGGACCTTCCTCTCCGACGAGCACCGTGTGTACGTCGAGGAGCTCGAGCTTCTCGAGGCTGCCGACACCGTGCACCGGCCGTTCCTGCCTACCGTCTTCACGCTCTACCCCGACCTTCGCATCTGTCGGGCCTACGGCGGCAACTGGTACTGGGGCCGGCCCACCCTCGAGGAGCTGCGCGCCGACATGCGCACCATCTCGAAGGAGATCCGCTCGGACTGGGAGCCGTCCGGCAAATGAGATGGTGCTGGTTTGGGCTCGCCGAGGATGTTTCCGAGGACGCCTTCGCGTCCGCAGCGGCGAGGGATCTCCAGGGTGAGCCGGCGGGATATCTGGCCGCATGGGATCCGGACGCCGGGCACCCGAAGGGGACGGCGCGCATCTCGGGCGCCGTGATCGACCCATCGGGGCCTGAGATGGCCGTATCGCTCGTTCTCCCCCCAAGCGGCGTCCAGGTCCTGTTCGATGATCCTGCCGTCGTGGCCGCAACCCAGGCGGTCTACGAGCGTCCCGGCGTATCGTTCGTTACGACGCTCACGACCGACCCGGTTCATTTCGGAGGCGCTGTGACGGGCACGACCGCGCCGTGGCCGGGATGGTGGTCCGACGACCCCTTCGAGCGCATCTTTCCGGCGCGGCGCCTACTGGTCGAGCCGGGGTTGTTCAACGCCGTGGCTCCGCCCGCAGGGCCCGTCCACCAGCGCTACGCCGGTCTGCCGTGGCCGGCAGAGGGCTTCGAGTAGCCATCGCTCGGAGTCGGCGGTGACGGCAAGCTCCGTCGCAGACTGCGCTATAGCGACGGTGAACGACGGAACCTCTTAAGGGGCCAACCTCTCTGACTGCCGTCCGGCCTCAGTTGTGCTGCGGCGCCGGCCCGGCCGTATTCTCTTGTCATGGCGCACAGGGTCGAGGGAGGAGCTTCCCGCATGACTGTGCTCAAGCGGGCGCTAAAGGAGTTCAAAGAGGACAATCTGACCGACTGGGCGGCGGCGCTCACCTACTACGCAGTGTTGTCGGTGTTTCCTGCGCTTTTGGTCTTGATGGCGCTGCTCAGCCTCTTCGGACAGCATCCCGAGACGACCGAGAAGATGCTCGACGTCGTCGCCCAGGTTGGGCCGGAAAGGGCGGTGACCTTCTTGAAGGGCACCATCAAGAACATCACCAAGGTGCAGTCGGGCGGGGCCTTTCTGAGCATCGGCCTGTTGGGGGCGTTGTGGTCGTCGTCGGGCTACATCGGGGCGTTCATGCGTGCTTCCGACTCGATCTACGAGGTCGAGGTGGAGCGCACGTGGAAGAAGTTCCCCCTCCAGGTAGCAATAACCGTTCTGATGGTGGTCCTGGTCGGGATCGCGGGTGCCGCCGTGGTGCTCACAGGCCCCGTGGCCGAGGCGGTGGGAAACGTAATCGGGCTTGGCGACACCGCAGTGACCATATGGGAGTTCGTCAAGTGGCCGGTGATCATCTTATTGATGATCTTCATGATCTCGGTGCTCTACTACCTTGCGCCCAACGCTCGTCAGCGCGGCTTCAAGTGGATAACGCCGGGCGGGGCGCTCGGTGTGTTGATCTGGATCATCGCCTCGATCGGCTTTGGGATCTACGCGGCCAACTTCGCCAGCTATGACGAGACCTACGGGGGCATCGGCGCGGTGATCGTCTTTCTTCTATGGCTCTACATCACCAACAACGCGTTGCTGTTCGGCGCTGAGCTGAACGCCGAGATCGAAAGAAACAGAGAGCTTCAAGAAGGGCTTCCGGCCGAGGAGGAGATTCAGCTCCCCCCGCGCGACGTCAAGAAGCCAAAGCGAGTGGCTCCCGCAGGACCGGCCGAGTAAGGGGCCGACTGTGCCAGAATCGGGCGCCAGCGAACCGATCTGGGAGGCTCGATCATGCGTATCACCAGTTTCCGCATCCGCGCGGCCGCGCTCGCGCTTGGCGCCGTGACCGCGACGGCAACCTGGGTCGCACCGGCCGTGGCTCAGGTGGCGCGGCCGACGCTCGTCTACGAGCTCCCCGGCAGCAACGTCTTCCCTGAGGGCGTCGCAACCAGAGGCCGCTCCTACTACGTTACGAGCACCTCAACGGGGGCCGTGTTCAAGGGTGACGTCACAAGGCCCAACCGGGAGGCGCAGGTCTTTTTGCCCGGAGGGGCCGACGGCCGTTCGACCGCAATAGGCATCAAAGCGACTCCCGACCGGCTTCTCGTCGCCGGCGGCGATACCGGAACGCTGTTCGTCTACAACCGCCGCACAGGCGAGCTCGTGCGGCGCTACTCGAACGGCGTCGCGGCCGGGGGCACCTTCCTCAACGACGTCGCACTCGACCCGGCCGGCAACGCTTACGTCACGGACTCGCTGCGCCCCGTCTTCTACAAGGTTCCGGCCCGCGGCTTGCGCAGGTCGGCAGCGGGCATCGCCCCGTTAAGGGTGCTTCGCAGTTTCGAGGGCACGGCCTTCGAGTACGAGGACGGGTTCAACGCCAACGGCATCGCGATTACTAGGGACGGGCGCTACGCGCTCATCATCCAATCCAACACCGGAGAGCTGTTCAGGGTCGGTCTTCACAACCGCAGCGTTACCGAGGTCGAGGTTCGCGGGGCGACGCTCACCAACGGTGACGGCCTCCTGCTTCAGAACAGGCAGCTCTACGTAGTCCGCAATGCGAACGAGGTCATCGTCAAGGTTGCGCTGAACGATAGCTTTAGCGCGGGCCGGGCGGCGGGGCGCAGGATGAACCCGACGTTCATGTTCCCGACGACCACAGCGGCGTCCCGAGGACGTTTGCTGGTCGTAAACAGCCAGTTCGATGCCCCGACCGACCCGGTAGAGCCGTTCACCGTGTCGAGCATTCCGAGGTTCTAAGCGGGCGGCCCGGCGTATCCGGCGAGCGCCTCAGGCTTCGTCGGAGCCGACGACGACGTGGGTGGTTACGGAAAGAGACAGGGATTCGGGGGCCGTGCGCACCTTCCAGTCGAAGTGATCGGCGAGGGCTAGCGCGGCTTCCCTTGAGTCTTCGGTCGACCAGAACACCGTCGTATGCCTGTAGTCGCGCGCCGCCGGGTTGATGGCAAGCACGTGAAAGCCGAGGTCCTGGAGCTCCTGCAGGACGCGGTCGTCTGCGCCCTCTGACCCACTGGCGTTGAGGAGCTGTACCGTGACGTCTTCGATGATGAGCGGCCTCGGCTCGTCGTCTCCGGTGTCGACGGTCCCGCCGGCGCCTGCATCCGAGGTCTCCTCGGGGCTCACCGCGCCGCCGTCCTCGGCCGCCGCCGGCTCGGCTGGGCTGGCGGAGAGCACCTGGCCTGTGAGGTAGCCGCCGGCCAGCCCGGCTGTGACTATCAGCGTGGCCACCCCCGCCCACCTGACCAGCCGCCACACCCTGAAGTTTCTCTGCCTTGCCGCCAAATGTCCGTCCCATGGTCGAAGCTCGAACCCAACTGTAGCGAGACGCCGAGGTAAGCGGCACGCCCCCTTATCGTGTGCCACAGGTGAAGCTCTCAACTTACGGTCCGACAGCCGGGCGCGCCCTGGCGGCCCTGGCCTTCGCCGCTCTCCTCGCCACGGCCTGCGCCGGCGACCCCGCCCCGGAGGGCGCGCCCAGAAACAACCCTAAGGCTGAGGGCAGGAGCGAGCCGGAGGGCGCCGGGGATGAGTCGAGGCGAGGCTCCGGCGGGGGCGAAGGGGACGGCGGCAGGGTCGCAGGAGGCGACGCCTTCGCGCCGGGCAAGGTCGCCCTTGGCCTGCGTCCCGTCGTCGACGGCCTCACCCAGCCTCTGCTCGTCACCGGCGCCGGCGATGGCAGTGGCCGTCTCTTCGTCGTCGAGCAGGGAGGGAACATCCGCGTCTTTGCCGGCGGGCGGCTTGCCCCTGAGCCGTTCCTCGACATCTCAGACCTCACGGAGCCGGGGGGCGAGCAGGGTCTCCTTGGCCTCGCTTTCCATCCCCGCTTCGATGCCAACGGCCGCTTCTTCGTCAACTACACCGACACTGCGGGCGACACGGTCGTTGCCGAGTACAGGGCGGATCCGGGCGCGGGCGTGGCCGACCCGGGATCCGCAACGACCCTGCTGCAGATCGACCAGCCGTTTCCCAACCACAATGGTGGCCACCTCGCCTTCGGGCCCGACGGTTATCTCTACGTCGCTACAGGCGACGGCGGCAGCGGCGGAGACCCGTTCAACAATGGGCAGTCGCTCGACACCCTGCTCGGCAAGTTGCTCAGGATCGATGTCGACGCGGCCGGGGGCGGCCTGGCCTACGGAATCCCTCCGGACAATCCCTTCATCGACAGGGACGGCGCCCGCCCCGAGATCTGGGCCTCCGGGCTGCGCAACCCGTGGCGGTTCAGCTTCGACCGTGAGGCAGGCGACCTGTGGATCGGAGACGTGGGGCAGGAGGAGCTCGAAGAAGTCAACCGCGTTCCGGCCGCCAAGGCCGGCCTCGACTTCGGATGGGACGACCTCGAGGGGAGCGACTGCTATGAGCCGGCGTCCGGGTGCGACAGGAACGGTGTCGTGTTGCCGGTGGCCCAGTACACCCACGATGAGGGATGCTCGGTGACCGGCGGCTTCGTCTACCGCGGATCGCAGTACCCCGAGCTTGGGGGCGGCTACTTCTTCGCCGATTACTGCTCGGGGAGCGTGTACGGGATCGTGGCCGGCAGCGCGGGGCTCACGGACCCGGCGCCCCTGCTGCAGAGCGAATCGTCGGTCAGCTCCTGGGGCGAAGATGACGAGGGCGAACTCTACCTCGTCGATATCGCAGGGGGGCGGGTGCTGCAACTCACCGCCGAAACATAGCCATTCCCCGCCGGGCCCGGGTTATCTTGTGACCGTGCCCATCACCGTGCCCATCACAATGGTCGAGTTTCCCGCCGACGACGCCGCAAGGGCGCGCCGTTTCTGGGGCGAGTTCGCCGGAGTCTCCTTCGAGGAGCGCCGCGGGACAGACGGCGAGGGCTGGCAAGCGATCGTCGCAGGTGATGGGCCTGCGCTCGGCATCCACGAGCGAGGCGCCGGCCCGGGCGATCGATTCTCGCTCCCTTACCTCGAGGTCGACGACCTTCAGGGCAGTCTCGAGCGCGTCGCTGCACTCGGGGGCGAAGTGATACACCCGGGGCAGAGATGGGCCATATGCCGGGACTCGGAGGGTAGCCCGTTTGGGCTCATGGCCGCCACAAGAGGGAGATAAACTTGGAAAAGCGCAGACTGGGGCGGCTCGGGCACATGAGCTCGGTCCTCGTGTACGGGGGAGCGGCGCTTGCGGAGGTGTCACAAGACGATGCAGACGCCTCCATCCAGCTTGCCCTCGACTCGGGGATCAACCACTTCGACACTGCCGCCGACTACGGGGAATCGGAGCTTCGCCTCGGGCCGTGGATGCCAGACATTCGCGCCCGAATCTTTCTGGCGAGCAAGACGGGTGACCGAACCAGAGACGGCGCCCTCCGTTCGATCGAGCGTTCGCTCGAGCGTCTCGAGGTCGAGAAGCTAGATCTCCTGCAGCTTCACGCCATCGGCGACGTCGCCGATCTCGACCGCGCCACCGGCACCGGGGGAGCGCTCGAGGGGGCGCTCGAGGCCAAGGAGCAGGGTTTGATCGGCGCCATAGGCATAACCGGCCACGGCCACGACGCACCCTCGACGCACCTCGAGGGCCTTCGCCGCTATGCGTTTGACACTGTGCTCACGCCGCTCAACTACCTCCTTTACCAGCGTGACGACTACCGGCGCGATTACGAGGCCCTCGTGGCCGAGGTCGGGCACCAGGACGCCGGGCTCCTGATAATCAAGCCGGTGTCCAAGAACCTGTGGCGGGAGGGCGAGCAGCGCTATGCGACGTGGTACGAGCCGTTCGACAGGCAGGATGAGATCGACGCAGCGCTCGCTTTCGTGCTGTCCCGCAAGGAGATGACCGCCATAGCAACGGCCGGTGACATCCGGCTGCTGCCCATGCTCGTGGCCGCAGAGAAGCGCCTGAGCTCGATCCGGTCCTCAGACGCCGAGGCATTGCTGTCCGGGCTCAGCGATTACGCGACGCCGTTCGAACCCGCAGCGGGGAGGGTCGGGCCGCTGTAGGCGGCCCTCTCGCCTCGACCCGCCCGGCCGTGAGCTAAGCGAGCACGTGCGGTAGCCTCGCCGTCGTCGGCGAAGCTCGAGCGGGAGGTATGTGGGATAAAACGTGTTGTGGCAATGCTGTGCGCGGTGATCGTGACCGGTGCAGTCGTGGTGGGTGTGGTGAGCGCATCGGCAGAGGGGAGCCGGGTGTCGACCGGGCTCACGGGCGAGGCCGAGGTTCCCGGCCCTGGGGACCCGGACGGAAGAGGTCGAGCCGTCGTCTCCCTCAATGGTCGGGCCGTGTGCTTCGACCTCAGCTTTCTCAAGATCGGGCCCCCCATGGCGGCCCACATCCACGAGGGCCCCCCCGATGTCGCCGGGCCCATCGTGGTCACGTTCTTTATGGACGAGGCCGGCCTTCCCGCCGAGCTCAGGGGTGTGCGCGGGTGCGTGAGGCACGTCGACAGGGACCTCGTTGCCGACATCAAGGCCAACCCAAACGACTATTACGTGAACGTTCACAACGCCGCCTTCCCGGCCGGCGCAATCAGGGGTCAGCTCAGGGACAACTGAGCCCGACTCCTCACCGGTGTAAACAAAGGAGGCCCCGTTTACGAGGGGGCCTCCTCAACGTGGAGGTGCACATGGCGCTCAAGTTTCAGGTGACGTTTGACTGCGCAGGGCCCGACGCTCTGGCGCGCTTCTGGGCCGAGGCGCTCGGCTACGAGCTCCAAGACCCTCCCGAGGGATTCGACACGTGGGGGGCATATCTCGCCTCGGTCGGTGTTCCGGAAGACGAGTGGGACACGGGGAGCTCGATCGTCGATCCCGAAGGGGTCGGGGCGCGCATCTATTTCCAGCAGGTGCCGGAGGGAAAGTCGGCCAAGAACCGCCTCCATCTCGATGTCGATGTCTCGAGAGGGCGTGCGGCGCCGCTTGAGGAGCGCAGGGCTTCCGTCGACGAGGCGGTCGTGCGCCTCGCAGCTCTCGGCGCGACCAAGCTCTACGAGGCCAGCTTGGACGACCACTATGCCGTCACCATGCAGGATCCCGAGGGCAACGAGTTCTGCGTGCGCTAGCCCCAACTCGGTAAGCTGCTATCGCCGCTCCGGCACTCCTTACGGAAACTTTCCCCTCTGGCTCTCAATTCCAGGCGTCCCTTTGCCGAATAAGAGTCGTCGGCCCCATGTCTCACGCGCGAGGGAGAGCTATGTCGGTTAGAGCCAGAGTTCCGTTTGGCCCATCGCTGCGGCTTGCGCTGAGCAGGCTCGGAAGCGAAGCCCATCAGGGCCGGTGGCACCGCTCGCCGTCTCTCCCTCCCGTTCGGGTCACGGGGACGCCGGGCGCCCTATCGAGTGCGGCGCGTGGCGCACTCGCCGGCGCAGCAGTGGTCGCCGCCAAGCTGATCACTGCAGTCGAGGTCGTGGTGGCCGTGCTGCTCGCCTGGGTGGCGTCGCTCTTTCTCCTCGCGTGGTCGGTGGCAACCCTCCACTGATTGCCTGTCACGAGGCTCGGGAGTAGCATCGCCCCGCGGTGGCAGAGCTGATACAGATTCGAAGAGAGCTGGGGGGCAGGTGGCGGTGGGTCTACCTCGCGCCGGACGAGGAGGTCGAGCTGAGCTCAAGCGAGCATTACGCCTCCAGGGAGGCGGCCGAGGCCGCTGCCGCCCGCGCTTATCCGGGTCTGCGAATCGAACCGTCGGGGGTACAGGGTCCCGCCCCCGAAGCGGCCGCCCCCGGCCCGATGGACGTGGGCGCTCTGGTCAGGTCGGCCGTCGTGTCTGGCGCCATGCTCGTGGCGCTGCTGTGGGTGGTTAAAAGGATTGGCGACAGAGCGGGCGGCCGATAGAGGACCAAGCCCCCAGCCCCCGAAGTGGTCGCCCGAGATATTGCCGGGCGGCGCTATCCAGAGGCGATGAGCGCAATACCGGCGAGCGCCAGGCCAAGCCCCGTCGTCTGCAGCGTGGTCATGCGCTCGTGAAGAACGACGCGCGCCAGCACGACGGTGCTCGCCGGATACATCGAGGTGAGCACGGCGGCGAGGGATAGCAGCCCGGTACGGGTGGCAAGCAGGAAGAGGATGTTGGCCGTCACGTCGAGGCATCCGGCCGCGAGGATGCCCGGGAAGCTGCCCGGGGCAGGCCTCAAGGATCGCCTTGCAATCACGGCCACTGCACCCACCACCGCAATCGAGGCGAAACGGGCCGACACCAGGGGCCATAGCCCGGCGTCTGCACCCGTGCGCTCGAGCAGGATGAAAAACACCCCGAAGGCCACGCCCGCCAGGAGTGCTTGCGGCATGCCGGACCCGGCGAGGCGGAGGGGCCCTCCGGCCCGCCCGGCCTCCCCGCTCCCCGAGTAAGACACGAACCCAATCGCAGCAAGTGCAAGGACGACGCCTGCAAGCGCGCCTGGGGAAGGACGTTCGCCGGTAGCTAGGCCGAAAAGCAGGGGGATGACGGCCGCCTCAACCGCGGTGGTGGGGGCGATGATCGACATCCGGCCGCTCGCAAGGCCGCTGTAGAGAAAGGTTATGCCGGCGCCCCCGGCCACCCCCGCCGCCGCCCCGTAGCCGAGGTCGCCAGCCGAGGCGGCGCCCCCGCTGTACAACGCGAGCGCAAGGGCAAGCTCGATGAGACCTGCGCTCTGTGACAAGAGCACAACCGAGAACACGCTTGTGCGGCGGCTGAGGAGACCCCCGATGAAGTCGGCCGACCCATAGGTGATGGCGGCGCCGAGGCCGAGCAGGATCGTCACGGCTGCACAACATAGCCGCCCCGGGCGTCCGGCGAAGGTAGCCTGGCGACCAGTGGCAAAGAGCTATCACCAGCTTGTCGACGAGGCGCGCTCCGGGGTTACCTGCACCGAGCCCGAGCAGCTCAAAGCGCGCCTCGATGCCGGAGAGGAGATCGTGCTCATCGACGTGCGAGAGCCCTCCGAGTGGAGGGCGGGCACCCTCCCGGGCGCGCATCCCGTGCCCCGCGGGGTCCTCGAGGGGCAGGTCGACGCCCGCATCCCACGCACTGCGACGATCGTGCTCTACTGCGCGGCCGGCGCCCGCTCGGCGCTCGCGGCCAAGAGCCTCAAGGAGATGGGCTTCGCAAGGGTCGAGCACCTCGAGGGCGGCTTCTCTGGTTGGGCGGGGGCCGGGGGAGCCGTAGAGCCGCCCCGCTGAAGCGCTTGGCTAACGTCCGGGGGGCCCGCCCTTGGGGCTCATCCCGAAGATCGCCCCCGAGACCTTTGGGGTGTGGCTACGCGCGTCGGTGAAGGCCTTCTTCGAGGACGCCTGAGGCCATCCGGCCCAGCCGCAGGAGCAGGCTGCGATGAAGAAGGGCTTGCCCGAGCGGGGCAGTTGGTAAGACACCCACGCAGAGCAGGTGTGGCTCTGCTGTGTCTGCTCGAAGCGTCTGGTCAGCGAATCTTCTGTGTCTTTGCGCTGCGCCATGGGCGTGGTCTTTTCCTCGGTCCCGTTCTCATTTCACCTTTCCCCTATGACGCTCGAGGTAAGCGCCGGGTTACGGCGCTTTTTAACCACCCTTGAGGCAGTTGCCCGCCTGGTCTCAGGCCATGGACACGAGGTCGAGGAGGTCCTGGCTCCAATAATCGAGGGTCCCCTCAGGCATCATAAGAACCCGGTCGGGGACGAGCTCGCCGACGAAGTCCCGGTCGTGGCTCACGATGATCATCGAGCCCGGCCACTCGCCAAGGGCCCGCGCCACCGCCTCACGCGACGGGGGATCGAGGTTGTTGGTCGGCTCATCGAGCAGCAACAGGTTGTGCCTGCCTGAGACGAGCTGCGCTAGAGAGAGCTTGGTCTTTTCCCCTCCGGACAGGGTGCCGGCGTCCTGCATGGCCATATCGCCTGGCAACCCGAACATTCCGAGCAGCGCACGGAGCGCTTGATCGGCGGCCCCCGACTGCCTGCGCATGTGATCGAGGAGGTGGGCGCCGGGCTCGATGCCCTCGTGCTCCTGCTCGTAATAGCCGACCGAAACGCCCGTGCCGAGCCGCAGCTCGCCTGCATCGGCCGAAGTCTGCCCGGCAAGGATCCGAAGCAGCGAGGTCTTGCCGGCGCCGTTGAGGCCCATCACGAGAAGACGCTCGCCCCTGCCGACGTCGAAGCCGAGGTCCTCGAAGATCGGCGGGCCCCCGTAGCCCTTGGTGAGACGCTCGGCCGTGAGCACGACCTTGCCGGCGCGCGGCGGTTCGGGGAAGCGAACGTTGATGCGGCGCTCCTTCGAGGGGGCCGAGATGGCCTCGGCCCGCATTCGTTCGACCCTCTTGTCGAGCGCTTTGGCCGTGCGGGCGCGCCGCTGGGTCTGGTGACGCATCGAATCCGCCAGCGTCGAAAGTCGCCTTATCTCCGACTGCTGCCGCCCGGCCACGCGGCCTGCGCGCTCTTCATCGCGCTTGCGCGCGGCGCGGTACTGGGTGTATGTGCCCTTGTATTCGGTGAGAGCTCCGTCGTCGAGATGAAGCACCCGGGTTATGGCGGTGTCGAGCAGCATGATGTCGTGGCTCACCACAATCAGCGCGCCCTTGTAGGAGCGAAGCCAACCTATGAGCCATGTCTTGGCGTCCGTGTCGAGATGGTTGGTGGGTTCGTCGAGGAGCAGGGCATCGGCGCCGGCGAACAGGATGCGTGCCAGCTCGAGACGGCGCCGCTCACCGCCGGAGAGCGCCGAGGTGGGAAGGTCCACACGGTCGGGCGCAAGCCCAAGCCCCGCTGCGATGCGGCGAGCCTCGGCCTCGGCCGAGTAACCGCCCCGCATGTTGTAAAGCTCCTCGGCTCTGGCGAAGCGCTCGACGTTGCGCTTTGACGTGCGTTCCTCGAGCTGGAGCCTGAGCTTTTCGATGCGGGCGGCAGCGTCGTCGAGACCGCGCCCTGCCAAGATGTGCGTCAAGCCCGTCACTCCGCCGCCCCCGCTCGCGTCCCGCCTCCGGCCGAGGAGGACACGATCCCCACCGTCGGAACGGAGGTCCTGGCGGAGATGGCCGAGCGCCCCTTTGGCCGCTACGAAGCCACCTTGTGGCTCCGAATCACCCGCAAGCACAGTAAGGAGCGATGTCTTGCCTGCCCCATTGCGGCCTACGAGACCGACGACCTCACCGGCGCGCACGGTGAACGACGCGCCTTCGACCACGAGGCGGCCACCCACTTCAACGCTGAGGTCACGAGCCTGGAGCATGGATCAAGTATCGGCCACTTCATCGCGGGTGGTGTTTAAGGAATGGCGAGCGGCTCCTCGCTCGCCAGGTACTTCATCTTCCGCCGTGGGCCGGTCCATCCGACGTCGGGGATGAGGACGTCTCTCTTGGCGGCGATGCGCTCCCGGTGTGGCATGAGGTCGGCAAGCATCACTCGGATCTCGGAGTCGATGTCTCCGCTCGGCCTGTAGCCGAGCTCGAAGAGGTGGTCGTGATCCGGGTTGTAGTAGTGATCCTCTTGCTCGGAGCGCGGGTTCACGAGATTTCGGATCGTGGTGTGGAGCCCTGCCTCAGCGGCCACCTTTTGCACCTTCGTCGCAAGTTCGCCGAGGTCGTAAACCTCGGCGAACTGATTGAAGACACGGTAGTCACCCCTCTCTGGGGGATTTTCGACCGTGAGCGCGAGACATTGCATCGAGTCGCGCAGCGGCAAGAAGCCGCGTCGTTGGCTCCCTTTGCCGAACGGCGTGATGGGATGGTCGATGACCGCCTCGCAACAGAAGCGGTTGATGGCCGTGCCGAAGCAACCGTCGAAGTCGAGCCGGGTCGTCAGCCGTTGGTCGGAAGGACTCCCGGGAACTGCGCCCATCTCGTCTATGCGGGTGCCGAAGACAACGCCCTGCATGATGTCGGTGGCCCTCAGCCCCCACAGCTTGCAGGCGAACATGACGTTGTTCGAGCCGTGCACCTTGCTCCAGTGGTACCAGGACCCGGCGTCGCGAGGAAACAGGAGATGGTCTTTCCGGCCTCTGAAATCAACCTCGAAGAAGCCCTCGGGGATGTCGAGGTTGGGGGTGCCGTACTCACCCATCGTCCCGAGCTTGACAAGATGAGCGTCGGGGCAGAGATCTCGCATCGCGAAGAGGAGGTTGAAGGTCGTCACGATGTTGTTGACCTGCACGAATATTGCGTGCTTGGCGTCGACCATGGAATAAGGCGCCGACGGACATTCGCCGAGATGCACCACGGCTTCAGGCCGAAAGTCTTCGAGCATCTCTGCCACCAACTCGTAGTTGGTGAGGTCGCCTTCCCAGAAGCGAAGCTCGGCGCCGTAGCGCTCCTTGAAGGCGTCCCTACGCTCTTGCATGGACGCGATGGGAATGGCGCTCCACGAGCCCATCTCTTCTTCGACCCAGCGTCTCCTGTAGAAACAGTCCGATCCGGCTACCTCATGGCCGCGCGCAGCCAGGTGCTGGGCGAGAGACCAACCCAAGTAGCCGTCGACGCCGGGAATGAACACACGCATAGCTGCTCTCTTCGTCCTTTGAAAGGGCCCCCCATGGGCCGGTCGGGTGCACGCGGATTCTTACACCTCCTGGGCGCTTGCAGTTACCGGCTCAAGCGGGAGGCGGAATGTATTCCGCGCTTGCCGCTCCGTCGTCGAAGCTCAGAACCCACACGCTGCCCTTCTTTGTCTTTGTTTCTGCGTGCCTCTCCCCAGCCTTCCCGACAAGCGCTGTAAGCACATCTGGGATGACGTTTCCCTGGCTGCAGACTGCGGTGACCGCTCGAGACTTTCCGAGTGCCCGCAGCAGGGCGATCGCCTCGCGTTCTCGCCCGGGCCAGCCGGTCTCTGAGAACAACGGCTCGGGCTCGATCGGCAGCCCGACGAGGCGCGCAAGCGGCTCGAGAGTCTGAACGCACCTGACGTAGTCGGCCGAGATCAGCTCCTGGATCCCCAGAGGCGCGAGGAGCCGGCACAGGCCGGCCGCCTGCTTCAACCCCAGGTCGTCGAGCGGGCGGAGGCGGTCGTCGGCCTTCCATTTCGAGCGTGAGCCGGCGCTTGCATGGCGAACAAGGAGCAGCGTGCCGGTCTGGACCGGGCGCAGGGCGAAACGCTCGAGGACCTCCCGGTCGCGATCGTGAGTCAAGGAAGACAACGCGTCGCCGATCGAGGTCCAAGCGATCTCATCCACCTCCTTGGACGGGACGAAGGCCCCCCCGGCGGCCTGCATCGCCCAGTAGCGAACGACCTTGGGCCGCTTCGAGTCCTTGGGGCCATGAAGGTAGGTGATGGCGCCAAGGGGCCTGCCAAGGCGCACCCTATGCCCGGTCTCCTCGAGGACCTCTCGGATCGCCCCGCTCAAGTCGTTCTCGCCGGGTCCGAGTTTGCCCTTTGGCAGGCTCCAGTCGTCGTAACGAGGGCGATGCACGAGTGCAACCTCGACGCCGTGATTGCCGGGCCCATCATGCCCGGGGCGCGCGTTTCCCTCCCGGCGCCACAGGACTCCGCCGGCGGCGCGCACCACATCGCCTTTGCCTAAGTCAGCCATGCGCGCCGCTTCTTGCGGTTGAGCTTCTTCCAGGCCGGTTCGAAGTCCGAGCGGGCCGTCTCCGCTATCCTTTGCTGTCTTTCGATCAACCTTCCTGCGGCGAGATGCCACCCCGCCCCTGGCTCCGCCGCTGCGGCGATGGCAGCGATGACTTCGCTCGCAACAACCGCGTCGTGGTGACGCCCAAGCACGTCCTGGACATCCCCGGCGAGTTCGGCGAACCTTGCCGCCTCGGCCCCCCTGGCCGTCCCAAGGGCCGGTGCGACCGCTTCGGCAGCGTAGCGAACGCGCTTTGCTTGGATGCGGATCCTGTGGAGATCCTCGTCGGCCGTATGCGTTGTAGCGCCGCGTGCGGATGCGGCGAGTTTCTTCCAGGCGCGGGCGACGAGAGGTGGCAGGGCCGACTCACATGGCACCGCTGCCTCCCCGGTGAGCGCTGGGACCGCTGCCGCCGCGTTCAAGCGCTCGAGCAACTCGCCGTAGCGGGGGCCGCGCAGGTACTCGCACAGGCACAAGCGGGCGCGCTCGTGGCGCCGGGCGAGCTCATCGAAAAGCGGCTCGAGGGAGGTCTCGAGCCCCCTCGCCGAAGCGCGCAGGTTGGCCTGCAAGACATCGACGTCCCTCACTTCGCCAAGCACGCGTGCAAGCTCGCGGAGCTCATCCGAAAGAGACCCCGCCCACTCCGTCTCAACGAGGTCGGTGAAAGTGCGCAGGTCGCTGCGGAGCCGGCGCGCAGCGACCCGCATCTGATGCACGCCGGCGGCGTGCCCGAGGCGGGCTGGAGGATCGTTGACGATCAAGCGGCCGACGTTGCCGGCGATTGCCGACGTGACCGCCACGGCGGCCGGTTCCGAGGGCGCAAGGCTGCTTGGAGCGCGACCGTCGGTCGCCGCGAGCACACCGCGGCCAAGCGCCCTTACTATCTTCGGCGCCCCAGAAGAGGGGACGGCGCCGGCGAGTTCGAGCGCCCTGCCGATACGGTTGAGGCCTTTGCGGTCGATGTCACGCGCCTCGAGCTCGACTTCGTGGAACATGTCGACGACCCGTCTCTTGTCGATGACGGAGACCTTGTCGTCGAGGAGCTCGGCAAGCTCCCGGCCTTCGGCCCCCACGAGCGACCACCCGCGGCGCATGGTGCGCAGCCGCCCGACGGGAGCGAGCTTCTCGGAGCGGACAAGAGCGGTGATGAGGTCGCGCGCTGCGTGCGGCACGCGGTTTCCCGCTCCGCTGATGTGGTGTTCGAAGCGCTCGGAACCGTCCTTTCCTGGAACGGGGAGCTTGAGCTGCCAGCCCGACCCGTCGCCATCGCCGGTTCTGTAGCGAAGGGTGATGCCGTTGCGGGCAAGCCGGTAATCGGAGGTGTCGTAATAGGTCGCCCTTAGCTCCTTGGTGGCGAGCTCTTCTACTTCTCGGACGCCGACCCCGCGCAGCAACTCCGGCGGCTCGAAGGGCCCTTCGACTTCGAACTTCAGCTCGATCTCGGTCGCAGGCACCCTAGACACGCTGCATCGCCCGCTTCATCATCTCCTTCTGAAGCTCGGCGCCGTCCTCGCCGTTGCTTGGGGTGCTGCGCTCCCAGGCGCCGTCGGGGGAGAGGATCCATGACCAGGTGTTGTCCCTGAGTGCGAGATGGAGCAATGTCTTGAGCTCCTCTTTCAGCTCTGGAGTCTTGATCTTCACCAGCGCTTCGACGCGCCGATCGAGGTTTCGTTCCATCATGTCCGCGCTGCCGATGTAGATCTCCTCGCCGCCATCGTTGCAAAAGAAGAAGATACGGGAGTGCTCGAGATAGCGTCCCAGGATGCTGCGCACGGTGATGTTTTCGCTGAGTCCGGCAACGCCGGGGCGCAGCGCGCAGATGCCCCGGACGACGAGGTCGATATCGACGCCGGCCTCGGACGCGGCGTAGAGTCCGTTGATGATCTTCGGGTCGACGAGGTTGTTAACCTTCATCTCGATGCGAGCCCTCTTCCCGGACCGGCTGTTGTCCGCCTCGCGTTCAATCATTCTCATTACCCATTCGCGCATCCCGTGGGGAGCAACAATCAGCGACCGGTACTGGGTCTGCTGCGAGTAGCCGGTCAGATAGTTGAAGATGTCGCTTACATCGGCGCCGAGGTCCGGGTCCGATGTTAGAAGGCCTAGGTCCTCGTACGCCCGCGCAGTCTTCGGGTTGTAGTTGCCGGTGCCGATGTGGACGTAACGGTTAACTCGCGCCCCCTCCTCGCGCACGACGAGACACAGCTTGCAGTGCGTCTTCAGGCCGATCAGACCGTAGACGACGTGGCAGCCGGCGCGCTCGAGCGTGCGCGCCCAGTTGATGTTTGCCAGCTCGTCGGAGCGCGCCTTGATCTCGACCAGAACCACGACCTGCTTGCCGGCCTGGGCCGCTTCGATGAGCGCGTCCACGATTGGACTCTCGCCCGAGGTGCGATAAAGCGTCTGCTTGATGGCGAGCACGTCGGGGTCGGTGGCCGCCTGCTCTATGAAGCTCTGAAAGCTGGTCCTGAAAGACTCGTAGGGATGATGAAGGAGCACGTCGCGCTCGCGCAGGATCGCAAACAGATCCGGCGCCGAGTCCTCGGCCGAAGATGCGGCCAGCGCCGGGTGGGTGATGGGCTGGAACTGCTCGTCTTTCAGGTCCGGTCGCTCGAGCGAGTAGAGATCCCAGAGCCGCGAAAGGTCGAGTGGCCCCGGGAGGGTGTGAACGTCCTGGGGCTCGATCTGCAGCTCACGCCGCAGGAGATCGAGAACGTGGGGCGGCATGCTTGTCTCGATCTCGAGGCGCACGGCAGGGCTGAAGCGCTGCTTGCGAAGCCCTTCCTCGAGTGCCTGGAGAAGATCCTCTGCGCCGTCGTCCTCGACGTCGAGGTCGGCGTTCCTCGTGACTCTGAAGGCGTGGTGCTCGACCACTTCCATGCCCGGGAACAGTTGAGCGAGATGAGCGGCAATGACATCTTCGACTGGAGTGAACGCTGTTTCCTCGGAGACTTTGATGAACCGGGGCAGGAGCGGCGGGACTTTGACCCTGGCGAAGCTCGTACGTCCGGTGCCCGGATTGCGCACGAGCACGGCGAGGTTCAGCGACAGGTTGGAAATGTAGGGAAAGGGGTGGCTCGAGTCAACGGCGAGGGGCGTCAGAACCGGGAACACGCGCTCCTGAAACATCAGATCCATGTCGTCGCGCTGACTGGGTTCGAGGTCATTCCACCGGAGCAGTTTGATCCCAGCCTCCGCGAGCTCGGGAACGATCTCTTCGCTGAACAGCCGGGCGTGCTCGGCCGCCATCGGAGCTGCTTTGGCGGCTATCGCCCCAAGCTGCTCGCGCGCAGTGAGCCCATCCGGCGACCTGCTCACCAGGCCCGCTTGAAGCTGCCGCTTCAGCCCGGCCACGCGCACCATGAAGAAGTCGTCCATGTTGGAAGCGAAGATCGAAAGAAACTTGGCCCTCTCGAGCAACGGCACGGCGGGGTCCTTGGCGAGCTCGAGGATGCGATTGGTGAAGTCGAGGGACGACAGCTCGCGATTGAGATAGAGGTGCTCGGTCTGCGGGAGCGTTTCAAGCATTGCCTGATCCTACCTATTCACTTCACGCAGTTAGTTCTGTCGCTACCGTAGCCAGGTCCTTATGATCGCTTTACTGAAGCCCCACGCATAGCGCCAGGTCTGTCCCTTCTTGGTGGTCCCCGACACCCTCCGGCGCACGGTGATGGGCACCTCGGCCGCCTTGAAGCCCTTGCGACAAGCGTCCAGAAACAGCTCGGAGACGTAGTACTGGTCCTGGCGCAGGTCCAAACGGTGAAACGTCGCCGGCGTCATGGCGCGATAGCCGTTCGAGGGATCGGTGATCTTGGTCCGGCCGAGGAGGGTAAGGAGCCGGGCGAAGAACTTGACCCCAAGCGAGCGGATGCCGGACTCCACCTCGAACTCGCCGAGGACGCGGGAGCCCTGGACGATGTCGGCCTGAGCGGACAGGACGGGACCCACGAGCCGCTCCATCTCCTTGGGATCATGCTGGCCGTCGGCATCCATGGTCACGATGACGCGTGCCCCGGTGCGATGGGCTACCCGGCACCCCAGCCTAATGGCCGCCCCGCTGCCGCGTCTGAGGTCTCTGCGGATCACCAACGCCCCGAAGTTGCGAGCGGCAGCCTCGGTTCCGTCGGTTGCACCGTCGCTGATCACGATTGGCCGCACGGCGAGGCCGGCCACGTCGTCGGGCATCTGCCCAAGCACCGAAGGGAGCCGCTCGGCTTCGTTGAAAGCCGGGATCACCACGGCGCAGCAGTTGCGCAGGTTGGGAAGGCCTTCGTCTTCGACTCGCCGCAGCGCCATGTAATCGACCATCGTGCCGATCTCGTCGGACAACAGATCGTCGCGCGAGAAACCTCTAAACAGCAGGAACAGGGTTATGACGTTGGAGATGACGAGCAGACCGACGATCTGACGTTCGTCACCCGGCCGGAAACCAAGGGGGGAAAGGATCGGCCGGAAAGCGGCAGGGTAGACGGCGGCAAGCGCAAGGCCGAGCACGGCCGTGAACACGACGATGAGCTCGCCCCTGCGAAGCTGGTCCTTGTTGTAGCGCCTGATCGCGAAGATGGCAAGCGCAACGGCAACCAGCCCGCCGAAAACCTTCAAGCCCATGCCGTCAACCTCTTTCCCGATCTGAGAGCCGCCCGCCGGACACGACACGAAAGGCCGCAGGGCCGCGAGCCAAGACCCTTCAAGGCTAGCACGAGAGTGCCCAGGAGCGGCGGTTGAGGGGCACGCAGCCGGGCCAGCTGTTCACATTGCGTTCATGAACCTGATGCCGTCGGGCAACATCCCGTTGCTAGCTTGACCACCGAGAAGCCTCCGTGGCTTGGGATTCACGCGGGAGGGGGCTTCTCGGGGACCGCCGCCGGCGGTTTCGAGAGTTCCTAGACGGGAGGACACCTGCATGACTGGAGTGCTCAAGGGGCGGACGAGCTTCCTATTCGTCATTCTCGCCGTGGCGCTGATGGCGGCTGCCTGCAGCTCAGAGGAAAGCGGCGGCGGGGGCGGCAACGCGAACGCACAGGAAGGGCTCTCGGGCGAGATCGTCGTCTCTGGATCGTCGACGGTCGAGCCGATCACGTCGCTCGTGGCCGAGAAGTTCTCGGGCGAGAACCCGGACGTCAGCGTCTCGGTCGACGGGCCGGGGACGAGCGACGGCTTCGAGCTTTTCTGCAAGGGGGAGACCAACATCTCGGACGCTTCCAGGCCCATCGAGGCCGAGGAGGTTCAGGCCTGCAAGAAGGAAGGCATCGACTTCATCGAGGTAAAGGTCGGCATCGACGGCATCTCCGTGCTTACGAGCCCAAGCTTCAACGAGGTGACCTGTCTCGACTTCGCGGACATGTACGCGCTTGTGGGACCCGAATCCAAGGGCTTCGAGAACTGGTCGGACGCAAATGACCTTGCCGAGCAGGTCGGCGCAGGGAATGCGCCTTACCCCGACGTGCCGCTTGACATCACGGCGCCGGGTGAGGAGTCCGGCACGTATGACACCTTCGTGGAGTTCGCGATCGAACCGGTCGCCGAGGAGCAGGGGCTCCCCGAGGACCAGTGGATAGCGCGGCCCGACTACACGGCCTCTGACGACGACAACGTCATCATCCAGGGCATCGGCGGGAGCGACTCCTCGTTCGGATGGGTCGGATACGCCTTCTATGCGCAGAACGAGGGCACCGTCAAGGCCTTCGAGGTCGACGGCGGCGACGGTTGTGTGGCTCCCACCCAGGAGACCATCGAGACCAAGGAGTACCCGATGTCGAGGGATCTCTTCTTCTACGTCAATGCCGACGACGCTGAGGACGAGACGGTGTCGGCGTTCGTGGACTTCTATCTCTCCGAGACGGGCATCTCATCCACCACAGAAGCCGGCTACGTCGCGCTCCCCGAGGACCAGTTTCAAGAGAGCGTGGACGCGTGGGAGAACCAAGAGACCGGATCGCGAGAAGAGGCTTAGGGAAGCCGAGACGGCTTCTCGGATAGGCTAGCGACGCCGGTTCGGGTGGACGACAGCATGCCAAGGGGATGGGGCCGGGTCACCGGCCCCATCCACATCGTATGAGAGAGAGCTAATAGATGGCTCAGGGAGTGCAGGGAGAAGCAGGCGCCCCTCTAAGCGCGCAGGATCTCCGCACCGCCCCGCACCGGCGCAGAAAGGAAGCACTGGTGATGAGGCTGTTTCAGGCCTTTGCCGCCCTTTCGGTCGTCGTGAGCGCGCTCATCATCCTGTCCCTGGTCGGTAAGGCGTTTGGCTTCATCTCGGCCGTGGACCTCGGCAACCTCTGGTCGGAGGGGTGGTTTCCCCGCCGGAACTTGTTCGACATCAAGACCATCTTTGCCGGCACCATGGTCATCAGCCTGATCGCAATGATTGTGGCCACGCCGCTCGGGCTCGGCGCCGCTTTGTACCTGTCTGAATATGCGGCACCGCGCGTCCGCAAGATCGTGAAGCCCGTTCTCGAGGTGCTTGCGGGGATTCCAAGTGTGGTGCTCGGCGTCTTTGCGTTGACCTGGATCAGCCCCCAACTCATTCAGCGCCTCCTCTCGGGCGCCGAGCTGTTCAACATGGCAGCGGCCGGGATAGCGGTTGGAGTGCTCGTCACTCCCCTTGTCGCTTCGGTCGCCGAGGATGCCTTTCGCGCCGTGCCGATGCCTTTGCGAGAGGCCAGCTACGGGCTCGGTGCAAGAAAGCGAAGCACATCGCTAAAGATCGTGTTTCCGGCGGCCATCTCCGGCGTTGTCGCTGCGTTAATCATCGGCATCTCGCGCGCCATCGGTGAGACCATGGTCGTCGCGATCGCGGCCGGGGCCAAGGGAGGCTCCCTTTTCACGGTCGATCCCACGGGTCCGGGGCAGACCATGACGGGTGCCATGGCATCGCTTGCAATCGGCAGCGACCAGGTGCGGGGCGCAGATCTCGCCTTTCCGAGCCTGTTCTTCGTCGGCTTCCTGCTGTTTCTCATCACACTCGTGCTGAACGTGGCCAGTGAACGATTCGTGCGACGCGTGAGGCAGAGATACTGATGGCCACCACGGTCACAGGTCCGAGTCCAACCGACGTTGTTCTCAAGAGCCTGCGGGGCTCGAAGGTCGACGTCAAAAGCCGATTGTTCGAAGCGGCCCTGCTTTTTGCCCTGTCGATCTCGCTGCTGTTCCTCGTGGTTCTCCTCGCCGATGTGCTTGTGGGCGGGATCGGCGTGTTTACGGACAGGGGGATGGGATTTCTGACGGCCGATCTATCTTCCCTGCCCAATATCGCGGGAGTGTCTCAGGGCATCGTGGGCTCGTTCCTCATGATGTTCTTTGTCGTGGGCCTGGCCTTCCCCTCCGGTATTGGGGCGGCCATCTACCTCGAGGAGTACGCCAAGGACACGCCTCTCAATCGGTTCCTCATCGTCAACATACGCAATCTCGCCGGGGTGCCCTCGATCGTGTTTGGGCTGCTTGGGCTCGCCATCTTCGTGCAAGCACTCGAGGGCTTTACCGGGGGGCGAAGCATGATCGCCGGTGGGATCACCCTGGCGGTGCTCGTGCTACCGATCGTCATCATCACAGCGAGCGAGGCTTTGCGGGCGGTCCCCGAAAGCATCAGGGAGGCCGGCTTCGGAGTCGGCGCCACCAGGTGGGAGGTGGTTCGCCATCATGTCCTGCCCATCGCAGCGCCCGGCATCCTTACAGGCACGGTGCTGTCACTGTCCAGGGCGCTTGGCGAGACGGCTCCCATCGTTCTAGTTGGGGCCGTGACCGGCTTCCTCGCAACGGGGGACCAGAGCTTTGCGGAGCAGCTGCGGGGGCCTTTCGTGGCCCTCCCGACGACGATCTTCAACTGGGCGAGCCTCCCTCAGGCTGAGTTTCGTGCAAACACGAAAGCCGCCATAATTGTGCTGCTTGGCGTGATCCTGGTTGCCAATGCTCTGGCTATCTTCTTGCGCAACCGCTATGAGAGAAAGTGGTGAGGGAATGGAGCTCGATCTAACCAGGGTCAAAGAGGGCGAGACCGGGACTCGTGCGGACCAGGCTGCGCCGGCCGGCGCCCAGACGCAGGCCGAGGTCGAGCAGATGCCCGTTTTCGACATCCAGGAGCTGTCCGTCTACTACGGCAGCTTCAGGGCGGTCAGGGATGTGGACATCCCGATTGCGCCGCAGCACATAACGGCCCTGATAGGCCCCTCCGGCTGCGGAAAGACGACCGTATTGCGCTGTCTCAACCGCATGAACGATCTCGTAGAGACCGCCCGGGTTGAGGGTCGTGTGCTCTATCACGGCGTCGACCTCTACGACCCCCAGGTCGACCCGGTCGAGGTGCGCCGCCGCGTTGGGATGGTGTTTCAGAAGCCAAACCCGTTCCCGAAGTCGATCTTCGACAACATCGCCTTCGGGCCCAAGATCGGGGGCTTCAAGGGTGACATGGACGAGCTCGTCGAGAAGTCGCTCAA
>Ga0136610_1000013_pt1 | contig 33146 bp, 19 predicted proteins | sample AntDrymUQ1342206_2_FD_104804 | JGI IMG/M metagenome (GOLD analysis project Ga0136610, IMG submission 104804) | Polar desert sand microbial communities from Dry Valleys, Antarctica - metaG UQ134 (22.06) | ecosystem: Environmental > Terrestrial > Soil > Desert | place: Antarctica: Dry Valley...
CCGCGCCTACGGCTACCGCAGCCCCGAGTCGCTGATCGCCATGGCCGACCTCACCCGCGGCGGCCTCTGCCCACCACTCCCCGGACGATCATGAAAGCCGCCCACGGAAACGTCAGTAGAGCCATCCTGCCGGAGTGGTCACCCCCCAACCCTTCCGTCAGTCGCCCGTCCGAGCCTGCCATGTCTGGCGGAGTTGGTCCACATGCTCGAGGCTGCCGAGCACGGCGTCGGTGTCGCCGACGAAGTCGATCAGGCAGGCCACCTCGTCGAGGCCGATCTCGGACAGTCGTTCGAGCACACGCATGCCGTCCTCGACGTTGCCGAACAGACCGCCGGTATCGAAGTAACGGTCGAACGACCGCTCAACGAGGAACTCCACGTCGTCGGGGTCCATATCGTCCGGGTTGACATCCGGGAGCAGGTCGCCGGACGCCCGCACGATCAATCCGATCGAGCTGCGCAGGTAGTCGCTGAACGGCTTGCGGACGATCTCGCGGACCTCGTCGCGGTCGGTGCCGAGGAACGTGTGCAGCATCAGTGCGACATGACCGGACCCGTGCTCGCCGCCACCCCGGCCGGCGAATGCCTCCCGATAGGTGGTGATCTTCTTGGCGAGGTCGTCGAAGTCCTGGCCGAGCAGGTGTGTGAGCACTCCGACGCCCAGCTCACCTGCCTGGCGGAACGTCTCCGGACTGCCGGCGCTGGTGAGCCACACCGGCACCTCGGGCTGCACCGGAGCCGGGTAGACGCGGACCTCCGTGTGGTTACCCGCGCCATCGGTCACTTCCACCTTCTCGCCGCGCCACAGCTCGCGCACGGTCTGCATGGTCTCGACCAGCGCTTCCTTGCGGCGTGGGTAGTTCTCAGGACGCAGCGCGAAGTCCACCGCATGCCAGCCGGACGCGAACGAGATACCGACCCGCCCCCCGGACATGTTGTCCACAACCGACCATTCCTCGGCGATCCGCACCGGGTGGTGCAGCGGCGCGACGACACTGCCCGCCCGGATAGCCACCCGCTCGGTCACCGCGGCCACCGCTGCGCCGGTGACCGCCGGATTGGGATACTGGCCACCGAACGCGTGGAAGTGTCGTTCCGGTGTCCACACCGCGGCGAACCCGTGCGTGTCGGCGAACCGCGCACCCTCGATCAGCAGGCGGTAACGGTCAGTGTTCGAGCCACCGTCGTCCGCGAAGTAGAAAAGACTGAAGTCCATCCCAACTCCCTCAGTAGAGATCAACAAGCACAACATGCCTCCGACTACCATCCTCGCTCCATCAGAACCAGACCACCCTGGCCAATGGCAGGAGAAGTGGACTGTTTCTACTACCGAGGCTGCACCACCTGCACGTCGGTCAGGACGAGATCGGTGAAGATGTTCGTCTTCACGTTCTTCAGCCTCGGCGACCAACCGGAGGTCGACCATTCCTGCCAGAGCGGGATCGTGGGCATGTCCTGAGCCAGCATGCGCTCGGCCTTCTGGTAGAGCGAGTTGGCTTCCTCCCGGCTCACCGCGCTGTCGGCCTCGGCCATGGCAGCGTCGAACGCCGGGTTGGAGTAGCCGTGCGGGTTCGCCGACTGGCCGGTCCTGTGGATCGGGTTCAGGAAGTTCTCGATCGACGGGTAGTCCGCACGCCAGTCCCAGCGGTAGGGGCCCGTCATCTCCTTGGCAACGATCGTTCCGAACAGCTCCCTGAAAGGTTTACCGCCGTCGAACTCGCAGCCGATCCCCAGGTTCGCGGTGACGTCGCGGCAGATCGCGGGCGCCCAGAAGGTCGAGCCGGACTCGCTGTTGGAGAACAGCTTCAGCGGGCCGGTGAAGCCCGACCTGGCCAGGTGCTCGCGCGCCTTGGACGGGTTGTAGGTGCAAAACTCGCCGCACTGGCCTGGCGTGTAGCCATCGACGCCCCGGATCGCCCAGCCGTCAGCGGGCGGTAGGGTCCCACCCAGGGTGTTCTTGATGATCGACTCGCGGTCGATCGCCATCGATACGGCCTTGTGCAGGTCCGGGTTGTCGTAGCCCGGCAGGTAAGTGGGGAACGCGAGCGCCTGCAGCAGCAGGTAGTCCTGGTCGGTGTGCCTACCGGCCAGCTCGGTCTTGTACGCACCGCTGACAATTTTGTCATGCGGAACGTCCTCCAGGTAGTCGAGCCTGCCGTCCAGGACGGCCTGATACGCCTCGATCACCGTCGGGAACACCGTGTAGGTGACATCCTTTATCCTCGGTTTGCGCGTGCCCTGGTATCCCTCGAAGGCGGTCACCTTCTGGTTAACGCCGTGCTGGGCCGAGACAAACTTGTACGGTCCGTTGCCGATCGGGTGCTTCGCGAACGCTACCGGGTCATGGAAGAAAGAGTTCGGCAGCGGGTAGAACGCCGAGTAGCCGAGCATCGTCTTGAACACCGAGAAGGGCGCGTTCAGGGTCACCCGGAACCGGTGCGGGCCGAGCACCTCGAGCCCGGATAGCTTGTCGGCCCTCAGCGTCGGTGCCGGCTGGCCGGGTGCGGCGACCGGATTGAGGTCGGCGTAGCCCTGGATATTGTCGAAGAATCCGTTGTTGCGCTGCTGGTTCGGCCCGTACGCGGTGTAGTTCCAGGCGTCGACGAAGTTCTTCGCCCGCACCGGTGTGCCGTCGTGGAACGTCCAGCCGTCCTTGATGGTGATCGTGAAGACCGTGGAGTCTGTGGTCTCGATAGACTCCGCCATCGCGTTGACCGGTGCGCCGTCGTAGTCGCCGTAGCCAACCAGGCCGGTGAACAGCTGGTTGACGACCCGGCCGCCACCCCACTCGTTAGTGTCCCCCGGGATCAGCGGGCGGACCGGGTCGGTGTTGAAAATCCGGATCTCGGTGTCCTGTATGTCACCGTACCCGCCGCCCACGTGGTCTCGGGTGTTCTGGAGCTCCCTGGACTGCTGCTGTTCCTGCAACGCCACCGGGGACGCGCCACAGCTCGTGGCCACCAGCATCGTGATGACGGCCGCCGCGACTACCAGGGTAAACCGTTTGGTGCTGCGTTTCATCGGACCCTCCTCTGTCGTCCTTTACTTGTCACCGCTTGTGGCGATGGAAGTTTCCGCCATCGGCTCGAGGTCGGCCGGGCGCCGGACCGCAAACGTCAGCAGCGCACCGATCACCAACGCGGCTACCGGGAGCAGGTAAGCGAATCGGAGCGCATCGGCGAAACCGTCCCGGAACATCTGCGGAACCACGTCGACCTGCAGGAGGGTCGGATCGACGCTCTCAGCGGTCAGCCGCATCTGCAGCAACGCACCGACCGCGGCGATGCCGAGCAGGCTTCCGCACAGGCGCGTGGTGTTGAAGACTCCGGACGCGGCGCCGGACATCAACTGGTCGATGTCGCGCATCGCGATGATCGCCGCAGGTGATCCGGCCACGCCCATGCCGAAACCGAGCACGACCAGCCCCGGCAGCAGCTCCCACCAGGCCGAGTCGGCCTGGACCGCGAAGGCGATGCCCGCGATCCCGGCCGCGAACAGCGCGAAACCGACGATCAGCACGGGCTTGCCTCCGTGCCGGTCGATCATGCGGCCCGAGCGCGGCGCGACGACGGCCGAGATGAGCGGTGCGACGGCGATCGTCAGCCCGGCATCGCGCGCACTCATGCCGACCACCGCCTGCAGGTGCAGCAGGGTCAGGAACAGCATCGCGCCCAGACCGAGCGGCAGTGCCGCCACCACCACCGCCATCAACGAGAAGTTGCGGTTTCGCACGATCGCGAAGGGGAGCAAGGGTTCCCGGTCTTGGCGGCCCCGCTCGACGAGCACGAACAGGGCCAGCACCGTCACGCCTGCGGCCATCAGGACGGGGATCGTGACCGGCCCCCACACGGCGCCCCAAGCGTGCCGCTCGCCCTCGATCAGCCCGTAGGTGATCATGAACAGGCCGGTGGCGACCAGTACGGTGCCGAGTACGTCCAGCCTGCGGCCGCGCGGCCCGCTGTCCTTCGGCAGCCAGGCCAGCCCGAGGATCGCGGCCGTGGCGCCGAGCGGGACGTTGACGAAGAAGATCCACCGCCAACCCAGCGAGTCGACCAGGACGCCACCGACGGTCGGGCCGAGTGCGGCCCCGAGCCCGCCGACCGCCCCCCAGACGCCGAATGCCGCGCCACGCTTGTCGGGCGGGAAGACGATCATCAGTAGCGACAGCGTCTGCGGTGTCAGCAGGGCCGCACCGATTCCCTGCACCACCCGGGCGGCGATGAGCTGGCCCGGGGTCTGCGAGGCCCCGCACACGGCGGATGCAAGCGTGAACAGTGAAACGCCGATGACGAACATCCGGCGCTGCCCGACGAGGTCGCCCAGTCGTCCACCGCTGATCAGCAGGACCGCGTACGCGAGCACGTAAGAGTTGATCACCCAGAGCACCGAGTCGAGCGAGGCGTCCAGATCCCTGGCCAGGGTTGGGATCGCCACGTTCACGACCGTCGTGTCCAGCAGGGTGAGCACCTGCCCGAGCACCAGCGCGACCAGCACCAGCCAAGGGCTGCGTGCGGTGCTCACGGGTTCTGGTCGCTCATCTGCTCGACCAGGCTGCGCGGCCGCATGTCGACCCAGCTTTCGTCGATGTGGTCCAGGCATGCCTGCCTACCGTCCGGACCGTGCATGACGGTCCAGCCAGCGGGAACATCAAGATGTTCCGGCCAGAGTGAGTACTGGCCCTCGTCGTTGATCAGTGCGCAGTAACGGCCGTCGGCGTTCTCGAACGGGTTCGTCATCGGGTCTCTCCGAAATGTTGTCGTGGAACGTGAACCTGGGGGGTCAACCTGGCTGCGAGAACCCGGCCGATCTCGGCCAACGGTCGTGGCTGGGTCATCTCGCCGTGCGCGCAGTCGATCTCGTGCGTCTCGATGCGGCCGGTCACCAGCGGCGCCCAGAGCTGCGGTCGCGGCGCGGCGGCGCCCTTGTCCGCCGTGGCGGCAAAGAACAGCAGGTCACCGTCGAAGCCGCTGGTGACCACGGTGTTCAGTAGTGCGACATTGCACGCGAAGGTCGCGGACATGGCGTGCAACTGCTCGTCGGTGAGCGCGGCAAGCGGGCTGCCTGCCTCGCGCAGGACGCCGGCCAGGTCATCACCCGACGGGTAGCCGAGCGACTCCAGCAGTGCGGCGGGTGCCCCGCTTTCGCTGACCGGGTCGGTGCGCACCGGGTATGAGTCGAGCATCGCCAGTACCGCGACCCGCTCGTCTTGCTCCTGCAACAGGGTTGCCATGGCGTGCGCGACGACCCCGCCGAAGGACCAGCCAAGCAGGTGGTAGGGCCCGGACGGCTGAACGGTCCGGATCTGCGCCACGTAGTCGAGCGCCATCTCGCGCACCGAAGCGGGCGCGGCCCACGGTTCGGTCAACCCGCGTCCCTGCAACGCATAGACCGGTCGGTCAGCGTCCAGTTCACGCAACAGTCCCGAGTAGACCCAGCCGATCCCGGCCGCCGGATGCACGCAGAAGAGCGGATCCGCGCTGCCGTTGCGTCGCAGAGGCAGCAGCACCGACAGGGAGCCCTGCTCGTCGTCGCTCCCCAGGCGTCCGGCGAGCTCGGCGACCGTCGGCGCTTCGAACAGTGCCCGGATGCCGAGCCGGGTGCCGAAGGTCGCCTGGATCCGGCCGAGCAGGCGGGTCGCCAGGATGGAGTGCCCGCCGAGGTCAAAGAAACCGTCGTCGATGCCCACCTCGGGCACGCGCAGCGCCTCGGCGAACAGCTCGCACAGCACCTGCTCAGCAGGTGTGCGCGGGGCGCGACGGGTCGCACCGGCGGCGAAGTCCGGCTCCGGCAACGCACGCCGGTCCAGTTTTCCGTTCGGTGTCAGCGGCAGCACGTCCATGCTCACCACCGCGGCAGGCACCATGTGCTCGGGCAGGATCTTGGCCGCGTCGGCTCGCACCCCCGCGACGTCCACTACGGACCCGGGGTTGGGGACGACATACGCGACCAGGCGGTCGTCCTTCGCCACGACCGCGGCCCGGGCAAGGTCGCCCCTGGCCAGCAGCACGGACTCGACCTCACCGAGTTCCACCCGGAAGCCTCGGATCTTGACCTGCTGGTCGGCGCGGCCGACGAACTCCAGGTTCCCGTCCGTGCGCCAGCGCACCACGTCGCCGGTGCGGTACATCCGGGTGCCTGCCGAGCCGAACGGATTCGCGACGAAGCGCTGCGCGGTCAGCTCCGGCCGGTTCAGGTAGCCGCGGGCAACGCCGTCGCCGGCGATGTAGAGCTCGCCGGGCACGCCGACCGGCATCGGCCGCAGTGCCGTGTCGAGCACGTAGGCGCGCGTGTTCGGCATCGGCATGCCCATGGGCGGCGTGTCGTTGCCGGACAACGGGTCGCTCATCGCGGAGACCACAGTCGTCTCGGTGAGCCCGTACACCTGCATCATCGTTCGGCCGGTCGACCAGCGGGCGACCAGTTCGGCCGTACACGCCTCGCCGCCGACCACGACACCGCGCAGGCTGGGTAGCTCACGACTGCTGGGGATCGAGGCCAGCATGGACGCCACCAAGTCGGTGTGTGTGACACCGTTGCCCTCGATCAGGTCGGCGAGGTCGTCGCCGGCCAGCTGCCGATCCGGTCCGGGAACGATCAGGGCGGCGCCTGCCAGCAGGGTCAGCGCGATGTCGGCCATCGACACGTCGAAGCTGATCGACACCACCAGCAGGAATCTGCTGTCGGCCGTGACACCCATCCGCTCCACATGTGCCCGAGCCATCGCCACGATCCCGGCGTGCGAGACCACCACGCCCTTCGGTGTCCCCGTCGACCCCGAGGTGTAGATGACGTAGGCGGCACCGGACGGCTCGATGTCCACCGCTGGGTCGGTGCAGGCGCACTGCTCGATGGCAGGGTCGTCCACGAGCACGCCGGTCAGGCCCGTGGCGGCCGTGGTCACCACCAGGGACGGGTCGGCATCGGCGAGCATGAACTCGATCCGCTCGGCCGGGTAGTCCGCATCCACCGGCAAGTAAGCCGCACCGGTCTTGAGCACAGCCAGCCAGGCCACCACCATCTCCACCGACCGTGGCACCGCGATCGCCACGATCACCTCCGGCCCCGCGCCGAGCGCGATCAGGTGATGCGCCAGCCGGTTCGCCCTGGCGTTGAGCTCGGCATAGCTGATCCGGGCGCCCTCGAACATCACAGCCGTGGCGTCCGGGGCTCGCCTGACCTGCTCTTGCACCAGCTTCGGCAACACCGTGCCCGGCATGGGCGCCAGAGTGTCCGCCAGAGTGTCGTTGAAGCCCACCAGCAGCTGGTCGCGCTCTTGCCGCGAGAGCAGCTCTATGTCGCCGATCCGCTGTCGCGGATCGGCGACCGCCACGTCCAGCAACCGGACCAGCCACGTCGCGATCTGTTCCACGGTGGACCGGTCGAACAAGTCGGTGTTGAAGGTGACCTCGGCTCGTATTCCGCGCTCGGTGTCCTGCTCGGCAAAGCTGAACTCGAGGTCGAACCTTGACGGGTGTACGTCTGTATCGCTCTCACTCACCCGCAGTCCGGGTAGGTCCAATCCGGACTCGGCCCGTTCCTGCATCGCCAGGATGACCTGGAACAGCGGCGGCCTCGACAGTGACCGCGCTGGTTGCAGCTCCTCGACCAGCCGCTCGAATGGCAAGTCGGCATTGGTGTAGGCGTCGAGGTCGACCTGGTGGATCCTGGCCAGCAAGTCGGCGAAGGTCGGATTCGCCGAGGTGTCGGTGCGCAGCACCAGTGTGTTGACGAAGAAGCCGACCGCGTCGTCCAGCGCTCCGTCGGTACGCGAGGTGACCGGCGTACCGATCGGGATGTCGGTCCCCGCTCCCAGCTTGGTCAGCAGGGCCGCCAGAGCCGCGTGCAACACCATGAACACCGTCACACCGTTGCCACGAGCCATATCGGCGAGCTGATCACACAGGCCCGGCTCGACGGCGAAGGTGACCAGGTCACCGCGTCCGCTGGGCGCCGCCGGCCTCTTCCGGTCGAATGGCAGCTCGAGCTCCTCCGGCAGCGAGGCCAGCGCCCCACGCCAGTACTCCAGCTGCCGGCCCGCCAGACTGCCGGGGTCCGACTCGCCACCGAGCGTCTCCCGCTGCCAGAGCGTGTAGTCGACGTACTGCACCGGCAGCGGGGTGAAATCGGGTACTTGCCCCGCCGCTCGCGCCCGATACGCCTGGGCGAGATCGCGTGTCATCGGCGCCATCGAGGTGCCGTCGAACGCGATGTGGTGCAGCACCAGCAGTAACACGTGCTCGTCTTCGCCGAGGACGAACAGGGTCGGCCGCAGCGGCCGGTCCACCGTCAGGTCGAATCCACGGCCCGCCTCGGTGCTCACCACCGCACCCAGCTCGTCCACGCCGATGTCTATGATCCACATAGCGGGATCGTCCGCCGCGGGCAGCACCAGTTGCTCCGGGCCGTCCTCCCGCTGCGGGAAGATCGTGCGCAGGGACTCGTGTCGCACCACCAGGTCGGATACCGCCGCGACCAGCGCGTCGCGGTTCAGCACACCGGTGATCTGCAACGCGAGCGACACGTTGTACGTCGTGTTCGCGCCGCTGAGCTGGTTGAGCACCCAGAGGCGCTGCTGCGCGAACGACAGCGGCACCGTCTGCGGCCTCGGCATGGGAACCAGCGGGTTCGCGGCCCGCTCGACGGTACGCAGTGACTCGGCGAGACCGGCCACGGTCGGACTCTCGAACACCGCGCGCACCGAGAGTTCCACCTGCAGCGCCGAGCGGATCCGGTTGACCAGCCGGGTGGCCAGCAGCGAGTGCCCGCCGAGGTCGAAAAAATTGTCATCGATGCTCACGGCGGGCAGGTCGAGGGTCTGCGCATACAGGCCGGCGAGGATCTCCTCCCGCGGGGTACGAGGTTTGCGGCCACCGACCTGGGCACCGAAGTCGGGTGCCGGCAGGGCTCTGCGGTCCAGCTTGCCGTTCAGCGTCAGCGGTAGGGCGTCCATGCTCACGACCGCGGCGGGAACCATATGGTCCGGCAGGGTCCTGGCGGCGTCCGCCCGGAGCGTCACGGGATCCACAGTCGACCCCGAGGCCGGCACGACGTAGGCCACCAACCGGTTGTCTGTGGCCAGCACCGCGACCTGGGTCAGCTCGCCGGAGGACATCAGCACGGACTCGACCTCGCCGAGCTCCACCCGGAAGCCGCGGATCTTGACCTGCTGATCGGCCCTGCCGACGAACTCCAGGTTCCCGTCCGTGCGCCACCGCACCACGTCACCGGTGCGGTACATCCGCTCTCCGGGACCACCGAACGGATCCGCGACGAACCGCTGTGCACTGAGCTGCGGCCGGTGCAGGTACCCGCGAGCCACTCCGTCGCCGGCGATGTAGAGTTCGCCGGGCACTCCGATCGGTACCGGACGCAGCGCGACGTCCAGCACGTACGCGCGGGTGTTGGGCATGGGCCTGCCCAGCGGCGGAACGTCGGCGCCGGACAGCGGATCGCTCATCGCAGAGACCACCGTGGTCTCGGTGAGGCCGTAGACCTGCATCATGGTGCGGCCCGGCGACCAGCGGGCCACGAGTTCGGGGGTACACGCCTCACCGCCGACCACGAAACCGTGCAGCGAGGGCAGATCCCTGTCGGGCATGGAGGCCAGCATTGAGGCGACCAGGTCGGTGTGCGTAACGCTGTTTCCGGCGATCAGGTCTGCCAGCTCGTCGCCGGCCAGCTGACGGTCGGGTCCCGGCACCACCAGTGTGGCACCGGCGAGCAGGGTCAGCGCGATGTCGGCCATCGACACGTCGAAGCTGATCGACACTGCGAGTAGGAACCTGCTCCCCGCGGTGACGCCGAGCCGATCCACATGGGCCTGTGCCATCGCGACGATCCCGGCAAGGGAGATCACCGTGCCCTTTGGCGTGCCGGTCGAACCCGACGTATAGATGACGTAGGCGGCGTTGGCAGGCTCGATCCGCACTTCGGGGTCGGTCTCGGCGCTCGTCGCGATGGCGGGGTCGTCCACCAGCACACCCGCAAGGCCGGTCGCGGCGGTGGTGACCACGAGTGCTGGCTTCGCGTCGGCGAGCATGAACTCGACCCGCTCCGCGGGGTAGCCCGGATCGATCGGCAGGTATGCGGCACCTGTCTTGAGCACCGCAAGCCATCCGACCACCATCTCGACCGACCGCGGGACCGCGAGCGCCACCAGCGCTTCCGGCGCGGCGCCGAGACCGATCAGGTGATGCGCCAGCCGGTTCGCCCGCGCGTTCAGCTCGGCGTAGTTGATCTCCGCGCCGTCGAACACCACGGCGGGCGCCTCGGGTGTGCACGCGGCCTGCTCTGCTATGAGCCTGGACAGCGGCTTCCTGGTCTCCTCGATGGCCGTGTCGTTGAAACCGGCGAGCAGTAGGTCTCGCTCGGCGGCGGACTGGAACTCCAACGCGCTGACCCGCCGATCCGGGTGGTCGACCGCGGCCTCCAGCAACCGCGACAGCCACCTGCCGAACCGCTCCACGGTCGCCCGGTCGAACAGTTCGGCGCTGTACTCGAGCGCGCCGGAGATGCTCTGCGGGACACCGTCCGGCCCTGGCCGCTCGGTGAGGTCGAACGCGAGATCGATCTTCGCGACGTCCGCCCCGCTCACACCGACATGGCCGTGCGCTTCGCCGAAGACCACCTCCATCTCCAGGCTCTCCTGGAAAGCGAGCAACACCTGGAACAGCGGGTGCCGCGACAGCGACCGCGTCGGCTGCAGTTGCTCCACCAGTCGCTCGAAGGGCAGGTCGGCATGCGCGTACGCGGCGAGATCCGCCTCGCGCACCGACGCGAGCAGCTCGGCGAAGCTCGGGTCTCCCGAGGTGTCCGTGCGCAGCACCAGCGTGTTCACGAAGAACCCGACCACCTCGTCGAGTACCTCGTCGGTCCTGGCGGCGACGGGACTGCCGATCGGGATGTCGGTGCCTGCGCCGAGCCTGGTGAGCAGCGTCGCGATGGCAGCCTGCAGCACCATGAACATGGTGACCCCGCGTTCGGCCGCGAGCCTGCGCAGGCCGGCGTAGAGCTCCGGCTCGATGCTGAAGGGGACCCGCCCGCCGCGGAAACCGGACACCAAGGGCCTCGGCTGGTCGAAGGGAAGCGCGAGCTCCTCGGGTAGACCGGTGAGCGCGGACGACCAGAACCCGAGCTGCTGTGCGAACAGGCTCTCCTGGTCGGTCTCGTCGCCGAGCACCTCGCGCTGCCACAATGCGTAGTCGGCGTACTGCACCGGCAGCGGCGTCCATGCCGGTGCCTTGCCGGCACACCGTGCCTCGTACGCGGCGGTCAGATCGTTGATCAGCGGCGCGGTGGACCGGCCGTCGCCCGCGATGTGGTGGTGCAGCAGCAGGAGTACGTGCTCCTGCGTCCCGCCGGTGTCGTCGTCGCTGAGCGCGAACAGGACGGGCCGCAGCGGTGGCTCGGTGGTCAGGTCGAACGCGGTCGCAGCCGCATCGCGCAGCACCTGCGGCAGGTCGGCTTCGGCAACCTCGCGTACCGTCAGCTCGGCCCCCCACCCATCCTGGATCTGCTGGTACGGCCCGATTTCACTGTCTGGGAAGGTGGTGCGCAGCACCTCATGCCTGCCGACCAGGTCGCCGAGCGCGGCACTGAGGGCGTCACGGTCGAGCGGGCCGGACAGTCGCACGGTCAGCGGGATGTTGTAGATGGCACCGGACTCTTCGAGCCGGTTGAGCAGCCACATCCGTTGCTGGGCATGAGCCAGCGGCACCCGCTGGGGTCTGGGCATCGGCCGCAGCGGGTGCCGGGCGTCATCGGCGCTGCCGAGCAGGACGGCCAGGCGCGCGACAGTGGGCGCCTCGAACAGGTGCCGGAGCTTCAGCTCCGCCCCGAACACCGACCTCGCCCTGCTGATGAGCCGGATGGCGAGTAGCGAGTGGCCGCCGAGGGCGAAGAAGTCGTCATCGACGTCGATCGCCGACACGCCGAGTACGTCGGCGAACAGCGTGCACAGCAGCTCTTGGGTCGGGGTGCGCGGCGCGCGGGAGGAACGTGTCGCGGTGCCTGCCCAGTCGGGTTCCGGCAGCGCCTTTCGGTCCAGCTTTCCGTTGGGCGTCAACGGGAACGTCTCCAGCACGACGACCGCGGACGGCACCATGTACTCCGGCAGCGAGGTGGCGACGTGCTCGCGCAGCACCGCCGGGTCCGCGGCGGCGCCGATCACGTAGCCGACCAGGCGCTCTACGCCCGGCCCGTCCTCCCGGACCACGACGACCGCTTGCCCGACGTCGGGATGCCCGGCGAGCGCGGTCTCGATCTCGCCGAGCTCGATGCGGTGGCCGCGGACCTTCACCTGGAAGTCGACCCGGCCCAGGTACTCGAGGTTGCCGTCCGCGCCCCACCTGGAGAGGTCACCGGTGCGGTACATCCGTGCCCCCGGCGTGCCGAATGGGTCGGCGACGAACCGCTCCGCGGTCAGGCCCGGTCGCTGGTGGTACCCCCGGGCCAGGCCCGAACCCGCCAGGTAGAGCTCGCCTGGCACGCCGGGCGGCACCGGTTGGAGTGCGCCGTCGAGCACGTACGCCTGGGTGTTCCAGATGGGCCTGCCGATGGTCGGGGTGCCCGACCGGTCGTCGAGGCGGGCGGTGGTGGACCAGATCGTGGTCTCGGTCGGCCCGTAGAGGTTGGTGACGTCTGCGGCCAGTTCCCGCATTGTCGCCGCAAGTGCTGGCGGCAGTGCCTCGCCGCCGACCAGCATGCGCAGCCCGCGAACGCCCTCGGGATGGACTGAGACGATCGCCTGCCACAGCGACGGGGTCGCCTGCATGATCGTGGCGCCGGAGTCCGCGACCAGCCGCACCAGTGCGGCCGGGTCGGTAACGACCTCCTTCTCCACGAGGACGACGGCCCCGCCCGACAGCAGCGGCAGGTACATCTCCAGTGCCGCGATGTCGAAGGCGATGGTGGTGATCGCGAGCAGCCTGCTCGTGTCGTCCAGGTCGAACAGTTCGGCCATCGAGCCGAGGAAGTTGACCAGCGCCGCGTGCGGGATCACCACCCCCTTCGGCCGACCGGTCGAACCCGAGGTGTAGATCACGTACGCCGGGCTGTCCGGTGCGATCTCGACCGCCGGGCTGGTGTCCGGGTGGCCCGCCGCATCGGGAAGTTCGCGCAGCGTCAGCACGGGCGCGGCATCGCCGAGCATGTAGTCGATTCGCTCGGCCGGGTAGTCCGGGTCCAGCGGCAGGTAGGCCGCACCGCTCTTGAGCACCGCCAGCAGCGCCACGAGCAGGTCAGCGGTGCGGCGCAATGCCAGCGCGACGTAACGCTCGGGCCCGGCGCCGTGCGCGATCAGGTGGTGCGCCAGCCGGTTGGCCTGCGCGTTGAGCTCGGCGTAGCTGAACTCGGCCCCCGTGGCGGACACCGCCAAATGGTCCGGCGTCGCGGCGACCCTGTCTTCGAACAACTCGACAACCGACTGCGCGGAAGCAGTACGGGCGGTGTCGTTCCATTGCCGAACGACGGTGTCCCGCTCGCCCGGGGACAGGATGTCAAGCGTCGCGATCGGACGGTCCGGGTCTGCGACCACCGCACCAAGCAGGCGAACCAGCCTGGCAACCAACATCTCCGCGGTAGCTGCGTCGAATACGTCCGCGCTGAACTCCAGCCGGCCGTCGATACCCGCCTCGCGTTCGGTGAAATCGTAGAGCAGGTCGAACTTGGCCACCCGCACACCGTCGGGCTCCCGCGTGACGCGCAGTCCAGGCAGGTCGATCGAGACGTTCGGCGTGTTCTGCAGTACGAGCATGGTCTGGAACAGCGGGTGCCTGGCCAGCGACCTGGCCGGGTTGAGCACCTCCACCAGCCGCTCGAAGGGCAGGTCGGCGTTTGCGTACGCGTCCAGGTTCGTCTGCCGCACGCGGGAAAGCAGCTCATCGAACGTGGGGTCACCCGAGGTGTCGGTGCGTAGCACCAGGGTGTTGAGGAAGCAGCCGACCAGATCGTCCAGCGCGTCGTCGGTGCGGCCGGCAACAGGAGTGCCGATCGGGATGTCGGTGCCCGCGCCGAGCCTGGTGAGCAGCGCCGTCAACGCTGCCTGTAGCACCATGAACAGGCTGACCTGTTTGGCGCGGGCCAGCTCGAGCAGGCCGTCGTGGAGGCGCTGATCGAGCCGGAACTCGACTGCGCCGCCGGTGTAGCTCGCGGCAGCCGGGCGCGGCCGGTCAGTGGGCAGGTCCAGCTCCTCCGGCAGGCCGGCGAGGGTCCGCCGCCAGTACTCGAGTTGTGCCGCGATCGGGCTGGTCGGATCGTGCTCGGCACCGAGCACATCCCGCTGCCAGAGTGTGTAGTCGGCGTACTGGACGGGAAGCGGCGTCCAGCCGGGTGACACACCGTCGTGCCGGGCTGCATACGCGGTGGACAGGTCCCGGCCGAGCGGAGCCAGCGACCAGCCGTCACTCGCGATGTGGTGCAGCACAAGCAAGAGCACATGCTCGTCCGCGCCGAGCTGGAACAGAGTTGCGCGGATCGGCGGCTCGCCGGCGAGGTCGAAGCCGCACCGGACCTCGGCGGCGATCGCTTCGGCCACGCCGGCCGCGCACGCCTGACGCACGTCGAGGGCAAACTCTGCCGGCGCCAGGATCCGTTGACCCGGCTGGCCTTCCCGCTCGACGAAGAGCGTGCGCAGCGACTCGTGCCGCTGTGCGACGTCGCCGAGCGCGGCCCGTAGTGCGGCCACGTCGAGATCACCGCAAAGCCGGAGCACCAGCGGCATGTTGTAGGTCGCGCCGGAGCCCTCCAGTCGATCAAGGAACCACAGCCGTTGCTGGGTGTGAGACACCGGGAGCCAGTCCGGCCGGGCCCGTGGCCGGACCGGTTCCCTTGCCGCGCCTGCTGTTGCGACCCGCCCTGCGAGCACGGCCACGGTCGGCGCCTCGAACAGGGTGCGGATGTCCAGCTCGATCTCGAAGACTGTGCGCATCCTGGCGATCAGCGTCATGGCCAACAGCGAGTGTCCACCGAGGTCGAAGAAACGGTCGTCGATGCCGACCCTGGCCAGGCCGAGCACATCGGCGAACAATCCGGCGAGCAGTTCCTCGGTTGGCGTCCGCGGGGCTCGGCTGCCCATTGTGGCACCGAGATCAGGTTCAGGCAGGCCCTTGCGGTCCAGTTTCCCGTTCGGGGTCAACGGAAGTTCCGGCAGCACGACGAACGCGGCCGGCACCATGTAGTCGGGCAGTTGGGACGCCAGGTGTTTGCGCAGTACCGTGGGATCGGTGGGCTTCCCGACCAGATAGGCGACCAACCGGTTGTCCTTGGCCACCACGACGGCCTGACGTACCGCGGGGTGCGCGGTCAGCGCGGCTTCGACCTCACCGAGCTCGATCCGCAGTCCGCGGATCTTCACCTGGTGATCGGCCCGACCCACATAGTCCACCGTGCCGTCGCCCCGCCATCTGGCGAGGTCGCCAGTGCGATAGAACCGCGAGCCGGGTGCACCAAAGGGGTTGGCCACGAACCGCTCGGCGGTGAGCCCCGGCCGGTTCAGGTAACCGCGGCCCAGTTGTTCGCCCGCCAGGTACAGCTCCCCGGTCACGCCGGTGGCTACCGGCCTGAGGTGCCGGTCCAGCACGTACAACCGCGTGTTGCGCACCGGCCGACCGATCGGCACCGACCCGACTACCGGCCCTGGCGGCAGTTCCCAGTGACTTACCGCCACCGATGCCTCGGTCGGGCCGTACAGATTCACCAGCGGCGTCCCGATGACCGACCGACACTGCTCGGCCAGTTCCGGAGGGAATGCCTCCGCGCCTACGAACATCCGGCGCAGGCCGGTGCACCCGGCGATACCGGGCTCCGCCAGGAACGGACCCAGCAGGGACGGTACGAACAGGGCTTGGGTGACCCTCGCTGTCCGAATGAGGTCAGCCAGATACGCCGGGTCCCGGTGTCCATCCGGTCGGGCGACCACCAGTGTCCCGCCGATGATCAACGGTAGGAAGATTTCCCACACCGATGCGTCGAAACCGAACGATGCCTTCAGCAGCACCCGATCGGTGCGGTCCAGGCTGTACTCGTCGCGTAGCCAGAGCAACTGGTTGACGATGCCGGTATGCGGAACCACCACACCCTTGGGGCGTCCAGTGGAGCCGGAGGTGTAGATGACGTATGCAGCGTTCTGCGGTCGTACCACCGGCGTCGGATCGACGTCTGTGAGACCGTCCACATCGTCCATATCGGGCAGTTCGGTGAGCGTGAGAATCGGCTGCGCGTCGCGCAGCATGAAATCGATTCGCTCGGCTGGGTAGTCCTGATCCAACGGTAGGTATGCGGCGCCCGACTTGAGCACCGCGAGCACTGCGACCACCAGCTCGATCGATCGTGGTAAGGCGATCGCCACCAGCCGCTCTGGACCGGCTCCCTGCCCGACGAGGTAATGCGCCACCCTGTTCGCCATGCGATCCAGCGCGGAGTAGCTGAGCGTGCTGCCCTCGAAGACCACCGCGGCGGCTTCCGGCGTCTCCGCCGCACGCTGCTTGATCAGCTCGGACAGGGTGGTCGCCGGGATCTCGGCGTCGGTGTCGTTCCACTCGGTGAGGATGCGGTGCTGTTGTTCCTCACCAAGGGTCGGCAACGCACAGATGCGCTGTCCCGAGTTGGTGGCAACCGTCTCGAGCACTCGCAGCAGGCTGTCCATGAAATCGCGCACTGTGACATCGTCGAACATGTCGCGGCGGTACCCGAGCCGCAGCCGCAGCCGCTCTCCGGGCAGCGCGATGAGGCCGAGCGGATAGTGTAATGGGTACCGCGTCCTGGTTCCGGTAATCCGTATCGGCCCTTGCTCAACCTGCTCGTCCGGGTAGTTCTCGAATACGGTCAGCGTGTCGAACAGCTTGGGTACGCCGGCCAGCTGATGCAGCTCGGCAAGACCGACCTGCTGGTGGTCGGTCATCTTCGTCAGCTGGTCCTGCAGGTCGGTGAGCAGGTCGGCCAGTGTCTTCGCGGGATCCAGCCGCACACGCACCGGCACTGTGTTGATGAACAGGCCGATCATTGTCTCGACGCCGGAGAGGTGCGGGGGTCGGCCAGAGACGGTGGTACCGAAGGTGATGTCGTCGCGGCCGGTGATACTGCCCAACAGGAGTGCCCACGCGGCCTGGACAATTGTGTTCATGGTGAGCCCCCGAGACCGGGCGCCATGGGTCAGCCGGCCGTGCAGGTCGTCGGAGAGCTCCGCGGACACGTACTCCCAGCCTGCCTCCTCCGACGCGATCATGGAGGGCGCGACCAGCGTTGGTTCGGTCACGTCGGCGAGTACCTCTCGCCAGGCCCTCTCGGCTACATCCCGATCTTGTCGGTGCACGGTGGACAAGAACTCGCGGTACGGCGTGACCGGTGCCAGGTCCTTGCCCGCGTGCCCGGCCAGCAGCTCGTCCAGCAGTACCGGAGTGGACCAGCCGTCGAACAGGATGTGGTGATTGGTGAGGACCAGGGTGTGGCACTGCGGGCCGTGCTGGACGAGCAGGAGGCGCAGCAGCGGTGGCCGCGCCATGTCGAAGCGGCCCCGCTCGGCCGCGCACAGCGTGGTCAGCTCTGCTTCGATTGCCTCCTCGCTCATCCAGGACACGTCCACGCTGCGCCACGGCAGCTCGACCTTCGCCGGGATGAACTGCACCGGCTGCGTGCCCTCGCCTGACCAGAAGCCCGCTCGCAGGTTCGGGTGCCGGTGCAGCAACCGTTCCGCGGCGGCCCGCAGGGCAGGCTCGTCCAGCGCGCCGGTGAGCCCAACGGCTGCCTGCGAGATGTAGACGTCAGGCTCGGTGGCGTCGTACAGCGCGTGGAACAGCAACCCTTCGGCCAGCGGCGCGAGTGGCAGCACCTCCACCACATCGTCGTTGACCTCGCGCAGCGCCTTGACCTGCGTTGCATCCAGGCTGATCAGCGGATCATCGGTGGCGGTCGCCGCCGGGGTGAGCGGAGCGGTCGCAGCAACGGGAGCCAGCCGTCGCACCGTCCGGTGCTCGAAGATCAGCGCTGGCGTGAGCACCAAACCGGCCTGCCTGGCCCGGCTGACCAGCCTGATCGCGCTGATGCTGTCGCCGCCGAGGGCGAAGAAGTCGTCGTCGACACCGACCGCGTCCGCGCCCCGCCCATCCAGCCCGAGCACCGCGGCGAACGGCACACACAGGATCTTCTCCGCCGCCGTGGCCGCCGTGGCCGCCGCGGTGCCGGAGCCCTGCGCGGTGAGGTCCGGCGCGGGCAGCGCGTTGCGGTCGAGCTTCCCACTGGGCGAGAGGGGGAACTCCGGCAGCGCCACGAACGCGGCGGGCACCATGTAGTCGGGCAGCTGGTCGGCGAGCCTGGCCCTCAGCTCATCGACTTCCAGCGTCTCGGGATCGGTGGGCACCACGTAGCCGACCAGCCTGGTGACGCCAGGGTGATCCTCCCTGGCGACCACGGCCGCGGACTTGACGCCGGGATGCGCGTACAGCGCCGCCTCGATCTCGCCGAGCTCGATGCGGAACCCGCGGATCTTCACCTGATGGTCGACGCGGCCCAGGTAGTCCAGCGCGCCGTCGGCGCGCCAGCGGGCGAGGTCGCCGGTGCGGTACATCCGCTGCCCTGGCGGACCGCAGGGATCGGCGACGAACCGCTCCGCGGTCAGGCCGGGCCGGTTAAGGTAGCCGTGCGCCAGCTGGATTCCGGCAAGGTAGAGCTCGCCGACCACGCCGACCGGCGCCGGCCTCAGGTCGGCGTCGAGCACATGTGTCCTGGTGTTCCACACCGGACGGCCGATCGGCACGGAGGTGGCGTCGGGCTCGGCGACACACGCCCAGTAGGTCACGTCGACCGATGCCTCGGTCGGCCCGTAGAGGTTGTGCAGCTCGGCGTCGAGGATCGAGCGGAACCGGGCGGCCAGCTCAGCCGGCAGCGCCTCGCCGCTGCAGATCACCCGGCGCAGGCCGGCGCACAGTCGCGGCACCGTCGGCTCGGACAGAAACGCCTGGAGCATCGACGGTACGAAGTGGACGGTGGTGAGCCGTTCAGCGTGGATGAGCTCCGCGAGGTAGGTGGGATCGCGGTGCCCGTCGGGCGTCGCCACGACGAGCGTCGCCCCGACGATCAGTGGCCAGATGAACTCCCACACCGAGACATCGAAGCTGGACGGGGTCTTCTGCAGCACCCGGTCGTCTGCCCCCAGTCGATACTCGGCCTGCATCCACAGCAGTCGGTTCACGATGCCGCAATGTGGCACGACGACGCCCTTGGGGCGGCCGGTGGAGCCCGAGGTGTAGATCACGTAGGCGGCGTCCAGCGGGTGCAGCGGCCTGGTCCGCTCGTCGTCGCCGAGCGGGTGATCGTCGTATCCGGCGAGCGCGGCGTGCACGGCCGGGTCGTCGAGGGTCAGGACGTCGACGTCGAGATCCAGCGCGGCGGTGGCGGTGCTGTGCCCGAGCACCAGCACGGGATCGGCGTCGGAGACCATGAAACCGATCCGGTCGGCCGGGTAGCCCGGGTCGACTGGCAGGTAGGCCGCGCCGGCCTTGAGCACGGCGAGCAGCCCGACCACGAGCTCGACCGATCGCGGCACGACCAACGCGACGATCCGGTCCGGTCCGGCGCCACGCTCGATCAGCAACCTGGCCAACCGGTTCGCCATCGCGTGCAACCGTGCGTAGCTGACCGACGTGCCCTCGAACACCAGCGCGATCGAGTCCGGCGTCGAGCGCGCCTGGCGCTCCAGCAAGGTGACGAGATCACCGCCGTCCACCCGGACGGTGGTCTCGTTCCACTCGGCCAGTACCTGGCCACGCGTCGCCGCAGTACCCATGAACCCGTCCCACGTCCGATTGGTGTTCTCCGGTGTACCGGCAAGACCGCACCGGCCACCGGTTCATCAGCTAGTTTGGTCCGGTAGCCACCAGTCCACCCGAGCCAATGGAGCGAGAAGTGGACCGTTTCCAGGACCCCGCCGAGCTCGTCGAACTGCTCGGCGACTGGGCATCTGCCCGCGGCCCGCTCTACCGCAAGCTCTCCGGCGCGCTCAGCCGAGCGATGCACGCGGGCGACCTGCACCCGGACGAGCGCCTGCCGTCCGAGCGCGACCTGGCCAAGATGCTTCAGATCAGCCGGGCCACCGTCGTTGCGGCATATGATGACCTGCGCGGCCGGGGCGTCATCGACAGCAGGCGCGGGAGCGGAACCCGGGTCACCAACGCTGTGCCCAAGCGCAAGGCGGGTGCCGACGGCAGGGTGCCGGGCGGCCGCGCCACCTCGATCTTCCAGCGCCTCGTGGACGGGCCGGGCGAGCTGATCTCCCTTGCGTTTGCCGTGGAACCCGCGGCGCCTGAACTTGGGGACGCGTTGCGCGACCTGGTCGCCGAGGACCTCGACGACCTGCTCGCCGACGTCGGGTACCACCCGCGGGGTTTCCCGCCGCTGCGCGAGGCGATCTCCGCGCACTACCGGGACCTCGACCTGCCGACCGTGCCGGACCAGGTGCTGGTGACCACCGGGGCGCAGCAGGCGCTCGGGCTGGTGGCGCAGATGTACCTGCGCGCCGGATCGACCGTCGTGGTCGAATCGCCCAGCTGGCCGGGCTGCCTGGACGTGTTCCTGGCATCGGGGGTCACGATGGTGGGGGTCCCGCTCGACGAGGAGGGCATCCGGGCGGATCGCCTGGCGCAGGCGTTCGCCGAGCACCACCCCGCACTGCTCTACATCATGCCGACCTATCACAACCCGACCGGGACGCTGATGTCGGCGAACCGCAGGAGCCGGATCGCCACGATCGCCGCGCGGTACGAGGTTCCCGTGCTCGAGGACAACGCGTACACCTCGTTCGCCTCGTCAGCCGCCGGATCCACCCCACCGCCGCCGGTCGCCGCCTACGCCCCGGCACAGGCCGAGATCCTGACCGTCGGCTCGCTGGCCAAGGCTGCGTGGGGCGGCCTGCGGATCGGCTGGGTCCGCGCCCCTGGCGAGATCACCGAACGGCTCGCGCGGTACAAAGTGCGCGCCGACCTCGCCAGTCCGGTGCTCGACCAGGCGCTGGCCGCCCGGATACTGCCCGAGCTCGGCGCCATTGCGGCGGGGCGCACCGAGACGATGCGCGCCAGGCAGGATCAGTTGGGCGAGCTGCTCACCGACTTCCTGCCGGAGTGGCGCTGGCGCATTCCCGACGGTGGTTCCGCGCTGTGGGTGGAACTGCCCGGCACCGACACCCGCATGTTCGCGCAGCTCGCCCTGCGACACGGGGTGGAGATCGTGCCGGGCGCGACCACAGACCCGACCGGGGGGCACGACACCTTCCTCCGGCTGCCGTTCACACTGCCGAGTGAGACCCTGACCGAGCTCGTGCGGCGCCTGCACCGGGCCTGGCTCGAACTCAGGCGGCACGGCCCGGAAGACCTCGCCCTGCGGCCGGTGGTCTAACCCCGCTCCTGCACAGGTTTCGGCGGCCCCGACCACCTCGGAACTCCGGGTAGGTCAAGCCCGAATTGGTCGAGGACCCGTGCAACGATGTGCGTCACGATGTCGTGGACGGTGCGCGGCCTGGAGTAAAACGCGGGTACCGGTGGCGCGAGCACGGCACCCATCCGGGCCAGCGCGAGCATGTTGTCCAGATGGATCTCCGAGAGTGGCAGCTCGCGGGGAACAAGCACCAGCCTGCGCCGCTCCTTGAGCGTCACGTCCGCTGCTCGCGGGATCAGCCCTTCCCCGTACCCGATCCGCACAGCGGCGAGGGTCTTCATGCTGCACGGCGCGATGATCATTCCATCGGTGCGGAAGGATCCGCTGGAGATTGCCGCTGATGCATCGCCTGGCGCGTATACTCGATCGGCCATCGCGTGTACGTCGGCGACCGTGAAGTCAGTCTCCATCTCCAGAGTTGCCCGCCCCCACCTGCTGAGCACCAGGTGGGTCTCCACGTCGAGCATGCGCAGCGCCTGCAGGAGCCGGACTCCGATGACGGAGCCGGTGGCCCCGGTGATCCCCAGTACCAACCTCACCGGTCTGCTCCGTCCACAAGGGACGGAAAGCTCCGGACGGCCGTCGCGCGCAGCTCCCAGGGCACGGTGGCGTCCACGAACGTCCTGATGCTGCCGCCGTCGGAGCCACGGGCCCGCGACCACATCTCAGACTGCGAAGGATCCATCGCCAGCGGGCGGTACCCGCCGAGCGTGGTGCAGTCTGTGCCGAGGTTGGACCTCGTGGTGATCGCCCAGCAGACGTCCTCCGCGCAGCGAATGTCCACATCGGTGTCGGTGAAGACGATCAGCTTCACGAACCGGTGCCGGTCGAAGATCCGCCGGGCGATGTGCTCGAGCCGCCCGGCTGAGCTGACCGGGCCGGTCCGCACGGCAATGGTCAGCATCAGCATGCCGCCGCCCGCCGCGGAGTAGTGCAGATCCTCGAGGAGCTGCCAGTCGGCGTCGTTGCCCGACAGCGCGACCGAGAGAGCACCCGCGAGGCCGAGGATCACCGATTGCTCGCGGCCGGGTCCGATGACCGCCTGGTAGACCGGATCCTGCCGGGTGGTCACTGCGGTCACCGTGAGAACGGGCAGATCGGACCTGGCCTCCCCGTCATAGCCGAGGAACTCGGGCAACGACACATCCGGCGACACATCCGGCCGATCGCTCAACGACTCGTCCGCCACCTGCTGGTCCAGGTAGCCCTCCAGCACGATCTCCGACTCGGCGAGCACCGGGACGGGCTGGCTGACCCCGGTCGCCACGCTGACCGGCGCGCCTGCCAATGCGCCCGCGAACGCCAGCTTTCCCACACCAGGGTGCAGCACGCTGCTGCTGAGTGCCGACGCGACGATCGCCGCGGGGGGAGCACCGATGCTGATCGACACCGGCAGCCGCCCGGATCGCTGGATCACCTCCTCGTGCATCATGCGCAGCCTGCGTCCCGGCACCATCCAGATCGCCAGGCGATTGCGGTCCAGTACCAGCATGCGGTGCACCGACAGGGCGGTCTCATCGGTCCGGGGATCGTGCGCGTGGACCATACCCATGGTCAGGTAGGGTCCGGCGTCTCGCGGTGTGGTACGCAGCACCGGCAACCTGGCGAGGTCGACGTCCTCGATCTCCACCCGCTGCTGGCACGCTGGATCGTCGACGTGTTCGGGTTTCTCGATCCGCTCGAGGAGCTCGCCCGCGGTTGCCGCATTCGCCTTGGCCGGTAGCCCGGGAAGCCAGCTTCGCACCCGATCCTCGCATCCGTACAGCCCGAGCAGGACCGGGATGTCGGAACCGGTCGCCCGGTAGAGCACCGCCCTCTCGGCGCGGGATCTCGAGTTCGCGGGTATCCCGGCGAACCGCTGGGCGAAATCGAGTGCGATCCGGTCGGGCCGCAGCTCGTCCGCGTGCACGATGTGGTCGTCCGTGGCGCGAAGGGAATCGATGGCGTCGCGGATCGAGAGACCTGGCGTCCCTGTCATGCCATCTCCTCGGCGCGGCTCGCGCCACGGTGCCGGTCGAACTCGTCGAACCACGCCCGGGGGCTGCGCGCCTGCAGCAACCCGGTGCCGACGAGCAGGCCGTCGAACCCGGTGTCCACCAGCCGGGCACCTGCCTCCGGCTGCTCGATGCCACTGGCGCTGACCGCGCAACGGGTCCCGGTGGCCAGGACCGCACGCAGCAGGCGCACGCTGCGGTCGAGATCGCCCGCGCCGCGCTCCCTGGCCGTGATGTCCTTGTTGTTCACCGCGACGACACACTCCCCGCCCCGAATGATCGCGCCGATCTCGTCGGCGTCGGCGACCTCGATGAATGGCGTCAGGCCGAGTCCCAGGGCCTGCCCGATCAGGTTGTGCAGGGTCGATACCGGCAACAACCCGACGGTGAGCAGCACTGCGGACGCGCCGATCTCCTTGGCCTGGCGCAGCTGCGACTTCCGGGTGATGAAATCTTTCTGCAGTAGCGGGACGTCGGTGAGCGCGGCGACCTCGCGCAGCAGGTCGACGTTGCCGCCGAACCAGCGCCCGGTGACCACCGACATGCACGCGGCCCCGGCCTCGCGGTAGGACCGCACGACCTCGGCCACCGAGCGATCGCCGAGCAGATCGTCGCCGACCGCGCTGCGGAGCTTGATCTCGGCGATCACCGGCGTGCCCGCTCCGGCCAGCGCATCGACGAATCCGCGGGTCATCGCACGGCTCCGGCCGGGGCACCGCGTGTCCACGCGCGACGGATTGCGCGAACCCGTTCGCCGTCGAAGCGGCCCTCGCCGTCCCTGGCCCCGGTGTCCACATCGACACCGAGGAAGTCTTCGCGGGTGGCGACGGTGGCGAAGGTCGCCACATTCGCTGCGGTGATCCCGCCCGCCAGGAGGAACGGCACGTTGATCAATGCGGCAAGGTCGAGCACGACGGCGGGATCGAGCGGCTGCGCCGTGCTGCCGATGCGGCCGTCAGCGCCGATCGCGTCGAACAGGAAGACATCGACGCCCGCGCGCTCGTACGAGCGGATCAGCGGCCGCTCGGGGCACGAGCCATCCCGCACGTGCAGCACCTTGACCACCGTCAGGACCGGGACCCCGCTCTTGAGCTCGCGCACCAAGCCCGGCGGCTGGTAGCCGTGCAGCTGGACGGTCCGGATCCCGGAGATGTCCACTGCCGCCGCGAGGGTCTCCGGCTTGCCGGCCAGGGTGACGAGCACCGGCGTCAGCGTGCCGGTGCGGGCCGCGGCGTCGGACAGCGTGGCTAGTTGGGTGGTGTCGAGTTCGGCATGGCCACCCGGCACGCCGTGCCAGAGTCCGACCAGGTCCGCCTCCGCGGCAGCGAGCAGGTCGATGTCCGGGAGGCGGGTGGCGCCGCAGATCTTCACCATCCCGCGGCACCACCCACGCCCGGGCGGTCCGGTCTGGTCACGCATCGACCAGTCCGGGGAGCTTGGCCAGGGCGGCGTCCAGCTGCACCTGGTCGTAGGGCTCGTTCCGCAGCGCGCCCGACAGGTACTCCTCGTAGGCGGTCAGGTCGAAGTGTCCGTGCCCGGACAGTCCGAACAGGATCACCTCGGAGCGGCCTTCCTCCTTGCAGCGCAAGGCTTCGCGGATGGTGACCGCGATGGCGTGGGTCGCCTCGGGCGCGGGCACGATGCCCTCGGAGCGGGCGAAGGTCACGCCCGCGGAGAAGCAGTTGGACTGCTGCACGGCGACCGCCTCTATCAGGTTCTCCGTCAGCGCGGCACTGACCAGCGGGGCCATGCCGTGGTAGCGCAGGCCGCCTGCGTGGAAGGACGGTGGAACGAAGGTGTGGCCGAGGGTGTGCATGCGCAACAGCGGGGTCAGTCCCGCGGTGTCGCCGAAGTCGTAGGCGAACCGGCCCCTGGTCATGGTCGGGCACGCCGCGGGCTCCGCCGCGATGACCCGGATGTCGCGGCCGTTGCGCAGCCGCTCACCGAGGAACGGGAAGGTCAGGCCACCGAAGTTGCTGCCGCCGCCCACGCAGCCGATCACCACGTCCGGGTAGTCCTCGGCGAGGGCCATCTGCTTGAGGGCCTCCTGACCGATCACAGTCTGGTGCAACAGCACGTGGTTGAGCACGCTGCCGCCCGCATAGTTCGTCTCCGGGTCGTTCATCGCCACCTCGATCGCCTCGGAGGTGGCGATGCCCAGGCTGCCCGAGCAGTCCGGGTCCTCGGCAAGGATCGCCCGCCCGGCCGCTGTCTCGGTGCTCGGGCTCGCGACGCACCGCGCACCGTAGGTCTCCATCAGCAGCTTGCGGTAGGGCTTCTGGTGGACGCTGACCTTGACCATGTAGACCTGGATCTGGAGATCGAACAGTGCGCCGGCCAGGGACAGCGACGAGCCCCACTGCCCGGCGCCGGTCTCGGTCGCCAGTCGTTTGATGCCCGCCTCCTTGTTGTAGAAGGCCTGCGCGATCGCGGTGTTCGGCTTGTGGCTGCCGGCCGGGCTGACGCCCTCGTACTTGTAATATATTCGCGCCGGGGTGTCGAGGGCGCGCTCGAGCCGGCGCGCGCGGAACAGCGGCGACGGGCGCCACTGGGCGTAGATCTGCCGGACCGGTTCGGGGATCTCGATCTCACGCTCGCGGCTGAGCTCCTGTCGCGCGACTTCCGCGGGCATGATCGGCAGGAGGTCGTCGACGACGATCTTCTCGCCAGTGCCCGGGTGCAGCAGCGGCTCGAGGTTCGGCAGGTCCGCGGCCAGGTTGTACCAGGTGCGCGCGATGTCGTTCTCGCCGAGCACGTACTTGATCTGATTGATCATCTTCTGCTCCGTGTCGTGGGCGGTGGGGATCGTACAGGCCTAGCGGTTACTCGACTCGATCTGCGCGTCGGTGACGAGTGACCCGTCGGTGAAGTGCTCGGCGTCCGCGAAGACCCGTGGGTGCGCAGCCCGCAGGCCATTGATCACCAAGTCGTAGGGTAGATCGTCGAATTCGCCATGGTGGTGCAGGAACTCCATGTACTGCCCGCTGTCGGAGTTGAAGGGGTGGCGCAAGCTGTCCCTGGTTCCGTCGAAATCCAGTGGGGCGATTCCGTACAGCCGGCACAGCGTCTTGTTGAACACCGGAGTGGCCTTGACCCACTCCCGCCCGGTGTGGACGGATGTGAAGCAGTGGAAGCGGAACACGTCGCCCCCGACGAGCTCGCGCAGTCGCTGTGAGGCCAGGTGGTTACGCACGTCGGCCAGCACGAGCCTGCTCGGCACGCCCATCGCGCGCAGGCAGGCGGCATAGAGCACCGACTTGTGGATGCATATCCCCGACCTGGCGCGCCGGACCTGGCTGGCGCGCAGCCCGGTCCTGGACAGGTCGGCCCCGTACACGTCGTAGCGGATCCGGTCCCGTACCGCGTAATAGAGCGCGACCGCGCTCTCGATCGGGCTGAGATCCGTGCCCGGCAGCGTCTCTTTGATGAGGTCTTGCACCTCATCGGACTCGTAATCGAGGAACTCGGTCGGCTGGAGATCAGCCGCGGTGGTAGTCATGTGGTCAGCTCCAGTTGGTTGAGGGTCCCAGTCGGTCAGGGTCCCAGTCGGTCAGAGTCCCAGCATCGAGGCGATGCGGTTTCGTTGAATCTCCGACGTCCCGGAGTAGATGGTGCCGGCGACGGCATTGCGCAGGTCCTTCTCCAGGCCGTACTCGGCCATGTACCCGTTGCCTCCGAAGATCTGGACCGCGGCCATCGCGGACGCCACGTTGTTCTCGCTGGTCACCAGCTTGGTGATGGCCATGTCTGTGGTGACGTTCTCTCCTGCCATCACCTTGAGCGCGGTGTTGTACAACCACATCGACGCGGTCTCCACCCCGATCTTCATGTCGGCGATCTTGTGTGAGATGCCCTGGAAGGAACCGATCGGTGCGCCGAACTGCCTGCGCTCACGCGCGTAGTCGACACACCGTTCCAAGCGGTGACGCATCTCGCCGAGGTTGATGACGAAGGAGCAGAGGATCTCCCACTTCATCACGAAGTCGAGCACCAGGAAGCCACCACCCGCCCGGCCGACCACGTTGGCCGCCGGTACCCGGCACTCGTCGAAGTACAGCTCGGTCAGCGGGGAGGTCTTCAGCCCCATCTTGGGGATCGGGTTGCCGATGTCGAAACCGGGAGTGCCGCGCTCGACGAGGAACGGCGTGATCCCCAGCGGGCCGCCGTCGGGATGGGTGCGGGCGTAGACCACGAACAGGTCGGCCACCGGCCCGTTGCTGACGAAGGTCTTGCTACCGGTGAGTACATAGTGGTCACCGTCGCGGACCGCCCTGGTGCGCATCGCGAGCGCGTCCGAACCGCCGTCGGGCTCGGTGATGGCGTGTGCCCCGATCCGGTCCCCGTCGCAGATCGCCGGGAGGTAGCGCTGCTTGAGCGCGGCGGATCCGAACCGCTGCACCGGGATCCCGGTGCTGACCATGTGGGTCGACACCGAGAAGTTCAGCCCACCGTCGCGACAGCCGTGGCCGAGGCCCTCGAGCAGGTACATCGTGGTGAGCAGATCCTGGCCGAGGCCGCCCCACTGCTCATCGAAGGGCAGCCGCAGGATGCCGCACTCCTGGATCAGTTTCCACTTCTCCCAGGGGAAACCACCTTGGGCGTCCTGTTCGACATGGCCGGCGCTCAGGACGTCGACCCACTCGGTCAGCCCGGTGCGCAGCGCCTGCTGATCAGAGTTCCAGCTGATCATTTTCCTGCTCCCAGTGTGGATTCGGCCTCGGCCACGGCTGTTGCCGGTCGCCGGTTCAGTAGTGTGAGAACTCGGTGGAGTCGAGGCTGTGGCGCTCGTCGCCGCGCAGCGCGGGCGAGAAGACGCAGACCAGCCGCAGGTCTTGGTCCGGAGAAGCGATCAGGAAGTGCGCGTCGTGCCGGTCCAGGGCGTACAGGGTGCCCGGCTCGATCGGGTGCGAGTTCCCGTCGATGTCTACGACCTCGCCCTTGCCCTCGATGCAGTAGCAGGTCTCGAGGTGGTTGCGATACTCTATGCGCGACTTCGTGCCGGCGAGGACGATCGTGTCGGTCACCGTGTAGCCCATGCCGTCCGAGCCGAGCAGGAATCGCCTGCTCACGCCGTTGCCCCAGTCGACGCAGAGAACCTCGTCGATCTTTCGGATTATCATTTTTCCCTCTCTCTCGATTCGATCTGGTCGTGCTCGAATACTTGCAGTGTGCGAAACGGGACATGCTCATCGCCGTCCTGCCGGTGCGCCCGCCCGCAGGTCGCGGACGAAGCCGGCCAGCTCACTGACCGGATCGCTGTTCTCGGTCATGGCACGTTCGACCCATTCGACAGCCGCGCTGCCGATCACCGCCGCGTCCGCGCCGATCCCGGCGAGCGCCTGCAGATCTGCGCGGGACCGCACGCCGAAACCGACTGCGATCGGCGCAGGCGTGTGTGCTCGCAGGTCATTGATCGTCGCGCCGAGGGCATCGAACCCGCCCTGCGGCCGAGACCCGCTCCTGCCGTAGTGGGCCACCAGATACAGGTAGGCGGACGCGTGTGTGGCCGACTCCCGACGCACCTCATCCGTGGAGCTCGGGTAGCAGGTGGTCACCACCGGCACGGCCCGATCGGCCGCGGCCGCGTAGTAGCGGGCCCGCAGGCTCAGCGGCAGACCGTGCAGCAGCACGCCGTCGGCCGCCGAGTCGCTGACCCTCGCGACGAACTCGCCGATCCCGCCAGGCCTGACCGTGTGGCTCCAGTCGACGAGCAGGGCGATCCGGAGCCGCCGGAGCCCGCTACGGACATCCCCGAGGAACTCGAGCACCTCGGGCAGGCCGACACCGACGTCGAGGGCCCGCGTCGCCGAGCGGCGGACCACCGGCCCGTCGGTGAAGGAGTGGGGGAACGGAACCGCCAGTTCCAGGCATTCCACGCCGAGCTCGTCGAGCATGTGAACCACGTCGCGCAGCACCGCCAGCGGCGGGTCGCCTGCGTTGAGGAACAGCGCCAACCCCGGGTCGCCCGCCTGGCGGTCGGCGAAGAACCCCTGGCGGTCGGCCAAGAACCGTGGCGCTGCCTGCGTTCGGCCGGTGTCATCCACGCGCACTCACCTCCGCCGGTGTCCGCTCGCGCATTCGTGCGACGAGCTCCGCCGCGGCACCCTCGTGCACGGCCGCACGGGCATCGCGGACGCCGGTAACGAGGTTGGGCACCGTGCCGGCGGCCACCGCGAGCGCGGCCGCATTGAGGCACACCGTGGCCACGGCGGGATGCGGAGCGTGACCGGCGAGCAGCGCCTGGAAGTGGGTGATCACCTGGTCGTCCTGGGGCGCGCCGCGCAGGTCGGACAGCTCGCCTCCGCCGAGGCCCAGCTCCTGGGGCCGGATGACGAACTCGCCGGAGTCGGTGTCGTACATCTGGTTCGTGGTGCAGCTGAGCAGCTCGTCCGCGCCGAGTTCGTTGCTGCACAACCAGACCCGCTTGCCCTGCTGGCCGCCGGCCAGCCTGCGCATGGTCGGCAGGTGCGCAGGGTCGGACACGCCGGTGATCTGGGCCGACACCGGGATGGCTGCGAGGAATGGGCCCACCGTGTTCACGAACCGCCCGACGGCGCGCATGTCCAGCGGCAGCACCGTGCGGGCCAGCCTCGTCAGCTCGACCGGGTAGACGAAGTAGCCGGCGAACGCGATACCGAATTCGTCGAGCCGCTCGCCGGTCTCTTCGTAGGAGCGGGTGAGCGGGATGCCGAGCCGGTCGAGCAGGTTGATCGAGCCGACCTTGCTCGAGTTCGCCCGCGAACCGGTCTTGACCACCCGGACACCCATCGCCGCGGCGACGAACGCGGCCGCCGTGGAGATGTTGAACGTGCCCGGGCCGCCGCCGGTTCCGACGATGTTCGCCGCCCCGGGGAAGCTGATCCCGGACGCCTGCCTCCGCTCCTCGAGCGAGGCGAGGAACGTGACGACCGTGTCGGGATCCGGCATCGTCGTGGACAGTGCGGCGAGCAGTGCCGCTGCCTCCGCCCGGTCGACCTGCTTGTCCTGCAAGCGGGCCCAGAACGAGCGGCACATGTCCAGCTCGACCGGGCGGCGTCGATTGACAAGTGCGTCGACCAGGTCGTGCATGTCAGCCCACTTCCGCGGGCTGCTGTGCGCGCTCGACGAAGTCGTTCATGGCCGCGATGGTGCGGAAGCTGTCCGGGGCCAGCTCGACGTCGTCGACGTCGAGTTCGAAGCGTTCCTCCAGCCAGGCGATGACCTTCAGCAGGCCGAGGCTGTCTATGACGCCGCCGGCCAGCAGGTCGTAGTCAGTGCCCAGCTCGCTGGAGGCGACGTCGGGCAGGAATTCCTGGACGATGAACTCCGTGATCTCTCGGATGTGATCCATTCTCAGTCCTTTCGGTGATGGTGCGGATGAGCAGTTGCCGGTCCGGTTTGCCGGTGGAGGTCCTTGCCAGCGGGTCGTCGGAGATCCGCATGGTCGACGGGATCGAGGTGCGCGGGAGGCGTTCGGCGCAGAACTGGCGCAGCACCAGGCTGTTGAGTCCGGCGCCGGGGGCCTTGCGCACCTCGGCGTGCAGCAGGTGACCCGCGAGGGAGTCCGGCATGGCGACCACGACCGTCTCGGTGACATCGTCGTGCTCCGCGATGGCCAGCTCGACCTCGACGATGTTGGTTCGCACCCCACGCACCTTCACCTGGAAGTCCTTGCGGCCCACCAGGGTCAGCGTGCCGTCGGCGTCGCGGTGGACCAGGTCGCCGCTGCGGAAGTACGGGCGGTCGTCCGTGCCGCGGGGGTGCTCGGCGAACCGGCCGTCGTCGAGCTCGGGATCGAGGTAGCCGGCCGCCTGGAACGGGGTCCACACGTACAGCTCACCGATGCCTGCCCCGTCCACTACCCTGCCGCTCTCGTCGACCAGCAGGGTCCGCACACCCGGCAGCGGCTGGCCGAGCGGGACCTTCCCGGTCGGCAGGGCGGTCGGGTCGATCTCGTGGATGAGGCTGTCGTTCGTCTCGGTGCAGCCATAGATGTTGTGCAGCCGCGCGTTCGGGAACAGAGCAGGCACGGTGGCCAGGCAGCCGGCTGAGATCGTGTCGCCGGTGATGATGACGTCACGCACGCTCTGGTAGCTCGCGCCACCGGTCTTCGCGGCGGCGTCGGCGAGCAACTGGAACAGCATCGGCACCCCTTGGATTAGCTCCACCTCATTGCCGTCGAGTAATTCGTGCAGATGGCCGGCATCGGTTGCGCGATCGGGATCGACCAGCACGACACATCCGCCGTGCTTGAGCGTCGCCCACACATCCAGCAGACAAAGATCGAAGTTGAGTGGGCTGTAGTTGAACACCCGCGAATGCTGTCGCAAACCGAATCGTCCGCCCACCCAGTCGGTGAACCGGTCGATTGCGCCTTCGGTGAGCGGCACGACCTTGGGAAGCCCGGTGGAGCCCGACGTCGTCAGCATGAAGGTGACACGGGCGGGATCCGGCTTGAGCGCGGGCTGCACTGATGTTTGACATATCGCTGCCTGACACGTCGCGTCCTCGCCGACGTCCTGTTCGGACAGCACGGCCGCGCAACCGGCCTGCGCGAACAACTTCTCACGGGTGGCCGGTGCCAGTGTCGCCGACGGAAGCACGAACGAGCATCCCACCAGCAGGCAGCCGAGAACAAGTGCCACGGAGTCCGGGGACTTTGGGGCGAGCAAGCCGACCGGTGCGTGGCCTAGGTCCATCGCGGCGATCCGGTCGCTTACCCGGAGCGCCCGGTCGTGCAGTTGCGAGTAGCTGATCGAGGCGTCCTGCCAGACCAGTGCGGGCGCGTCCGGAATCCGACGCGCATGCGTAGTGAAGTCTTCGATCAAGGACCGTGTGGACATGTTCTCACCGAATCCATGAGGTCGTGAGTTGCACCAGATCGCCGTCGCGGAGACCGTCGTGCGCATGGTCTCGGGACGGATTTGATGGCGTGGATATACCCCTGCGTTCTGTATGGTTCATCGACTTGCAGTGTGACGAGTTCCCCGGATACTGGCTTGGTCACGAGAGGTAGAGGTGTGCGCCGGCAGCAGTGATACTGGCCCCGTAGGCGTATCACTCGCCTCACTCGTTCGGGGAGCATCGAACAGGTCCAGGTGCCACAGGTCCAGGTGCCGGAGTGCCCGGCTCGCCCCGGGCTCGCCGTCGTCACCGGTGAGCACCTCGACGGGGTAGGCCGGGTCGAGGTCGCAGCCCAGGGGGGAGAGCTGGCCGGGTGTCGACGTGGTGGTGATCACGGATGCCTCCTGTGCGACGTTAACTAGCAATACGATGTACATGCGGCCGGGTGACGTCAAGTGAGTTTTCGAGTCACCACGCCCAGCTGCGTGACCGCGGAGTCGGCGGTGTGCAAGCGCCCGGCGGCCTCGATGAGCAGGGCGTAGGGGTCGGTGGCGGTGCGTGCTCGCCGCTGCTGCACGGCCTTGCGGACCCGGTTACGGGCTTGCCCGACGCCGAGGATGTTCTTGACGTCGAAGAAGGTGACTTCGATGCTCCACCGGGCGGCGTAGCGGGAAGGAGCCAGCGCCGTAGGGCACCACCGCGCCGCGGAGAGGAACCGGTGCGCTCGGGCGTGGTGCCCCACACCCGAGCCAGGCCGCACCACTCAGAGCCTGTTGGCGAACGACGTCGCCCTCGCTGGGGCTGGGGGTGGTGGGTAGCGATCTGGTCACGTCGGCGTGTCGTAGCCGGGTGTGGGAGGGGGCTTCTGGTAGCAGAGGAGTGTCGATCAACTCCGCTGACCAGAAGCCC
>Ga0136610_1000015_pt1 | contig 32231 bp, 30 predicted proteins | sample AntDrymUQ1342206_2_FD_104804 | JGI IMG/M metagenome (GOLD analysis project Ga0136610, IMG submission 104804) | Polar desert sand microbial communities from Dry Valleys, Antarctica - metaG UQ134 (22.06) | ecosystem: Environmental > Terrestrial > Soil > Desert | place: Antarctica: Dry Valley...
CTGTTCGGCGGGGCCGGCGTCGGCAAGACCGTGCTGATCCAGGAGATGATCCGTCGGGTCGCCAAGAACTTCGGTGGCACCTCGGTCTTCGCCGGGGTCGGGGAGCGCACCCGTGAGGGCAACGACCTGATCACCGAGATGACCGAGGCCGGCGTCATCCAGGACACCGCCCTGGTATTCGGCCAGATGGACGAGCCGCCGGGCACTCGCATGAGGGTCGCCCTGTCTGCACTCACTATGGCCGAGTACTTCCGCGACGAGCAGAACCAAGACGTGTTGCTGTTCATCGACAACATCTTCCGGTTCACCCAGGCCGGTTCGGAGGTATCCACCCTGCTCGGCCGGATGCCCTCGGCGGTGGGGTACCAGCCCACGCTGGCCGATGAGATGGGCGAGCTACAGGAACGGATCACCTCGACCAAGGGTCGCTCGATCACGTCCATGCAGGCCGTCTACGTTCCCGCCGACGACTACACCGACCCGGCCCCGGCCACGACCTTCGCCCACCTCGACGCGACGACGGAGCTGTCCCGATCGGTGTTCTCCAAGGGCATCTTCCCGGCGGTGGACCCGCTGACCTCGACCTCGCGGATCCTCGCTGCGCAGTACATCGGCGATGAGCACTACCGGGTCGCTCAGGAGGTCAAGCGGATCCTGCAGCGATACCAGGAGTTGCAGGACATCATCGCGATCCTCGGTATCGACGAGCTCTCCGAGGAGGACAAGGTTCTCGTCGGCCGGGCTCGACGGATCGAGCGCTTCCTGTCCCAGAACATGTACGCCGCAGAACAGTTCACCGGTCAGCCGGGCTCGTTCCTGTCCGTCGGCGATACGGTCGAGGCCTTCGACAAGGTGGCCAAGGGCGAGTACGACCATCTGCCCGAGCAGGCCTTCTATCTCTGTGGTGGCCTGGACGACGTGGAGGCCAAGGGTGAGGAACTCGCTGGCGGAGCCCGAAAGGGAGGGAAATCAGAACTGGGCGGCGAGAAGCCGACCCGCAGGTCCGCTGAGAAGTCCTCGGCGGACTCCTCCGAGGCATCGAGCGCCGACTCGAAGGACGAGCCGGCCGAGACTCCAACCGAGGCGGCCGAGTCCCCGACCGAGCCGACCGAGTCCTCGACCGAGCCGACCGTCGAGTCGAGCGACGAGTCGACGACGAACGCGGCCGTCGATTCGACGGAGAATTCGCCGCAATCGTCGGACAAGTCCTAGCTGGGCAACCACCGAGTCGTCGAGGAGAACCGTGCCCCTGAACGTTGAGCTGGTGGCCGTCGAGCGCCAGATCTGGTCGGGCGAGGCCGACCTGATCATCGCCCGTACCACCGAAGGCGAATTGGGCATCCTGCCCGGGCACATCCCGCTGCTCGGTCAGCTTGCCGAGGGCGGGACCGTCCGGATCATGCAGTCCTCCGGCGAGGAGCTGGTAGTCGTCGCGCACGGGGGCTTCCTGTCCGTGACCGAGCGCGGGGTGTCGATTCTGGCCGACGTCGCGGAGTTCGCCTCCGAGATCGATGTCGCCCGGGCCCGGCGGGCCCTGGAGAACGCCCGCGGCGCCGATGACGACGACGATGACGCGCGGGCCGCTGCCACCCGTGCGCAGTCGCGGCTGCTTGCCGCGGGGGAAACGGTCTAGGCAGCCGGCATGCCGGGCGGGGGATGGGGAGCGGCCAGGCGAAGCCTTGGACCGCTGGACTGGGGTCAGAGTAGTTCATGACGACCACCGGCAAGATCATCGCCGCGTCGCTGCTACTTCTGCTCCTTGTCCTGCTCGTCGTCGGGTTCGTCATCCGTCGCTCGCTGCTGCTACGCGGAATCGGCGCAGTGGAGATCTGGATCAAGCCTTCGGCCCGTCGGTGGTCGTTGGGAGTTGGTTGGTTCGACGGCGACGAGCTGTCCTGGTACCGCGTCTTCTCACTGTCGCCACGCCCGGCCCGCGTACTGGTACGCGGCCGGCTTCAGGTGCTGGAGCGACGCCAACTGAGTGAGCGGGACGCCATCGTGCTGCCGAGAAAAATGGTCATCCTGGCCTGTCAGACCCCGGAACGCACCGAGCAGGTGGCGATGAGTGCCGGGGCCGTGAACGGCTTGCTGTCCTGGTTGGAGGCATCGCCACCCGGCTATCCGATCCACGACATCACAGCCGGCTGATCAGCGAGTGATCTGACTGTCGGCTTCGGCTGCGTTGGCCCGTGGCTCCCACAGGACGTCGCCGTCCGGGTTCGCGATCCGGGCCAGGATGAACAGGAGGTCCGAGAGCCGGTTGAGGTAGCGCGCGCAGGCCTGATTGGTCCGGTCGCCATCTGCCTCGATCAGCATCCAGGTGCTGCGTTCGGCCCGCCGACTGACCGTACGTGCATGGTGCAGCAATGCAGCGCCCGCGGTGCCTCCGGGGAGGATGAAACTGTCCAACTTGGCCAACCGCCCGTTGAACTCGTCGCAGTGCTTCTCCAGCCGAGTCACGTAGTCCTCGGAGATCCGGATCGGCGGGTAGGGCGGATCCGCGATAACCGGTGTACACAGATCCGCGCCTACGTCGAAGAGATCGTTCTGTACGGCGAGCAGCACCGCGCGTACCTCGGCGGGCAGGTTACCAAGGGCCAGCGCTGTACCGATGACCGAATTGGCCTCGTCCACATCGGCGTAGGCGGCCAGCCGTACATCGGTCTTTGCTACGTCGGACATGTCGCCGAGCTTGGTCGATCCCTTGTCGCCGGTCTTGGTATAGATGCGGGTCAACCGGACACTCATGACTGGCACGCTAGCGTGGATAGCTTGAGTTCTCGCATCGGCGGGCGCGACGATCGCAAGGGGAGTGTGTGAATACCTTCGCCGTCAACGGTGGCGCTCGCCTCGTCGGGACCACCACGGTGACCGGGGCCAAGAACAGCGCTCTCAAGCTCATGGCCGCGGCGTTGCTGGCCGAAGGAACCAGCACCATCTCCGCCGTGCCCGAGATCGCCGACGTGGCGATCATGGGCGAGGTGTTGCGCCGACTGGGCTGTGACGTCGAGCTGGATCATGGCCAGGAGTCAGGCGCGGGATCGGCTCGAATCGGCGTACCGCAACGCTTGGGCACCGAGACCGACTACGACCTCGTGCGCCGGATGCGCGCGGCCATCTGCGTCCTGGGGCCCCTGCTGGCGCGCTGCGGACGGGCGACGGTGCCGCTGCCGGGCGGGGACAACATCGGCTCACGAGGTTTGGACCTGCACATCGCCGGACTGCACCGCCTCGGTGCCGACATCCGCAACGAGCACGGCTTCCTGATCGCCACCGCCGATGCTCTCGTGGGTGCGACGGTATGGCTGGACTTTCCGAGCGTCGGGGCCACCGAGAACCTGCTCATGGCCGGCGTCCTGGCCAAGGGCACCACCGTCATCGACAATGCCGCGCGGGAACCAGAGATCGCCGATCTGGTCTCCATGCTGGTGGCCATGGGCGCAAAGATCGATGGGGCAGGGACCTCCACGCTGGAGATCGTCGGCGTCGAAGGCCTGCAGCCGGTGCAGCACACGACGGTGCCTGACCGAGTCGTGGCGGGCACACTGGCCTACGGCGCGGTGATGACCGGGGGGGACGTCCTCATCCGTAACGGCCGTACGCACCACCTGGACGTACCGCTGGGCAAGCTCACTGATGCCGGCGCCGAGGTGACCAGTATCGACGGAGGCTTCCGCATCGTGATGGACCGGCGACCGAGAGCCGTGGACATCGTCACGCTGCCCTATCCCGGGTTCCCGACCGATCTGCAGCCGATGGCGGTCGGGCTGGCTGCGGTCAGCGAGGGATCTTCGTTGATCACCGAGAACGTCTTCGAGGCCAGGTTCATGTTCGTCAACGAGCTCGTCCGGCTGGGTGCTGAGGTACAAGTCGACGGCCATCACGTCGTGGTCCGCGGCCACGAGCGGTTGTCCAGCGCTCCGGTCGAGGCGCACGACATCCGGGCCGGGGCAGGTTTGGTGTTGGCCGGGCTGGTCGCCGACGGGCGTACCGAGGTCAGCGGCGGGCACCACATCGTCCGCGGCTATCCCGACTTCGCCGGCCAGCTCCGCGCCCTCGGCGCCGATGTCACGCTGAACACCACCCCCGACGCCTGAGCGCATTCGCCGTTCCTCCCGCACGTTATGCGCACAACGTCCCCCGGATCGGGCGGATTTCCGCACGTTATGCGCACAACGTCCCCCGGATCGGGCGGATTTCCGCACGTTATGCGCACAACGTCCCCCGGATCGGGCGGATTTCTGCACGTTATGCGCACAACGTCCCCCTTATCGGCCGCCGCATGGTGCTCAATCCGCATAAGCCGGAGCCGATCGTCGGCAGTGCCGTGTGGACAAGCTCTGCGGTGCACTACCCGATTGCGGCACGCTTCCAGGGTGGCCGCTCTCCGAATTCCGCCGCCGCTGCGCGAACGACCGTTCCGGGCGCGGGATGCTTTGGCTGACGGACTGGTCAGCCGACGCCGGCTGCTGGGTCCGGAATTCCAGCGGGTTCTGCATGGTGTGTACGTGGTTGCTGGGATCAGCATTGACCACGGCGTTCGCTGTCAGGCGGCAAGGCTCGTGCTCCCACCGGAGTCCGTTCTCACCGGCCACTCGGCAGCATGGTGGTACGGAGTTCCGTTTGCCCGAGATGACGATGTGGTCATGGTGGCTCGTCCTCCGGGTACCCGCGTCGATGGTCCGCGCGGCATCAAGGTGCACCGCACGCCGGTCCAAGTCGAGGACCTTACGATTGTGGATGGCATGCGAGTGACATCGCCGGTCCGAGCCGCTTGGGACGTCAGCACGCTGGCTCAGCCTGCGCCAGCTCTGGCTATCGTCGACGGGCTGCTGCATCGAGGAGTGCTCACCGCCAACGCGCTCGACCTTCGCCTGGCGTGCGGCGCAGGCACATGGGGGGTCACCCGGGCTCGGGAGATCTTCAACCTTGCTGACGGTCGCAGCGAATCACCGTCGGAGACGCAAGTGCGCTTGACCATGCACCGGGGAGGTATCTTACCGCCGGTGCTTCAGTTCGAGGTACGTGTCGGAGGGAAGTTCGTCGCACGGGTGGATTTCGCGTGGCCGGACCGCAGAGTGATTCTTGAGTATGACGGTGCTCATCATGCCGAAGTTCTGCAGATGGGACGCGACCGGCGACGGCTTAACGAACTGGTGAACGCAGGATGGGTCGTCCTCCATGCCACCGCTGCGGATCTGCGAGATCCGACTGTGCTGCTGCGCTCCCTGCGCTCAGCTCTAGCACGACCGGCTGCCTAGGCGACGCCCAAGTGGAGCGAGCGCCGATCGCGGAGGTTATGTGCATAACGTCCCTCGAATGGCCCGTTTTCCGGACGTTATGCACATAACGTGCGGCAATTTGAGGTCAGGATTCAGATGGGGAACCGTCCTCGTCGTGTTGGGCGAGAAAGCGTTCTACCTGCGCACCGATGTCTTCGGCGGACAGCGCGGACAGTTCGGCGATACCGGTGTCGCCGTCCTCGGTGGTCAACGCGTCGAACTGACGTTCCAACGTGGCGACCACCCGGGCGATCTCGTCATTGCCGGCCAACTGCTCGTCGGCCGCTGCCACCACTCGAGTTCCAGCCTCGATCAGGTCGCCCAGCGGCAGCGACAAACCGGTGGCGGCAGCCGTTGCCTCCAGCAGGGCCGCCGAGGCCGCCGGGTAGTCGGATTCGGCCAGGTAGTACGGCACGTGTGCGGCGAAGCCGAATCCGTCGTGGCCGGCCTCCCCGAGCCGGATCTCGAAGAGCGCTCCGAGGCTCGCGGGTACGGCGACCTTGCCGCGCCACAGGTTGGCACCGCTGACCAAGCCGGACCGAGTGGCGTGCGAGGTCACGGTTACCGGGCGGGTGTGCGGCATCGCCATCGGAATGCCGAGCAGGCCCACGCTGCGCTGAACCTCGAAGCGCGTCACGAGATCCAGCATCGCCTCGGTGAAGCGGTCCCAGAGAAAGTCGGGCTCGGGGCCGGCCAGGAGCAGGAAACTGATTCCCTCGGAGTCGGTCATCCTATAGAGAACGAGTTCTGGTGCGACGTAGTCCTCGTAGTGGTCCTCGTTGAAAGTCAGCCGCGGTCGACGGCTGCGGTAGTCGATGAGCACGTCGTGATCAAAGCGGACCACCACCTCGTGCTCGAGGCTGTCCAACAGTTGGCTCACCGCGAGACTCACCGCTGAGCCGGCATCGATGAAGCCCGGGATCGCTTGGACCAGGGTCGCTGCAGTCAGCAAGTCTGCGCCCGTTTCGAGGCGATACAGATCTCCCGGCTCGATGCTCACGAGAGGATGCTCGGGTCGATGCCGTTCCGGCTGCTTGCGGTCATGGACGGCAACGCTTTCATGCGTCGCTGATCTGGCCGAACCCGAGGGCCAGCGGACGAGCTCGTGGGACATCATCGACGAAGACGAGGACATCGACATGAGTGGCGTCCCGGGGCTGGACCGTCGAACGGATTCCGGCATCGGACAGGACGGCGCGCAACGCCAACGCCGACTCTCGGGTGCCCGTTGTAGCAACCGAGCGGAGCAGTCCCTGCGCAGGCCAGGAGGAAGCGTTGCTGCGCGCCGGCGGAAAGGCCCAGCGGATGAAGATGATCAGTACGGCAACGACGGCCACAGCTGCGACCGGCCCGACCGCATAGTGCAGGCTGCCTGCATCGACCGGCACGCCGACCACCTCCTGTCACCCCGTACGCCAGCCTTGCGCACGTACCGCTTCAGTCTGCCACTGCCGCGGACACGACCGGCGGCGCACGATAGCCAACCGACATCGCCGATCAGCTGCACCACCCGAACCGCGTCCTAGACTTCGGCCATGCCCTACCCGTCCAGTCCCGGGAATCGGGACCGGCCGTGGGTGATTCGGACCTACGCCGGGCACTCGTCGGCCAAGGAGTCCAACGCCCTCTATCGGCGCAATCTCGACAAGGGTCAGACCGGCCTCTCGGTGGCCTTCGATCTGCCCACCCAGACCGGCTACGACGCGGACAGCGAGCTGGCGGCGGGCGAGGTCGGCAAGGTGGGGGTGCCGATCGCGCACCTCGGTGACATGCGGGCGTTGTTCGACGGCATTCCACTGGCCACGATGAACACGTCGATGACGATCAACGCCACCGCGATGTGGCTATTGGCCCTCTACGAGGTGGTCGCCGAGGAACAGGCGACAGCCGAGGGCGACGACCCGGCCGACGCGGTCAAAGCACTCACCGGCACCACGCAGAACGACATCATCAAGGAGTATCTCTCCCGCGGCACCTATATCTTCCCGCCCGAGCCCTCGCTGCGGCTGATCACCGACATGGTCGCCTACACCGTCACCAAGATGCCGAAGTGGAACCCGACCAACATCTGCAGCTATCACCTGCAGGAGGCCGGAGCCACGCCGGTGCAGGAGATCGCGTACGCCATGAGCACGGCCATGGCGGTGCTCGATGCCGTACGGGACTCCGGCCAGGTGCCATCAGACCGTTTCGGCGATGTCGTCGCCAGGATCTCCTTCTTTGTCAACGCCGGCGTGCGCTTCGTGGAGGAGATGTGCAAGATGCGCGCCTTCACCCAGCTCTGGGACGAGCTGACCCTCGAGCGCTACGGCGTCACCGATCCCCGACAACGCAGGTTCCGGTACGGCGTACAGGTCAACTCGTTGGGGCTGACCGAGGCGCAGCCCGAGAACAACGTCCAGCGGATCGTGCTCGAGATGCTCGCGGTCACTCTGTCCCGGGACTCCCGGGCGCGCGCGGTGCAGCTGCCGGCCTGGAACGAGGCACTCGGACTGCCCCGACCCTGGGATCAGCAGTGGGCGCTGCGGATGCAGCAGGTGCTGGCTTTCGAGACCGACCTGCTGGACTACGAGGACCTGTTCACCGGCTCGGTCGTGGTCGAGCAGAAGGTGGCCGATCTCATCGTCGGCGCCAAGGCCGAGATCGCCAGGATCGAGGAGATGGGTGGCGCCGTCGCCGCGGTCGAGTCCGGCTACATGAAGAGTGAGATGGTCGCCTCCCTGGCTCAGCGTAGGGCTCGTATCGAGAGCGGTGAGGACGTCGTCGTGGGCGTCAACAGGTTCGAGTCCACCGAGGACAACCCGCTGTTGGCCGATCTGGACACGGCGATCATGACCGTCGATCCCGCTGTCGAGCGGGCGGCCAAGGCGTCCCTGGTCGCCTGGCGAACGGAGCGCGATGCCGAGAAGGTCGCCCACTGCCTGGAAGCACTGCGCGAGGCCGCGAAGGGTGCGGAGAACTTGATGGTCGCCACGGTTGCCTGCGCGCGGGCCGGGGTGACGACGGGGGAGTGGGCCGGCCTGTTGCGTGAGGTCTTCGGTGAGTATCGCGCTCCCACCGGCGTGTCAGCCGCTCCGAGTGGTGCCGCGCCCAGCGAGGCGATGACCGCTGTCCGCGACCGCGTCCGCGAGACCGGCGAGCAGATCGGCTCCAGGCTGCGGATGCTGGTCGGCAAGCCGGGACTCGACGGGCATTCCAACGGTGCCGAACAGATCGCCGTACGCGCCCGCGATGCCGGCTTCGAGGTGATCTATCAGGGGATTCGCCTGACGCCGGCCCAGATCGTCGCGACTGCGGTCGAGGAGGATGTGCACGTGGTGGGGCTCTCGGTGCTGTCCGGTTCCCATCTTCAGGTAGTTCCGGCTGTCGTCGAGGGTTTGCGAGCGGAGGGGCTCGACGACGTACCAGTCGTGGTCGGCGGGATCGTGCCGGACGTCGATGCACGGCGGCTTCGCGGGCTCGGCGTCGCAAGAGTGTTCACCCCCAAGGACTTCGGGATCAACGACATCATGGACGAGATCGTCACGGTGATCCGCGAGGCGCACTCCCTCGACTGAGTGAGCCTCCACGGGTTGTCCCGGTCTCAACCGCCGACGGCCTTGCGGACTGCCACCTCGGCCACGGCGTAGCACCGAGCCTCATCCACGCCGGCGGCATCCTCCGTGGTCATGGCGATCTCGATCAGGTCCGAGCCGAGGCGCACGAGAACCACGATCGCGTCCATCGCTACCGGCAAGGTCGCGTCGGACACTGTGTTCAATGGCTCGCGGTAGAAGAATGCGTACTCCTCGCCGATCCCGTAGCGCAGCCCACTGGTGGTTACCCGTATCCCGAAATCAGGGATTTCTGAACATTGCGACGCCTGAAGCACCAAGGTGCGCAAGGTTCCTGAGGCGGCAGTCGCGTCCGGATGCATCCAAACTAGCTCGCTGATCTCGGCCCCCTGAACCCCGAAGTCGGTCGACGGAGTGCCGCCGGCCGCCGAGGTCGAGCCCGGTTGACCCACACTGGTCCCGCAGAGGACGGGGATCGCCGAACGCGCACTCAGGACGCTGAACTGCCGAGTCACGTTCTCTCCCAACGCGGCGAGGTCCTCGGAAGTCAGCATCGGAAGCGGGTTGCGGCCGTACGTCTGATCGAAGGGCGAGTCGGCAAGGGGGCTGCCCGAGAATGCCCCGAAACCGAGTGAGTAACCGTGGATGCCGCTCAACACCTGTGAATTGTTCTGCCCCACAAGGTATCCCCCGATCGATCCGGCGACGAGGCCAAGAACGAGCAGTACGGCGGCCCCGGCGGGGCGGCGCAGTGCGTGCCTGAGACGGTGCTGTAGCGCGGTCGGGGGCTTGTCTGCCGACTCGATCAGATCATCCTCAGGCAGATCGCCGCCTCCGCACACAGGCGCGTCGTCAGCCACCCGGCCAGCGTCTCATCCGACCACTATTCTCGCCACAGCAGCTTCGGCGATAACCAGAGCGCGGGCCAGGCCGTCGGGTACCTCGGCGCTTCCTGCCGAGCTGAGCGTCAGCTCGATCAGCCGACCGCCGACCCGGATGAGAACCACAATGCTCGTCCGGGCGACGCCGGTAGCTGGGTCAACTCGATCCACGCTGAATACGGCGTACTCGTCGCCGATGCCGGTCTGGATCCCATCGGTGCGCACCGTGACACCGCCGGTGGCCGAGCAACTCCGGGCCAGCTCGACGGTGCCGCGCAATGTGGATGGCGCCAATACGTCCAGGTCGGGACCGATCCGTTCGGTCAACGAGGCACCGGCCAGCACGAAGGACACCGAACCAAAGACCATGTACTCCCCCCTGGGACCCTGTGGGAAGGGGGCGGACTCCGGCCCGCTGACCATGCCACAAAGTCCGTCCAGCCCGGATGGTTCGACCAATCCGTAGCTTGACGACAGCACTGCCTCGCCGATGTCTTCGAGGTCCAGCGGGTTCAGGAACCCGGCGCCGAAGGCCACCACGACGACCGCTTCCTCGACGGCGCGGTCCGGGATGATCGGGATGTACCCGCCGTCCGGCGGAGGACCTTCCTGAGCCTGCCCCGATTCGGTCGGTTCGGTCAGTGCGGTGGGCTCAGTCCCGACGTTGTTCCCGACCAGGAAACCGGCCGCCAGCCCGAGGACCAGAGCTGCGGCGCCGATCCCGCTCAACGTCTTGCGACCAACCGTGGCCGGGACCAGCAGGTCGAACCGGCGGCGCAGTTCGGTCGTCCGGGCCGAGGGACTTTCGGACTCGATCACGTCATCGTCGGTGCCAACCTCGTCGTTGTCACGGCTGCCGTCCTCCGTCATCCGGTTGCCACGATCCGGTCGACTGATGCCTGCGCCAATGCCCGGCTGCGGCTGTCTGCGTCGGCGACGAGGGGTCCGTCCGGGGTGAGGACGACCTCGACCAGCACGTTCGCGATCCGGGTCACGGAGATCGCAGCGGTCATGACGCTGCCATCTTGGCCGCTTTCCAGTGATAGATCGAAAAAGGCGATCTCGGACCCGACGCCGGCATCGGAACCGACGAACTGGATCGAGGCGAACTCGTTGGCCAAGGGGCAGGACTGGCTGGTCTCGACCAGCTGGGTCATGGCGTCGACTGCCTGCTGGTCCGACTCATATTCGATAGCGGCCTGATCGAGCCGGGCATCGGAGAGCTCCCAGGCGGCGGAGTAGACCGCGACAGGCACGGAGTACTGCTGATAGGAGTTCCCCGAGCCGCACAACGGCGGAAACACCAAGGACGCGCCGTAGGGCAGTGCCCCGGAGCCGGTCTCACCGACTGCCTCGATGTCGTCCCACGTGAGCAACGACTCCACCGTGACCGTGAACGGCCCTCCAGCGGCATCCTCAGGAGGCGCCTGCTCCGCCGGAGGCACCTCTGCTGCCCCCTCATCGGGTATTTGCTCGGCGGCTTGGTCGTCTGTCCCCGTCGAACCCGATCCCAGTGCTTCATCGGCATCACTCAAAACCTGAGCGCCCCCCGCGCTCGTAGTGTTGTTGTCCGCTTGCAGTTGGGGTAGGACGACGACGCCGGCGAGAGCGAATGCCGCCACCGCCGCGGCACTGCCGGCGACGAGCCGGGTACGGGCCCTGCGGGTACGCCGTACGCGGACGTCGTGCAGGCCGGCGGCCTCGGTGCGTTCGACGGCGCTGCGGAGAGCGTCGAAGCGGTCGCGCAACTGATCAGGCATCGTCGCCTCCCTTCTCGTCAGTGGTGATCCTCAGCTGAGCCGCGAGCGCGGTCCGCCCTCGAGACAGCCGGGCCTTGACCGTTCCAGCCGGGACCCCGAGTTGGCTGGCGATCGTCTCGATAGACAGGTCGGCCAGGTAGAACAGCACCAATGCCTCACGCTGGCTGTGCGGAAGGTGCTTGAGTCCAGCGACCAGAGCGACGTGGTCCTCCGTCGGCCCCGGTGTGGTCTGCAGCCGTTGGGTACGACCGAAAGCCATTGCGGTGCGAGCCCGGCGCCATCGGCTGATCGCGACCCGGTGCGAGACCGTACGTACCCAGGCGACCGGATCCGCGTGCCCGGAAACCGTCGACCAGCGAGCCAGCGCCCGGGCAAAACCTTCCTGGACCGCGTCCTGGGCCTCGGGCCAGCTTCCGGTCAGGGCGAAGATCTGGGCGGTCAGGCTGCCCACGTGCTCGGCGTAGAACGCGCCGAAGTCCCGACCACGACCCTCGGCTGCCTCAGGAAAGGCAGCCAACGTCCCGGCGCCAGTGGCGCCGGGGTCGTCGAACGCAGGGCGTACGGGATCCCCGACCAAGCTCACCTCCAGCAGGGTCACAGCGGTACTACGTCTGATCGGCCGCCTCGGTTGCATGATGCTGGTCAAAAGGCGCGATACTGGACGCGGAGTGGATTTTTCCTCGGCTGGCAGCCAATCGTTACCAGCCGTGAGTGAGAGAAGTGATGTTGTGACTGAGTACGAGAACATTCTGGTCGAGCGCGACGGCGACACGGTGACAGTGACGATGAACCGCCCCGCCCGACGCAACGCGCTCTCCCGCGCCCACCTGGCCGATCTGCTGGCCGCCTTCCGCGAGATCGGCGCGAGCGACGCCACCGGCGTCATCCTCGCCGCCAACGGTCCGGTCTTCTCCGCCGGTCACGATTTCGCCGACGTGTACGACCACGAGCACACCGAGGTCCGAAGCCTCCTGTTGCTGTGCACCGAGCTGATGCAGGCCATTCAAGCCGTCCCTCAGGTTGTCATCGCTCGAGTGCACGCGCTGGCCACGGCCGCCGGGGCTCAGCTGGTCGCCTCCTGCGATCTGGCGATCGCCGCCGACACCGCCGGAATTGCTGCTCCCGGAGGCAGGGGTGGGTGGTTCTGCCACACCCCGATGGTCGCCATCGCCCGCAACGTCGGCCGAAAGCGCGCCATGGAGATAGCACTGACCGGCGATGTGGTCGACGCGGTCACGGCTGCGGAGTGGGGTCTGTTCAACGCCGCCGTACCGGAGTCCGATCTGGAGAAGGCGACCCAGGACCTGCTGGACCGGGCGACCCGGGGCAGCCGAGCATCCAAAGGACTGGGCAAGCAGGCGCTCTACGCCCAACTGGATCGACCGGAGCGCGATGCCTACACCTACGCCGTCGAAGTCATGGCCGCCGCCAGCCAGACTCCGGGAGCGCGGGAGGGCATGGCTTCGTTCCTCGAGAAGCGCCACCCGGTCTGGCCCGACTGAGCCGAACGAGGGGCCGAAGCTAAGCGCTGGCCGGACCGCGCCACAGATCGACGCCACCGTCCACGGCAAAGGAGTCGATCTGGGCGAGTTCAGCGGGCGCGAAGTCCAGCTTCGCCAGCGCTCCGACGCTGTCCTCGATCTGGCGCGCTGAGCTCGCCCCGACGACGAGCGAGGTCACCCGCTCATCGCGCAGTGCCCAGGCCAGGGACATCTGCGCCAGGCTCTGCCCACGCCGATCGGCGATCTCGGCCAGAGACCGGATCCGCGAGAGGTTTTCCTCGGTGAGGTGCTCCGGGAGCAATGAGTCGACCCGTGAGCCAACGGGTCTCGAGCCATCCAGGTACTTTCCGGTCAGCAGCCCTTGGGCCAGCGTGGTGAACGCGATGCAGCCCACGCCTTCGGCTGCCAGGACATCGAGCAGGTCGTCCTCTATCCAGCGGTTGAGCATCGAGTACGAGGGCTGATGGATCAGCAGCGGCGTACCGAGATCTCGCAGGATCGCCACGGCCTGCGACGTCCGGTCCGCGGAGTACGACGAGATGCCGACGTACAACGCCTTACCGGCGCGTACGGCCGCATCCAGGGCACCCATCGTCTCCTCGAGCGGTGTCTCGGGGTCGAAGCGGTGTGAATAGAAGATGTCGACGTAGTCCAGCCCCATCCGGTGCAGGCTCTGGTCGAGGCTGGCAGTGAGGTACTTACGCGACCCCAGGTCGCCGTACGGGCCGGGCCACATGTCCCAGCCGGCCTTGGTCGATATGACGAGTTCGTCGCGGTAGGGACGTAGGTCCTGGCCGAGGACCGTCCCGAAATTGCGCTCGGCGCTGCCGTACGGCGGGCCGTAGTTGTTGGCCAGGTCGAAGGAGGTGATCCCGAGGTCGAAGGCCCGCAGGATGACCGCCCGCTGGACGTCCATCGGTTGCTCGCCCCCGAAGTTGTGCCACAGGCCGAGCGAGAGCAGGGGCAACTTGAGGCCACTGCGCCCGGTGCGTCGGTAGGTCATCGACTCGTAACGGTCCTCGGCGGCGAAGTAGGTCATGGCCGCGACGGTATCCATTCACCGCTGGGCGATTTCATCGCCTCAGGCCGGCCTGCACGATGGCCAGGCAACGGGCACGGGAGTCGGCGGCGGCGGTCGGTTCGGTCGGTTCGGCGAGTGAGAACTCCAGCAGCACCGCACCGACTCGGACCAGGAACACCGTCACGGTGCTCGAGCCTCCGGATGGGTAGCTCCGGATGACGACGGCGTGCACGTACTCGTCACCGACGCCCGGACCGATCAGTCCCACCTCCACATCGGCGGCCTTGCCGACCGGGCAGTCACGGGCGCGGGTGACGACCACCTGCAGGCGCTGACGCGCCGCCCCGTCATCGGACAGCGTGGTGACTCGTTCGGTCACGCTGCCACCGGCCAGCTGGAATGACACCGACGTGGCTCCCTCCGGCCCTGGGAGGTGCCTGACCCCCACGTCATCGAGAGTTGGACCCGAGCACCCATCAGGAAGCACCGAGGCGGAACCGAGGGTGTATGTCCCCCTCGCGGCGGGCTCACCGATGGCCGCCAGGTCGGCGAGGGTCAGCAGCCCTCTACCGAACTGGTTGTCGAGCGATTCGACCCGCTCAAGATGCTGTGGGCTCGCACCCCCGGCGCCGATCACGGCCGGTGCAACGGTAGGTGCCGCCGCCGTCAGCTGACCCACCACAAATCCGACCAGCGAGGCGAGGGCTGCCACGATGAGCATCGCCGCGCGGTTGAACGACCGCGCAAGACGCGAGTTCACCAGCTCGACCAAGGTGTCGAGCCGGTCCGGCGAGGAACTGATCAGGTCTTCCGAGCTAGCCACAGCCGAGCCCGCATTGTCGTCGGCACCTACTCGGACCACCCCGATGATACTTCTGCGAGTCCGCTGCGGTGCGCAAGGCAAACAGCAGCTGCCGCTGCTCCGAGGCGCCATCGCCTAGCCTCGACGCTCGTGCGCCTTGTCGTTGCTCGCTGCACGGTGGACTACGTCGGCCGGCTGACCGCCCATCTACCGTCGGCGTTGCGCCTGCTGCTGGTCAAAGCCGACGGTTCGGTGTCGATACACGCCGATGACCGGGCCTACAAGCCGTTGAACTGGATGAGCCCGCCCTGCACGTTGCGCGAGTCGACCGACGAGAACGGCGTCCTGTGGACCGTCACCAACAAGATGGGCGAACAACTGCAGATCCACATCGACTCGATCGAGCACGACTCCGCCCACGAGCTGGGGGTCGACCCGGGACTGGTCAAGGACGGGGTCGAGGCGCACTTGCAGGAGCTGCTGGCCGAACACGTCCACACCTTCGGGGCCGGGTGGACGCTGGTCCGGCGCGAGTACCCCACGCCGATCGGGCCGGTCGATCTGCTCTGCCGGGACGCGGCCGGCGCAACGGTGGCGATCGAGGTCAAGCGTCGTGGTGAGATCGACGGGGTGGAGCAGTTGACCCGTTACTTGGCGCTGCTCAATCGGGATCCACTGCTTGCCCCGGTACGCGGGGTACTGGTCGCGCAGGAGGTCACGCCACAGGCTCGAGTGCTGGCTACCGATCGTGGAATCGGTTGGCAGGTGGTCGATTATCAGTTGTTGCGCGGTGCCGAGGACACCTCGCTCCGATTGTTCTGACGAGCCTGCCGGGTTTCTACCCTTATCGCGATAACGGCGCGCTAGGGACCAGTTACCCGCCGGTAGCATCTGGTCGATGAGGGCCGTCCCGACCGATCAAGCGAGGTTCGACTCCGTGGACCCGGCCACCGGCGAGGTCGTCGACTCCTTCGCGATCCATACCGAGGCCGAGGTGCGGGCCGTCGTCGCGGCGGCCCGGCCCGCGGCGTTGTGGTGGGACGACCTGGGCTTCGACGGTCGCGAGACCCGACTCCGGGACTGGGCCCGGATCCTGACCCGACGGATGGACGAGCTGGCCTGCCTCATCCATCGGGAGAACGGCAAGCCGCTGGTCGACGCCCGGCTGGAGGTGGTCGGGGTCGTCGAGCACCTGCACTGGGCGGCGACGCACGCACGCGGCGTCCTGGGTCGGCGTACGGTCGGTCGTTCTTGGCTGTTCCCGAACCAGAAGCCGTCGGTGGGGTACCGCCCCTATGGCGTCGTCGGGGTGATCGGACCGTGGAACTACCCGGCCTTCACCCCGATGGGCTCGATCGCGTACGCACTGGCGGCCGGGAACGCCGTGGTGTTCAAGCCCAGTGAATACACGCCGGCAGTCGGCGACTGGCTCGTCCGATCGTTCGAGCAGGTCGTACCCGAACAGCCTGTCCTGCAACTGGTGACGGGGTACGGGCAGACGGGCGCGGCATTGTGCACCGCGGGGGTGGGCAAACTGGCATTCACCGGATCGACGGCCACTGCCAGATCGGTGATGGGTGCCTGCGCGCAGACCCTCACTCCGGTGCTGCTGGAGTGCGGGAGCAAGGATGCGCTGATCGTCGCCGAAGACGCCGATCTCGCCGCGGCAGCTCAAGCCGCGCTATGGGGCGCGGTGTCCAACGCCGGCCAGACCTGCGTCGGGGTGGAGCGGGTCTATGCCGTCGACGCGATCTACGACGAATTCCTCAGCCGGTTGACCGCCGAGGCCGGAAAGCCTCGGCCGGGCAGCGACTCCGCAGCCGACTACGGCCCGATCACGATGCCGGCCCAGCTCGCCGTCATCTCAGACCACATCGACGACGCGCTCGACCATGGGGCAACGGCGATCGTCGGGGGCCGCAACGCCGTGCATCCGCCCTACATCGATCCGACGATCCTGGTCGACACGCCCGAGGATCGCCCGGCGGTGACCGAGGAGACCTTCGGCCCGACGATCACGGTCGGCCGGGTGCGCAACATCGATGAGGCAGTCGAGCGCGCAAATGGCACGGCGTTCGGCTTGTCCAGTGCGGTTTTCTCACGCTCGCGCGGCATGGAGATCGCCGAGCGACTGCGCGCCGGGATGACCAGCATCAATTCGGTGATCACCTTCGCGGTCATCCCGGCACTGCCCTTCGGCGGCGTCGGCAATTCCGGGTTCGGCCGGATCCACGGGGCTGACGGGTTGCGCGAGTTTGCCTGGCCGCATGCGATCGTGGCCCAGCAGGCACCCGCCCCCCTGATCCTGCAGTCCTTCGGGCGCAACCCCGTCCTGACCAAGGCGTTGCTGACCGCCGTACGCCTGCGGTACGGACGGCGCGGGCGCAGCCTGGAACACTGAGGCCGAATCGATAACCGATACTGAAGCGAGGAACTCCAGGTGGCACGCGAACTGACCAGGGTCGGTGTCGTCGGGCTCGGCACGATGGGGGCCGGGATCGCCGAGGTCTTCGCCCGCTCCGGGCTGGACGTGATCGGCGTCGAGGTCGACGAGGCAAGCCTGAGTCGCGGTCGCGCGCATGTCGAGGGCTCGACCTCACGGGCAGTCGATCGGGGCAAGCTCGACGAGGCCGGTCGCGACGCCCTGCTCGGTCGAATCACCTTCAGCACCGAACTGCAGGCCCTTGCCGAGGCCGAATTGGTCGTCGAGGCCGTTCCGGAGCATCTCGATCTCAAGGCCGAGGTCTTCTCGAAGCTGGACGCGATCTGTCCGCCGGACACCATCCTGGCCACGAACACCTCATCCTTGTCGGTCACCGAGATCTCGGTGGCCACCGGTCGACCCAGCAAGGTCCTCGGGCTGCACTTCTTCAATCCGGCCCCGGTCATGAAGCTGGTCGAGGTGATCCGGACGGTCGTCACCGACCCAGCGGTGATCGAAGATGTCGAGGCACTGGCCGCCCGGCTGGGCAAGACCGATGTGACGATCGGCGACAAGGCTGGGTTCATCGCCAACGCTCTGCTGTTCGGCTACCTGAACCATGCGGTGTCGATGTTCGAGACGCAGTACGCGACGAGGGAAGACATCGACGCCGCCATGCGACTGGGTTGCGGCCTGCCGATGGGTCCCTTGGCGCTGATGGATCTGATCGGCATCGACACCGCGTACGAGATCCTCGACACGATGTACAAGCAGTCCCGCGACCGGCTGCATGCGCCGGTCCCGCTGATCAAGCAGATGATGACCGCGGGTCTGCTCGGCCGAAAGTCCGGTCGGGGCTTCTACACCTACGCCGAACGCGACAGCCCGCAGGTCGTAGACGACGCGCAGACCCCGCGGACATCTGGGGAGGACGCGGACATCCGCACGGTGACCAAGGTCGGCGTCGTCGGCTCGGGAACGATGGCCACCGGCATTCTCGAGGTCTTCGCCAAGGGCGGCTACGACGTCACCTTCGTCGCGCGGAGCAAGGACAAGGTCGATCGCGTGCTGAGCGCGCTGACCAAGTCGATGGACAAGGCCGTGGGCCGCGGCCGGCTCGAGCAAGCCGACCGCGATGCGGCGCTGGCTCGGGTGACCGGTGGGACCAACCTCGACGATCTCGCCTCGGCAGACCTCATCGTCGAGGCGGTGGTCGAAGACCTGAGCGTCAAACAGGTGCTCTTTGCCAACCTCGGCGAGATTGCCAAACCCGGTGCCATTATTGCCACGACGACATCCAGCTTGCCGGTCGTGGAGTGCGCCAAGGCAAGTGAGCGCCCGTCCGAGGTCGTCGGATTGCACTTCTTCAATCCGGCAGTGGTCATGAAACTGGTCGAGGTCGTACCGACGATCTCCACCGCTGCCGACGTCGTTCCCACTGTGCGGCAGGTCTGCACCACGCTCGGCAAGCACCCGGTCATCTGCGCCGACCGGGCCGGGTTCATCGTCAATGCGCTGCTCTTCCCGTACCTCAATGACGCGGTGAAGATGCTCCAGGCCCACTACGCCACCTCCGAGGACATCGACTCGGCCATGAAAGTCGGCTGTGGCTATCCGATGGGGCCCTTCGAACTGCTCGACGTGGTCGGCCTGGACGTGTCGTTGGCCATCCAGCGGACGCTCTACCTCGAGTTTCGTGAACCGGGATTCGCACCCGCCACGCTGCTGGAGCATCTGGTCACGGCGGGCTACCTGGGCCGCAAGACCGGCAAGGGCTTCCGCGACTACACGCACTGATGCCACGCCGTTCCAGGCCCCGGCAGGAGCCTGCGCCAGCCCAGGAAGAATCGGCCGCGCCGTTCATGACCGATCAGAACGAGTCAGGTCCAGACGGCGACTGGGTGGTGCGTCCGATCAGCGGCGCGGCGAACACCAAGACCTACCGTTGTCCTGGATGCGATCACGAGATCCGGCCCGCAACTCCGCATCTGGTGGTCTGGTCGGCCGGGGACCCTGAGGCCGGGGACCGCCGGCACTGGCATCGGACGTGTTGGCGTTCGCGGCGACGGCGCAATCCGGGACGGAGCCACTGGTGACCGAGACGCCGGGACGGGAAGAGCCGGAAAGTGCGTCGGCTGACGTCGATCGGTCGATCCAGATCCGCGGGACCACGGTGCTGCCGTCTCACCGCGAGGCGATCACGCTGCGAACCGCAGACGGTCATGACCTGGTCGCCGAACTCGCGCTACCGGAACAGCAGGCCCCGGTCGCAACGATGATCTGTGTGCACCCGCTGCCGACCCACGGCGGGATGATGGACAGCCATCTGTTCCGCAAGGCCGCCAACCGCCTGCCGGCGCTGGCCGATCTGGCGGTTCTCCGGTTCAACACCAGGGGTACCGAGAGCGAACATGGCCGCTCGACGGGAGCCTTCTCCGGCGCGGTCGAGGAACGCTTCGACATAGCTGCGGCCATCGAGTACGTCGAGTTCGCCGACCTGCCGGCTCCATGGCTGGTCGGCTGGTCATTCGGTACGGACCTGACGCTGAAGTACGGCTGCGACCCGGCCATCTGCGGAGCGATCCTGATCTCCCCGCCGTTGCGATTCGCCGGCCAGGAGGATCTCCTGCCCTGGGCGAAATCCGGCAAGCCGGTAGTGGTCCTGGTTCCCGAGTTCGACGACTATCTCAGGCCCGAGGCGGCGCGCTCGGGCTTCGCCGCGATCCCGCAGGCCGAGGTGGTCGCGGTGACCGGTGCCAAGCATCTGTTCGTAGGTCACACCGAGCGAGTGCTCGACGAGATCGTCGCGCGGCTGAACCCAGCCGCGTACCCCTTACCGGCGTACTACTCGGGTCAGCCCTGACGAGGGATCGGGATGGCCTGAGTCGGTGAATTCACCGGCCAACTCGGTGGTGCCGGAGCCTTGGCCGTGGGCGGAGGAGGTGGCGTCCCTTGGACCTCGCGCGGGACCGCGCCGGCCGGGTTGGTCTGATCGTCACGGGGCTTCTCGACCGGATCCTTGCCCGTGCCGCTTTTCGAAGCCTCGTCCGGCGGTGGCTGCCCGTTCGACTGCGAGACCGGGTTCGAGTCCGAGTTCGCGCCGGACGGTGCCGACCGAGGCTTTGCCGCACTCGGGTCGATGACCGTAGCCGTGCCGATCTCCGGAAGTCCGCCCAACAGCTCGCGGACCTGGCTGAGCCGGGCGTGCAGTTCGGCACGCTGTGCGTCGAGGTCGGTGACCCGCTGCTCGGCCGCCGCGACCATGTCGTCGGACTCGCGCTGGGCCTGTTCGATCCGGTTCTGTGCGTCGCGTCGGGAGGACTGATCGCGCTCCTGCTCGACCCGTGACGCCTCGGCCCGCCGGGCCTTCTGAGCGAGCTGGAAGTCCTCCTCGATCTTGGCCACCCGGGCCTTGCTCTCCTGTTCGGCCTTCTCGGCCGATGCGCGGGCTCGCTCGTTGAGCGCATCGGACTCGGCCTGAGCCTGCGCGACGGTCTTCGCGGCGGCGGCCGTGGCCTCCTCGGTCGACCGACGAGCCTCGGCCTGGGCCTCCTCGGCCATGCGGCGGGCCTCGTCCTGGGCCTCGCTGCGGAGCCGGGCGGCCTCTTGGGCGGTTGACGTCAGCTCCGCCTGGGAGCGGGTGTGCTCGTCGGCGGCAATGCGCCGGATGTCGTTGGCCTCCTCTTCGGCCAAACTCAGCATGTGCGAGATCCGGGCTCCCATGGACTCGAAGTTCGGGGCCGCCGCGGATTCGGCCGTGCGTCGGAGGCTGTCGACCTCGGCTTGCGCGGCCGACAGATGACCGGCCAGCTCCTCGGCGCGCTGACCGGAGGCGTCCTTGTCGGCGAGCGCGACCCGAAGTTCGCCGTCCAAGCGGTCGACCACGTCGTGGACCTGGGCGCGGTCGTAACCGCGGATCACGACGTCGAAGCTGTGCGAGGCGCCGTCGTGGGAGAAGATGTCTGGTTGGTTTTCGCGATCCATGGGTCTCATGCTGTCATGCGTACCGGCGACACGCGTCAGGTGTTGCGGAACCGATGCAGCTTGTTTCCGAGGCGTTCGCGCAGCTCGTGATCACGGACGCCCAACCCGTCCTCCGGTGCAAGACAACGGACCCCGACTTTGCCCTGGTGGAGGTTGCGGTGTACGTCGTAAGCCGCCTGACCGACGTCTTCGAGGGCGTACACGTTCGACAACGTGGGCTGGATGGCGCCTCTGGCGAGAAGTCGATTGGCCGCCCATGCCTCGCGGTAGTTCGCGAAGTGCGAGCCGATGATCCGCTTGAGGTTCATCCATAGATAGCGATTGTCGTAGGAGTGCAGGTAGCCGCTGGTCGATGCGCAGCTGACGATCGTCCCTCCGCGACGGGCCACGTACACCGAGGCGCCGAAGGTCTCCCGGCCAGGGTGCTCGAAAACGATGTCCGGGTCCTCACCCCCGGTCAGCTCGCGGATCTTGGCGCCGAAGCGCTGCCACTCCGCGGGGTCCTGGGTGTGTTCGTCCTTCCAGAATTGGTACCCCTCGGCGGTGCGGTCGATGACCAGGTCGGCGCCCATCCGGCGAACGATCTCCGCCTTGTCCGGGCTGCTCACCACGCATATCGGGATGCCGCCGCCGTTGAGTGCCAACTGGGTCGCGTACGAGCCAAGCCCGCCGGAGGCTCCCCAGATGAGCACCACATCTCCCTGCTTCATCGCGGCACCATGCGGACCGACCAGCTGGCGGTAGGCGGTGGAATTGACCAGCCCGGGGCAGGCGGCCTCTTCCCAGGTCAGGTGCTTGGCCTTTGGCATCAGCTGGTTGGACTTGACCAGGGCCAGGTCGGCCAGCCCGCCGAAGTTGGTCTCGAAACCCCAGATCCGCTGCTGGGGATCGAGCATCGTGTCGTCGTGTCCGGCCGGGTCCTCGAGCTCGACCGACAGGCAGTGCGCGACCACCTCGTCGCCGGGCTTCCAGTTGTTCACCCCGACGCCGACGCGAACGACGACTCCAGCCAGATCCGAGCCCACCACGTGATAGGGGAGGTCATGTCGTTTGGTGAGCTGAGAGAGCTTGCCGTACCGCTTGAGGAAGCCGAACGTCGAGACCGGCTCGAAGATCGACGTCCACACGGTGTTGTAGTTGACCGCGCTGGCCATGACGGCGACCAGGGCCTCACCCGGACCGAGCTCCGGTGTCGGCACGTCCTGGATGTGCAAAGAGGTTCTCGGATCCTTCTCGCGGGTTGGCATCCCCGCGAACATTTCCTGGTCTTCGGCACGCACGACGACGCCACGGTAGGACTCCGGTACCGGCAGCTCGCCGAGATCGGACAGCGAGTCGGCGAGGATCGCCTCGGTGATCTGCTTCACGGCTCAGTCCTCCAGGGCGACGGGTTACCGGAGGGTAGCTACCCTCGTTGCGTGAGCATGCCTGCGCTCGATCCGGACCTCGCCGGTGCCTATGCCCGGGACGGCGTCGTATGCGTACGGGGCGTCCTCGATCCGGAGCAGATCGAGCAGGCCGTCCAGGGGATCCGCCGCGTCCTGGACGAACCGAGCAGCCTCGCTCAGGTTGCCAGCGCATCCGGGGACCCGGGCAGGTTCACCGAGGACTTCTGTCGCTGGACCGAGGTTCCCGAGATCGCCGATCTCGCGCAGCAGTCGAGGGTTCCGGGGATCGCAGCGGCGCTCATGGCCACCGATCAGGTCCGGTTCTATCACGATCACGTCCTGGTGAAGGAGGGCGGAACCTCACAGCGCACCCCCTGGCACCAGGACCAGCCGTATTACAACGTCGACGGCCGCGGCATCAGCGCCTGGATTCCGGTGGACCCGGTACCGGTGGGCGCCTGCTTGGAAGTGCTGGCCGGTACGCACCTGGGACCGTGGCTCATGCCGCGCACGTTCTTGGCCGGGAAGGCGAACTGGTTTCCCGAGGGCACGCTGGCCGAACTCCCCGACGTCGACGCCGATCGCGATGCTTTCGACATCAAGCGGTACGAGATGGCCCCCGGGGACGCGATCTTCTTCGACTTCCTGGCCGTGCACGGTGCGCCGGGTTTCCCGTTCTCCGGGCGCCGGCGGGCGCTCTCGTTGCGGTATCTGTCCGACGACGTACGGCATGCACCCCGGCGTTGGCGGACCTCTCCGCCGTTCGAGGGCCTGGATCGGCAACTCGATGCCGGCTCACCGATGGAGCATCCGCTGTTCCCGGTGGTCTGGCCCGCCTCGGCCTGACTTGGGCACAGCGGGGGAGGACATGGCGTCCTAGGTTGGAGCCATGCGCTTCGGACTGTTCATCCCGCAGGGCTGGCGACTCGATCTCGCCGGCATCGAGCCCGCCGACCAGTGGCAGACGATGCGCTCGTTGGCCGAGCACGCCGACAGCGGGGACACCTGGGAGTCGCTGTGGGTCTATGACCATTTCCACACCGTGCCCAAACCGACCGACGAGGCCACCCATGAGGCGTGGACGCTGATGGCGGCTCTGGCAGCCAGTACATCCCGGGTACGGCTGGGCCAGATGTGCACCTGCATGGCCTACCGGAATCCGGCGTACCTCGCGAAGGTCGCGGCGACCATCGACGTGATCAGTGGTGGTCGGGTCGAGATGGGCATCGGTGCCGGATGGTATGAGAACGAGTGGCGGGCATACGGATACGGCTTCCCAAGGGCCGGAATCCGACTGGCGATGCTGGACGAGGGCGTCCAGATCATGCGTCAACTCTGGGAGACCGGCACGGCCACTTTCGACGGCGAGCACTATCAGGTCGACCGGGCGATCTGCCGCCCGTTGCCGTTGCAGGACGGTGGGATCCCGCTCTGGATCGCCGGCGGCGGTGAGAAGAAGACCCTGCGGATCGCGGCACAGAACGCGGCGTACACCAACTTCGACGGGACGCCCGAGGCCTTCGCGCACAAGTCCTCGGTGCTGGAGGGTCATTGCAAGGATCTCGGCCGGGACTTCTCGGAGATCACCCGCAGCGCCAACTACAACGTGGTCATCGGTGCCGATCAAGCGGAGGTCGACAAGCGGCTGCAGTGGTTCGGGGACCACTACCGCGGAATCGTCGGCGATGAACGCGCCGACAAGGCTGTCGCAGATGCGCGCTCCGGTCCGGCCGTCGGCACGCCCGAACAGGTCATCGAGGCACTCACCTCGGCCCAGGAGATGGGGATGACGTACGCGATCTGCTACTTCCCCGAGGCGGCCTACGACCGGAGCGGGATCGAGCTGTTCGAGACGGAGGTCCTCCCAGCCCTGCGCTGACTCTCTCAGTACCTCGCGCTGGGCGATTGCTCATATCAGGTGATCGTGAGCGGGCTGGGTGCGCCGTCACTACACCTGAAGCGCTCATGATCACCGATCACGAGCCGGAGGGCTTCCAACGGGGAGCCGAACCGGCGCGAGCGACCTGTTCGGCGCGGGCGGCGATATTGCGCTGCATTCCGCCGAAGATGAACCCATGGAAGGGCCACACCGCCCACCAGTACGCCCGACCCAGCAGTCCACGTGGGGCGTAGATCGCCCGCTGGCGGAACACCGTTCGTCCGCGAGCGTCGGTCTCGATGCCCAGGTCCAACCAAGCCCGGCCCGGAACGCGCATCTCGGCCCGCAGCCGGAGCAGTTCGCCGTCCACGATCTCCTCGACCCGCCACCAGTCCACGACGTCACCTATCTGCAGATCGTGCGGACTGCGTCGTCCGCGGCGAAGTCCCGGTCCGCCCCAGAGCCGGTCGAGGATGCCGCGTATCCGCCAGGCCAACTTCCAGGAGTACCAGCCGGCTGTACCGCCGATCCCTTCGATCACCTCCCACAGTGCCTGCGGCGGCGCTTCGACGACGCTGCTCCGGTCATCGACATAGAGGTCCCCTCGGGCCCAGTCGGGATCGGTGGGCATCGGGTCGCTGGATGCCCCGGTGACTGAGGCGTTGGACCAGTGCGTGCTGACATCGGCATCGCGGATCCTGGCCAGCGCTCTGCCCACGGCGGCGTCGAAGCCGAGCAACCCCTCCGCTGGATCCGGGACGAACTGTGCGATGTCGTGCTCCCGAGCGACGACGGTGTTCTTGAGGCTCTCGACCAGCGGCTTTGCCAGGCTCCCCGGTACGGGGGTGATCAAGCCGACCCAGTGCGCCGAGAGCGTCGGGCTCAGAACCGGGACCCGGAAGATCCGTCGTCGCGGCAGCCCGGCCACCCGGGCGTAACCCTGCATCATGTCGCGATAGGTCACGACGTCCGCGCCACCGATGTCGAAGCTGCGGTTGACCTCGGCCGGCAGATCTGCCACGCCGACGAGATAGTGCAAGACGTCGCGGATGGCGATCGGCTGGATCTGCACATCGACCCACTTGGGCGTGACCATCACCGGCAGGCGCTCGGTCAGGTGCCGCAGCATCTCGAAGCTCGCGCTGCCGCTGCCCAGTACGACGGCGGCCTTGAGGACCACGGTCGGTACTCCGCTGTCGAGCAGGATCTGACCGACCTCCTCACGGCTGCGCAGGTGCGGCGAGAGTTCCTCCCCCTCGGGGGTCATTCCGCCGAGGTAGACGATCCGGCGTATGCCCGCCGCATGTGCCGTGGCGGCGAAGTTCTCCGCGGCCCGGCGATCGGTCGCCTCGAAGTCCGCGCCAGAGCCGATCGCGTGCACCAGGTAGTAGGCGACGTCGACGCCGTCGAGTGCCGCGCGAAGGCTGTCCCGATCGAGGACGTCGCCCCCGACGACGGCGACGTCGCCGGCCCAGGGATAGTCACGCAAGCGGGTGGCCGTGCGCGCCATTGCCCGCACGGACCAGTCGGCTTCCAGCAGCGCGGGTACCAGCCGCCCGCCTACGTACCCGCTCGCCCCGGTGACCAGGGCGGTTCCGGTCACGAGAGCGTCCAGTCGATCGGCGCGGCGCCCTGCGACGCGAGCAGGTCGTTGACCTGGCTGAACGGGCGCGAGCCGAAGAAACCGCGATCGGCCGACATCGGGCTCGGGTGGACGCTGGCCACCACCGGAACCGTGCCCAACCGAGGACGCAGGGTCTGCGCGTCCTTGCCCCAGAGGATCGCCACCAACGGCTGGTCCCGGGCCACAAGGACGTCGATGGCTGTGTCGGTCACCTTCTCCCAACCCTTGCCCCGGTGCGCGCCGGAGTGGCCCGGCTGCACGGTCAGACATCTGTTGAGCAGCAGGACCCCGCGGTCCGACCACGCCGACAGGTCTCCGTGTGCCGGCGGGGGAAGTCCGAGATCGGACGAGAGTTCGCGGTAGATGTTCTGCAAGCTGCGCGGAATGGGCCGTACCTCCGAAGCGACCGAGAACGACAGGCCGACCGCGTGCCCAGGGGTGGGATACGGATCCTGACCGACGATCAGGATCCGGACGTCGGCCAGCGGACGCTCGAAGGCCCGCAGGATGTGCTGGCCGGCCGGGAGATAGGAGCGCCCGGCTGCGATCTCCGCGCGCAGGAATCCGCCCATCGCGGTGACGACATCGGCCACCGGTTCCAGGGCGGTCGCCCAGCCCGGGTCGATCAGCTCAGCAAGGGGACGCGCCATGGCCGGTGTGCCCCGGTCAGTGAGACAGGTCGGGCGCCGGCTCGACGAGTTCGACCAGGACCCCGCCGGCATCCTTGGGATGGATGAAGTTCACCCGGGAGTTCGCCGTGCCGCGCCGGGCCGAGTCGTAGAGCAGCCGCAGCCCGCGTCCGCGCAATGTCGCGGACACCTCGTCGATGTCAGTGACCCGGTAGGCCACCTGTTGGATCCCTGGCCCGGATCGGTCCAGGAACTTGGCGAGTACCGAATCCGGGCGCGACGGTGCCAGCAGCTGGATGCAGGTGCCCGAGTCCCCGATCGCGAGCATGGCCTCACGGACACCCTGCTCCTCGTTGACCTCCTCGTGCACCGGATGCAGGTCGAAGGTCTCGGCGTAGAAGACCAAGGCCTCGTCCATGTCGGCCACGGCAATACCTACATGGTCGAGGTGGGTGAACACGGTCCCGATTCTGCACTCCCGGCTGGGGCCACGGGGCATCGGTAGACTCGATGTATTCAGCCAAGGGCTGTGTCGTTGCCGCCCAACGCCTGGACCGCTCGGAGGGACTTGTCATGTCAGGTTCGGTCATCGTCGGAGGCGCTCGTACGCCGATGGGTCGGCTGCTGGGTTCTCTCAAGGGGTTCTCCGGGGCCGACCTCGGCGGGGTCGCGATCAAGGGAGCCCTGGAACGCGCTGGGATCGCCGGTGACCAGGTCGAGTACGTGATCATGGGCCAGGTTCTGCAGGCCGGCGCCGGTCAGATCACCGCCCGCCAGGCGGCCATGAAGGGCGGCATTCCGATGACCGTCCCGGCCCTGACCGTCAACAAGGTCTGCCTGTCCGGCCTCGACGCGATCGCGCTGGCCGACCAGCTGATCCGCGCCGGTGAGTTCGACATCGTCGTGGCCGGGGGGATGGAGTCGATGACCAATGCTCCACATCTGCTACCCAAGTCCCGCGAGGGCACGAAGTTCGGCGATTCCACGCTGGTGGACTCGATGGCCTTCGACGGCTTGTTCTGCGCCTTCGACCAGGTCGCCATGGGCGCGTCCACCGAGTCCTACAACGCTCGGTACAACCTGACCCGCGAGGAGCAGGACGCCTTCGCCGCAGCGAGTCATCAGAAGGCCGCGCTGGCAGCCAAGAACGGGCTGTACGACGACGAGCTGGTCCCGGTACAGATCCCGCAGCGCAAGGGCGACCCGATCGAGTTCAGCACCGACGAGGGCATCCGGGCCGACACGACCGCTGTCAGCCTGGCGAAGTTGCGCCCGGCCTTCTCCAACGAGGGCTCGATCACTGCGGGCTCGGCCTCACAGATCTCCGACGGCGCCTGCGCGGTCGTGGTGATGTCGGCAGCCAAGGCTGCAGAACTCGGGCTCACTCCGATCGCGGAGATCGGCGCGCACGGTGTGGTCGCTGGACCCGACACCTCTCTGCACGAGCAGCCGGCAAACGCGATCAAGGCGGCTTGTGCCAAGGAAGGGGTCGAGGCCACGGCGCTCGATCTGGTCGAGATCAACGAGGCGTTCGCCGCGGTGGGCATCGTCTCCACCCGCGAACTGGGACTGGACGAGAACAAGGTCAACGTGAACGGCGGAGCGATCGCGCTCGGCCATCCGATCGGGATGAGTGGTGCCCGCCTGGTTCTGCATCTGGCCCTGGAGCTGGGCCGTCGTGGCGGCGGGATCGGCGTCGCGGCGCTGTGCGGAGGCGGCGGTCAGGGTGATGCGCTGATCGTCAAGGTCTCCGCCCGCGGGTGAGGGTCGAGGAGACTGAAACCCGCTACCGGCGACGACGAACATCTCGGCGTGACGCCGACGTCGCCGAACTCGTGGCGCTTGCCCGGAAGGGCCACGCCCGCGCCGTTGCCCGGTTGATTTCCCTGGTCGAGGACGCGAGCCCCAAACTTCGCGAGGTTTCTGCCGCGCTTGTCCGCCATGCCGGGCACGCTCAGATCATCGGGCTGACCGGTCCACCCGGGGTGGGCAAATCCACGACGACGACTGCTTTGGTCAGCGTGTTTCGAGCGGCCGGAAAGCGGGTCGGGGTGCTGGCCGTCGACCCGTCCTCGCCGTTCTCCGGCGGGGCGTTGCTGGGCGATCGGGTCCGGATGCAGGAGCATGCGCTTGATCCGGACGTGTTCATCCGCTCGATGGCCTCCAGAGGTCATCTCGGCGGATTGGCTTGGGCCACACCGCAAGCACTACGTGTCCTGGATGCAGCCGGCTGTGACGTCGTCCTTATCGAAACGGTCGGCGTAGGGCAGGCCGAGGTCGAGATCGCCCAGCTTGCCGACACCACGATGGTCCTGTTGGCTCCGGGCATGGGCGACGGCATCCAGGCGGCCAAAGCCGGCATTCTCGAGGTCGCCGACCTCTACGTGGTGAACAAGGCCGATCGCGACGGGGCGAAACAGACGGTCCGCGACCTGCGCTACATGCTGTCGCTGGGGGGGAAGCACTCCGAGGCCCACGCATGGCGGCCGCCGATCCTGCCCACGGTCGCCTCCCGGGGTGAGGGAATCGACGAGGTGGTCGCCGCCTTGGACAAGCACCGCCGGTGGCTCGACGATTCCGGAGAGCGCGCCCGCCGCCAGCAGGAGCGGGCCGCGGCCGAGATCGAGGCGATCGCCGTGTCGGCGCTGCGGGAGCGGATGGGCGACGTCCACGGATCGGCGGCCCTGGGCACGCTGGCCACCTCCGTGGTCCACGGCGAGATCGACCCGTACGCCGCCGCCGACGCCCTGATCGAGCAACTGTGACGCGGTCATGACCGGTCGTGCTTCCGCACGGAGGCCAGCGGATCTGGACGCGGTTGTGGTGGGGGCAGGGCCGAACGGGCTCGCGGCGGCTCTGCGGGTGGCTGCGGCCGGACTGAAGGTAGTTGTCTACGAGCGGGCCGAGGCCTGGGGAGGCGGTGCCCGAACGGCGGCATTGACCGAGCCCGGTTTCGTCCATGACGTCTGCTCGACGGCTCATCCGATGGTGGCCATCTCTCCGTTCTTTCGTGAGTTCGATCTCGCGGCGCACGGCGTCCAGCTGGTGCATCCCGAGATTCCCTTCGCCCACCCACTCTCCGGCGGCGAGGCGGTGCTGGTGCACCAGGATCTCGCGCGTACCTCCGCTGCCCTGGGCCGGGACGGACCGGCATACGAGCAGTTGCTGCGCCCGCTGGTCGACGACGCGCCCGCGCTGCTCGAGACCTTGCTGGGGACTTTCCGACGCCCGCCGACCTCGGGCTTGCCGGCGGTGCTCCATTTTGCCAGGTACGGCCTGCGCAGCGCACAGTCCCTGGCGGGTCGCTTCGAGGGTGAACATGCCCGGGCCCTGCTGGCCGGCTGTGCGGCGCACAGCATGATGCGCCTGGACCGGCCGATCACCGGCGGGCTGGGCATGGTCCTGGCGCTGCTGAGCCACGCGGTCGGCTGGCCGGTCGTGGCCGGCGGGTCCCAAGCGCTCAGTGACGCAATGGTCGCTGCGCTGCGGGCCGCGGGCGGTGAGGTCATCACCGGCCACGAGGTACGCAGTCTGGACGAGCTCCCGGCCGCGCGAGCCACGCTGCTCGACATCGCTCCGGACAGCTTCCTGCGCTTGGCGGGCCCCGAGCAACTACCCGGCGGCTATCAAAAGGCCTTGCGCCGCTTCCGGTATGGCCCCGGGGTCTGCAAGGTCGACTGGGCACTCTCCGGACCGGTTCCATGGACGAATCCCGACGTGGCGCGTGCGGGGACCGTCCACCTGGGTGGGGCATTCGAGACGGTCGCGGCCTCCGAGGCCGACGTCGCCGCCGGCCACCACCCGGAACACCCGTACGTCCTGTCCGTTCAGCCCTCGGTGGCCGATCCGAGTCGCGCACCCGCCGGCCGACACGTGTTCTGGGCCTACTGCCATGTTCCGGGGCAGTCCACTGTGGACATGACCAGCGTCATCGAAGACCAGATCGAGGCTGCTGCACCTGGATTCCGCGACTTGGTGATCGGTCGGCACACCATGACCGCAGCTCAGATGGCTGACTACGACCCCAACTACGTGGGCGGTGACATCAGCGCTGGAGCGACCTCGATGTTCCAGATGCTGGCCCGTCCCGTGCCGCGTTGGTCGACCTATCGAACGCCCATCGAGGGTGTGTACCTGTGCTCCTCGGCCACGCCGCCGGGACCAGCCGTACACGGAATGTGCGGCGACCACGCCGCCCGCCTGGCACTGCGCCAGCGCTTCGAAATCCGGAAGGCCCCGTCCTTGCGCAATCTGCCAACCCCATAGCCGGGCATTCCTGGTGGTTTTGACGGAAACCACCGGGGAGGTCGTGGTGGTTTTGACGGAAACCGCCAGGGCGCTGGGCGGTACGGCGTAGCCTTTCGCGCACCATGCCTCGCGAACTACGCCTTCCTTTCGACCCGATCGAGCGGGCGGGGGAGAACTGGGAGCGGACCTGGGGTCCCTCCACCGCGATGCGCGCTGCTACCTCGGTCTTTCGCGCCCAACAGATCCTGCTTGCCCGCTTCGACGAAGCCCTGCGACCGTACGAACTGACCTTCGCCCGGTATGAGGCGTTGGTTCTGCTGCGCTTCTCCCGGACCGGCACGCTGCCGATGAAGGTGATCGGCAGTCGCTTGATGGTGCATCCCACGAGCGTGACCAACACCGTCGAGCGGTTGGCCGCGGCCGGACTCGTCGACCGCCGACCGAACCCCGCAGACGGCCGGGGCGTGCTTGCCTCGATCACCGATATCGGGCGCGACATCGTCGAGCGCGCGACCGCTGATCTCATGGACGTCGACTTCGGGCTGGCCGACATCGGGAATGATCGGCTCGATGACCTCTACGCCACCCTGCGCGACGTCCGTTATGCAGCCGGCGACGTGGCCGGGGCCGACCGGATGCTGAGCCGACCACAGCGCTGAGCCGCAAACAAGTAGGACGCTCCACTTTGATTAATTAGTAGGACGTCCTAGTATTAGGTATGACGGATAGCAGGGATGGCCGAGCGCGCTGGCAGCAGCGTTACGACGCTGCACTGAACTCAGGACGCGTCCGAGATGCGGACTTTCGCACCCTGTCCGGCGTAGATGTCGCGCCGGTCTACGGCCCCGCATCGGGCCAGGAGCCCGAAGGCTTCGACCGGATCGGTTGGCCGGGGGAGTACCCGTTCACCCGTGGCCTGTACCCGACCGGGTACCGGGGCCGATCGTGGACGATCCGCCAGTTCGCGGGCTTCGGCAACGCCGAGCAGACCAACCAGCGATACAAGATGATCCTGGCCGAGGGTGGTGGCGGGCTGTCGGTCGCTTTCGACATGCCGACGCTGATGGGTTACGACTCCGACGACTCGAAGTCATTGGGCGAGGTCGGACACTGCGGCGTGGCGATCGACTCGGCCGCCGACATGGAGACCCTCTTCGGCGACATCCCGCTCGAGCAGACCACCACGTCGATGACGATCAGCGGCCCGGCCGTACCCGTGTTCTGCATGTATCTCGTCGCCGCCGAGCGGCAGGGC
>Ga0136610_1000016_pt1 | contig 31619 bp, 32 predicted proteins | sample AntDrymUQ1342206_2_FD_104804 | JGI IMG/M metagenome (GOLD analysis project Ga0136610, IMG submission 104804) | Polar desert sand microbial communities from Dry Valleys, Antarctica - metaG UQ134 (22.06) | ecosystem: Environmental > Terrestrial > Soil > Desert | place: Antarctica: Dry Valley...
CACACGGACCGCGGCAGATACTGGTTGGAAAGCTCCTCGAGTAGCCCTACGACCTGCTCTCTTCTCTCCTTCTCGTAATGGTCGTCCACCTCCCCATACAGGGAAGCCCACAATACGAAACTCCGGTAGAGTCCAGCGAGATGCTTCCGGATCTCCACGACCGCCGACCTGCGTCGCTCGACCCGCTCCCCTTCGGCCTCTATAGTCCTCAATACCGAACCCCTCCACCATAGATCTCTGTCTCTCGCGAGCGCCCTAACATAGCACAATACATGGCTTCTGTTCAGCGCCGGAGAGCGTATCTTGCGACAGGCGGCTTCCGATCTGCGATCCGGATGAACTACTACTGGATTCCCGCTTGCGCGGGAATGACGTATGGGAGAGTCGTGCCCGCAGCTAGAACAAGCTCCCGCTCGAACGATCTACTTATCACTGCGAGCGCGCAGGGACAGCGCCGCCCTGGCGGACGGCGCGTTTGACGCCATGGACGTGCCTACTCCGTTCCTACTCAAGAACAGCAGGCTGACATGCTGAAGTGCTGACTAGCTGAAATGCTTCTCTAAAGGTTGGTGAGGTTTCCCACCGGACCACCCGCGCTGTTGAGCCGTTCGCACTCTCCGCAGAGCGGCTTGCCGCCGGTCCCCTGTTGGAGGTTCTCGGGCGCGATGCTGTTACCGGTCTGGCAAGCGCGGTTGTTGTGGTAGACGTCCGAGTTGGCTGAGTACCAAGGGCCCTCGCCTTGCAAGGAACCGGTGGTCTCCCTCAAGCGATCCGTAGCCGAGCCCACGATCCCCTTGTCCTTGTCTGTGGTCATGTGTTCCTCCTCACATCGCTTTCGCTTGCCTGATATGTAACCAAGCAGTACGGAGATCAAACATCCGGGTGTCAGGCAGGCTCGGAGGACTCTCCACAAGCCGGCCGACAGGGATCTTGGTTTGGCAGAGGGCACGGTGGGTAGAATAGCTTCAGGAGTTTTGCGAAAGCGAGAATGGGAGGAAAGAGAACATGGGCCTTGGCAACTTGGGCGATCTGGGCAATCTCGATCTGGGGCAACTCCAGCAGTACATGCCGAACATGAACTTCCCGGCCAGCAAGGACGAGGTCATATCGGAGGTCCAAAACAACGACGCACCACAAGATGTGGTCGATCAGATAAAGAACTCGAGCACCGACAGCTTCAACAATGCCGACGAGGTTTTGCAGACGGTGCAAGGGAACAGGTAGAGCACAGCTAGCTTCTACCCTGGATCTGGACCCGGCTCATTCGCCGGGTCCAGATCTTTTCTTGCGCGAGGACGATTCGCAATCCGCCCCTACAAGCAAACCGAGGCTTCAGGCCACAGGACTTCTCTAGGAATGGACTTGGTGCAAGAGGGCGGTTTGTACTTCCTCGAAGGTCACGTAAACGCCTTACATGCACAGGTAGTTCACGTGGTGCCGCGCTCTTCGAGTGCTGCGGACCTTGTATGGTCGTCGCTAGTGGATCCGGTGAACCAGGATGTGATCTCGATCGGGTCCGTGATGGCGGTGCCGACCACCACGCAGAATGCTCCGAGCCCGAAGGCCGAAACGACATGCTCAGGCGTCCTTATGTGACCCTCGCTCACCACGCGTACCCCAGCCTCAGCAAGCCTGCCGACCAATTGCAGATCCGGCTTCTCTCTGCCCCGACTGTGGCGCGTGTGCCCTGAGAGCGTGGTGGCGACGAGGTCGGCGCCCATCTCCCAGGCCCGCACACCCTCCTCGAAAACTGAGACGTCCGCCATGACGGGGGCCCTGAGCTCACCACGAATGCTCTGGAGCAGCCGCCCGAGCTCGCCGTCGTCGGGACGGTTCTCGAACGTCGCCTCGATGGCGATGAGATCAGCGCCCGCCTCGGCCAGCTTGCGCGCGTGATCCAGGGTCGGCGTGATCGAGAAGCGCTCCTCGGTTAGCGCATGCTTGTAGATCCCGATCACGGGAAGCGAGACGCGGCGTTTGATCTCGGCTACATCGTCAGGACCGTCGGCCCGGACCCCCGCCGCTCCCCCGCGTTCTGCACACTCTGCGAGGGCGGCGATGATCGCGGTGTCGCGCAGCGGGTGGTCGCCGTGCGCCTGGCAAGATACGATGAGACCGTTCCTCAGCCGTTCGAGGTCCCTGCCATGACCTCTCTGTTCGATCATGGGGTCCTTGCGGATGCCACGAATTCACGGTAGCGGCGATACAGCATGCGGGCCGAAGGCCACATGGAGTTCGGGCTCATAAAGTGGGAGAACTCGAAGGTGACGACCTTGCTGACGTAAGGCTGGACGGTCTCTAGCTTGTAGAGGAGCTTCCGCGAATCTATCGGGGGAAACTTCATCGGCACGTCCCGATCGAAGGACTCCAGGTTGGACCAGGGCTCGACGCCGTGGCGCCGCGCGAGCTCCGCCGACGCCCTCACGTACTCCTCGAGGTCGAGCATCTCCACCGTGCCGTCCTGGAAAGCGCAGAAATCTATGAGGCCGCCGAGCCGGGAGAAGTATTCGTCCCACTGCTCGACGTGCTCCTCGACACTGCGACGCCCACCGGCGGGATCGAGGTGTTGCGATACCTGCGAGGGGTCGAACCGGCCGTCGAAGAAGGGTGAGATCAGGATTGGCAGATCGGAGACCTTGCGTATCTCTTCCGCGAGAGAGGTGTGGATATCCAGGATCCTCTTCGACGTATCAGGCGTCTCGTGGGAGAGGTACCAGCCGCCGGGCCGGGCGATACCCTGTCTAGACCAGTGCTCAGTACGCACGGGCGGAGACGGAGTCGAACATTACCTGCCGGTTGGCGAGGCGCTCGGCTCGCGGCGGGCGAACGCTTTGATCGCGCGCTAGCTGGCGAGCGAGGTCTGAACGTCCATGGTAACGCTGTCGACTCTGTCCTCGAACAGGTTCCGCTCCCGATAGGTGGTAAGGTCCCCGGCAAGGATATACGTCACGTCCTCGCCCCTGGCGCCAAACGGGCACCGTGCGCACCGCCTACGAAGAGTCGCGCGCTCTGGGCGCCTCCTACATCGGCCCTGAAACGTGATGTCTCGCGCTGTTCTCAGCGCCGGTTATCCGCGACCCCTCCCCCTGAAAGCGCCGAGTATAGGAGAGCCCGCACCGAGCAGGAATCCGAAGTCATACCAGCTCCCACTTCTCGCGGCGTTGTAGAACGGGAATTGCTCCCACCCGCCGAATATGTGCACGATGAGGACGATCCAGGCCGTAAGCCCGTTCCATAACCCCCAAAGCAGATCCGCCCACCACACGATGATCTCCTCCTTCCGATCTCATTCGAGCGAACACAGTTTAGCCGTCGTGCAAGCCATGCGGTCTCGCGGGATCGCCTCTGCCAGCCTACGTCGTGGCGCGCACGGCGATGAACGAGTCGTACTCTTCGCCTTCGATGGTCCGCGGCACGAGCGTTGCGGCTAGCCCCACCTCATCGAACAAACGCAACCACGTCGCGCGAGAAAATAGCCCCTCGAGATGGACATCATGGGCGACGCGCATCCGCCCGTCGGGTTCGCGCAGCAATAACGCGTAATGCACGGTGTAGGTAGTCTCGCCCGGCTCGGGCGGCAACGTCCACTCCAGGTAGCGCGCCTGACGCCCGTTTTCGTCCTCACCGCCGCCGTGCTCGGTGGACTCGGAGAACGTCTCTTTAGTCGCGTCCGGCGCAACGAGCGCCACGCCGCCGGATGATAGGTGCGCTTCAACGGTCTGAAGCGCCGCATGCAGGTCGTCTTCGGTGGTCATGTACATCATAGCGTCGTGGACGAATACTGCGTCGAAGGTACGCCCCAGGCGGACGGATCGCATGTCGCCTGGAAGGTGGGTGCACTCGGGGTTGAGGTTGCGGCTGATCTCACGCATCCCGTCTGCGGGCTCGACGAGGGTCATGGAGAAGGCGCGCTTCATGTGGGAGGCGTTGTTGCCCCCTCCGCTGCCGAGCTCGAGCACCTCTCGCACCGGGCGACGTGCCGAAGTGTGGATCGTCTCCACGTAGAGATCCGCCTCCTCGGCGTACTCCGAAGGCGGCGAGATGACCGGCCACCAGTCGGCGATGTCGGAGTAGAGCTGCTCGTTCATGAATAGCCTCCTTGTTCTCTCCGCCACCCCTCGCCCAGACCATACGCCTCAGTATCATCCCTGGACTTCCAGGCCCGCGAATCGCCCGTGGGTAAGCGGCCCTCCTCCCCTTACAATGGCGAAGAAGGGTCGTGTTCTCCCCATCCTCCCCACGGCCCTTCTTCCACCTCCACGCATCTTTATCATTCCCTGTCTTCTTCCCGCTTGGCCTGCTCCTCCTTCTCGGACTCTAACGTGGTCAAGCCGCGTCTGAGCCGGGTTCGCGTCTCGTCGCGTTGGGCTACCGAAGCTCGCGCGACAGCCTGAACGAACGCGAGGATGATTCCTACCCCGGCGAAGACGTAGAAAACGGTGAAGAGCTTACCGGCCGCGGTAGTAGGCACGAGGTCGCCATACCCGACCGTAGCGAGCGTGATGGAGCTGAAGTAGAAGGAGTCGAGCAGACTCCACCCCTCCACCTCCCGGTAGAAGATGGTTCCACCGGCGAGGGTCACGACGGCTAGGGCGAACAGAGACCTGAACTCGGGATCTCGCAGGCTCCTTCGGAAAGCGCGGGTAAACCGCAGGGGGATAAGCGCCACCGCCAGCGCCAGCAGGACCAGCGCTGTGAGGAACCAGATCGCCTCTCCTACTTCGACTACGATCTCCTCTCCTCCCCCGTTTGTTCGTTGATGACGTGATCGCATGACGACGGTGTCGATCTCAGCAGCCGCGTACCTCGTCATGCGATGTCCGCCGAAACCCTGGGACGTCTGACCAACCCGACATAGCCGAGCCACTGGAACACCCGCGTCAGGCCCCAGCGTAGCGAACGACGCCGATAAGTACAACGACGCAGCCTAGCACCGTAGATCAGGTAGCGGATTCTGCCTGCCGGAACGGGGGTGTTACTCAGCGATATCTACGCTCACCCTCGGACTACTTCTTCGTCGGCGCGGCTTGGCTGAGGGTTCAGATCACCCTGTTGGTCCCTGTGGTGCGTTGACCACGCAACCTGAAACTTAGAACTATCAGCGTCACACCTACGCCCAGTGCGAACACGCCGATCAGCCACACGAGGGAGAGCAGCCCCACGCCGGGCAGAACGGCCAGGATCAGGCCGAGAAGCACGGAAAGCGCACCGCTCAGGCCCATCGACCATTCGTTGTCTATCTCCCGCCTCAGTGAGACGGCGACGACGATCCTCAAGATCCCTGCGAGGATGGCCCACAACGCGATGATGTAGAGCAACACGAGCGCGGTGATGTCGGGCCAGAAGAGGGCCACAAGTCCGGCCAGAACTCCAAGCACCCCCTCGCCCAGCAGCAGCGACCGGCGCGCACCACGCCCGGCCCTGAATCCCGCCACGAGGGCGAATGCGCCGTCGACCAGGGCGTAGGCTCCGTACAGTATCACTAGCACAGTGAGGGTGAGACTAGGCCAGGTGATGGCCATCAGGCCGAAGAGGACGGCTACTATGCCCCTCAGCAACAATGTCCACCAGCTGCCGACCAGGTCTGTGCGCATCGTTTGTCGCTGCCCCTGGCTAGCCAAAGTACTCCCGTTCAGGGCCATCTACCAGCCCGCGATATTTCCACGACAGATTCATTCTATCTACCCACCTGTTTTACAAACCCATCCAGGAAGAATGTTGCCACCAGAGAATAGGTCTATCAACGACGGGGCACGGCAGCGACGTCAAGAGACACGACCCGCCCATCCAGCATTTGTTCGGCGCTTCAGGTTGGCCTCGCAGCACGATATGCGGCGGTATCGATCTACCGCGAATCGCGCATTCGGATTCAAGCAAGAGGGCGGTACGCCCTGGGTCAATAGCCGATAGCCGGCGCCTTGCGCACGAACGTATCATCGGCGAGCTGCCTCATCAGGAAGTCGGCGACGTCCGCCCGTGAGATGTAAGGGCGGCTTCCCGGTTTCAGATCCAACCCCACACGGTAGTCGTTCGTCCACGGCCCGTTGGTCAGTATCATGGGGCGCACGACGGTCCACTCAAGATCGCTCTGGCGCAGGATCTTCTCCTGTGCCTCCTTGTCCGCGTACTCATCCCTGAGCAGCGGCGGAACGAGGACCTTCATGAAGAACGCGCCCGCAAACCCAGGATCCTGCTTGCTCTCCCCCACCCCCCACGCCGTCTGGCACACAAAGCGACGCGATCCGTGCTCCTTCATCGCAGCGACGATGTTGGCGGTGCCGGCCGAAACCACTCCATGCGGGTCCCCCGGTCTGCGGGGATGGAGCGGGTTGCTGGGTTGGCGTGAGCCGAGGACGCTGACCACCGCCTCGTTACCGGCGACCGCCTCACGCACCTTTTCCGGGTCGAACGCGTCTCCGACGACGACCTTCAGCCGCCGGTGGCGCGCGGTCATCCTGGAGGGGTTTCTGACGAAGGCGGTAACTTCGTGCCCTTCCGCTATTGCCCTCTCCACGAGGCGCCGTCCGGTACCACCCGTAGACCCGAAGATCACCACCCTCATGGTCGCACTCCCTGTCGGCCGCCGTCGCGCACTACCACCCGCAAGTGTACCCTCATTCTAGTCTCCGGCTGCTGCCACATGGCAGGCTGCTCGATGTCCGGGCACCAGCTCTTCGAGAGCCGGGATCTCTCCCAGGCAGCGGGGTTCCTGGGGGCCTGCCTCTCCCGAGCGCAGCACCGGACAGCGGGGGTGGAAGCGGCAGCCAGGGGGGATGTGGGCAGGATCCGGCGGCTCGCCCGTCAGGACCTCATGGGTCCTGCGGCGACCGACCTCAGGGGCTACGGCGAGCAGGGATTTCGTGTAGGGGTGAAATGGTTCGGTGAGCACCGTCTGCGCCGGTCCTAGCTCGACGATCTTGCCCAGATACATGATCGCGACCCGGTCAGCGAGCGCCCAGGCGAAGGCGAGGTCGTGCGTTATCAGAACCAATGTCATGCCGATCTCGTCCTTTAGCTCGACCAACAGTTCGAGGATCTCACCACGCACAGAAGCGTCCAGCATGGAGACGGGCTCGTCGGCGATGAGCACCCTGGGCTCGAGCGCTATCGCGGCAGCGATGACGACCCGCTGACGCTGTCCTCCGGAGAGCTCGTGCGGGTAGCTGAGGAAGAAGCGCTCGGGTGGTCTCAGGCCGGCCCGCGCCAAGGCGCGGGCCACGATCTCCTTCTCATCCCCCTGCAATCGGTGGATGCGCACACCCTCGGCGACCGCCTCGTAGACGCTCTGCCGAGGGTTGAGAGAGCCCATCGGGTCCTGGAACACCACCTGGACCCGGCGCCGGAATTTCCTCAGCTCCTCACGCCTCAGACGCGCCGGGTCCAGACCGGAGATCGAGACCTTCCCCGAGTGGGGCTTCACCAGGCCGAGCAGCGCGCGGCCCAGGGTGGTCTTTCCGCAGCCGGATTCCCCGGCGATGCAGAAGACCTCGCCGGGATCGACGTGGAAGGAGACTCCGTCAACCGCCAGCACCTCACCTCCGGAGCCGTAGAGACGCCGCGAGGCGAAGCGGACCTCCAGGTCAAGCACCTCCAGCGCCGCCGCGTGGCTCCGCGCTTCTTCCCCCATCAAGCCTCCTCTTCGGCGACGAGGTGGCAGGCGGCCAGGCGCGAGCCATATCGTTCGAGGACCGGGTCTATCCTGTCGCAGGGCTCGAAGGCGGCTGGGCAGCGGGGATGGAAGGCGCAGCCGCGGGGCCTGGCCGCGGGGTCTGGCGGGTCGCCAGGCAGGCCGGCGGGGATGCCGCGGGAAGCAGGGTCTCCAATGACGGGAAAGGCGCCGACCAGGGACTTCGAGTAGGGGTGAAGGGGCGTGGTGAGGAGCTTGGACGCGAAGCCTTCCTCGACGATGCGACCAGCGTACATGATGGCCACCCGGTCGGCGACCTGGGCGAGGACCGAGAGGTCGTGGGTGATAACGAGCAGGGCGATATTCCTCTCCTCGCGCAGCTGCGCGAGGAGGTTCAGGATCTGGGCCTGTATCATGACGTCGAGCGCCGTCGTTGGCTCATCGGCGATCACCAGCGGCGGGTTGCACGCAAGGGCCATGGCGATCATTACCCGCTGGCGCATGCCGCCGGAGAACTCGTGGGGGTAATCTCCCGCCCTGCGCGAGGCGATGCCGACGTGCTCGAAGAGCTCTCGCATCCGAACTCGGGCTTCGCTCCTGGAGACGTCTTCGTGAAGCAAGATCGCCTCCACCACCTGATCTCCGACCCGCTTGACCGGGTTGAACGCGTTCATGGCCCCCTGGAAGACCATAGATATCCCGGCCCAACGCAGCGCCCGCAGCCGGCCAGGCTTCGCGCCGATCACCTCCGTGTCCCTGAAACGGATAGATCCCTCGACCGTCGCATTGCTGGGAAGCAAGCCGAGGCAGGCCAGCGCGAGCGTGCTCTTGCCGCACCCCGACTCTCCCGCCAGACCCAGAGCGTCCCCCGCCCGCAACGTGAGATCCACGCCGTCTACCGCCGGGGCTCTGGCGCCCCGTATCTCGTACAAGACGCGCAGGTTCTTTATCTCGAGCAGGGTGTCGCCGGCTTCGTTCATCTCTTTCGCAGCCTGGGGTCGAGGATCTCATCGAAAGCGTAGCCGCACATCGTGAAGCCGAGCACCACGAGCACGATGCAGAGGCCCGGCGGGACCAGGTACCACCAGGCGCCGAGGGAGATGGCGCCTTCAGCGAAGGCCGACTCCAGGATGCTGCCCCAGGACACGCTGAAGGGGTCGCCAAGCCCAAGGAAGGACAGTGTGGTCTCAGTGAGGATGGCGAGGGCCACGACCAGGATGGTGTTGGCGAAGATCAGGGGGAAAACGTTGGGGAGAATGTGTCTGGTGATGATCTGGCGGTTTCCGGCCCCGAGGGCCCTGGCACGCTCCACGTAAGGGCGTTCCTTGAGGGTCAGGACCTGGGCCCGCACCACCCTGGCGGTCGCCGGCCAGGTGGTGACCCCGATAACTAGCGCGATGACGAGCAGGCTCCGGCCCAGGATGGCGGCGAGCACTATGGCCAGGGGCAGGAAAGGGATGACCAGAAACCAGTCGGTGAAGCGCATCAGGATCACATCGGCCCAACCACCGAAGTAGCCGGCCATTATGCCGACAAGAGCCCCGATCAGCATCGAGATAGCGGTAGCCAAGAAGCCCACGAGCAAAGATATCTGGGACCCCTGGATGACGAGGTCGAGCACCGACCGCCCAAGCTCATCCGTACCGAGCCAGAATTGCGCCGAGGGCGGTTCCAACGGAGCGCCTGGCGCGTTCGTCACCGAGAGACGCGCTTCTGGGGCGAGCACATCGGCGAAGACGGCCAGGACGACGAACACGGCCAGGATCGCCAGTCCCGCAACCCCCATCTTGTTTCCGGCAAAGAGCCTCGCCGAGGACTTGAACGCCTGAACCCTGCGGGCCCGGCGCACTGCTCGGCCGCTGCGCGTAGCCTGGGCGCTCAAGCGCGTCCGATCCTGGGGTCGAGCAACCCGAGCAGCAAGTCTGCAGCCAGGTTGGCGAAGATCACTGCCACCGAGAACAGCAGGAACAGGCCTTGCAATAATGGATAGTCCGGCCCCCCGTTGATAGCCCGGAACGTGAGCTGGCCGAGACCAGGCCAGGAGAAAACGGTCTCGACCGTGATGGCGCCGGACACGATAAACCCGAGGTTCAATGCGGCGAGCGTCACCACCGGCAGCAGGGCGTTCGGGACCACGTGCCTGCGCAGCACAAGGGCTTCGCGCATGCCTTTGGCGCGGGCGGTAGTGACGTAGTCTTCGTTCATGGCCTCGATGACGCTGGAGCGCATGATCAGGGCGTACTCCCCGAGCAGCGCCAGGACCAGCGTGAGCGCCGGCAAGAAAAGGTGCTCCAGTGTGTCAACGAGCAGCAAGCCGGCAGAGGCGTCAGTCAGGCCCGGGGTGGACATGAACGAGGTCGGGAACCAGTCGAGGGCGACGGCGAATAGTAGTATCAGGAGCATCCCCAGCCAGAACTCGGGCATGGCGTAGGTGACGAGGCCGAAGCCCAGGGAGGCCGTGTCGACCGGACTCCCCCTGCGCCACGCGCCCCAGATGCCGATGAGAGTTCCGATCACCGTCGCGCCGATGGTGGCCACGCCGACGAGCAGAATCGTCGGCCAGAGCGCGCTCCCGATCACCTCGGACACCGGACGGGAGAACACGTAGGAGATGCCGAGCTCTCCCCTTACGGTATCCCCCAGGTAGTCGAAGAACTGGACGGTAAGCGGCCGGTCCAGCCCGAGCTCCTTCTTCACCTCGTCGATGGTAGAGGGAGAAACGCGCTGCAACCTGGTGAGCGTGCGCTCGGGGTCACCGGGCAGGATGCGGAACAGGAAGAAGTTCAGGACCAGCACGAAGAACAGGGTGCCGACGGCCCCGATCAGCTTTCCCGCTACGTAGCGCGCCCGGCTCAGGCTCTGTCCTCCGCGCTCCTCCTCCTGACGAGCACGATGACCACCGCTACGATCGCCGCCCCGACGAGCGCCAACCCAATGTACACGAGCGGCGAGGTGCCGCCTCCTTCGTCCGGAGCGTCGCCGGTGCTGAGTGGCCGCAGGTTCAGGTAGCCTTCGTTGGAGAACGTGTAAGCGATCTGGCCAGGGTCAGCGGTAGTCGGGGTCTTCAACCAGCCTTCGAACTTGTCCGTGCGCCAGGCTTCGGTCTGGTTGTCGTAGTAGAAGATGATGTACGGGTTGTCCTCGTAGGCGATGCGCTGCATCTCCTTGACGGTGGCCGCCCGCTCGTCGATGTCGAGCTGCTCCTTCTGCTCCTGGTACATCCGCGAGTAGTCCTCGTTGCACCAGAAGGTGTCTGACCAGCCCATGAACTGTTCGCAGGTAAGCACCGACAGGATGAAGTCAGGGTCCGCATCCGAGCCCCAGCCCCAGATAAACATGTCGTAGTCGGCGGCGTAGATGGCGTCGGTCAGGGCCGTGTCGCTTATGGCCTTGGTCTCCAGCCCAACACCGGCTTCCTCGAACCAATCCTCGATGAACTGGCCCTCGGTCACCGAGTCCTTATCCTCAGAGCGCACGAACAGGCGCAGCTCCAGCTCTTCGCCGTTCTTGTCCACCGTCCCGTCGCTGTTCGTGTCGGTCCATCCCGCCTGCTCGAGCAACTCCCTGGAGCGCTGGATGTCGAAGCCCTGAATCTCGGACTCGTCCAACTTCAGGTGGTATTTGGCCAGAATCGGGGGCACGAGGGTGGAGCCGGGGATGCCCTCGCCCTGGAGAACTTTCTGGGTCAGCTCTTCCTCGTCGATGGCCCAGTTGATCGCCTCCCGCACCTTCGGGTCGAGCAGGGCTGGGTTTCCGGTGGTCGTCTTGGGCGCGCCGAACTCCTCTATCACTTCGGGTGAGGGCTCGTAGAGGTTGAAGCCGAGCTCGGTGAAGCCCGGGTCGGGGGCCGAGTTGGTCTCTATTCCCTCCTGGTTCTCGAGCGACTTGAAGAGGTTGATGGGGATGCCCGAGATGTAGTCCACGTCGCCGTTCTTGAGCGCCTGCACCATGGTGTCGTCGTTGTCGTAGAACTGGAAGATGATCTCATCGAGGTTCGGTGCCCCCCTGAAATAGTCCGGGTTGGCCACCAGGCGCGCGGACTGGCCCTTTTTCCACTCCACGGCCTGGAACGGACCGGACCCGATCACCGGCGAGTTCTCGAAGGTCTTCGTCTCATCAGCAGGCACGTCCTTCCAGATGTGCTTGGGCAAAATATAGACGTACATGGAGAGCATCTGTACCGAAGGATCCTTGGTCGTGAACACGACCGTGTGCTCGTCGGGGGTTTCGATGCTCTCGATCTGGCTGACGTAGTCGATGAACAGGCCCTGCTCCTCGTCCAAAATACGCTGATACGTGTAGGCGACGTCCTCAGAGGTTACGGGTTTGCCATCGTGCCACCTGGCTTCCTTGTTGAGGTGGAAGGTCCAGGTGAGGCCGTCTTCGGAGGTCTCCCAAGAGTCGGCCAGGCCAGGCGCAGGACTCGAGTCCTTCGGGGAGAAGTCAACCAGCAGATCGTAGGTAAGGTCCATCACCTCGAACGAGGGGATCTCCACGAGCTTGAACGGGTTGAACCCGTCGATGTCGTTGGTGTCCCCGATGCGCAGAACAAGCTTCTCGTCCCCCCCGGACGAGCTCTGCGCACCCGCGCTCGTGGCACCGGTGAGCCCGACGATCAAGACCACTAACACCGCAGCCGCAGCGATCTTTCGCATATTCCTCTTTCCCCTCTGCCCCTTGATTCCAGCAACGCTGGACTATTCCAGTAACGCTGGTTCCTCGATTGTAAGGCTTCGCTCGTCCCCGTTCAAGACGACGGAGACTCCCAGGGGTATGGTACACAAGCGCTCGCCGTGGCCCAGCGGGTAGCCGTAGAGGGCGGGCACGCCGAGGGGTTCGATGTAGCGCTCCAGCACGTCCTCGATGGAGAGCGATTGGGGGAACTCTGGGCGCTCCTCGCTCCAGTCGCACTTCTCGAGCTCCCCGACGACCACCCCTACGACCTCGTCCAGCATCCCGGCCTGGCGCATCTGGTTGAGAAAACCGTCTATGTACCAGGGCGGTGCCTCGACGTCTTCGAAGAAGAACACCTTGCCGGCAAGGTCGGGCTGCCACGGCGTCCCGATCGCCTGGCACAACAGCCACAGGCAACCCCCCACCATCGGCGCCGTCACCGTCCCGCCCCCGAACGACCTGATGTAATCGTTCTCCGGGTCGCGCGGCACCTCGCCAAGGGGCCCCTCCGTGGTGAGCGCCTCGAGCAGCCGCTCCTGGGTGAATTTCTTGGTCTCCTTGTCGTTGACGCCGGCCAGGCCAGGTCCGTAGAAGGTCACGAGCCCTGTATGGTGTCGCAGCGCGGTGTGCAGCGCGGTGATGTCCGAGTAGCCGATGAGGGCCTTGGGGTTGGCCCTGATGGCGTCGAAGTCGAGGTGTTCGATGGTCTGGGCAGAGCCGTAGCCGCCCTGGAAGCAGTGCACCACGTCAACCTCATCGTCGGTGAACATGTCCATCAGATCCCGCGCCCGGCCCTCGGGGGAGCCAGCCACGTAGGCGTCGCGCGCGAAGATGTTGCGGCTTAGCTTCACCTTGTAGCCGTGGCCCTCCCACCACTCGACCCCACGTAGCACCTCGCTTCGGTTGTGGTAGGCGCTCGCCGGGGCGGACACCCCGATCGTGCCTCCGGGACGGAGAACGCGGCCCTTTAGCGTCAATGGCGGTCCTTTCTCTCAGGTTTGGGCAGGCTCAGTAGCTCGGTAACGAAGGCGGCTATCTCCTCTGTGGCGGCCGTGAAGAGAGCCTGGCCTTTGGCGGCGGTCGCCTTGCTGGCGTCGCCCTGGACACCCGACTCGGAGAAAGAGGACCACCACGGCATGATCTTCAACGGTCCGTCGGACCAGTCCATCCAGGCGTGCTCGGTCTCGGCGTAGCCGCGCTCGTCGACCGCCTGGGACATGTCTACGGCTTCGGGATGCAGGTGCAGGTACAGGGAGGTCTCCAGCTCGCAAGCGTGGGCCATCCCGCCCCGGCCCGAGTCGCGCACGTCCTCGATCACCGCCGCGCTCCGCTCCGAGACCAGATAGAAGCTGGCGGCGACCAGAGATTCCGGCTCCTCCACCATCGCCAGCCGGGCCGCGGTCTCGACCAGGTTCTGGTTGGAGCCGTGGCCGTTGACCATGAGCACCCGCCCGAAGCCGTGTCTCACCAGCGAGAGGGCGACGTCCGTACAGTAGCGGCAGAAGGTATCCCAGCGGATCGAGACGGTGCCAGGAAAATCCATGTGGTGCGGCGAATAACCGTGCACTATCGGCGGTAAGAGCACCGTCTGTGCGGGCAGACGCTCTGCGGCGCCCCGGCATACCGCCTCGACCAGCGTGACGTCCGTGTCGATGGGCAGATGATACCCGTGGTCCTCGAGCGTCCCGATGGGCACTATAGGGACGCGTCCTTCGCTTGCGGCCCTGGCTACCTCAGGCCACGTCAGCTTCCCAAACTCCAGGGGTTCAGTCCACACCGTGCGTCTCCTCGATCCTGTCTAGCACACTATTCTCCGGCGGCGTCACCGGTCCGCTCCGGCGAAGCGGTGCAGGAAGGCAATAGACTGGCGCATGTGCGTCCTCAGGCCGGCGATGGTCGCGTACTCGTCGGCGGCGTGTGCGCCCCCCGCCTGCCCCGCGCCGCCTGAGGCGAATGGGATCCTGAGGACCTGCTCGAAGAGGTAGAAGGGCGCCCACCAGGGGGCCGAAGGCCACACCTGCGGCGGCGGCCCAACGTCGCACTGGGACTCGACCATCGCGCGCGCGACCGGCGAGGCTGCGGTCGTTCTTGACGGTGGACAGAGTTGCACCCCCTCCACCACCACTTCGGGAGCTGTCTTCGCGACGATTTGCTCGATCCCTGCCACCACCGACTCGACGTCCGTGCCGTAGGGGATCCTGAGGTCGAGCGCGGCCCTGGCCTCGTGAGGCACGATCGTCTTCCCCGTGACGCTGCCTGAGGAGAACCCGTTGAGGTTGAGGACCGGTTCGTACATGAGATCCTTCAGGAGTGAACGTGCGTCGTTCGGCCGTCGGTACGCCAGCGCGTTCGATTCTTCCAGATGCGCGGCCGGGTCGAAGTCTCGCGCCAAGGCGTCGAGCAACCCCTCGTCCTCAGGAGGAACCGACGCTGATCGGAGGCCTTCGATGGCGTTGTGTCCGGCGGCGTCTTTCAGAGCACTCAGGGCGCGCACCAGGGACCAGGCGGGGGAGGAGATCACCACCCCTTCGCTCGAATGGAGCGCCCTCTCTGTAGGACCGCCCCACTCCCCACCCGAGCAGCTCAGAACGAAGGACACGATGCCCTTGCACCCGAGGTAGACCTCAGCGATGTCCCGCCTGTCGGCGGTCAGGTCCATGTCGAAGGCTGCCTCGGCCGCGAGGTCGGCGCGCCGGTCGTTCATCACCTTCGGCAGGCTCGGGCTCCCCAGCTCCTCCTCGCCGTCCACGAGAAAGACGATCTCCGCTGGCAGATCCGAGACCTTACGGGCCGACGCCAGCGCCAGCAAGAAGGAGGCGAGCGAACCCTTGGAATTGGCGGCGCCCCGCGCCACGATGCTTGGTCCCGCCCCTGGCACATCGGCCGTAACAGCGGCGAAAGGAGGCGAGGACCATCCAGGCTCATCGGCAGGCTGCACGTCGTACATTCCGTAGCGCAGGAGCCTGGGGCCGTCGCCTTCGATGCGACCAAGGACCGCGGGATGTCCGGCCGTGGGTATTATCTCGGCGCTCCCGCCGGCGCCCTCGATCAGGGCTGCTACGTATTCGGCTCCGGCGAGCATGTCGTCGTCCGAAGCGGAGACGGTTGGGCACCGCAGGAAGTTACGGATATCCTCCAGATGCTCGTCGAAATCGTAGTCGATCCGGTCCCAGACCAGGGACCACGGGGCGTCCCTACCTCCGCCCTTCAAGCCGATGACCTCCCTGGATACGGACACAGAAACCCGGCGTGATTGCCGCGAACAAACGGTTCTGCCACGGACGATTACCTCCTGCCCGGTCAGCGCGTCTGTCTTCCGGCGGACTCTATTGTAGCCGCCCCCCGGATCACGGGCGAACGGCCTGGCTGGGAAGCTGCGCCCGCTAGACGCTGGATCTCGTAGAGTCGAGATGGCCGATGACGCGCTCCATGGCCAGGGAGCAGGCCTCGAGCACATCGTCGATTATCTGCTCGTCCATCGCCGTGGACGTGTTCATGAAGCCGCGTGGCGCGAAGTAGACTCCCTCGTCGAGCGCCGCGAGATGGAACCTGGCCGCCACGGGGCTGTCGAGATTCAGGTCGGAGTACTTGCGGACTTCGCCCTCCGTCCCGAAGTTCACGTGCAGTAGAGACCCGCAATTGTTCACGACGCCGTGGAGATCTTGGTTCTCGGCCAAAGAGCGGCGCAGCCCATCAGCGAGCCGTTCGCCAAGGACGTTGATGCGCTCTATCTCGCTTTGCGTAAGGAGGTCCAGCGTCACGCAGCCTGCGGCCATGGTCATGAGGTTGCCGTTGAAGGTTCCTGAGTGGTGGAGGTGGCCTGGAGAGCGGGGGTCGAAGACCTCCATCACATCCGCGCGTCCGCCGAAAGCACCGACAGGGAGACCGCCGCCGATGATCTTACCCATCGTCGTCAGGTCGGGACGAACGCCCAGTACTTCTTGAAAGCCTCCCATGCTCAGCCTGAGGGTTATTATCTCGTCGCAGATGAGGAGCGCGCCGTGCTCGTCGGCCAGGCTTCGCGCCGCCGCGAAGTATTCGGGGGTCCCTGCGAAGACCCCAGTCCCCGTTACCGGCTCGAGGATTATCGCTGCCACCTCGTTGCCTTCCTCTTCCATCGCGGCCTCGAGCTGGCCCACGTCGTTGTAGTCGACCATGCGCACGAGCTCGCGTACCCCCTCCGGCATCGCAGCCTCGTAGGAGTCCTGCGGCCAGGAGATCGGCACCTGCTCCCACATGCCGTTGTAGCCACCTTCGGCCTTGATGATCTTCTCCCGCCCGGTAAATGCCCTGGCGCCGCGCACGGCCATCATGACGGCCTCGGTGCCTGAGTTCGCGAAGCGCACATTCTCAACGGACGCCACCCGGCCGACGATCCGTTCCGCGAGCTCGGCCTGCAGCTCACCTGGGGCGGGGAAAACGGTCCCCAGGGCCGCCTGGTTGCTCATGGCCTCGTTTATGGCCGGCAGGGCGTGGCCGTGGACCGAAGCGGTGTAATTGTTGAGGAGGTCGATGAACTCGTTGCCGTCCGCGTCCCAGATGCGGCAGCCGGAGCCCGAGGAGATCACCAGCGGATAAGGAGGGAAATAGGCGAGGGAGCGGGTATTGCCGCCAGGGATCGAGCGTTCGAGCCGCTCGAAGATCTCGCGTGACTTCTTGGTCCTGATGCCGTATCCGGAGTCCATGATATCCACTTTGCCTTCCTATCCAGGACCAGGGCGGCCGAGCACTTACTCGAAGTATTCGAGGAACGGTCGCTGAGCCTCCCACATCTCCGCGAACATCTGCTCTATCTCATCCAGCGAGCACACGGCAGCAGTGAGCGGGTCGAGCATCAATGCGTAGAGGGCACTCTGCCGGTTGCGCTCTAGCAAAGCCTGGACGACCAACTCATGCACAGCCATGTGCGTTCGATTGAGGGCGGCGAGCTGCTCCGGCAGAGGTCCGAAGTAGCAGGGCTGAATCCCGTTGCGATCCACCAGGCAAGCAACCTCGACGCAGCCATCGGGCAGATTGTCTATGAGGCTCGTATTGCGGACGTTGCCGTAGATCACCTTCTCTTTGCCGAGGGTTACGGCCTCGACCACGTCCGCGGCGTACTCGGCGCTCCGTTGCAGTGGTAACTCCTGTTCACCGGAGAGCATGTTGCGGATCTCCTGGTCGTTCTCGGCCCGCCAGTCGGGCCAGTTATTGGCGTAGTATCCGCTCTCGCCCAGGTATCCGGCTCGGGCATAGCGTTTGATCAAGTCAGGCCGCTTGCGGAAGTAGGGCAGGTACTCGGAGAAGTGGCCGCTGGATTCTGTCGGAAAGGCGCCGAGATGAAGCATCGTCTCGAAACGGACCGGGTCCTGCTCGTAGATCTCGGCCGTGCGAGCACGCTCGCGCAACTCAGGATACAGATCCTTCCCTTCCCGTTCGAGAGCGACGAACCACGAGTTGTGGTTGATGCCAGCCGCCCTCCAGCGCAACTCATCCAAAGGCACCTCGAGATAGCCAGCGAGTTGCTCCGAGGTGCCCTGAATACTGTGGCACAGCCCGACCACGTCCATGCCCGTACTCTTCATCGCAGCAAGGGTAAGTAGCGACATAGGGTTCGTGTAGTTGATGACCACAGCCTCGGGGCACTCCAGCTCCGCGTCGCCCACGATCTCCAGCCAGGCTGGTCCGGTGCGGAGCGCCTTGAAGATGCCGCCGGGGCCGATGGTGTCCCCAATGCACTGGTCAACGCCGTACTTCAACGGTATGTCGTAATCGTGGCGCACGTTCTCTAGCCCGGCGACCTCGATGGAGTTGACCAGGAAATCCGTCCCCGCCAGCACGTCCTTGCGTTCCGTCGAACCTTCGACGCTCCAGTCCTTGCCGGTTGTCTCGATCAGCTTCTCGGCTATCCCGCGCGCCAACTCGAGGCGTACCGCGTCAATGTCCACGAGCGCGAAGGTACCACCTCCGAGACCCTCTATGGCGAGGATGTCGGTGATGATCTGCCGCGCAAAGACCGCACTGCCTGCTCCTATTATGGTCACTTTGGTCACGCCATTACCTCCTCGAAACGGCCGGATCATCGGCTGCCGCTGAATCGTTGCCGGTGTCTTGCTCCTGTACCACTTCTACTTCGATACCCTGTTCTCTCAGGGCGGCCACCATCACTGTAAAGGTATTCGAACTGGTGATTATGCGTCGCACACGCTCTATCGGGGCGACGCGCATCATGGCTACCTTCCCGAACTTGGTGTGGTCGGCGAGCACGGTGGTCTCCTGCGCCGAAGACATCATGTTGCGGTCGCTCTCGACCTCGGTCATGTCGTCGGCGGAGAAACCGTAGTCCACGTGGATGGCCGGACTGCTCATGAAGAGCTTGTCGGCGCGCAGGTTGTGTAGGGCGTCTTCCGTAAGGACGCCAAGCATGGAGAGTTCCGAGTTTCTCAGGACGCCGCCGGTGATGACCGTCTTGATGTGGTGGCAGGGAGCCAGGAGCGACACTATGTTGAGGGCGTTGGTGATTACTGTAAGATCTCGAACGTGGTCCAGATGACGGATCATCTCCGCGGTCGTGGTGCCGCCGTTTATCATTATTACGTCCCCGTCTTCGACGTGCCGGGCCGCTGCCAACCCGATCAACTGTTTCTCGCCGATTTGCAATCCAGCGCGTTCCAGCAAAGGAAGCTCAGGCAAACCCTGAGATCTCCTCGCGCGCCGCGGCGCCGCCCCCCCATGACCCCGCTCGATGAGTCCTTCTTTGCTCAACAGGATCAGATCCCGCCTCACCGTCGCCTCGCTGACGGCGAACGTATGACTCAACTCGCGAACCGTCGCCCCATCATGCTGCTCGACAAGAGCCACCATCTTCTGCCGTCTCTCAACGTCCAGCACTTCACCGCCTCCCGCTCTTATAGCTTCTGCACCAGACGACCCCCACAACAGCAACTTCGTGCAAGTGCTTTGCCACGAACCCTGTAGTCACCAACAATCATACACGCCACTACAGCAATCAACAGTGAACATAGGGCATACTTAGCGACAATGCAGCTATTTTGATGAGTCTTGTCCTGCGAGGCCCTCCGCCGCCGGGAACGTTTGTGCGCAACTCTTGACTCAAATAATCACAATAATTAAGATACGCGCAAGGGTATTGCAGAAACGAGCAATGCCAGGGGCATGGGATCAACGGGTGGGCGACGTGGACAGGCGTAGCCTCGCGGCCCTGGGAAGGAGGAGCGAATGAGAGACGAGTGGGTCTCGTTGGCACGAGGATTGAGCCGGAAGGAGTTTCTGAAGCTTGGCGGGGCCGGCCTGGTTGCGGGGACGGGGCTGCTCGGGGTTGCTGGCTGTGGAGGGAACTCGTCCGGCAAGGTCACCTTGCGTTACGGCATCTGGGATCAGGCGCAGATGCCGGCGATGGAGGAAATAGTAGAGGAGTTCTCGAGGGCCAACCCGAACATAACCGTGGAGATCGAGCTTACGCCCTATGACGAGTACCTTTCCAAGTTGCAGAACGCTGCACAGGGCGGGACGCTACCGGATGTGTTCTGGATGGAGCCCATCTGGTTCGAGTTGTTCGCCTCCAACGACATACTGCGCCCGATCACTGACCAGATAAAAGACAATGGCATTGATCTGGGCACCTACCCCGAGAACATAGTCAGGTTCTTTCAGTACCAGGGTGACACCTACGCACTGCCCAAGGACTTCGACACCATCGGGCTCTGGTACAACGAGAAGCTATTCGACGCAGCCGGCGTCCCCTTCCCCGAGCAGAGTTGGAGCTGGCAGGACTTCACAGACGCGGCCGTGGAGCTGACCGACCCGTCGAACGGCGTCTGGGGAACGGCGGCACCGCTGGACCCGCAGCAGGGGCATTGGAACACCATATACCAGCAGGGTGGGTGCATTGTCTGCGAGGATGGCGGAAGGCTCAGATCGGGATACGACAGCGAGGCGGCTGTCGCCGGGGTCGAGTTCTGGACCGACCTCATTCTGGAGCACAAAGCCTCGCCCACGCTGGCTGAGATGACCGAAACCGAACCCTTCCAGTCATTCTTCTCGGAGAAGATAGCGATGATCTATCTGGGCAGTTGGAACGCAGTGCTGCTCAAGGAGCAGAAGGAGGTCGCGGAGAGCATAAACGTAGCCCCGCTACCCGAAGGCCAGCAGCGCTCCACCTGCACGAACGGTCTTGGAAACGTAATCTCGGCCGACACCGAATACCCTGAGGAGGCATGGGAGTTCGCGAGGTTCCTGGGCGGAGATAAGGCGATGGACATCCAGGCCAGGACAGGGACCGTCATTCCCGCGCTCAAGGGTACCGCCGGTCTGTGGGTCGAGCAGTACCCTGGCTTCGACGCCCAGGTATTCATAGACGAGCGGGAGTACGCCGAGGCGGTCCCCATCTCGCCGGACACAGCGAAGTGGCAGGAGGAGGAGTTCGCCGTGCTCCGCAATGCCTGGACCGGCAAGGTTGCCGTGGAGGATGCCTGTGCAAAGCTCGCAGGGCGTATGAACAACATACTCTCGGAAGGGTAAGAGTACCATGTCGGCGAGTGAGCCTGGCGCAGCGCGGGCTGGACCGCCCGGTGGAAATCGGCCCAAGCGGCGGCGCAAATGGGGTCGCATAGCGCGCGCCGACGCATTCTGGGGCTACGCCATGATCTCGCCTGGTCTGATCGGGTTGCTCACCTTCTACATCTGGCCCATGCTCCAGACTTTCTATTTCAGCTTCACGGAATGGGGACCGTTCGGTGATGCCAGGTGGACCGGCCTGTCCAACTACCGGGCGCTCTTCGACGGCCCGGAGTTCCTGCTGGCCCTGGGTAACACCCTCGTCTATACGGTTCTCAGCGTAACCATCACCGAGGCAATTGCTCTGGTGCTGGCCGTGCTTCTGAACCAGAACTTGCGAGGTTTGTCAGTCTACCGGACGCTGTATTTCATACCGGTGGTCACGATGCCGGCGGCCATAGGGCTGGTTTGGCGGTGGCTCTACAACTCGGACTACGGCGTGATCAACTACCTGCTCGGGCTGCTTGGAATAGAGGGCGCCAGGTGGTTGAGCGATCCTGGCCTCGCCCTTTACGCGATCGTGGTAGTTGGTGTCTGGAGCGGCATCGGATACGCGTTGGTCCTCTTTCTCGCCGGCCTACAGACGATCCCGACCGACTATTACGACGCCGCGGCAGTGGATGGCGCGGGGGCGCTGGTGAAGTTCTTTCGCATCACTTTGCCCCTGCTCTCGCCGACCGTGTTCTTCGTCACCGTCATATCGCTCATCAACTCCCTGCAGGTGTTCGACCTGATCTTCCTGATGATCTCGAGCGGGAGGGGTGCATCGACCAGCCCCGTTATCGAGCAGACCCAGTCGCTCGTCTACCTCTTCTACAAGGACACCTTCGTGCTAAACGAGCAGGGACAGGGCGCAGCCGTGGTGCTAACGCTGTTCATCATCATCGTCCTGATCACGTTCGCACAGTTCAGGCTCCAGAGGAGATGGGTCCACTATGACTAGAGCTACCTCACCGAACGGTAGAACACGACGGCGGCCCAGGCTACCAGCCTGGACCAGGCTCGCAACGCACCTGATACTGGCCGTGGGCGCCCTGGCGATGATCGGGCCGTTCGTGTGGTCTACTCTGACCTCCTTCAAGACCCTGGGGGAGGCTTTTCAGGTTCCCCCGACGATCCTTCCCGAACAGTTAAGGTGGGAAAACTACGCGCAGGTGTTCACGCAGTTGCCGTTCCTGGCCTTCTACGAGAACACGATCATCGTCACGGCGGTCAAGGTCGTTGGCGTCCTCATCACCTCCTCGCTGGCCGGCTACGCCTTCGCGAGGATAGATTTTCCTGGCCGCAACGTCCTGTTTGCGCTCTACCTGGCCGTGCTGATGGTGCCTTACCAGATATTCCTGCTGCCACAGTTCTTGATCATGGCTAAGCTCGGCTGGGTCAACACCCTCCTCGCCCTGATAGTGCCTGGCCTCTTCGACGCCTTCGGGACTTTCCTGCTCAGACAGTTCTTCATGGGGCTGCCGCGCGAGCTGGAGGACGCCGCCAAGATCGACGGCTGTAACCATTTCCAGATCTACTGGCGCATCATGTTGCCCCTGGCGAAGCCAGGTCTGATCGCCCTGGCGATCTTCACTTTCCTGTGGTCCTGGAACGACTTCCTCTGGCCGCTGGTTGTTATCAACTCACCGGAGAAGATGACGCTTGGCGCCGGTCTGGCGTTTCTCCAGGGCCAGTATCTCACCGACTTCCCCCTCCTGATGGCAGGGGCGATGCTCTCGACCCTGCCCGTGATCGCCGTGTTCGTCGTACTGCAGCGGCAGTTTGTCGAAGGCGTAGCGTCCACGGGGATCAAGGGATGACCGGCATCGAGAGGGAGACATCACGCTCTCTATGTGACATCCTTAGCATGACGGGTACCGACTCTGTTACTGGCGAGCCATCGTGAGCGGCCTGTTGCTCGACACCGTGGAGAGGCACAAGCGCGGCGAGGCCGTGGGCGTCTACTCCGTGTGCTCGGCGCATCCATTGGTCCTCGAGGCCTCGGTTCTGCAGGCGCTCGACGACGATGGCTACCTCCTGGTGGAGGCCACGTCTAACCAGGTAGACCAGTTCGGCGGTTACACGGGGATGAGGCCACAGGACTTTCGGAATCTGGTACTCGACCTGGCGAGGCGGCACGGACTACCCGAAGATCGCATCGTCCTCGGCGGCGACCACCTCGGTCCCAACCGCTGGCAGGAACGTCCGGCTGAGGAAGCGCTGGCCTACGCAGGTGATCTCGTCGCCTCCTACGTCGCAGCCGGGTTCACCAAGCTTCACCTCGACTGTAGTATGCCCTGCGCGGACGACGAAACACCCCTGGACGACAGCGTGGTCGCCAGACGGGCCGCGACGCTCGCTGGCAGAGCCGAGCAGGAAGCGTCCGCAGACGACCTCGTCTATGTCGTCGGGACAGAGGTGCCCGTGCCTGGCGGGGCCCATGAGGCCCTCGAAGAACTCACCCCGACCTCCGCCGATGCGGCGCGCGCCACCCTGGCGGCCCATGACGACGCTTTCTCTGGAGTGGGTCTGGAGGGGGTGTGGAATCGGGTGATAGCGCTGGTCGTGCAGCCTGGCGTGGAGTTCGACCTCGAGCGCGTGATCGACTACGAGAGATCCGCGACCGGAGAGCTTCGACGCGTGCTCGACGATCGCGGGCGGCTGGTCTTCGAAGCCCACTCCACGGACTACCAGACGCGGGCTAACCTCAGGGCGCTCGTCGAGGATCACTGGGCCGTGCTCAAGGTTGGTCCCGCGCTCACCTTCGCAATGCGGGAGGCGCTGTTCGCGCTCGCCGCGATCGAGAACGAACTGGTGGCGGAAGGCGAACGGTCGGAGTTGCCCTCCGTCGTCGAGCGCCGGATGCGGGAGGAGCCTGGGTACTGGGAAGGCTACTACCCGGGCGGGCCGGCGGCCAGGCGCCTCCTCCGCCGGTACAGCTACAGCGACAGGATACGCTACTACTGGTCGTATCCCGACGTCGAGGATGCGCGCAGGCGCCTGTTTTCCAACCTGGCCGCTAGCGAGATACCACAGACCCTACTGAGCCAGTACCTGCCGCACCAGTACGAACGGGTGCGGCGCGGTGGTCTGGACAGCGGCCCAGAAGCCATCGTCTTCGACCGCGTACGCAACACACTCGAGGACTACGCCGCAGCCTGTAAACCGAAGAGAGAGGAGGCCTAGATTTGGGTGGACATGTGGAGCTTTTCGTGGATCAGGGCGGTGAGGCGACGGCCCGCGAGATCGCCCAGCAACCGGCCGTCTGGCGCGAGGTTAGTAACATGGTGGCCTCGCGTCGGGAAGACATCGATGCGTTTCTTCGAGCGTTGCTGGAAAGCCCGGATCTGCGGGTCGTTTTGACGGGCGCTGGCACCTCGGCCTTTGCGGGAGAGATCCTGGCCCCGGCGCTCTCTCGACGCATGGGGCGTCGCGTGGATGCCGTCCCGACGACGGACATCGTCTCCAACCCGGAAGAGTATTTCGCCGATGACAGGCCCACCCTGTTGGTCTCGTTCGCGCGCTCGGGCAACAGCCCGGAGAGCGTGGCGGCGACCGAGTTCGCCGACCTATCTCTCGCGGAGTGCCATCATCTGGTGCTCACCTGCGACAAAAACGGTCGACTCTACGAGAAGCATGTGGAGTCGGCCGGGTCGTTTGTCCTTCTGATGCCTGAGGCCACTAACGACCAGGGCTTCGCCATGACGTCGAGCTTCACGTCGATGATCCTTGCGGCCTGGCTGGTCCTTGGCGCTGTAGCCGACCCTGACGAACTGGTAGGGCGTCTTGCGAAGGCCGCAGAAGGGATGCTGGCCACGCGCCGGGAGGAGATCCAACGCCTTGCCTCCTCGGGCTACGAGCGGGTGGTATACCTCGGCAGCGGTCCTCTCAAGGGGCTCGCCCACGAATCTTCCCTCAAACTCCTTGAGTTGACCGCGGGCGAGATCGTGACCTACTTTGAGTCTCCGCTCGGCTTCAGGCACGGGCCGAAGTCCATCCTCGACGATCGGACGCTGGCCGTCTGCTACATCTCCGGGGATCCATACGCGCGCAAATACGACCTGGACCTACTCGCCGAGCTGAACCATTCGATGCATCCCGGGAGCGTCATCGCGGTCGCCGCGACGGATGGAGGAAGAGATGACCCACGTTTCTGGTTTGTGGACGGTCTGGAGGGAGTGGAGGATGCGGCGCTCGCGCTGCCGTTCGTTGTGGTCGCCCAACTCCTCGGCCTCTGCTTCTCGCTCGCCCTCGGCTACACGCCGGACAACCCGTTCCCCAACCAGGAGGTGAACCGCGTGGTACAGGGCGTTTCCATCCATCCTCTACCACAAGGGGGTCGATGATGTATCTAGGCGTCGACGGTGGGGGCACGAAGACCGCTCTCTGTCTCCTGACCGAAGACGGACACGTCGCAGCGCAGGCACAGGCCCCTTCCTGCTACTACTTCACGGAAGGCATAGACCTTGTGGGTCGGGTATTGCGGGAGGGGATCGACGAAGTATGCGAAAAGGCCTCGTTCACGCCGGCGGACATCCGTTACGCGTTCTTCGGGCTGCCGACCTACGGTGAGGTCAGCGGCGACGTGCCCGCCCTCGATGCGACGCCGGGTCAGGTTCTCGGACACGCCCGGTATGCCTGCGACAACGACATGGTGTGCGGGTGGGCGGGTTCGCTGGGCGGGGTCGACGGTATCAACGTCGTGAGCGGGACAGGGTCCATAACCTACGGTGAGAGGGCCGGGCAAGGCGCGCGGGTCGGGGGTTGGGGTGACCTCTTCGGCGACGAAGGCTCGGCGTACTGGATCTCCATCAAGGGGCTGAACGCCTTCACCCGGATGAGCGACGGGCGCTTGCCGGTCGGGCCCCTCTACGAAGCCCTGCGCACCCACCTGAAACTGGAGGGTGACCTGGACCTGGTCGACGTCGTCCTCAACCGCTGGCAGGGCGGGCGGAGAGAGATCGCAGATCTCAGCCGCACAGTCGCCGAGGCGGCGGAGACCGGGGACGAATGCGCCGCGCAGATCCTATCTGAGGCGGCGGAAGAACTCGCGAGACTCGTGGACACCACGAGAAGACTGCTGGACTTCGGTACGGACGAGAAGGTTCCGGTCTCCTACTCTGGCGGTGTGTTCAACGTACGCTCCGTCGTGGGCGGCTTCCGAGCGGCCCTCGAGGACCTTCACGATGGGTACGAGTTGCGGGAGCCCCTGTATTCGCCCGTTATCGGGGCGGCGATCTACGCGGCCAAGCTCGCAGGCGAACCACTGGGCGCCGGGCCGCTCGGCCGACTACAGGGGATGGAGCGAGAGTCAAGCACCTAGAGAAAGGGGAATCGAAATGAGTTCACGAAGCTGGATACCTTACGCGGCGCTCCTGGTCGTCTTCTGGGGTGTATCTGGCATTCCACCTTCGAGGAGTTGATCGCGGAAGGAGACAGGGTGGCCGAGCGGTGGACCGGTCGGGGCACGCACCGAGGCGAGTTGCAGGGGATCGCTCCCACAGGCAGGCGAGTCGAGGTGCCTGGCAGCGTCTTCTACCGGATCGTCGACGGAAAGATCGTGGAGTTCCGAGGACAGCTCGATATGATGGGCCTGATGCAGCAGTTGGGCGTGATAGCGTCGCCGCAACAAGCCGAGGCGTAATGTGCCCTATGCAGACCGGGATAGGGATACCACTTTTGGACCCTGCCCAATGGCGGAGCACTTGGTGCCAGACGAGCTGTGGATGTTCATTAACCCTTTGCTACAGCCCGAGGGGTTCGGGTTCTGTAGGGAGGCAGGTTTCAGGACACCTTCGCCAGTTGCGGGTACAGGATTATCCTGCGGTCGCGGGTCTCGATGACGCCGTTGCGCTGGAGCTCGCTCATCTCTTTGGAGACGGCCTCGCGGGTGGAAGAGATCATATTGGCTAGATCCTGATGGGTGAGGCGCACGTCGATGATCGTGCCAGATCCGTTGGCCTCGCCGAAACGGTCGCCCAGGTTCATGAGCAGCGTACCAAGGCGCGTCGAGACTCCCCTGTCGAGGAGACAGTCAATAACCTCATCGGATTGCTCCAGGCGATCCGAGAAGGAGAAGAGGAGCTTCATGGCGAACTCAGGACGGCGCTTTATAACCTCGGTGAGGGTGGATTTCCGTACCACGGCCACCCTGACGCTGGTGAGCGCTTCGGCGAAGAGGCTTTGCCTGGATCCCTCCTGGAGGCCAAGCTCGCCGAAGACGCCTCCGTCCTTCAGGAGGGCGAGGGTGGCCTCCTTGTATGCGCCGTAGATCTTATACAGGCGCACCGTGCCTGAGAGGAGGAAGTAGAGCTGTCCGCCGGGATCTCCCGGACTGAAAATGATATCCCTACCCCCGAAGGACCGCTCGGCTACCCTGACGCCTTCTCTCTCGAAGTCTTCGAGACGAAGGTACCTGGGGGTCGCGGTGGCTCCGGCGTATTGTCCAAGCATCTTCCTAATCTCCTCTCGAAACATCGGATATCGGCTTCCTGTCCATTGCACCCACCTCGTACGTATCGAGCCCTTCAGGCTGCCTCCATGAGCAGCAAGCCACGCATCTTCTCGATCCCGAGCCGCATCCTGCCCTTGACAGTTCCGAGCGGGATGTTCAGAAGCCCGGCTATCTCGACGTGGGTACAGCCGGAGAAGTACGCCAGATCCAGGATCTTCGACTGCTCCGGTGGCAGAGTCTCCAGGGCTTCGCGGACCTGATCTCTCCTGGAGTTGCGCCAGGTCTCCGTGAAGGCCTCGCTCGGTTGGGAGCGTGGGGCTGAGGCTTCGAGCTTGTCCTGCGTCCTGCGCCGGCTCGCGTGGGAACGTAGCTGGTCTATACCTCGGTTGTGGACTATGGAGAGGATCCAGGTGCGCACGCTCCCTCGCTCGGACCTGTAGCTTCTCGCCGCCCGCCAGATTTTGAGGAAGACTTCCTGGACCAGGTCCTCAGCCACCATACGCTCACCCATCATCCTGTAGGCCAGAGCGTAGGCTGCGCGGCTGTGGCGGTCGTAGAGCGTGGCGAAAGCCTCCGGGTCGCTCTCGACCAGGAAGATGAGATCCGCGTCCGCCAGATGCAGGTAATGGCGTCCTCGACTCGCCACGCCCATCCTAATATTCGTCGCGTGGTGTGAACCGGGGCAGCTTTTCATCATACTTTTGTGAAGGAACCGTGAAGAGGCTGTCTGCTTTCGTCCGGCCGGAGCTTCTTCGGCCCTTCGATGAAGAACTCTTCGGAGTCTATGGGGAACACTATCCGCACCTCACGGCCGGGATAGCGCCCTTTCACGATGCTCACCGCCCGGCATATGCTTTCAGCCTGCACTGCCACCCGCGAGAGGACCGCACCTTCGCGCACTTCCAGGGAAATCTTTATCATCCGTCTGTACCTTTATGAAGAGCCTCTGTTCTCTGTATGAGCGCCCGATCTTTGGACATGGCCCGGCGGGATACGGGGACCAGGAAGGCACTCTCGAAAGGAGGGCTCGGGAAGGCGGTATTTGGAGTGTTGGGTGGGGAAAGGAGGTGCCGCCGAATCCCGAGCTCTTCGATGGCGCACCGCCGGCGAGGCAGGCAGCAGGGGAAAGAGTGCTGCTCTTGTGTAGGCGCCGACGACCATCTCGCAGAGGAGTATGCTCCGCATTCACCGGGTTGCCATCGGACTTCTCGACTATTCGCAGCCGGTAATAGTGGCTAGGGCGATTGCCCTACTAAACGCTCGTCAAGGCTCCGCTCTGGCCCTGTGTGCTACTCGCCGGATGGCTGACGCGGGTCGATCCCAATACGGCCTGAGCTGCCAGCACATCTCTACGGTATCAGGCGAGAGCTTCGCGGGTTCAGCGGCATCCCTCATATAAAGGACACTTCTGCCTTGCGTTCGGGAAGGGAGCCGCATCCATCAGTGTGGTACTCTTTGGGTCGGTAAACGCACGAACTAGGTTGCTATCGTGACCCCGCCTGTCAAGAAAGTTCAGCGCATCACCCCGTCGTCTAGCAAAGACAGACGCGAAGTAGAACGCCTGGCGGCGCTCGAATACTTGAGAGCGGTCCAGCCCGAGGTTGACCACGTCCTCCAGGAGCTGGTAGACGAGGTGCGTGGCGTGTTCGGCACGGACCTTTGTCTGGTCGACCTTGCTCTCACCGAGGTGCAGTACTTCAGGGCCTGGTCGGGAGAGCTGCCCCCGGATAAAGCCGAAGCGAGGCAAGACTCCATCGAGAACAGCATGTGCCAGTACGTGGTGAACAGTGAGATGCCGTTCGTCGTAGAAGACTTCCTGGCTACCGAAGAGTTCAGAGAGCAATACTGGCACGTAAATTACGGCATCCGCTTTTACGCCGGGACTCCACTAATTACCTCCGCCGGGCCCACTATCGGCACCCTTTGCCTGCTCAGCACCCAGTCTGTCGAATTCGGCAAAGAGCAGATGAGGCTGCTTGGGGCGTTTGCCCGGGCGGTGGTCGGACGGCTGGAGCTGCTCGGGGCGCTGGAGCGCGAGCAGGCCGCCAGGGAGGAAGAGGCGAAGCGTAGCCAGGAACTGCAGAACACGCTGGATAGCCTCTCCGCGCACATAGCCATCCTCGACGAGTCAGGCGAAATCATCGCCGTGAATGAGGTGTGGAGGGCGTTCGCCGAGGCCAACGGGGGCGACCCGGGGAGGGTCTCCGAGGGCTCCAACTACTTGCGCGCTTGCGAATCGGCGACTGGCTCGAACGTCGAAGCAGCCGCCGCCTTCGCGAAGGGTATAAGGGAAGTGCTCTCCGGCCGGCGGGCGAACTTCGAGATGGAATACCCGTGCCACTCGCCCACTGAGCGGCGCTGGTTTATAGGAAGGGTTACGCCGTATTTCTGCAACGAAGAGTCGTGGGCCGTGGTCGCCCACGAGAACATAACCGAGCGGAAGATAGCCGAAGAGGCTTTGCGGGATCAGAAGGTTCTGCTGGAGACGATCCTGGGGCAAGCAGCGGACGCCATTATCGTCTGCGACGACCAGGGAAGGTTCACGTTCGCCAACGCCGCGGCGAGACACATGGCGCTGCAGGATCCCGAAGGCACCACGCTTGACCTCGCTGCGGAGGTGTGGGGGGTGGCCCACTACCCCGGCGGCCGTCCCATACCTCCGGAGGAATGGTCTATATCCAGGGCTTTGCGAGGGGAGACGACCGTCGGCAGGGAGGCGCGCATGGTAAGGCCCGACGGCAGCCAATACGACGTTCTCATCAGTGCTGCCCCCCTGAACAACGCGGATGGAGATCTCGTCGGCGCGGTCGCCGGCTTGCTGGACATAACCGAGCGTAAACGGGCGGAGGAGGAGCGGGACCGTCTGCGCGTCCGAGATATCGAGACGCGGTCCCAGAGAGAGGAACGCCGCAGGATAGCGCGGGATCTGCACGACGTAGTACTCCAGGACCTCTCGGGCGCACTTCAGTCGTTGCGGCTTACCAACCTGCGGGCCAAGGGCTCGGGGCTGGAGCTGGATCTCGAGGAAGAGCTCGAAGCCCTCGGGCGGGCGACTTCTGGCTTGCGCAGCGCCATGTACGACCTCAGGCACGAAAAGGAACGGCCGTTCGTAAAGTCCGTCGAATCTTTGGTAGAGCTGAACCGGCAGCTGACGCCAGAGCGTAAGATAACGTTGATCATCGAGGAGGACTTCCCCGAAGTGCTCCCCGACGAGGTGAGTGTGGAGCTGTTGCGCGTTCTGCAAGAGGCTCTCATCAACACCAGGCGCCATTCTGGAGCAAAAAACGTCGAGGTAAAGCTGCGGACGGAGGGCGGGGCAGTATTGGCGGGGGTGATCGACGACGGGAGAGGGTTTGATCCCTCGTCTATCCAGGCCGGCGTGGGGCTCTCTGCGATGCGCGAGAGGATCGAGGCTTTGGCTGGAAAGATCGAGGTGCGGAGCCCGCCCGGCGAAGGTACGAAGGTTACGGTCAGGGTTCCCTTGGGGGCCGGTACTCCAGCTCCTCGACATCTATGACACCTTCCCTTATGGCGTAGATCACCGCCTGGGTCCTGTCGAAGATGTGCAGCTTCCTGTAGATGTTGGAGGTGTGGTTGCGCACCGTTTTCTCCGAGATGGCAAGAGACTGGGCTATTTGCCTGTCGCTCATGCCCTGCGCCAGGGCCCTTATCACCTCGAGCTCCCTCTCGGTAAGCGGCGGCGCCAGCCGAGAACCCCTAGGACCTCCGCTTTCGAAGGTGCTGAGCATCTTCTGGGCGAGCTCTGGAGCGATTATGGTGTCCCCGGCGTAGACCGTGCGGATGGCGCGCGAGAGGTCCTCTGGTTCTGAGTCCTTGAGCAAGTAGCCCTGCGCCCCTGCCTTGATGCCCTCGAAGACGTGCTCGTCCTCCTCATGGCCGGTGAGGATGATAACCGCGGTCTGCGGCAGAAGGTCTTTGATCTCGCGCGTGGCGCTGATGCCGTCCATCTTCGGCATGGAGATGTCCATCAAAACCACGTCAGGCTCTTCCTTGCGGCACAGCGCGACGCCCTCCTCGCCGTCGTGGGCTACGCCCACCACCTCAACGCCGGGCAACATGTCCACGAGGCCGGAAAGTCCCTTCGTGAAGAGCCGCTGGTCGTCCACTACCGCCACGCGGATACTCTCTTCTTCGCCGTTGCTCAAACGCCTCACGCCCCTTTGCCGCTTCAAAGTCCACAACGACTCTACCAGTATCCGCTGTCCACCGGGCGTGTCGCGGATGAACCGGTGGAGATCCCGAGTACTTCGTCCCTTTAATGATCCTCCGCGCGGGCGACACTATCGTCGGATATTTAGATCACAC
>Ga0136610_1000018_pt1 | contig 29243 bp, 25 predicted proteins | sample AntDrymUQ1342206_2_FD_104804 | JGI IMG/M metagenome (GOLD analysis project Ga0136610, IMG submission 104804) | Polar desert sand microbial communities from Dry Valleys, Antarctica - metaG UQ134 (22.06) | ecosystem: Environmental > Terrestrial > Soil > Desert | place: Antarctica: Dry Valley...
CGTGTACACGATCTTCTCCAAGACCGGCACCGAGATGTCCGACGGCCGGCTCGCGCCGCGTTCCCACGACGGCATGGGCGCCTTTGGCAACTCCGCGTCAGGCGTGCGGCTGATTCGTAACCAGGAGATCCGGTTCAGCAGCGAGGCGCCGTTCACCCAAGGCGTTTTCACCATCGAACCGGCTGCCAATGCCTACGACAAAACCGCCGAAGGCGGGAACACGACGCTCAGCTTCGATGCCAGAAGGTTCTTCTCGCCCAGCGGTGGACTCACCCAGGACTATGTGAGCTTGACCGGCACGGTGGTCAACTGCGCTGGCGGCCTTGCCCTCCGGCAGGCCGGCTGGCTGACCTGCGAGGAGATCGTCCAGCAGGAGCTGGGAGCAGAGCCCCCAGGATCGCTCCCGCGGACCGAGAAGAAGCACGGCTACGTCTACCTCAACCCGCTCAACGGGTCCGCACCCGGCTCACCGGCCGGGCCGCAGCCCATCGTCGCAATGGGCCGCTTCTCTCACGAGGCGGCCACAGTCGATGACCGCACGGGCATCGTCTACCAGACCGAGGACGCCGGTTCGGGGCGGGGCAGCGGCTTCTACCGCTTCCTGCCGAGAAACCCGGCTGACCTGTCCAGGGGCGGGGTGCTGCAGATCCTCGGTATCCAGAACCGGCCGTCGGTCGACCTGCGGGAGGGACAGCAGCAGGGCGTACCGCTCCCGGTCCGGTGGTTCACCATCCGGGAACCCAACCCGTCCCAGGACGCTCCCAACGCCGTCTTCGAGGAGGGCTTCTCCCGGGGTGCGGCCAAGTTCAACCGGCTCGAGGGCTGTTGGGATGGCGCCGGCAGCATCTTCTTCTCCTCGACCAGTGGCGGCGATGCGAAGAACGGCGACGTCAACGACGACGGCTTCGAGGAAGGATACGGGCAGATCTGGGAGTTCATCCCCCAAGGCCTTTCCGGCGGTCAGCTGGTGCTGCTCTTCGAGTCGCCCGACGGTGACGTGCTCGACTCCCCGGACAACGTCGTGGTCAGCCCGCGCGGCGGGCTGGTGCTCTGTGAGGACGACGCGTCGTCGGCGAACGCAGGCCAGGACGACACGAGCAAGTTCTTCGGCGAGGACAAGAACCGACTCATTGGCCTCACCCTCGAGGGCGTGCCCTTTCCCTTCGCTGAGAACATCATGAACGACAGCGAGTTCGCGGGCGCCTGCTGGAGCGACGACGGTGTCTTCCTGTTCGTCAACATCTTCGGCTACGACGAGGCCGGTAGCGGCGGGACCCTCGCCATCACCGGACCTTGGCCGCGTGGAGCGCTGTAACGGGCTCGGGCTCAGCTGAGCAGCTGGCTGACCGTGTAGATGACCATGCCGCCGGCTGGTCTCGTCGGTGTCCCAGCGCGCGACGGTGCCGCTGATCAGGTCGGCGATGTCCTCGGCGTAGGTACGGACGACATAGCCCGACGCCGTCTGGATCCAGCCCTCGGCCTTGGCGCGCAGGTCCGGATCATCGCGCAACGACGCTCCGATGTGGGCAATACTCGATTCCAGGCGTTGGCGCAGTTCGGAGTCGGGGTCCGTACCCGCCTCTACCAACCCGGACTTGATGTTGGCCCACAGCGAGCCGGACCAGGCCCGTACGGCCGGGTGGTCGAGCAGTTCCAGCTTGAGCGCGTCGACCTTGGCCGCGGTGGCCGGGTCGTTCTGCAGTGCGGAGATGTAGGCGCGCAGGCGTACGTCCAGCGCGTTGCGCAGGTCGTGCTCATCATCGACCGCGACGTTGTCGAGGAACTCGTAGCCCCGCGGTGAGCAGCGCCTGGTGATGCCCGCCGTCGACGGCGATCGTGAGGACCCGGGCCAGCGCCGGCGCGGCGGGGGTCTCGCGAAGCGTCGGTCGACCAGCTGACTGATCGCCGGCTGGATGTCCTCGTCGCGCAGGACTGTGGTGATGCCGGCCATCGCCGCTCCGACGCTGCTCCCGACCTTGCGGGCCTGCCCTGGCTGGTCCAGCCACGCCGCTGCAGGGATTCGTACGGGTTGGAGGCAGCTGACGTCGGCGGTGCACAAACTCCAGGGTGGTGGTGGCAGGGAGGCGGCGCACGGGCTCGAGACCCACCTCTGTGGACGACGGTGCGAGCTGGCCGGAATCTGTGGGTCAGTCGAAACCGGGTAGTCGCGGTCGTAACTGACCCGTTGTTCTGTCAGCGGGCCTGATCCGCGGCGGGTTCCGCACCGTCCTCTGGGTACGCGCGGGTTCGCGGCGCGACCATGGCCAGCATGCCGATCGCGCGCCGGTTGTCCAGGAACTCACGCCATGACCTACGACGAGCAGCCGCGAACAGCAGCGGGGGCAGCACCAGCGGCAGGATCAGGTCTGGGCTGATGTTCCAGTCGGGGCAGGCCGGGCACGAACGCGACCAGCAGTCCGAAGACCAGCATCAGGATCGGGTAGGGCAACTTCAGGCGCTCGGCCAGCGGACCGAGGACGATGGTGGCCGCGAAGAGCGCGAGAAGCAGGGTCAGCTGGGCCACGGGCGCCATTCTGCCCGCCGCCTCGACGCCGACAACGGCTACCTCGGGTGGGCGACCTGACCGGTTTCAGCCCCGGCGGATGGCGACTACCGAGGACCGGGCCACCTCGCCGGACCCGGGCCAGCGACTGGTCGGTTGGGCAACCGTGCCGCCCTCGCCCGGGTGCTGGACGGACACGAACATCGTGGTCTCGGTGGAATTGAAGTAGATCCCGTCAGTTCCGAGCCGAAGACGCCACCGAACAACTGCCGGGTCCGGCCCCGCTCGGGTCCGACGACCGGCAGTCCCACGACGGCATCGTTCATCGGCAACACCCGTGGGGCGCCGTCGGTGGCGATCCACAGTTGTCCGCGCGAATCCACCGCCAGGTTGTCCGGCGCCGCGATCTCGCTGACCTGTGACTTGTCGAAACCGCCGTAGTACGTGCTGGGATCGGCCGGATCTCCGCAGAGCAACAGAATCCGCCAGCCGAACGCGGTCGCCGCGGCATCCCGCCCGGCCTCGACCAGTTCCAGGACGTGCCCGGCCACGTTGACCGGCCTGGGATTGGCCGGGTCGACGTCCGGGTTGCCTTCGGTGCCGCGCCGGTCATTGTTGGTCAGCGCGAGGTAGACGCTGCCGAGCACCGGGTTGGGCTCGATGTCCTCCGGCCGGTCCATAGCGGTTGCCCCGAGGGCCGTTCCGGCGTCTCGGGCCCGGATGAGCACATCGGCCTGGGATGCAAAGCCGTTCGCTTCGGTCAAGGGGCCGGTGCCATGCACGAGTGGCAGCCAGGTTCCGGTGCCGTTGTCGTTGAAGCGGGCCACGTAGAGGGTGCCGTGGTCGAGTAGGTTCTGGTTCGTACGGGCACCGCCGGGTCGTACTCGGTCGCGGGTGACGAACTTGTAGACGAACTCGAAACGCGCGTCGTCGCCGGTGTAGACGGCCCAGTGGCCATCCAAGGTGGCGGTACCTGCGGCCGCCTCGTGCTTGAGCCGGCCCAGCGCAGTCCGCTTGCGCGGTACCGAGTTCGGGTCGTACGGGTCGAACTCCACGACCCAGCCGAACCGGTTCGACTCGTTCGGTTCCTGGGACAGGTCGAAGCGCGGATGGAACCGCTCCCACTTTCGGCCGCTCTCACCTTCGGGTACGCCGAAGCGCGCGTTCAGCGTCTTCTGCGGGCCGTCGGGCAGGGCCGCGTTGTTGGCGAAGTACTGGTCGAAGTTCTCCTCCGCGGTGAGCAGCGTGCCCCATCCGGTCACTCCGCCTCCGCAGTTGTTCAGGGTGCCGAGCACGCGCCGGCCACTGGGATCTCGCCTTGTGCGCAGCGCGGGATCGCCCGCTGCCGGTCCGGTGATCTCGATCGGGGTGACCGCGGTGACCCTCCGGTTGCCAGAGCTCTGCAGGTAGTTCCAGTGACCGGCGCGGCCTTGGACGACCCGGACCAGACTGCCGCCGTGCGCGGCGAGTTCGATGTCGACCTGCTCGCGGGTCGGGTTGGCCGGGTCATAGCCGGGAAACATCATCAGGCCGTCGGTGTACTCGTGATTGACCCAGAGCATGCCGTTGCGCCCACTGGCCGGGCCCTGCCCGATCGGGAAGTACGCCGTCCAGTCGGAGTTGAAGCCGAACCGCTGGGCCTGAAGCTGCGCGGTCTGGCCGGCCACCGTGAACGCGGGCAGTCCGGAGAACAGGTTGTCACCCCAACGGATCATCACGTCGCTGACGAACCCGTCGGCGATCGCGACATCGTCGAAGGGCACCGGTACCGGGGGATCCAGTGGCTCGAAGTCCAGTGCGAAGGCATTCGTCGGCAACGGGGCTGCGGAGGCGATCGCGGAACCGAGCGTGGGAGCGAGAACGGATCCCGCGCCGATCACCATCCCAGCCTTGAACATCGAGCGGCGCGAGATCCGCCGGGCGAGGATGGCTTCGAACGTCTCAGAGCTGATTGTGGTCACGCACCAAGACGCTAAGCAGTTCATGCGACCGGACGGTGAAGACGGCCGGTCGAGCATATGAACGCTCTTACCCTGAGGCGACCCCGCCTTGGCGGTACGGCGCCAACCAACGCTCCACATCATCGATCCACCCGGACGGGATCCTGCGTCGGGCCCGGCCGTGTTGGATCTGGTGCATCGCGTTGGGCCAGCCGAGGACCGCGACTGCGCGTAGGCCGTCGACCGGGCTGCGGTGTCGCACTGCAAGAGAGAGGTACGCAGCCGACGATCGCAGCCGCTTCCCAGAATGGGCACCCTGCTGCATCAGGTAGCGGGCTCTGGCGTAGTCCAGTTCCGGTGACGGGAGTGCCCCGTAGCGGCTGAGCACCGTGTCGAAGGAGGTGGTCATTCCGCGCACGTTGGTGGACTTGGCTCGGGGCAACCTGCGATAGGCCAACAGCGGGCGGTCCACGATGGCCAACTGCGCCCGCTGCGCCAGCCGAATCCAGAGATCCCAGTCCTCGGCGTTGCTCAGCGACTCGTCGAACCCGCCGGCCTCCCGTACCAGAGTGGAGTCAGCCACCACCCCCGATCCACCGCCGGGAATCACGTTGGTGTTAGCCAGAAGTCGCATTCCCTCCCTGTTCAGCCGCTGATGAGCCGTGACCTGCAGATCGGAATCGACGGTGATTTCGGCGGTACAAGACCAGCCCGCACCGGCTGTCTCGAGGCCGGCCAGCTGGGCCGGCAACTTGTCGGGAGCCCAGAGGTCGTCGTCGTCACAGAAGGCCATCCATCGACCACGGGCGGCTTCGACGCCGACATTTCTGGTCGCAGCCGCACCGCGACGACCGACATTGCGGAGCAGCCGAATCCGCGAGTCGCCCAGCTGAGCTGCCACCGCGCCGGCCGGCCCGGGCGGACCGTCCTCGACGAGGAGTATCTCGAGATCCACCGGCTGAACCAGGATCGCGTCGAGAGCCTGGCGGAGTTCCCGGTCTCGCTTGCAGGTGGGCACGACCACCGAGACCAGCGGCGACATTGCAGAACCGACTCCTCCAAGGCCACGCGGAGACCTCTTAATCGGGTCGATTACGGTTTCGGCTATGACCAACGCTGAACAGATCGTAGGACAACGGCCCGACGCGCCCAGCGTCACGATCGTGGTGGTGCCCAGAGAGCGCTTCAACCTCTCGCTGGTCTCACTCGACACCATCTACGCCCACACCGAGACCCCTTTCGATCTCGTCTACGTCGATGGAAACTCCCCGAAGGGCGTCCGCGCCCAACTCCAGGAGTCGGCCAAGAAGCGCGGGTTCACCCTGGTCCGGCGTAACCGCTATTTGTCCCCCAATGAGGCTCGGGCCATCGGCCTGGCCGAGGTCCGCACGCCCTACGTCGTATTCGTCGACAACGACCTACTGGTCACTCCCAAATGGCTCGACGTGCTCGTCCGGTGCGCCGACGAGACCGGCGCCTGGGCGGTGGGACCGCTTTACCTGGAGGGCGACCCGGCCGACGAGATCATCCACATGGCCGGCGGCGACCTGGAGTTCTCCGGCGAGCGGCCCCGCCGGCAGTTCAGCACTCACCACCGATTGCAGGGTGTCCCTGTTTCCGAGGCGCCGGAACCGGTACGCCGGGAACCGTGCGGTTTCGTCGAGTTCCACTGCATGCTCGTACGAACGTCCGCGTTCGAGAAGGTCAGCCTCGACCAACAGCTGCTGAGTACCCGTGAGCATCTCGACCTGTGCCTGCAGATTGCCGAGGCAGGTGGATCGGTCTGGCTCGAGCCGGCCTCGGTGGTGACCTACGTGACGCCGCCGCCGGTCGTAGGCCCCGACATCCCATACTTCCTGCTGCGCTGGAGCGAGTCCTGGAACGTCGCGAGCCTGGCGCATTTCTGTGACAAGTACGGCATCGATCCCGAGTACGCCGCTCGGATCCAGCACATGCGGGCCCGGCGGCAGGTGGCCTTCGACCCGATCCGCCGGGTCACCCGCCGGACGTTGGGCCCGAAGGGCGACAAGGCAGTTTCCAAGGTGTTGTTCAGGCTGGAGCGCGAAGTCAATCAGCGCTTCGTACGCGCGCCGAACTGACCGGAGCGGCCTAGCTGCCCGGCTCCGGCCGCCCGATCAGCAACTGCGGCGTAGAAGTCGAGAAAGGCGCTGATCTGTTCGGTGGGCCGGAACTGGGTTCCCACTCGTAGACGTCCGGCCTGCCCGAGTCGGCGAGCCAGGTCCGGGTCGGTGGCGATGGCGGTCATGGCGTCGGCGAGTGCACCCGGATCCCGCCTCGGGACGACGTAGCCGGTGGTGCCGTGCTGCACGTTGGCCGGCAAGCCATCTGCGTCGGAGGTCACAACCGGCAGCTCCATGGCCTGCGCCTCGAGTACGGCGTTCCCGAAGCCCTCCGAGGTGGCCGGATGCAGCAGGATGTCGGCGGCCGCCAGCTCGTCGCGGACATGCTGCCTCGACACGCTGCCGAGGAGTTCGACGCGATCCTGCAGCCCCAGGTCGGCGATGAGGGCCTCGACGGCGGGCAGGTGCGGGCCCGATCCGGCAATCCGGTAACGGACATCGATACCGCTTTCGGGGAGCCGCCGTACCGCCTCCAAGCCGTGCTCGAAGCCCTTCTTCCAGTGCAGTCGGGCCACGGTCAATACCCGGAACGGATCGCCGATGCTCCGGCGTCGCGGCGCCGGGGGCCGATAGGCATCGATGTCCACCGCCGGTGGGATGCGGGCAACCGGCATCTCCGGCGGACAACCACGCCGCAGTGCGCGGGTCCAGAGATCGTCGCCGAGGCAGTGGATTGCGGCCAACCGCGACCACACCGGTTCGTAGTAACTGTCGTCGTCCAGACCGAAGTAGTTGAGGTCTGCACCACGGAACGAGGCGGTCATGGGTACGTCCATCGCATCGGCGAGATGCCCGTGAGTCTTTGCCAGCCAGCCGAATTCGAAGTGCACGACGTCCGGCCGCAGTGTGAGAATGTGCATCTCGATGCCGAGTCCCGAGCTACCCCGCGCCGCCCTGGCACGTGCGGCCAGGAACTGCGTCAGGGTGCTTGGATGGGCCGCAGCGCGGACGGCGTCGGTCGCCAGCAGTGCGAAGCTCCTTGGGCTGCGGCCCGGAACGGCGTGCACCCTGGCGCGGATCTCGGGCCGGGCAGCCAGCTCCGGGTAACCCGCCCAGGCGACTAGGTCCAGGCGGCGGCAGACCACCTGGACGTCGGCCCCCCGCTCGAGCAGGCCGATCACCTTGTCGACGATGAAGGTCTGCGACACCGACGGGAAATCGTCGACGACCAGGGCGATTCTCACGACGAGTTCGCGGCGCTGGACTCCCGCTGGTACGCCCGATCGCCCAGTGCTGTGCGTACGGCGGGGTCAACGGCCAACCCAGCGATCGCACCGACGAGTGCGTCGGTATCACGTCGGGGGACGAGCGCGCCGACGGTCTGATCGACCAGCTGTCCCAGCCCGGGGACGTCGAAGGCGACGACGGGCAGTCGGGCTGCCATCGCCTCACGGACCAGCCCTGCACTCTGGCCGCGAAGCGCGGCAAGGGTGAACAGATCGGCCTCAGCCAGGGCTGCGGCGCAGCTCGCCCGCGACGTCAGGGTGACCGTATCGCCGAGGGCCATGTCGGCAATGTCGTAGCGCACCTGTTGGTCGGCGGGACCGTCAGCGGCGATCGTCAACGCAACGTCGACACCGGCGTCGAGCAGCCGCCGCACGGTCACCAGCAGGTAGTCATAGCCAGAGGTCCATTCCAGCGGTGCAGTGCAGACGAGCTTCACGAAATCCGGGACAGTCGGATGGCTTCCTCGTAGAAGCCGTTGGAGCGGCCGAGCTCGGCGGGTGTCGCGAATGCCTGGATGCCGCCATCTCCGAGGACCATCAGGCGGTCGCTGCGCCGCAGCGTGGTCATCCGATGCGCCACGATCAGCATCGTGAGGTTTCCGTGGAGCTCCTCGAACGTCTGTTGGATCAGGGTCTCCGAACGCATATCGAGGGCACTTGTCGGCTCGTCCAGAACGAGCACCGTCGGTTCACCCGCGAGTGCCCGAGCCAAACCGAGCCGTTGGCGCTGCCCGCCGGAGAGGTCCATCGCGCCGGACCCGATCATCGTGTCGTAGCCGTCGGGCAGCAGGATGATCTCGTCGTGCAGGTGCGCGGCCCGGACGGCACGTTCGACGTCGGCGTCGTCGATCCAATCGCGGTAGAACCGGACGTTGTCGGCGACGGTGGCGTGCAAGAGATGGTTGTCCTGCGGGACGAAGGCGATCTGGCGCGACCAGGAGTGCGCAGTGAACCCGGCGGCCGGCTCACCGTTGACGCAGTACTCGCCCGCGTCGGGTGGTCGCAGCCTTAACAGGAGTTGCACCAGCGTGGACTTTCCGGTGCCCGACGGTCCGAGGATGCCGATGGTCTCGCCGGCGCGGATGTCGAAGGACACGTGTTCGAGGACGGGGCGGTCGGGCTCGTAGCCGAAGGACACGTTCGAGAAGGCGAGAGACCGGACCGTGCCCAGCGAGGCCGAGCCGGTGGCGACCCGATTCTCGCGATAGAGCTGCTGCTGGCCGGATAGATCCTCGATGTAGGGCACGACCTCGTTGGCCTGCTGGATCGAGACCTGGACTCGTTGGCTGTGGGTGAGGGCACGCACGAGCAGCAGCACGACCGCGCCCAGGTTGGCGAGGTCGCCGACGTCGAAGACATAGACGACGAGCATGCAGGTGACGACCAGAAGCAGGGCCACGTTTCGATACACGTGCGAGCCGAGTTGGGCCAGTCGCTGGGCCGCGAAGTTCAGCCGCCCGACCTGTTCGGTCTGCAGGTTGACCTCCCGTCCAACGGTGTCGGTGACATCGAAGGCCCGGATCTCACGGGCCAATGCCGCGGTTTCGGTGACAGTCACGGCGTATCCCGAGTTGCCGACGACGTGCTCTCTCGAGCTTGTCTGCACGCGGCGGGTCAGTGGCCGCATCAGGAAGTAGAGGCCCAACACCCCGACCAGAATGGTGCTCGCAGCGACCGGGCTGAACAGCAGCGCCGCGGCCAGCAGCGTGAGGAAACTCAGTGCGGCAGCTATGCCGTTGGCCAGCGCGACCGCACCCCCGGCGATCCGCTTGACATGGGTGGTCAGCAGTTCCTGCAGCTTGCCTTGACGCTCCCGGGACTGCAGGTCCCAGGTCGCAGCCATGAACGCGTCGAAGGTGCGGCGGCGGGCCGCGGTCAGTGCGACCACACTCATGCGTGCCGTGAGCACCGCGCTCACTGTGGCCACGCCCATCACGAGTACGAGCAGCATGAACGACATCACGAACAGCGCTCCGAGGCTGACCTCCCATTGCGGAAGCGGTCCGACCGAGATCAGCGCCTGATCGCCTCCGGCGGCGATCGCCGTGGCAATGCGTACGACGGCGTAGAGCAGGAGGGCCTCACCCAGCCCGCCGAGGAAGGAGGCGATGACGAACACCGTCATCCGCCGGCGATTGGACTCCAGGTAGGGCGCAAGCCGGTCGCGGAGTTCAGCGAGAGCCTTCGGACCTTTCCAGGAAGCGCCACTGTGCACGGTCGTGGCCTTTGAGGAGCGGGAACGGGCCATGATTGCCAATCAGGCTACTTCATCGAACCGGCCAGGCAGCGCCCACGACGGTGCAGCACGGCCGGCCGGCGTGTTAATCCAGCGCACCGGAGGTGCGGGAATTCGGCCGGGCAACGCTGGGCCGGATCACCTCCAGAATCCGGCCGGCAACCGCCTGCCACGAGTTGTCTCGGGCCACGGCTTCGGCGTCGTGGGCCACTCGATCGAAGAGCGCTTCATTCGTGCTCACCGAATGGATTGCGGCGGCTACCTCATCGGCGTCTGCGTGGTCGCCGACCAGGGCCCCGGCGCCGTCTGGGATCAGTTCCGGCATGGCGAAGGTGTCTCGACCGATACATGGCAGGCCGCTGGCTCGAGCCTCGAGGAAGGTAAGACCGTAGGCCTCGAATCGCGAGGGCAGCACGAACACGTCGTGCTCGGTCCACAACCGGCCGACGGCCGACGGGGAAATGGAACCTTGGAAGTCGACCCAGTCCGGTGGACTACCCTCCAGCGGCCAGCTGGTCGGACCGGCAACGGTCAGCCGGTAGTCGCCAGATCCCGATTGCCGCAGACCGGCGACCGCGTCCACCACCAGGTCCCCGCCCTTGCGGAAGAAGTCCTGGCCGACGAACAACAGGCGTTGCTTCGGCCCGCCGGACGAGGGGGCGCGACCACCGACAGGCAGGGCATTGATACCGCCACCTACGGCGTGCACCTTGTCTGGCGCGAGACCGACAGTGTCGGTCAACCAGCGGGCGAACCAGGTGCTCATCGTGAACACCCCGGTGCACGCGGCGTAGCTGGCCAGTTCCTCCGCGGCCAGGACATCGAGGCGTGCAGCAGCGACCGCGCCCAGGTTGGCCGAATGATGAACCGACCGGTTCTTGTGCGAACGTACGACGCAGTAACCCATGTCCTGGTAGAAGAACGTCGGTACCGGCAGAACCGGCTCGGTGGAGCTCATGGCCAGGACGACGTCGCTATTCGTGCGCAGGGTGGCCCGCAAGATCTTTCGCTGCGTGTGCCACCGGTTGAGCCTGCCCTCCTTCCAGGCATTGTCCGAATAGCGATAGGCCAGTTTCAGAGCGGCCTTACCGGCCAACGAGAGTTGGGCGTCGATCGAGGTCACGGTGAGCGAATCATGATCAGCCAGGGCTCGCTGCAGCGCCGCCGGCGTGTACGACCAGGTCGGTTCCCGGGGATGCCACCACGAGCAGGCGAACCCAAGACGTAGCGGAGGATGGGTCACCGCAAGACGATCCTGCCCATTCCCGTTCACGCACCGTTACCAATCATATCGGGTAAGTAGGCATGCAGCTATATCTGCTTACTGGTCAACACTGAATACCGACGATGTCATACGATTATTGAAATGTCGATTCTCATGTTCTTCACATATGTTTCTTATATTCCGAGTCGCGGCTTACTCGCGCTCGCCCCGGAGTAGACGCTTGACGATACGCGAACGGGTCACGGTGATCATTCCCACCCGCAACCGTTGCCGGCTACTACGGCAGACCCTCGGCACCGTGCGGGCCCAGGAGGGCGCCGACTTCGATGTGGTCGTCGTCGATGAAGGCTCCACCGACGATACACCGGTGATGCTCCGGGGTCTGGAACGGGCTGGGTTGACGGTGCTGCGTCACGAACAGGCCAAGGGTGTCTCAGCGGCTCGAAACACCGGCCTAGCAGCGGCCACCGGGAAGTGGGTGGCCTTCGTCGACGACGACGACATCTGGGCGCCGGCCAAACTGTCCGCCCAGCTTGCCGCCGTCCGGGTAACCCCACGAGTCGGATGGGCGAGTGCCGGCGCGGTGCTGGTCAACGATCGGCTGCACCTGCGCAGCGCGGAACGTACGCCGGACCCCTCCACGGTCGGGAACAGGCTGCTGGCCCACAACGTGATCCCGGGTGGGGCCTCCGGCGTCGTGGCTCGTACCGACCTTGTCCGGGAGGTGGGCGGCTTCGATAAGGCGCTGTCGAATCTCGCCGACTACGACCTCTGGATCCGGCTCGGTCTGGCGGCTTCGTTGGCTGTGGTCGATCGTCCGCTGGTGGGCTACCGGGTGCACAACTCGGGGATGGCGCACAACGTGCGGCGGGCTGAGCAGGAGTTGGGATACGTCGAGGCGAAGTATCGGGCCGTGCGCCGCGAGCGAGGAGTCGATTTCCGGCGCGAGGTGTTCCTGCGCTACTTCGGCGCCCTGTATCTGCGCCAGGGCGATCGGGTTCAGGCGATGCGGATCCATCGCGAGCTTGCCTTGCGCCATCGCGACCGGCCGCTGTATTCGCTCAGCCTGGCCGCGGTCGGTGGGCTGTGGCCAGGAGTCCAACAGATCCGCGACCGGGCCCAGGGCCGCAATCTCCCGCCAGTCTGGCGTCGGGAAGCGGAGAGCTGGATCGCCCCGCTGCGGAGCTAGGTGAGGAGTTGGCTCACCGTGTAGATGACCAGGCCGGCCAGGGCGCCGACGACCGTACCGTTGATCCGGATGAACTGGAGGTCGCGGCCGACCTGCAGTTCGATCCGTCGGCTGGTCTCGCCGGTGTCCCATCGTGCGACGGTGCCGCTGATCAGGTCCGCGATGTCCTCGGCGTAGGTACGAACGACGTACCCGGACGCGGTCTGGATCCAGCCCTCCAGCTTGGCGCGCAGGTCCGGGTCGTCGCGCAAGGACTGTCCGATGTGGACGATGCTGGCTTCGAGACGCTGACGCAGCTCGGAGTCAGGATCGGTTCCGGCCTCCACCAGCCCGGACTTTATGTTGCGCCACAGCGAACCCGACCAGTCGCGTACTGCCGGATGATCGAGCAGTTCCAGCTTGAGCGCGTCCACCTTGGCGGCGGTGACCGGATCGTTCTTGAGGGCTGAGATGTAGGCGCGCAGGCGTACGTCCAGTGCGTTTCGCAGGTCGTGCTGGTCATCGCCGGCGACGGTGTCGAGGAACTTCTGCAGCGCCTTGAAGCCGCGCTGGAAGACCCGGTCGTCGACCCAGTCGGGCACCCATTCCGGGCTTTCGTCCCCGAGGGCGTTGCGCAGCACGATCCGGTTCTCGTCCAGAAACCGGTTCAGGCCGCGCAGACCCGCAGTGAGCAACGCCTGGTGGTGCCCGCCGTCGACCGCGACCGTCAGGACCCGAGCCAGCACCGGCGCGGCGGGGGTTTCCCGGAGTCGCCGGTCGACCAGCTGACTGACCGCAGGCTGGATGTCCTCGTCGCGAAGGACGGTCGTGATGCCGGCCATCGCCGCGCCGACGCTGTTCCCGACCTTTCGGGCCTGACCGGGCTGGTCCAGCCACACCCCGATCCGGGTCGGTACGTCGAGGCTGCGGATCTTCTCCTCCAGCACCGACTCGGTGAGGAAGTTCTGCTGGATGAACGTGCCCAGGCTGGCCCCGATCTGGTCCTTCTTGTTCGGAATGATCGCGGTGTGCGGGATCGGGATCCGCAGCGGATGGCGGAACAGCGCCGTGACCGCGAACCAGTCCGCCAAGGCGCCGACCATGGACGCCTCCGCGGTCGCCTTGACGTACCCCAGCCAGGCGCCGGTGTCCTCGCCGAGAATCAGGCAGATCACGAAGATGACGCCAGCCAGGATCAGCAGGCCGGTGGCCCGCCATTTCATCCGGGCGAGATCCCGGGCCCGGGCGGCGTCGTCGAGCCCGCCGCCGATCGGCGAGGAGACGGGAGCAGATCTTGGTGCTGCGGTGGCGGTGGTCACCTGAGCGAGCGTAGGCGGAATGCGAGAGGGGCAAGACAGCGTTGCTTCGCACGGAAGTCCCAGCTAGGAAGAGGTTGTCTTGCAGGTAGAGATCTGGTCAGACGTGGTCTGCCCCTGGTGCTACCTCGGAAAGCGGCGGTTCGAAGCAGCGCTGGACGGCTTCGCGCACTCCGAGGAGATCGAGCTCCGTTGGAAGAGCTTCGAACTCGACCCGGGCGCGCGATCGCGGACTGCAGAGGATGACAACGAGCGGGACGACTACGCGGACCGGCTCGCGCGCAAGTACGGCACCAGCCGCGCCGGAGCTCAGCAGATGCTCGACACGATGACCGCTGCCGCAGCCGCCGAGGGGCTCGACTTCCACTTCGAGAAAGCGATCAGGGCCAACACCTTCAACGCGCACCAGGTGATCCATCTGGCTGCGGAGTGGAGCGTGCAAGACGCGGTCAAGGAGCGGCTGCTGCGCGGGTACTTCTCCGAAGGGGAAGCCGTCGGTGACCCAACCGTGTTGGCCCGTCTCGCTGCCGAGGCGGGGCTCGACGCCGACGAGGTTCGCCAGGCGCTGGCCGACCAGCGCTACGCCGGCGCGGTTCGAGCAGACCAGGCCGAGGCAGCGCGGCTGGGGATCAGCGCGGTTCCGTTCTTCGTCGTGGACCGCAGGTACGGGATTGCAGGCGCCCAGCCGGCCGCTGAAATTCTGCAGGTGCTACAGCGCAGCTGGGCGCAATCTCACCCACTCACCGTCGTCACCCCGCCTGACGTCCAAGGAGCCATTTCGCCGTGATCTTGACGTTCTTGTCGGTTCAAAGACCCTAATGCGCCGTTGAACCGACAATTACGTCAAGATCACCGGAGAATGCTCAGGTCAGCAGATGCCCCAGCGGGCTCTCTGGGGTTAGTCCACCGGCGTGGCGCGCGAACTTCGCGTCGATGATGGCCGTCCACTGCGGGTCGTCCGGCTCCCCGGGCGCCTCGAAGAGGTCCGAACTGTGCCGGGCACCGTCGGTCGTCTCGACCACGACGGCGCAGCGTCGTAAGCCCGGAAAGGCCGCCTCCAGGACCGGATCGACCTGCACCGAGATCCGCCCTGCGAGATCATGAATCGGGCCATCCGAGAATGCTGGCGGCAACACATGTTCGACGCTGAAATCGCCGGAGATCAGTGCCGCGGCGACCGGCCACACCAGGCTGTACTGCGCCTCCTCGGTCGTCGTCGGAGCGCGACGAGACAGGGCAGCGGCCGCGCCGAAGGTCCGCACGGTGACCGCAGCGATGGCCGACGGGTCGAGCCCGTACCGACGGCGTACGGCGAGGGCAGCGGCGATCGCCGGCTGCGACCAGCGGCAACAGGGAAACGCCTTGACGTACATGTCCTCGACCCACCAACGCTGGCCCAGCGCACTCGCCGGACCGTCCAAGGCATCAAGAACAGCGCTGGTCGTCGCGGTGAACCCGTCGGCGGCGAGCAGGGCGGCCGACGTCCCAGTCATCGCGCCCCAGCCGCAGGCGTCCTTGGTCATCGCCGGATCGGCGACCGAGCGCATGATCGGCGCCATTGGGGCGTGGTACTCCGCCAGGCCGAGCGCGTGGCCCACCTGAGCCGGGTCGAGCCGCAACAGTCGGGCGCCCGCTGCGGCGGCCCCGACCGATCCCCAGGCACCCGATCCGTGGTACTCGGTTGCCCGAGCGTGCAAGGCAATGCCGGCCCGTACGGCGATCTCGTACCCGACGGTGATCGCGGCAAGCACGTCCTCGCGCGCAGCATCGACCGTCTCGGCGATGGCCAGTGCCGCCGGGATCAGGTTCGCGCCGGGGTGGCCCTTGACCAGCCGATGCCCGTCGTCGAAGTCCAGTGCGTTGGCCAGCACGCCGTTGGCCCACGCCGCTCCGGTCGCTGAGGCCCGCCGCCCGTCGGAGAGCAACCGGGCTTGATCGCCTCCGTGCTGGGCCACGGCGTAGTCCGCAGCGACACGCGTGGTCGGTGCAGAGGTCCCGGCGCAGGACACCGCGGCGAAGTCGCGTACCAGGGCCTCGGTGCGCCGACGGATGCCATCGGGGACAGCGGACCAGCGCAGGGCGCTGATGAATTCCGAGGCAGTTGGGCGGTTCATCGCCCCATCTTCTGCCAAGGGCACGCCGGGACCCGTGTCGACGTCGGGCAAAGCGGGTATGAACCGGTCAGGCATGCTCGTACGACGGGCTCACGTTCTTCAAGGAGGACAGCATGGGAATGATCAAGAGCGCTCTCAAGACAGGCATCGTGGTAAAGGTCGTCGACGTCGTTCGGCGCGAGGCCGCCAAGCCCGAGAATCAGCGCAAGATCCGGGAGTTCATCGATCGGGCGCGCAACGAAGCCACCAAGCCGGAGAACCAGCGCAAGGCCAGGGAGATGGTCAGCAAGTTCAGCAACCGGACCGGCAAGACCCGACGCATGCCCTGACGCAGTCGCACCGGCCCCATCAGAACTCGCTGCTGATCACGACCTCGCCCCGCTCGTCGAGAATCTGGAATCCGCGGGCGTCCGCTCGGAGCACGGAGGCCTGCAGATTGCAGTTGATCGTGTTGGCGCCGGTGCCGGTGAACGTACCGGCGGGAAACTCGAGATCGCCGGCGCCGAGAACCACGGCGTTATAGCTCGCCCCCGCATCCAGGCCGCTGGTCTGCAACTTCACCTCGGTGCCCCAGGTATGGGCGATCAGCCCAGCGGAGGCGGTGACCGCGTCCAGCTGTGGATCGACCGAGACGGCGACCACTTCCGGGACGGGAGCATCCGGAGTCCGGTCGAGCAGACTGGTGACCCCGAAGCCGATGAGCACGGCGATCGAAGCCGCCACGAGGAGCGCGCCAACCGAGCGGCTGATCCGCGAACGCCGCCGCCGGCCTGCCTCGGCCAGGATGGCGGTGTCCATCCGGGCGTGCAGTCCGGCGGGTACCTCATCCGGGCCCTCCGAGCTGGTCTGCTTGGCACCGGCCAGCGCGGCAGCGACCGGAGACAGCTCGGTGACCTCGGCACGGCAGTCGGCGCATGTGTCCAGGTGGGCTCGGACCATGTCGGTCTCGGCCGGGTCGAGCTGGCCCAGCACGTAGGCACCGAGAGACTCGCGCAGCTGCGAATGCGAATCCTGGATCACACGGTCACCCCCATCTCATCTAGTGCGGCTCGCAGCGCCTTGAGTCCGTAGAACACCCGGCTGCGTAGGGTGCCCACGGGGATACCGACTTCCGCGGCGACTTCGGCGTAGGGCCGGTCGCGGAGATAGGTCTCCGTCAGTGCCTGACGTTGTTCGTGGCCGATCCGGCTCAACGCATCGTTGATCACCCAGCCGTCCACCAACTGATCGGCATGATCCGCGACCTGAGGTCCGTTGTCGGCCGGCCGGTCGGTGAGCTCGCGCAACCATGGTCTAGCCCCCACCGACCGGTGGTGATCGGTGATGACGTTGCGGGCGATCGCGAACAGCCATACCCGCAGACTGGCCAACGACGGGTCGAACCTGTCGGCCGAGCGCCATGCCCGTAGGAAGGTCTCCTGCACGATGTCCTGAGATGCTCACTCATCGCCGGTCGCCTGCAGTGCGAGGCGATAGAGCTCGCCGACGTGGGTGTCGTAGGCGTGTCGAATGTCTTGTTCGCCGGTCAGTGACGGAAGGCGGTGCTGCGCAGCGCCTGACTTCACCAGCCGCAGCCCCATCGCCCTCCTCGCCGCGGCTCGCTTCGAGCCGTCCTCAGGTCTGTATACGGACGAGTGTGCCGCAGCGTTCATTGCCGGTTCAGTTTCGACGCTTCGTCCGGGCTCGAGTTTGCTGCTCCCCGGATGAATGCCGATCGCCGTCTGTGCGTGTACGGCGGCTAGAGTGCGCCAGTGCATCTCCTGTTCGTGTGCACCGGGAACATCTGCCGGTCACCCTTGGCCGAAGGGCTGGCCCTCGCCTACGCCCGAGCCGAGAACGAAGCACTCGGGGCTGCGCTGACTGCGAGCAGCGCAGGCACCGCGGCGCTGGTCGGGCACCCGATCCAGTCCTCTGCCGGCTTGGTGTTGCGAGGACTGGGCGGGGACGCGGACGGATTCCGAGCACGTCAGCTGGTGGCCGAGCAGATCCAGACCGCCGACCTGGTGCTGACCATGACCCGTCGGCACCGCGCGGCCGTCCTGGAACTCGCCCCCCGGATGATGTCGCGCACCTTCACCCTGCGCGAAGCCGCCAGTCTGCTGGCGGCGATGGATTCCACCTGGCTGACCAACGTGCCAGACGTCACGGTCCGCGGAAGACAGCTGGTGGCGGCCCTCGCACAGCTCCGCGCGGCCCGAGTCGTCAACCGCAATGCCCTTCGTGACGACATCGCCGACCCGATCGGCAAGAATCTCGACACTTTTCAACGGGTGGGGGATGCGATCTCCACTGCACTCCTACCGTTACTCGATGCTCTGGCTGGGAAGCCGAAAGCTACCTCCGGTTGATCAGCGCCTCAGCCGGAACTGGGATCTGCTCGATCATCTCGGGGTGCTCGCGGAACCAGTCGATGGTCTGCTTGAGACCGGTCTCCAGTGGCACCTGCGGTTCCCACCCCAGCTCGCGACGGGCAAGGGTGATGTCGGGCTGGCGTACCGAAGGATCGTCGACCGGCCTGGGCACGAACGTGATCGGCGACTGCGAGTCGGCCAGGTCGCGGATCCACTCGGCCAGCGCGAGCATCGTCAGCTCGTGCGGATTGCCGATGTTGATCGGCCCTGCCAGTTCGCTGGCCGACAGTCGGACGACGCCGTCCACGAGGTCATCGACGTAACAGATCGACCGGGTCTGAGTACCGTCGCCAGCCACGGTGATCGGATTGCCGGTCAGCGCCTGACGAATGAACGTCGGGATGGCACGACCGTCGTTCGGGCGCATCCGCGGCCCGAAGGTGTTGAAGATCCGCACGATGCTGGTATTGACCTTGCCGGTACGCCGGTAGGCCATGGTCAACGCCTCGGCAAACCGCTTCGCCTCGTCGTAAACCCCTCGCGGACCAACGGGATTGACGTTGCCCCAGTACGTCTCCGGTTGCGGATGGATCAACGGGTCGCCGTAGGTCTCCGAGGTGGAAGCGAGCAGGAATCGCGCCTGCTTCTCCTTGGCGAGTCCCAGCGCGTGCATGGTGCCGATCGAGCCGACCTTCATGGTCTCGATCGGGAGTTCCAGGTAGTCGATCGGCGATGCCGGCGAGGCGAAGTGCAGGACGACATCCACGTTCCCTGCCACATGGATGTAGTCCGTGACGTCGGCGCGAATCAGCCGGAAGCCGTCGCGCTCGAGAAGATGCGCAACGTTGTCAGCGGCCCCGGTCAGGAAGTTGTCCAGGGCCACTACGTGGAATCCGTCGTCGAGCAACCGAGTGCACAGATGCGATCCGACGAACCCGGCAGCCCCGGTAACTACTGCGCGTCGAGCAGCCATCGCTGCGACCTCCAAAGATGGGAGATGACCCGGTGCCGGTGATCGGTCATCCGGTGGAAAGCAGATCCTTGCCGTACTGGCAGGCTAGTCCGGCGTCTCGGGGAGCAGGTCATTGCCGAATTCGGCGAGATGGATGGCCAGCGAATCCTCCTTGAGGTAAGCCCACATCGAGGACGCCCGGGCGGTGTCGATGTACACAACGCTCTGGGCGCCTTCGCGCCCGAGCCCGGCCACCGGCACGGTGAGGAAATTCAGACTGTTCTGGGTGAGCCCGCGCAGCGAGTAGGCCATGCCGACCAGGTCAGTGTTGGACAAAGTCTCATCGACACTGATGGCGCTGGTCAGGGCCAGAAGCAGGTCATCGGTCTGGCCGAGATCGCTGAGCATGTTCCGCCGGAACACCTCACTCAGCATGGCCCGCATGTAGTTCTGTTGCCGCTGCACCCGGTCGAGGTCACCGCCGTCGAGGCCGTAGCGCTGCCGGACGTAGACCAGCGCTTCCTCCCCGTTGAGGTGATTGATTCCCTGGGTGAAGGTGACGCCTCCGGCCCTCGTCGTCTCTGCGACCCGGACATCAACGCCGCCGAGGGCATCGGTGATCTGCTCGAAACCCGCGAAGTCCACGGCAGCGAAGTGATCGATCCGAGTGTTGGTGACCGACTCCACCGTCTGGATCAGAAGCGTAGGGCCACCGAATGCGTACGAGGCGTTGATCTTGTTCAGACCGTAGCCGGGCACGGACACCCAAGAGTCTCGAGGTATCGAGATGAACTGGGCCTGCTGACGGTCGCCGGTTATCCGCATCAGCATGATGACATCTGATCGATCCGACGGCGGACCCTCTCCGGAGGGATCCCGGGAGTCCGAGCCGATTAAGAGAAACGTCAGCGGGGTCTCACCGTTCGCCTCGGGGCTCGGCGGAGCTGGGCGATCGCTTTCCTCGATGGCCGCGAACGGGTCGGGGATCCGATCGATGTTTCCGAGATAGCGGTCGGTCAGGAAGTAGAACGCTCCGACCGCGCACCCACCCAGCACCAGCCCCGACACCAGCACGATGATCAAGGCCCGCTGCCAGCGGCTGCGGGGTCGGCGACGGCTGGTGGTGCTGCTGCTGCCATCACCGCTGCCATCATCGCCGCTGTCACTACGGCTGCTGCCACTACGGCTTCTGCGCCGACCCGACGAGCCCTCGGGCGGATCCTCATAGCCCTCGTAGACGCCGAAGTTGCCGAAGCCGTCGTCGGAACTCGAGGGCGCAGGCAGCGTGGGCGCAGCGGACTCGTTGAATTCTTCGGAGCCGCCGTCAGGGTCGCGAGCGCCGTGCCGTGGGCTCATCGGACAGGGCCGGACAAAAGCATGATGCCCCGAAGTCTAACCCGTGCCCCGCTCAGTACCGACCTGCCTACGAACCGCCCCGGATCGCCGGTCAGCGTCGCGTCTTACGACGCTCGCCCCGCGCGGGCACCCCGTTCGCGGGTATCGAATTGTTCGCCACGGCGCGGTCCGCAGTGGTCACCGCTGGGGTTCGAATGTCAGCCTCGTACTCGTATCCGTAGCCGTACCCGTACCCGTACCCGTACCCGTACCTCTTCTGCGGGACCATGTTCAGGATGGTGCCCAACAGCCGCGCCTCGATGGTGCGCAGGCTCTCGGCCGCCATCCGCAGTTGCTCGCGCTTGGTACCGCCATGGCGGGCGATGATCACGGCACCGTCAGCATGCACCGCCAACACCGCGGCGTCGGTGACCGGTAGCAGCGGAGGGGCGTCGATGATCACGTAGTCGTGACTCTCGCGCAATTCACGAAGCAGGCTCTTCATGTGCGCCGAGCCCAGCAGTTCGCTCGGGTTCGGCGGGTTGGGACCAGAGCCGATGACCGACAGTTTGCCGTCGCCGAACGGCTGGATGACGTCGGCGAGGTCGGCCGTACCGGCCAGCACATTCGTCAGGCCGGGCCCACTTACCAGCCGCAGATATCTGATCACCCTTGGTCGGCGCAGATCCGCCTCCAGAAGCACGACGCGTTGTCCGGACTGGGCTAGCACCAGGGCGAGGTTGATGGCCGTGGTGGTCTTGCCCTCGCCGGCCAGGGCGCTGGTCACCACCAGGGCGCGTGGTGGATCGTCGACGTTGACGAATTGCAGATTGGTACGGATCTGCCGGTAGGTCTCCGCCGTCTTCGAGTGGCCGATAGCTTCTGCGGGTGACCCACTCTTGCTGATCCCCGAATCGAACATCACCGCACCGATCGTCGGCGCCCCGGTCGCGTCCACGATGTCGCTCTTTGACTTCACGGTGTTGTCCAGAGCGGCCCTGGCAACCGGCAGGCCGAGCCCGAGCAGGATTCCCACCATGACCCCGATGGACAGGTTCAGCGGGACATCCGGAATGAGCGGCTCACCGGGCAAGCTCGCGGCCTCGACCACGGTCACCACGACCAGGGGCGCCTCGGCGCCCACCGGCGTCTCCAATCGGGAGACCAACTCGATGAACTTGGTGGCGACGGCATTGGCCAGAGTCTGGGCACGTAATGGCGATGTGTCGGTCACCGTGGCGTCGAGCAGAACGGTGTCGGGCACAACCGCGGTGGTGACCTGACCAGCGAGCGCTCCGGCCGACATGTCGAGACCCAGCTCGTCGACCACGAGTTGAGCGACGGTCTTCCCGCGGATGATCTCGGCATAGGACAGCACGCGTTGCTGGGAGAATTGGGAGCCTTGGTACGCGGTGGTCGTAGATTCGGTCTCCGGTGTGGACACGAACAGTCGGGTCGTCGCGGTGTACTCCGGTGTCATCAGGACCGTGACAGCACCGGCGGCCGATACCGACAGCAGCAGCATGACCACAGCGAGAACCCAATGCGCGCGTACAGCGCGGACGTAATCGCGTAGGTCCACTGCTGAGATCCTGCTTTCTGAGCTGACGGCCCCGACACGTGCCACGTCGAGTTCAGTACGGACACCGCAGTGTATCCGGCGGTTACCACACGGTGTGCGACCGCCGCGACATAGTGTGGTCGCGCCCTCTCGCAGACAAGGAGTCAGTCCGGTGCTTTCACAGTCCGTGCAGAAGACCGCCCGACGGGCGATCCAGGGCACCAGCCGCACGGTCGGGCGGCTGACCGCTGGGACGCGGATGAGCCCCGACTTCCTCATCGTCGGTGCCAAGCGGTGCGGCACGACGTCGATGTATCGCACGCTCACCGGGCATCCACAGGTGTTGTCCGCGGTGCTGCACAAGGAAGTGCACTACTTCGATACGGGTTATCAGCACGGCCCCCGTTGGTACCAAGCGCATTTCCCGACCAAAGCGAAAGCCGGCGTCGTACAGCGCCGTACCGGACATCCGGCAGTGACCGGGGAGGCGACGCCGTACTACATGTGGCATCCACTGGCTCCGGGACGGATCGCCGCCGACCTGCCGGACGTGCGGCTTGTCGTTCTGCTTCGCGACCCCGTGCAGCGGGCATATTCCGAGCACGCGCACGGTGTGAGCGCGGGTGTGGAGGACCAACCCTTCGAGGCCGCGCTGGAGCTGGAAGAGGAGCGACTGGCAGGCGAGGAGGCACGGCTGATCACCGATCCCTCCTACCGCAGCGTCCACCACGCCCATCACGCCTACCTGCGACGCGGGCGCTACATCGAGCAGTTGGAGCGGATCGAGGCTCTCGTCGGCCGGGACCGCATCCACGTGATCGACAGCGATGCGCTCTTCTCCGAAGCCGGGCCGGCTTTCGAGGCGCTGGTGACTTTTCTCGGGCTGCAACCGTGGGCGCCACCGTCCTTGCACAATCTCAACGCCCGGCCCCGGTCGGCAATGTCGCAGGCGTTGCAGGCAAGACTGGCCGAGGAGTTTGCGCCCTACGACGAGCGGCTGGCCTCGTGGCTGGGGTGGACCCCCAGCTGGCGGCTGACCGGAGTGACCTGACCGTGGCCGCCGGGGGCATCTACGCTGTGCGCATGCAGCCCGAGGCGATCATCGACAGCGGTCGCGCCCGCCGCGCTGCGGTGGGACTGCTGGTGTTCGCCGCAACACTGCCGCTGCAATGGCAGGAAGTCACCGGCACCCCGGTGGGCGCGATCAGGTACTTCCACCTGGGCGCAGTGGCCATGGTGCTGCTGGCCAGGCCGGACTGGGTGGTCCTGCGTCAGCTGCGGGGGGTGGCCAGCCCAGCCGTCTTTGCGTTGTGCGTGATGACTGCGATCGGCACGATCACCGAGCTGATGTACGGCGAGTTCTCCGGCCAGTCCCTGCAGCATCTCGTGTACGGCATAGCCGGTCTTTTCGTGGCCGGAGCGGTGATGACGGCGATGGCACATCCCGCCGGCAGGGCGCTGTTGCTGTGGACCGGTCCGGTCGCGACTTCGTCGTTCATCGTGGTGTTCACCATCGCCGGTTACTCGTTGGGGCTTGATCCGATCGGGGCGGCCAGCCAATCGCTGCTGCACGGAAATCCCGACCAGATGAGCGCAACGTTCAAAGCCGTGTTCGCGACCACCAGCGGACTGGAAGAGGCGCGATCCAATACCCGGCACGAGATCTTCGCGGCGTTGCTGGCCACGCTCTACGTCAGCTGGGCCACGGCCAGGTCCCAACGGCTCACCCACCTCATACTGGTGCCCACCACGGTCGTCGTAGCTGCCCTGGTGGCCGTGTCGCTGTCCAGATCCATCTGGCTGGCGGCTGGGCTCGTCGTTCTGGCCGCGGGGCTCCGAGTCGTCATTCGCCAACGATTGAACCCCATCACCGCAATGCTGGGTCTGGCACTGGTCTGTGTCAGTCCGTTCGTTGCCTCCGATCTCTACGACCTGGTCGAAGAGCGGATCTTCGAGAACACCGACAGCTACGAGACCCGACTGGAAGCCTTCGACATCACCGGGGACGAGCTAATCAGCCGGCTGCTCCGAGGTGGTGCGAGCCAGGACGCGGGGGGCAACCTGACCTCGACGCACAACATGATCGCGGATACGGCCTTTCGTTCGGGAATCCTGGCCGCGTTCGCCGCGATCGTCCTCGTGCTGGTCTTCTTCGTACACGCCCGACGGGTACTGCGCCGCTTCCTGATCACCGGATCCGTCCAGGAGCTGATGACCTTCGGAGCGGCCGCGCTCGTGCTGGTGCGCGCTTTCACCATCGGCGGGGGCCTGCTCCACCAAGCCGAGTGGTTCGCCTTCGGGCTGGTGATCGCGATGGAGCTGCGGCACCGAACGGGCGCCGACAAGGCCGACGCCGAAAGGTCAACTGCCGACGGCACCGCAGCCATTCGAACTGACGCCGACCGGACTTAGGCCGACCGGGCTGACGCGGGCGGGCCTGCTGCGGCAAGCGATGCGGCGCAGCGCCGCTCAGGCGCGTAGCAGCCGGAGCACCAGCCGTACCGGGGCGGTTATCAGGATTATGGCTGACCGTTCAGAGCGGGTCAGGCCGGTCCGCCAGCGCTCGTCGACCTTGATCTCGCGGATCCGACTGCCGAAGCGGCTGGGGTTGCCCGCGATGAGGTGGCTCTCGGTGAACTGGACGATGGTAGGCGCCAGGAACGTCGGCGGCGTCAGGCCCAGAGCGGCCGCGAGCGTGGTCATGGTGGGCTGTGGCCGGGCGGCGAGTCGCTCGTAGCGCAGCAGCCGGTAGCCCGGGTGGCCGCGGCCGATGAGGTGACACACGGGCACGAACACCGACCAGTAGATCGAGCTGCGCACGGCGCTGCGTCCCCGAGGGATCAACCGGTCACTGACCCCGGACCACCGGCGGGACCGGGACTCGCTGAGGGCGACCGCCCGTGGGTCTCGCACGATGTGTACAGGGGTGATCTGCAACTCGGGCACCAACCCGAACGTGAGCAGGGCCGCCGGAGATTTCGACGTTTCCACGATCCGCGCGTCTCCGCTGATCTTGCCGACCACCTCGAACACTGTTCGCATGACCTCGACCAGTCGGGCCACGTCCGGGGGGAACTGGTCGGGTCGGTCGGGGCGCAGCCGCCGCAGCCTGGGGACCCGCCAGATGGTCATGATTCCGAAGACCAGTTGATGGAACTCGTCGTAGCTGATGGCCGCCTCAGGTCCGGCGCCGATGCCGTGGCGTGAACGGACCACCTCGGCCACCACGCCCCAGAGCGGGCAGGCGGATACCAGTTCCCCGCATGAGCACGGGTCTTCCCGGTGGTATGCCCGCCAGATGTGAGTCAGTTCGCCGACCGTCAGGGCGCCTGGGCAGGCCCCGAGGAGCTCGCCCAACAGCGTCGTACCGCTGCGCATCCATCCGGTGACGAAAACCAGGCGCACCATCACACCGTAGCCTCCTGCGGCGGGTCCTCCGCTCGTCCCGATGCGAGCGCCGGAGCCCAGGTTGGCTAGAATTCGTGCGCCCGGATGGATCTGCTGGGCGACTCCCCTGCGGAAGGCGAAGCAGTGTCACAACGTTCAGTGGACGTCCTGGTTGCCGGCGGTGGCGGCTTCATCGGCGGATATCTCGTCGCCGACCTGATCGGCCAGGGCAGGTCGGTCCGGTCGATCGATGTCAAGCCGCTCGACGAGTGGTATCAGGTGCACGCCGAAGCCGAGAATCTGCGGCTGGACCTGTCCTTGCTCGACGCGGCGCGATCCGCGGTCGATGGGGTCGGTGAGGTCTACAACCTGGCCGCTGACATGGGCGGCATGGGCTTCATCGAGAACAACAAGGCCGCCTGCATGCTGTCGGTTCTGACCAGTACCCACGTTCTGCTCGCCAGTAAGGAAGCAGAGGTCGAGCGGTATTTCTACTCGTCGTCGGCCTGCGTATATGCCGCGGAGAAGCAGACCGATACAGCGGTCCAGCCGCTTCGCGAAGCCGACGCCTACCCGGCGCAGCCCGAGGACGGCTACGGCTGGGAGAAATTGTTCAGTGAGCGGATGTGCCGGCACTTCGAAGAGGACTTCGGGATCACGACGCGAATCGCCCGCTACCACAACGTTTATGGCCCGAATGGCACGTGGGATGGTGGACGGGAGAAGGCGCCTGCGGCGATCTGTCGCAAGGTGGCCACAGCCGCCATCACCGGTCGGCACGAGATCGACATCTGGGGCGACGGTGAGCAGACCCGCAGCTTCATGTACATCGACGACTGCATCCACGGCAGTCAGCTGATCATGCGAGGGAACAGCGGCGAGCCGGTCAACCTCGGCAGCTCGGAGCTGGTCAGCATCAATCGGCTGGTCGATCTCGTGGAGGAGATCGCCGGTGTGAAGTGCGAACGCAGCTACCAACTGGATGCTCCGCAGGGTGTCCGGGGACGTACCAGCGACAACACCGAGATCCTCGCCCGGTACGGCTGGGAACCACCGACCGCGCTGGTCGACGGTCTGGAGCGGACCTACCGGTGGGTCTACGACCAGGTCAAGGGCCAACAGGCGTGAGTCCACTGGCTCACTCTCCCGGGTAGAGCGCTCGGTGAAGATTCTGGTTCACGACAACAGCGGTCACCCTTTCCAGGCGCAGCTCAGCCGTGGCCTGGCTGCACGCGGACATCAGGTCGTGCACTCACACTGCGAGGCGTACGTGTCGGGCAAGGGCAAGCTCAGCCCCGCCGAAGGCGACACCGCACAGTTCGTCGTCATCGGGGCCGGGCAGAAGGTCGACAAGTACAACTTCGTCCGACGGCTGTTCCACGAGGCCTTTCTGGGTCGTGAACTTGCCGGCGTCATCCGCGCGCGGCGGCCGGACGTGGTGCTCATCGCGAACACCCCGCTGCCTTCCCTCGTCGTCGTCGTCGCCTACCTTGCCGTGGCGAGGATTCCCTGGGTCCTCTGGCACCAGGACGTCTACGCCGTTGCGCTGCAAGGGTTCGCAGCCAAGCGCAAGTCAACTCCGCTCCTTCTGGCCGCCCGCGTCATGAATCTTGCCGAGCGGTGGTGTGCCAGGCAGGCGAGGCACATCGTGGTCATCGCCGACGCCTTTCGCGCCGTGCACGCCCGCTGGGGCACCCTGGACAAGACGACGGTGATCCCCAACTGGGCGCCACTCGACGAGATCGTGCCCGGCGAGCGCACAAACCGTTGGGCCGCCGAACACGAGGTGGCCGATGTTCCGACACTGCTCTACTCGGGAACCCTTGGGCTCAAGCACAACCCGGCCCTGCTGGTTGCCCTTGCCCGCCGAGTTCGCGAACTCGGCACCGACGTGCACCTCGTGGTCGTGACCGAGGGTCCGACGGTCGAGGTGCTGCGGGCCGCTGCTGACCACGGTGAGGTCCCGCTGACCGTCCTGCCCTTCCAGCCCTACGACCGGCTCTCGGAGGTTCTGGCATCCGGTGACGTGCTGGTCGTGCTGCTGGAGCCGGACGCGAGCGAGTTCTCCGTGCCGTCCAAGACGCTGTCCTACCTCTGTGCGGGGCGGCCCATCGTCGGGCTGATGCCGCGGTCGAACGCCGCTGCGGCACTTCTCGAGCGCGCCGACTGCAAGGTGCTTGCTCCGCTGGACGAATCGATCGCTGCCGCCGCCCGTTGGGTGGTCGAACAGTTGGCTATGCCACAGCGGGCCGGCGAGATCGGGCGGGGTGCTCGCGGGTTGGCAGAGCAGGAGTTTTCCCTCGAGCGCACCGTCGCCGCATTCGAGAAACTGTTGAGACAGGCGGCACTTCGTCGACAACAAAATCGTGTGAAGCGCCTACCGGGTGTCCTTTTTGAGAACGTAGCGGCTAGGCTGCGCTGGCGGCTTCCAGCCGCGCAACCCAAGAATTGGATCAATCGGATGGGCAGATAGTGGTCGACACGACCCCGAGCCTGGCAACAGTCACAGAGCGTAGGACCGAATTAGCTCCGCGTAATGACTGGCGCCGAAGGCATATCACCACACTCGTTTTCGTAGATGCAGCGATGATTGTGCTTGCCGAGGTATTCGCCTATCTCGGCCGGTTCGACGCGGTCGAGCCTGACTTCCGGGTCTTGAAGTACATCCTTGTCTCGGTCGGATTGCTGCTCGGCTGGTTACTCGTTGCCGCGGCGTCCGGGGCGTACGAGAGCCGCTTCTTCGGCACTGGACCGGGGGAATACAAACGGATCCTGGCCAGCGCGGCTCGGACGTTCGGCCTGCTGGCCGTCATTTCCTTGATCTTTCGGCTGGAAATCGCCCGTGGCTTCATCACCGCTTGCTTCGTGCTCGGATTGTTGCTGCTGCTGGCCGGGCGCAGCCTGACTCGACGCTGGCTGATCGGTCAGCGCGCCGCCGGTCAGCTGAGCCACCGTGCCCTGATCGTCGGTTCTCCCGAGGCTGTCAACGAGCTGGTGTGCGAACTGAACGATCATCCACAAGCCGGCGTCCAGGCGGTGGCCGCCTGCACGCCCGGCCCGGTCGATGACTCCGATCTGCTCCTGGTGGACCGGGTCGGCGGGATCGGTGACGTCGCCAAGGCGGCGGGGCGGGCCGGCGTCGACACCGTTGTGGTCACGTCCGGACCTCATATCAACGCTCGCACCCTGCGGTCGATCGGCTGGAGCCTCGAAGGCCGCGGCATCGACCTCGTGGTCACACCGTCGTTGACCGGCGTGGCGCTGCCCCGGCTTAGCCTTCGCCCGCTTGGCGGTCTGGCCCTGCTGCACGTCGACGAGCCGGAGTTCACCGGTGCCCGGCGCTGGGTGAAAGAGACCATCGACCTGATCGGAGCCGGTCTCGGTCTGCTGCTGTTGTTCCCGCTGTTTCTCGTCGTAGCCATCTTCATCAGGTCAGCCGATGGCGGCCCCGCCTTCTACCGGCAGTACCGGATCGGGAAGAACGGCCAGCGCTTCGAGGTACACAAGTTCCGGACCATGTACACCGACGCCGACGAACGGCTGGCTGAGCTGCGCGCCGACAACGAGGCCGACGGCCTGCTCTTCAAGCTCAAGGCCGATCCGCGGATCACCCCGATCGGGCAATTCCTGCGGCGTACCTCGATCGACGAGCTGCCGCAGCTGATCAACGTGCTGCTCGGCCACATGTCGCTGGTCGGCCCTCGGCCGTTGCCGGTGCTGGATTCGGACTTCCAGGGAGACGTCCGTCGGCGGCTGTTGGTGAAACCGGGCATCACCGGGCTGTGGCA
>Ga0136610_1000019_pt1 | contig 29193 bp, 25 predicted proteins | sample AntDrymUQ1342206_2_FD_104804 | JGI IMG/M metagenome (GOLD analysis project Ga0136610, IMG submission 104804) | Polar desert sand microbial communities from Dry Valleys, Antarctica - metaG UQ134 (22.06) | ecosystem: Environmental > Terrestrial > Soil > Desert | place: Antarctica: Dry Valley...
CCGTAGACGGCTGGCGCCGGACCGCGCCTTCCCCGGCCCGGTAGTCGTGGTGCTCACCGGCGAGCCCAACGAGATCAGCTGCCGTCTGCACGTCCACGGACCGGATACGGTCCCAGGGTGACCCGAACCCTCTTCGCTGGCGGCGCTGTCTTCGACGGCACCGGCTCAGCACCTAGTTCGGCCGACGTGCTCGTCGAGGACGGGTTGATCGTGGACGTCGGCAGCGGCTTCGACGCCGACGACGAGGTCGACTGCGCTGGAACGACGGTCCTGCCGGGGTTGATCGACAGCCATGTGCATGTGCTGTTCAGCGGGGTCAACGTGCTCCGGATGATGCAGACGCCATTCAGCTATCCGTTCTACGAAGCGGTGCACAACCTGAGGACGACGCTCGATACCGGGATCACGAACGTACGAGATGCCAGCGGTGCGGACCTTGGTGTGGCCCAAGCACTTCGGGACGGACTCATCGCCGGTCCCCGAATGCAGATCTCGATCAGCATGGTCAGCCAGACTGGAGGGCACGGTGACGGCTGGCAACCGTGCGGCGCCGTCATGCCGCTACTTGCCTCTCACCCGGGCAGACCCTCCACGATCGTCGACGGCGCCGGGGATATGCGTCGCGTGGTCCGTGAACTCGTGCGCGCTGGAGCCGACGTGATCAAGGTCGCGACCAGCGGAGGCGTTCTCTCACCGCGCGACGACCCGCGACATGGTCACTTTCGGGACGCCGAGATCGCCGTACTGGTCGAGGAAGCCACCGCGGCCGGCCTCTTCGTCATGGCACACGCGCAGGCGACGGATGGGATCAAGGTGGCCATCCGGAACGGGATCCGCTCGATCGAACACGGGATTTATCTGGACGACCAGGCCATCGAGATGATGCTTCAAGCTGGAACGTGGCTCGTACCAACGCTATCTGCCCCGCGCGCCGTTATCACGATGGCCGATTCCGGCGTGCCGATGCCTGCGGCAGTGATCAGCAAGGCGCGGATGGTTCTGGAATCCCACGACGACTCGGTCGGCCGGGCCATCACCGCTGGAGTGAAGATCGCCATGGGCACCGACAGCGGCGTCGGGCCGCACGGAGACAATCTCAGCGAGCTCGGGCTGATGGCCAAGCTCGGCATGAGCGCGCTCGGCGCATGGCACGCGAGCACCGCATCGGCGGCCGAGTTGCTCGGCATTTCGGACGAGTTCGGCACGCTGGAGCCGGGCAAGCGGGCCGATCTGCTGGTATTGGAGGGCTCGGCCTCGGACCTGGTCGACCTGCGGGATCGCGTGCGTGCCGTCTACCAGGACGGAAGCCTGGTCGGCGGCGCCCCGTCATCAGCACAGGAGCCAGCGCACTGATCTAGTGCGACGGTTCCCGCAGCCTTAGCGATCGGGGTTGCGGCTGCCCTCGTAGGATGGCGGGCCGCTCTCCTGATCTGCAGTGATCGTGGCTTCGGGCGGGCCAATCAGGTCGGCGGGTTCGTCCAGTGCGACATCCCTGGGAGCCACGTCTGCACCGCGCAGCTGGGCTGCTGCCTCGGGATCGTTGCGCGCCTTGTAGAGGCTCGCGATAACGGCCAGGGCCATCACGCCGATGATCACACTCAGGGACAACCAAATCGGGATCGTCGGTGCCCACGCGATCGGCTCGCCACCGTTGATGAAGGGAAGGCTGTTCTCGTGCATCGCCTCGAGGATGAGTTTGATCCCGATGAAGCCGAGGATGATCGACAAACCCATGGAAAGGTAGACGAGCCGTTCCAGCAGCCCGCCGAGCAGGAAGTAGAGCTGACGTAGGCCCATCAGCGCGAAGATGTTGGCGGTGAAGACGATGAACGCTTCCCGAGTCAATCCGAAGATCGCCGGGATCGAGTCCAACGCAAACAGTAAGTCCGTGGAGCCGATCGCGAGGAAGACGATGATCATCGGGGTCCATAGCTTCTTGCCATCGACGGTGGTGCGGATCTTGGCCCCGTCGAAGTCATCGCTGATCGGCAGAACCTTGCGCATCCGCCGGATAAGGACGTTCTCCTCGTACTCCTCCTCCTCGCCCTGCTGCTTGGCGAGCTTGATCGCGGTGTAGATGAGGAAGGCACCGAAGATATAGAAGAGCCAGCTGAAGCGCGCGATCAGTGCGGCTCCGGCCAGGATGAAAATTCCACGCAGGACCAGCGCGATGATGATCCCGACCATCAGGACTTCCTGCTGGTACTTCCGAGGGACCGAGAACCGAGCCATGATGATCACGAAGACGAACAGATTGTCCACCGACAGGCTGTATTCGGTGAGCCACCCCGCGTAGAACTCTCCGGCCGCCTGTCCTCCGGCGAAGGCAAGCATCGCCAAGCCGAAGATCAACGCCAGGCTGACATAGAACACCACCCACAGCGAGGACTCTTTCATCGACGGCACGTGCGGGCGGCGCGTAACGATCAGCAGGTCGGCGAGCAGCAGCAGTCCGAGGAAGACGAACGATCCGATCTCGAACCAGACGGGTAGATCGAGCAATGGTCAGTCCCTCCGGTGGCACGTGGCAACAACCGGAGGTCTCTCCCGCCTGACGCCCGAGGAAAGATTCCGGGCGGCCCGACCGACGGGACCGGGACGGAAGCGGCGATGCCGCTCCGGCCGTGGTGACGACCCCGCCGCGAAGGAATACTCCCCTCCACCGACGCCCCCATTCTGTACGACAAGGTGGCGCCACATCTCAGCGGGTATCCGTCACCGGGTCGACATCGGCTGTCGTAGGTCGTTGTTAGCGTCAGGCGCATGGACATCAAGCTGGAAGTGGTCACCGTCCCGGTCTCAGACGTGGATCGGGCGAAGGCGTTCTACGTCGACCAGGTGGGTTTCGTGGCCGATCACGACCAAACTGTCAGCGATGAGATTCGGTTCGTGCAGTTGACGCCGCCAGGCTCAGCCTGCTCGATCGCCTTCGGCAAAGGGATCTCGAAGATGGAGCCCGGCTCCCTACAGGCGATCATGTGCGTGGTCGCCGACGCCGAGGCGGCCCGGACTGAGCTGGCCAGCCGTGGGGTCGAGGTGAGCGATGTGGACGAGCAGCCCTGGGGCAAGTTCGTCTACTTCACTGATCCGGACGGCAACGGCTGGTCGTTTCAGGAACTGCCTGACTGGTCGACCGGAGCAGGCGGGTCGGGCCAACGACCCGAAAACTAACCCAGCCGGGACTGGCCCCGGATCGGCTCAGCCCTGACCGGCTCGTTGCATCTGGCGAAGTTCCTTCTTGAGTACGCCGATCTCGTCGCGCAGCCGGGCAGCCAGTTCGAATTGGAGTTCTCGGGCCGCAGCCAACATCTGATCATCGAGTTGCCCGATCAGATCGGCCAACTCAGCGGCCGGCAGGGTGGACGCGTCCAGTGCGCGCTCGCTCTTGCCGCGGGATGACAGGCCGGGGACCGGTGCCTTCCCTCTGGATTGGGTCCGTCCTCCGCCGTAGAGGCGCTCGGTGGTCTTTTTGGTGTCGGCGGCCTCGGCGTAGATGTCGTCCAGGATGTCGATGATCTTCTTACGCAGCGGCTGCGGATCCAGCCCACGCTCGACGTTGTAGGCGACCTGCTTCTCCCGCCGACGGTTGGTCTCGTCGATCGCGCGTTCCATCGACGGGGTGATCTTGTCTGCGTACATGTGCACCTGCCCAGAGACGTTACGAGCAGCCCGGCCGATGGTCTGGATCAGCGAGGTCTCCGAGCGGAGGAACCCTTCCTTGTCGGCATCGAGGATCGACACCAACGACACCTCGGGAAGATCGAGTCCTTCGCGGAGCAGGTTGATCCCCACCAGAACGTCGTAGTCGCCCTTGCGCAGCTCCCGGAGCAACTCGACCCGGCGCAGGGTGTCGACCTCGGAGTGCAGGTAGCGCACCCGGATCCCGAGCTCGAGCAGATAGTCGGTGAGGTCCTCGGCCATCTTCTTGGTCAGCGTGGTGACCAAGACCCGCTCATCGCGTTCAGCCCGGAGCCGGATCTCGGCGACCAGGTCATCGATCTGACCCTTGGTGGGCTTGACGACCACTTCCGGATCGATCAGGCCGGTCGGCCGGATCACCTGTTCGACGAATTCGCCCTTCGTGCGACCCAGCTCGTATGAGCTCGGCGTGGCCGACATGTAGACCGTCTGCCCGATCCGCTCGACGAACTCCTCCCAGCGCAGCGGCCGGTTGTCCATCGCCGACGGCAGCCGGAAGCCGTGGTCGACCAGGGTGCGTTTGCGACTCATGTCGCCCTCGTACATGCCGCCGATCTGCGGCACGGTCACGTGGGACTCGTCGATGACGAGGAGGAAGTCATCCGGAAAGTAATCCAGCAGACAGGACGGCGGACTCCCGGCGGCCCGGCCGTCCAGATGCCGGGAATAGTTCTCGATGCCGGAGCAGAACCCGACTTGGCGCATCATCTCGACGTCGTAGGTGGTGCGCATCCGCAGCCGCTGGGCCTCGAGCAGCTTGCCCTGCTTGTCCAGCTCGGCCAGCCGGTTGGCCAACTCGGCCTCGATGCCGGCGATGGCCTGCTCCATCCGCTCCGGACCGGTCGCGTAGTGGGTGGCTGGAAACACGAACACTTCCTCGACCTCACGCACGACCTCGCCGGTCAGCGGGTGCAGGTAGTACAACCGCTCGATCTCGTCGCCGAACATCTCGATCCGGACGCCGAGTTCTTCGTAGGAGGGAATCACCTCGATGGTGTCGCCCCGGACCCGAAACGTGCCGCGGGTGAACGACAGATCGTTGCGGGTGTATTGCATGTCGACCAGTCGGTGCAGCAGCCAGTCCCGATCGGTGGTCTTGCCGAGCTGCAACCGGACGCTCTGGTCGAGATACTCCTTCGGCGTCCCGAGGCCATAGATGCACGACACGCTGGCCACCACGACGACGTCGCGCCGAGTCACCAGGCTCGCCGTCGAGGAATGCCGCAGCCGCTCGACCTCATCGTTGACCGAGCTGTCCTTCTCGATGTAGGTATCAGTCTGCGGGACGTAGGCCTCGGGCTGGTAATAGTCGTAGTAGGAGACGAAATACTCCACAGCGTTGTTGGGCAGCAACTCGCGGAACTCGTTGGCCAGTTGGGCGGCCAACGTCTTGTTCGGCGCGATGATCAACGTCGGACGCTGCACCTTCTCGATCAGCCACGCCGCGGTTGCGGACTTTCCAGTTCCGGTCGCACCGAGCAGCACGACATCACGCTCTCCCGCGTTGATCCGGCGGGTGAGTTCCTCGATGGCCTGTGGCTGATCTCCGGAGGGCTGGAAGTCAGCCTCGACGGTAAATGCGCCGGTGGTCGGCGTCTTGTCGTTGGACCAGGCCCGCAGCGGGCGGACGGGCTTGCGCGCCATCGCTGCGGCGCCTGACGCCGACTTCGACGTCGAAGCATCTGTGGTGGAGGACTTCGTGGCGGTCACAGTTAACGAAGATAGGCCGGGCATCCGACATTCCCCAGTCGCACGGTCGGATCGATGGCCACCGGGTCGTACCGTCGTCACGCATGAACGACAGACGCGGAGCCGACGAGGACATCGCACGCCTGCTGAGCCGACCTGTCTGGGCGGTAGTCGGTCTGACGCCGAACTCCCGACGACCGTCGCACAGCGTGGGACGTTTTCTTCTCGACCATGGCATCACGGTGATTCCGGTCAACCTGCAGGGCGCGTCCGTCCATGACCAGCGCGGCGTCGTGACACTGGACGAGATCGACGTACCGGTGGACGTCGTCGACATCTTCCGGCGCTCGGAGATGGCCGGCGCGCACGTCGACGAGGCGATCCGGATCGGCGCCGCCGCGGTCTGGCTACAGCTGGGCGTCATCGACACCGAGGCGGCCGACCGCGCGGAGGCGGCCGGACTCACCGTCGTCATGGATCACTGTCCAGCCATCGAATGGCCGCGATTGGGGCCGCGGCGCACTCGCTAGCCTCTCCGGGCCGCGAAACGGTGCCGCAATTGATGAACGGGAAAGAAAATTGTGTGGACAAGGTGTTCATCCGGTGTGGACAGCTGCCAGCGAGGTGTGGACGAAGAGGCCCACTATGTGGACGCAGAGTAATGGCTGTGAGTGACGGTGGTCACCGTGATTGTTGTGCCTGGAGGGACCAGAGTTTCTCGGGAAAGTACTTGTCTACGCTCGGCGGCCTGCGTAACTTACTTCTTGCAGGGAACAACCGGCACAGACCGGAGGAACGAAAAGGCTCGGTTCGCCGGGTCTATCGAGCCAAAGGTTACGTTGCGTTACGTGCTTCGGTACGTGCGGAACGACTGGGACCATTTGATCGCAGCGGCCCTCGGGTCGCGGTGGACATCGGACCCGTGATGTTGGACAGCAAGCTCGTCTTGCCAGTCGGCGACACGGGACCATCACAGCTTCGGTTGTGATAGCCCGGAGCGCCGGTGGTTCCCGGCACATGACGCCCCTTCGCGACCCGTTCGCGGAGGGGCGTCGTTATTGTCTGCCGGTGACATCGTGGCCGGGCTCGGCATATCCACTGGGCGCAACCTATGACGGCACCGGAACCAATTTTGCGGTGTTCAGTGAGATCGCCACCCTGATCGAACTGTGCCTGTTCGATCGACGGGGAGTCGAGACCCGAGTTCCGATCGAGGACGTGGACGCGTTCGTCCACCACGTCTATCTGCCGGGTGTCACTCCGGGACAGCGCTATGGCTACCGCGTCCACGGGCACTATGCCCCGAACCGCGGCCAACGCTGCAATCCGGCCAAACTGTTGATTGATCCCTATGCCAAGGCCCTGGACGGGCAACTGGACTGGGGTCAGGAGCTATTCAGCTACCCGTTGGATGGGTGCGCCGACGGCCGGGCAGGCACGGGAAGTCGAGAGTGCGCCACGGAGCCCGATTCCAGCGATTCTGCCGACTCCACCTTGAAATCGGTGGTGATCAACCCGTTCTTCGATTGGGGCACCGATCGCGCCCCGCGTACGCCCTACCACCGGACGCTGATCTACGAAGCGCACGTCCGGGGACTGACCAAGACCCATCCCGGCGTCCCCGAGGAGCTTCGCGGCACCTACGCCGGAATCTCGCATCCTTCGGTCATCGAGCACCTCGTGTCGCTGGGCGTGACGGCACTCGAGTTGATGCCGGTCCATCAATTCGTTCTCGACCACACCCTGGCCCAGCGCAACCTGCCCAACTACTGGGGTTACAACACCATCGGCTTCTTCGCCCCACATCAGGCCTATTCCGCGTCGGGCAGCGGCGGCCAGCAGGTGCAGGAATTCAAGGGCATGGTTCGCGCCCTGCACGAGGCCGGAATCGAAGTGATCCTCGACGTCGTCTACAACCACACGGCCGAAGGCGATCATCTCGGCCCGACCATGTGCTTCCGGGGACTGGACAATGCCGCCTACTACCGCCTCGACGACAAGCATCCCGATCGGTACGTCGACTACACCGGGACGGGAAACTCGCTCAACGTCCGACACCCGAGCGCCTTACAGCTGATCATGGACTCTCTGCGGTACTGGGTGCTGGACATGCACGTGGACGGCTTCCGCTTCGACCTGGCCTCCGCGCTGGCCCGAGAACTGCACGATGTGGACCGGCTCTCGGCATTCTTCGACCTCGTTCAACAGGATCCCGTCGTGAGTCAGGTCAAGCTGATCGCCGAGCCTTGGGATGTCGGCGAGGGCGGCTACCAGGTCGGTAAGTTCCCTCCCCAGTGGACGGAATGGAACGGGAAGTACCGCGACACGGTCCGCGACTTCTGGCGCGGTGAGAAGGCGGCCCTGCCGGAGTTCGCGGCCAGGATCACCGGATCGTCGGACCTGTACGAGCACAACGGCCGGCGTCCGGTGGCCAGCATCAACTTCGTCACCGCCCATGACGGATTCACCCTCACGGATCTCGTCTCCTATGACTCCAAGCACAACGAGGCCAACGGCGAAGGAAACCGCGACGGCGAGAGGCACAACCGCTCGTGGAATCACGGGGTGGAGGGGCCGACCGACGATCCGGACATCCTCGAGCTACGCGCGCGACAACGGCGCAACATTATAGCCACTTTGCTTCTGTCCCAAGGTGTTCCGATGTTACTGCACGGGGACGAACTCGGCCGCACCCAGCACGGCAACAACAACGCTTACTGTCAGGACAATGAGCTGTCCTGGGTGGACTGGGCATCGGCCGACGACGACCTCAAGTCCTTCGTCGCCACGACGTCTCGGCTACGCCGGGCACATCCGACGTTCCGTCGCCGTCGGTTCTTTCGGGGCTCCCCCGTGCGGGACGTCGGTGATCCCGTTCCGGACATCGCCTGGTTGACCTCGGCAGGTATCGAGATGGCGCTGGGCGACTGGGATTCCAGCTATCACCGAGCTTTCGCTGTGTTCTTCAACGGCGAGGGCATCAACGAGCGCGATGACCGGGGCGAGCCGATCACCGACGTGTCGTTCCTGCTCTGCTTCAACGCCCATGACTCCGATCTGGCCTTTCGTACTCCTCCGGAGGAGTACGCGAAGACCTGGGAGGTGGTTCTCGACACCGGGCTGGCCCTACAGCCGGCAAACCCGCAGGTCACCGTCGAGGCCGGAGCGTCCGTTTCGGCCCTGAGTCGCTCCCTGGTTGTCCTTCGCGCCAGGCACTAGCTCTCATCGAGAAGGCGGCGGCGTTGCTCGTCCACGTCGTAGTCGGGCTTGGGAAACTGCGGATCCATCTCGGTGAGGGTTTCCAGCAGGAGTCGGCCGATCGCCCAGTTCCGATACCACTTGCGGTCGCTGGGCACGACGTACCAGGGCGCTGTCTCCGTACTCGTCCGATCCAGGACCGCTTCGTAGGCCCGCGCATACGCCGGCCATTGCTCGCGCTCGTCCACATCACCAGGGTTGAACTTCCACTGCTTCTCAGGGTCGTCGAGTCGAGCCAGCAGGCGTTCTTTCTGCGCCTCCGGCGAAATGTGTAGGAAGCACTTGACGATGTGCACGCCGTCCTCGACCAGGCCGCGCTCGAATCGGTTGATTTCGGCATAGCGCTTGTCCCTCGTCGCGGCGGGCACCAGGCGCCGAACCCGGGCGATCAGGACATCCTCGTAGTGCGACCGGTCGAAGATGCCGATCAGCCCCGGACGCGGGACCTCCTTGCGGATCCGCCAGAGGAAGTGGTGCGACAGTTCGGCCGGCGTCGGCTTCTTGAAAGAGGCGATGTGACTGCCCTGCGGGTTGACCGTGCCGATGACGTGCTTGATAACCCCACCCTTGCCGCTCGTGTCCATTCCTTGCAGGACCAGCAGAATTCGGCGATCACTTCCCCCCGCGCCCTCGGCGTAGAGCGCCTCCTGAAGGCCGGCCAGTCGCTCACCATCGGCCTCGGCGGCAAGTCGGGTATCCGACTTGCCGCCGGGCGCCAACGGAGTGGCGCGCGGATCAAGCTCCGCGAGCAGGACGGCGCGCTGCGGCGCACACAGAGACTCTCGGACAGAGGGGTTGGCCATGGTCGCAGCGTAGGGCTGACGGGCACTGATAGCAGGGCGATCTGATGGGATGGTGCGATGCGTCGATTGTTCCCGCCTGCGACTGAACTCCTCGAGTCCGACGCGCTCGATGATGAGGCACTCGAGCAGGCATACAGCGACGAGCCGGCTGACTTTGTCCGGATAAATTTCGTGGCCTCGGCGGACGGGGCCTCGAGCTTGGACGGCCGGGCGGGGGGGCTGGGATCGGCAACCGATCAGCAGGTGCTGCGGCTGCTACGTGACCGATCCGACGGGATTCTGGTCGGTGCCGGCACAGCTCGCGCGGAGGGCTACCGCCCGTTGCGTGACGATCCGGTCCGCTCGGCGGCTCGTATGGCGCGCGGCTTGGCCCGGGTCGCCCCGATGATCCTTGTCTCCCAACGTCTATCGGTAGAGCCGAGCGATCCGATCATCGCCAGGGCCGTCGCGCGCACGGTTATCGTGACCTGCGCCAATTCGGATCCCGAACGACGCGAAGCGCTGGCCGCCGTGACTCCACTGATCGTCGCCGGTGAGCAGACCGTCGACCTTGCGGCGGCCAGAACGGCGCTTGCAGGGCGCGGACTGCGCCGACTGGTCTGCGAGGGTGGCCCCACGCTGTTCGGTACTGCGTTGGCCGCCGGCATAGTCGATGAGTTGTGCCTGACGATCTCGCCGATGCTGACCGGTCCGGGCGCCGGTCGGATCATCGACGGTCATCTCGAGATCGATCCGGTCCGCCTGCGGCTGCGGCATCTGTTGGAGGAAGACGGTTACTTCTTCCTACGCTACTCCCTGGACCGGCCCCGTCCGCGGTGATCGTCACCTCATGGTGGCGCCACGCCGATGTCCGGACCTCGAAAACCAAGAAGGTCAGGATCACGAGGGGTTGAACTCGCCGGCTAGATCGGCCAGGACGTCGCGGGTGTGCTGTGCCTCGGCTCCAGCGAACTCAGCGGCGACGAAGTCGGTGACGCCGATATCAGCCAGGCCGCGGATCTGCTCCACAACCGCGTCTCGGTCGCCGACAATGGCCACCGCACCCGGGCCGGCCGCACCTTCGCGATCCAGCATCGCTCGGTAGGAAGGCAGCCGACCGTACATCGCGAAGATCTTGTCGGCCCGCTGCCGAGCGGCACCCTCGTCGTCGGTGACACAGACCGGCAACGTGCAGATGATCCGCGGCGCCGGACGTCCGGCGGCTTCGGCGGCGGCACCGATGGTGGGCACGATGTGGTCGCGGATGGTGATCGGTCCGGTCATCCACAGGATCGTGCCGTTGGCGTAGGAGCCCGCGAGTTCGAGCATCCGCGGCGCGAGGGCGGCCAGCACGACCGATGGTGCACGGTCCGGCCGCGGGCCGCTGACCTGGTAGCGAGCCGAGATCGTCTCGCCCTCGACATCGACCCGACCCTCCTGCAGAAGCGGAATCAGGGCTGCCAGATATTCGCGCATGTGCCGGGCCGGGCGGTCGAAGGAGTAGCCGAAGGCACCCTCGATGACCACCTTGTGCGACGCACCGATGCCCAGCACGAGACGCTCGCCGAGCGCGAGATGAGCGGTGATGGCCTGCTGGGCAAGAGCAGCCGGATGCCGGGGATAGGTCGGCACGACTGCCGTACCGAGTTCGATGCCCGGAACACTGCGTCCAGCGACGGCAAGGGCGGTGAGCGCGTCGAGGCCGAAGATGTTCGCCAACCACACCGATGCGAATCCCCGGTCGGCAGCCTGCCTGATCTGACCCTCGAGGTCACCCAGCGGATCGGGTCCGGTCTCCGGGTCGCGCAGCGACACCCCGATCCTGATGCCGTTCTCCGTCACCGGTCCTCCCTTCGCAGCCCTGCCGACTGGGCATGTCTACTCCATCCCGTATCGCGGGAACCCAGGCCCGGACAACGGGCCCGCGCCCCGCGGCCGCGGGGTGTACCAGGCGCCGGTGGCGGGTAATGCACCGGCATGCGGATCGTCATCACCGGTGCGAGCGGGAACATCGGCACGGCGCTGTTGCGCCGGCTCGGGAACGAGAGTGCCGAGCATCAGATCGTCGGGATATGCCGACGACCCCCGGAGCCGATAGCCCCGTACGACCACGTCGATTGGGTTCGGCTGGACCTGGCTGATCCGGCCGCGGAAGACATCCTGGCGCCGGCGATGGCCGGTGCGGACGCCGTCGTCCACCTCGCCTGGGGCTTCCAGCCCTCGCACGACACCAACTACCTGGAGCGCCTCGGCGTCGGAGGAACCCGGGCGGTGTTGGGGGCTGCCGATCGGGCCAGCGTCAAGCATTTCGTGCACATGTCGTCAGTCGGGACATACACGCCGGGTCCCGATGGGCGGCGCGTGGACGAGTCATGGCCCACCGACGGCATTCCGTCCCTGGCCTACTCACGGCACAAGGCCGCGGCGGAGCGACTGCTGGATGCCCATGCAACCAGCAAGCCGGACGGGATCCGAATCGCCAGGATGCGCCCGGCGTTCGTGTTGCAGCGCGATGCCGGAAGTGCCTTGTTACGGTACGGCGTTCCGGGTTTCATTCCCGCTCGCGCCGTGGCGCTCCTACCCGTCCTTCCGGTGGACCGCCGGCTGGTCGTGCAGGGCGTGCATCCTGACGACGTCGCTGACGCGGTGCTGCGCGTACTGCAGCGGCAATCCACCGGCGCGTTCAACCTGGCTGCAGAGCCCCTCCTGACCCGCGACGACTTCGCCAGGGTCCTGCGCGCGGTTCCCATGCATCTGCCGGCGGCGATCCTGCGCGCTCTTGCGTCGTTGGCCTGGCACGCCCGCCTGCAGCCCCTGGATCCGGGTTGGATCGACTTGGCCTTCGCCGTCCCGCTGATGGACACCGGTCGCGCGCGCGAGGAGCTCGACTGGCGTCCGACGGTCGACGCGCGAAGTGCCTTGGCGCAAGCAGTTGCCGGCATGGTCGAGGCGGCCGGTACGGCCAGCCCGGCACTGCGTCCGCGATCGGTCGCAGACCAATTCCGCCGCTTGCTTCGCCGCGGACCGGTGGGGAGCAGGAAGCTTCCCTGACGGGTCCGTCCGAGTCCTTATCGCCTAGCCGGATGCCGGGCTAGCGTAGGCGGTTACCTGTGGGCCGAACTCCGCTCCAGAGCAACCCCAGAACGTCGGCTTCGGGCACCGGAGCAATGGCGCTGGGATGGTCACAAGAAGCCGGCCTCGCCGGACAGCACCGCGGATCTGCTCAACCTTGACCTCGAGAAGCTGAACGCCATCTGTCGTCGTCACACGACTTTGTCTCATTGCGACATCAGCTCCAATGGCGGGTGACTCGGTAAGAATGGCGGCATGAAGCTGCCCGTCATGCCGCCGGTTCCACCGATGCTCGCCAAATCGGTCTCGGCCATTCCCCCTGGCGGTTCCTATGAACCCAAGTGGGACGGCTTCAGGTCGTTGATCTTTCGTGACGGGGGCGAGGTGGAGATCGGCAGCCGGAACGAGAAACCGATGACGCGCTACTTCCCTGAGCTCGTCGAGGCGTTCAAGGCAGAGCTGCCCGAGCGCTGCGTCGTCGACGGCGAGATCGTGATCGCCACTGATGGCGGACTCGACTTCGAAGCACTTCAGCAGCGCATCCACCCGGCCACGTCCCGGGTCAACCTCTTGGCCGGGCAAACGCCGGCGTCGTTCATCGCCTTCGACCTCCTCGCGCTCGACGATGAAGATCTGACCGGCCGGCCCTTCGCCGAGCGGCGGTCGCGGCTCGAGCAGGCGCTGGCCTCGGTTCGTCCGCCAGTACACATCACCCCCGCGACCGCCGATCGCAACCTTGCGCAGCGCTGGTTCTCGGAGTTCGAAGGAGCGGGGCTGGACGGCGTCGTGGCCAAGCCGCTCGAGGGCACTTACCAGCCGGACAAGCGGGTGATGTTCAAGATCAAGCACGCCCGTACTGCCGACTGCGTGGTCGCCGGGTATCGAGTGCACAAGTCCGGGCCGGACGCGATCGGCTCGCTGTTACTCGGTCTCTACAACGCGGAGGGCTCGTTGGCCTCGGTCGGCGTCATCGGTGCCTTCCCCATGGCCCGGCGCCGACAACTATTTCTCGAGATGCAGCCGCTGCGCACCACGTTCCAGGGTCATCCCTGGAACTGGGCCGAGCCCGAGGAGGGCAACCGCACGCCACGTTCGTCGGAAACCTCCCGATGGAACGCCGGAAAGGATCTCTCCTTTGTCCCGCTGCGACCGGAACTGGTCGTCGAGGTTCGCTATGACCATATGGAGGGCAACCGCTTTCGGCACACCGCACAGTTTTCGCGCTGGCGCCCAGACCGTACGCCTGAATCGTGTACCTACGAACAGCTCGAACGTCCGGTCACCTTCGACCTCGACGACATCGTCCCCGGCCTGCGGTAGCGGGTACGCCGCCTGCAGGCCGCCGCCGACGTAGGGTGGCCGCCATGCGCCGACGATCCACACACTCTGTTCTGGTGGCCGTCCTCGCCTGCCTCGCGCTGCTGGCCAGTGGCTGTACGACGTTGGCCGCCGGCTCCGCTTCACCTGCGGCTCCGGGTGCTACCGCTGCGGATGAGAACGCCGCGCCGCCGCAGGCTCCACCGGTCGATGACATCTCGTGGGAGGACTGCACCGACAACGTCGAACGAGCCGTCGGAGGTGAGCTGGATCGCCCGCTGACCTTCGAATGCGGTACGACGCTCGTGCCCAAGGACTACGACAACCCGACCGACGGTGACTACGAACTCTTCCTGCTCCGCGCTGTGTCCACCGAACAGACCGACCGGATCGGCTCGTTACTCGTCAATCCCGGTGGCCCGGGCGCCTCGGGAGTGGACACCGCAATCGGTCTGGCGCTGGGCCTTCCGGACGAGATCCTGGCCAGGTTCGACATCGTGGGATTCGATCCTCGAGGGGTAGGTTTCAGCGCGCCGGTGGAATGCCTCTCCGATTCATTCAAGGACGAGATCAACGCCGCCGAGCCGACCCCGCGCAGCCCCGAGGAGATCGACGAGGCCCTGGACCTCTCGGAGGAGATCGGGGACGAGTGCGAGAACAAGTACGGCGACGAACTCGGCAACTTCAACACCACCTACACCGCGCGGGACATGGATCGGCTGCGCGAAGCCCTGGGCGATGAGCAGCTGACCTATCTCGGCTACTCCTACGGGACCACCCTCGGATCCACCTATGCCGAACTGTTCCCCGATCGGGTACGTGCCCTCGTCCTCGACGGTGCGGTCGATCCCAGCAAGGACGACCTGGAAAGCTCCGAAGGCCAGGCCGCCGGATTCGAGCAGGCCTTCGACGCCTTCGCCGCCGACTGCGCCGCCCAGGGGTCGGCCTGCCCCGCGGGGCCCGATCCGCGAAACCTGGTCTATCAGTTGCTCGACCAGGCCGGGGCCGCGCCGATCCCGTCCAGCGGTCCGGACGGCCGTAGCGCCAGCGACGGACTGGTCTTCGTCGGCGTGCTGGGCGCGCTCTACAGCCAGGACGCCTGGCCGGACCTCGCCCAGGCTCTTGCGACGGCACAGTCGGGCGATTCGGTGGAGATCCTGGAGCTTGCCGACGGGTACACCCGGCGCCTGGACGACGGGACCTATCCGAACCTGACCGATGCCAACATCGCGATCAACTGCGCCGACAGCGACCAGACCTTCACCGCGAACGAAGTACGGGGGTACATCGCCGAATGGGATATCAGCTATCCCCTGTACGGCGCGGCGCTGGCCAGCGGGTTGCTGACCTGCACCCTGTGGGACGCGACCCGACACCCGTTGCCCGACCGTGATGCAGCCGGATCGGCTCCGATCCTGGTGATCGGAACCGAGGGCGACCCCGCGACCCCGTACGAGGGAGCCGTGACCATGGCCGAGCAACTGGAGGCCGGCGTGCTGTTGACCTGGCAAGGCGAGGGGCACACCGCGTTTCCCAAGACCGACTGCATCACCGACGCGGTCGTCGAGTATCTCGTCGATCTTGTCGCACCAGCCGACGGCACGACCTGCCCGGCGTGATCTGATGGCGAGCAGCCCCGCCCTCGAGCTGGAGATCGGCGACCGCACCGTGCGGGTGTCCAACCCGGACAAGCCCTACTTCGCCGAACTCGGGGTCAGCAAACGTGAGGTCGTCGAATACTTCATTGCGGTCGGTCCCGGGATCCTGGCCGCGCTCCGCGACCGCCCCACCACCCTCGAGCGCTGGCCCGGAGGCGTTTTCGAGGGCGCCAAGCTATCCACCCGGATGGACAACAGGGGTGATGCCTTCTTCCAGAAGCGGGTCCCCAAGAACGCACCGGACTGGGTCCAGACCGCGCGGATCGCGTTCCCGTCCGGTCGCACCGCCGACGAGGTGTGCCCGACCGAGGTGGCCGTGATCGCATGGGCAGCCAATCTCGGGACGTTGACCTTCCATCCGTGGCCGGTCACCCGCTCGGACGTGGACCGTCCGGATCAGCTGCGGATCGACCTCGACCCGCAACCGGGCACGTCGTTCACCGAGGCGGCGCAGGTAGCCCCGGACGTACGGGAACTGCTCGCGGAGGCCGGGGTGACCGGATTTCCGAAGACCTCGGGGGGTCGAGGACTGCACGTCTACGTTCCGATCCAGCCGCGTTGGGAGTTCCCCGACGTACGCCGCGCGGTGATCGCCTTCGGCCGGGAGTTGGAACGCAGGCTCCCGCAGCAGGTGACGATCTCCTGGTGGAAGGAGGAACGCGGGGCCAGGATCTTCATCGACTACAACCAGATGGCCCGCGACCGCACGATCGCCTCGGCGTACTCCGTACGCCCCTCGGCTCGGGCGTTGGTCTCGGCCCCGCTGCGCTGGGACGAGGTTTCACTGGTCAACCCCGAGGACTTCGATCTGCGCGGAATGCCGGCCCGGTTCAGGACGGTGGCCGATCCGCACGAGGAGCTCTACGACGGCCCGCGGTATTCGCTCGACACGCTCTTGGAATGGGCGGACCGGGATGCCCGCGACCATGGACTGGACGGGATGCCCTATCCCCCGGACTACCCGAAGATGCCGGGCGAGCCGCCGCGGGTGCAGTCGAGCAAGAAGAACGAGGCCAACTGGCCCAAGCCCGACGCCGCAGAGCCGGGCGAGTCAGCGCGGGAGCTCTGAGCGGGCTTTCGGTCGGCGGCGGTTCAGCGCCGGCAGGCCGTACCGACGCCGGACGACCATCCACAACGGCGGCGCGATCAGCACGACTGCGATGAGGATCGCCGCGGTCCAGCCGTTGGACACGTCCAGCAACTTCAGCGCCGAAGCCAACAGGATCAGCGCCAACGCGCGGCGCACGATGCCGCCGGGCGCCTTGGCCGATGCCAGCGACCCGAGGATCACGCCTGGGATGGCCCCGACGACCAAAGAGGCCGCCACGTCGAACTGGAAGTCGCCGAAGAGCAGGTGCCCGATGGCAGCGGAGATCACCAGGGGTACGGCCTGGACGATGTCGGTCCCGACCACGTTCGACGCCTTGAGCCGGGGATAGAGCATCAGCAAGGCGATGATGATGAGCGAACCTGAGCCCACCGAAGTCATGCCGACCACGAGACCACCGACGACGCCGACGAGCACGGTGGGAAGCGGCCGAACCGTGATCCCGGCCGGGGTCTCAGCCGACGGCAGAGCCTCACCATCGCGCCGTTTGGCCCACTCGATCAGAGCCAGATACGACTTCAGGATCAAGCCGGCCGCGGCGATGATCAGCGCGATTCCCAGGGCCAACTTGATGACTTCCTGGACCTGGCCGCCGGAGCCGAGCGCTCGCGCCACCAGGACTCCGCAGAAGGCAGCCGGCACCGATCCCAGACACAGCCACCCGACCAGCTGACGGTTGACGGTGCCCATCCGCAGGTGCACCGCCCCACCGAACGGCTTCATGATCGCCGAGACGACGAGGTCGCTGGACACAGCGGCCAGCGGCGAGACACCGAAGAACAGCACCAGCATCGGCGTCATCAGCGCCCCGCCACCCATACCGGTGAGGCCGACGACGAAACCAACAACTACGCCGCCGAAAGCCAGGGCCCAATCCATTGCCGCACTATATCGAGGGAGTTGCTGGGGTTTTCTCGGGCCGTCACCGGTTCGTCAGGACACGCCAGCAGATACCCGAGCCACCAGGTCGTACCGTTGAGGCATGGCGACCGACGACGCACTCTTCTCCGCGGAGGAGTCATGAGCAACGAACCCTCCACCCAGCCCCCAGTGGTCAAGTCCGACGAACAGTGGCGTGCCCTGCTCTCCCCCGAGGAGTACAAGGTCCTGCGACAAGCCGGGACCGAGCGGGCCTTCACCGGTGAGTACACCGACACCAAGACAGCGGGCGTCTACTCCTGCCGCGCCTGTGGCGCCGAGCTGTTCCGCTCCGATGCCAAGTTCGACTCGCACTGCGGCTGGCCGAGCTTCTACGAGCCCACGGCCGGTGACAACGTCATCCTGCGCAAGGACAAGAGCATGTTCATGACCAGGATCGAGGTGCTGTGCGCCACCTGCCACTCACACCTCGGGCACGTCTTCGAGGACGCTCCGCAGACGCCGACCGGTGACCGCTACTGCATCAACTCGGTCAGCATCAAGCTGGCGCCCAAGCCGGACGCTGCTACCTAGACCGAGTCACGGCAGGGCGGCGACCAACTCGCTGACCGGCTTTCGCGCTCCGGTGTAGAACGGCACCTCTTCGCGGACGTGGCGTCGGGCAGTCGAGGCGCGGAGGTCGCGCATCAGGTCCACGATCCGGTATAAGTCGTCGGCCTCGAAGGCCAATATCCACTCGTAGTCCCCGAGTCCGAAGGACGCCACGGTGTTGGCGCGCACGTCGGCGTACCCGCGGGCCAGCTTCCCGTGCTCGGCCAACATCGCCCGGCGTTCCTCGTCGGGCAGGAGGTACCACTCGTAGGACCGTACGAACGGATAGACGCAGATGTAGGCACGGGGATCCTCGTCGGCCAGGAACGCCGGAACATGGGACTTGTTGAACTCCGCCGGCCGGTGCAGCGCCATCTGAGACCACACCGCAGCGCAGGCTCGGCCGAGGTTCGTACGGCGGAATCGTGAGTACGCCTCCTGCAGGGCCTCGGCGTCCTCGGCATGCCACCAGATCATCAGGTCGGCATCGGCCCGCAGCCCGGCCACGTCGTACACCCCGCGTACGACGACGCCTTTGCCGGCCAGCTCCTCGAACAGCGCATCGACCTCCTCAGCGATAGCCGACCGGCTCTCCTCGGGGAGCCTGGACTCGGCTCGAAACACCGACCACATCGTGTACCGGATCGCGGCGTTGATCTCTTTCGCGGCCTTGCCTCGTCCAGGAGTACGGCCCGCCGGCTCCCGGTCACTGCTCGCGAGGCTCCGCTCGGTTTCGGTCACATAGCCATTCTCCCCCACGGCCGCGGCGCCTACGCTTTCCAGACCAGTGACGGCCGTGGAGGAGCTAACCGCATGCAGGGTCTGATGCAGGACTACCCACTCACGATCGTCGCCATCTTCGACCGGGCCGAGAAGCTGTTTTCCGACAAGTCGGTGATCACGTCCACTGCGACCGGGATCATCTCTCGGACCTACGCCGAGTGGGCCGACCGGACCCGCGGGCTGGGTAGCGTCCTTGACGCCCTCGGGATTTCGGCGGACGGCCGGGTGGCCACGTTCGGCTGGAACACCGCCAACCACCTCGAGCTGTACTTCGCGGCACCATGCACCGGCCGCGTCCTGCACACCCTGAACATCCGGCTCTTCGCCGAGCAGCTTTCCTACGTCGCCAACCATGCCGAGGACGAGGTTGTCTTCGTCGACAAGTCCCTGACCGGGCTGCTCTGGCCGCTGCTGGAGACCTTCACCACGGTGCGGCACGTCGTGGTCATGGACGACGGCAAGGGCGAGGTCCCGGACAGTGCGCCGAACGGTATCCAGGTGCACGGCTACGAGGAACTCCTGGCCGCCGCCGAGCCGATCGCATTCCACATCGACGACGAATGGCGTGCCGCCTCGATGTGCTACACGAGTGGTACGACCGGCAACCCCAAGGGCGTCGTCTACACCCACCGGTCCACCTACCTGCACACCATGGGTGTACTTCAGGCCGATGGTCTCGGTGCCCGCGAAACGGACCGGATCATGCCGGTCGTCCCGATGTTCCACGCCAACGCCTGGGGCCTGGCCCATGCTGGTGTCGCGGCCGGTGCAGACCTGGTCATGCCCGGCCCTGATCTGTCCGCCAAGGCCTTGGCGACCCTGATCGAGTCCCAACGAGTCACGATCGCGGCCGGAGTTCCGACGATCTGGATGGGCGTGCTGCCCGAACTGAAGGGCCGCGACATCACCGCGCTGCGGGCGATCCCCTGCGGCGGCTCGGCCGTACCGCGCGCCCTGTCAGAGGGCTATCGGGAACAGACCGGCATGCCGATCCTGCAGGCCTGGGGCATGACCGAAACCTCGCCGGTGATCAGCGTCGCGCACGTCAAGTCGACCCTCGCCGATGCCACCGAGGAGGACAAGGCCGATATGCGGGCCACGATCGGGCGGCCGATCTTCGGCTCGGAGATCCGGGTGGTGGATCCGGTGACCCTGGCGCCGGTTCCGGCCGACCGGAGCACGCAGGGCGAACTGCAGGCAGCCGGCGGCTGGGTCGCCAGGAGCTACTACAACGACGATCGTTCGCCGGAGTCGTTCACCGAAGACGGCTGGCTGCGGACCGGCGATGTCGCCACGATGGACGAGCACGGGTACGCCCGCATCGTGGACCGGACGAAGGATGTCGTGAAGTCCGGCGGCGAATGGATCTCCACCGTGGAACTCGAGAACGAGATCATGGCCCACCCCAAGGTCGCCGAAGCCGCGGTCATCGGTATCCCGCACCCCAAGTGGGACGAGCGTCCGCTGGCCTGTGTCGTGGTGAAGGAGGGCGAGGACCTCAGCAAGGAGGAGATCCTGGGCTTCCTCGAAGGCAAGATCGCCAAGTGGTGGATGCCCGACGACGTGGTGTTCGTCGAGGAGGTTCCCAAGACCTCGGTCGGTAAGTTCTCCAAGAAGACCCTGCGGGAGAAGTTCCAGGGTTACGTCCTGCCGACCGCTTAGCACATTCTCGACCGTGACCGACCCCCTTCGGATCGCCCGATGAAAAGTCGGGAGGTGATGGGAGAGGTTCGTTTCGCGCGAGCCGGATGCGGTGCCCGGATCGCATACACGGTAAAAGGCAGCGGTCCGCCCCTGGTCATCGTGCCGCCGTGGACCACCCACCTCGCGGCCCAGGTCGGGCTGTCCGGCCATGAGCGGTTTCACGCAAAACTGGAGAGCCAGCACACGGTGGTGCTCTACGACCGTTGGGGGACAGGACTCTCGGATCGGGGGCGGAAAGACTTTCTCATCGGCCGCAGACGTCCAAGTCCTGGCAGATCTGGTCGATGACCTCAGGCTGCGTCGATTCGCGTTGCTGGGGCCTTCGCACGGGGGGCCGATCGCTGCCGCGTTCACTGGGCGGTTCCCCCGTCTGGTGTCGCACCTGATTCTCTACGGCGCGCGGGAATCGGGCCTGACCGGTGGTCCGACGTGGGCAGCGTTGCGTGGGCTGATGCTCGCGAACTGGCCGGTAGCGGCAAGATCGATCGCGGCGGTTGCCACCAAGGGAGGCAATTCGAGTGACGTCGATGCCTTCGCTGACCTGTTACAGGCCGCGGCCACACCACAGATGACGGTCGCCCTGCAGGACGCGGTTGGCCAGGACAACGCGTACGCAAACCTGGACGGGCTTGCGCTCCCGACCCTGGTGTTGCACCGGCGAGGCGACTCACTCGTATCCGCTGAAGCCGCGAGTCGCATCGCAGGTTCGATCCCGGGGGCCCGACTGGAACTGTTGGAGGGTGAGGCACATGTGCACAGCGTGGGCGACGTGGACACCCTGGCTGAGCGGATCCTCGCCTTCACATCAGGTTCCGGGACGCGCGCCTCCGCTCAGCTATCGAGACGGGAAGCAGAGGTACTGGAGTTGGTTGTCGAGGGGTACCGGAACGCGGAGGTGGCCGAACGCCTCGTGCTCAGCGTCCGTACCGTGGAACGGCACCTGCTGAACGCCTACATGAAGCTGGGTGTGCGCGGCCGGACCGAGGCAGCGGCCCGCTGGCGCCGGAGCGACACAGATGAAATGCCGCCGACTGCGTAGTCCTACGCAGCATGGAGCCGGCTGCTGGACGTAGGGGCTGCGTGCATGGCCGCACAGCTACGCAGCGCCGCCGATGCGCCTGCATCACCATTCTTCGTACGGTCCGGGCATGACGACATCTTCCCCGCCGGAGACTCTGCTTCAGCTTTCCAGCGCGCACGTCTCCGCCCGCGCCCTGCACGTGATTGCCGAACTCGGCATAGCCGACCTGCTCGACGAGGAAGCCCGGACTATCGACCAGCTGACGGCCGGCGCTGCCGTCGATGCAGACGGGGTAGAACGCCTTCTTCGACTCCTGGAGTCGCACGGCGTCTTCGCCCGCGACCACAGTGACCGCTGGCAGCACACGGAGGCATCACGATGGCTGCGCTCGGACCACCCCATGTCGATGCGCGCCTTTGCCCGGATGATGGGCATGCCGTTCGGCTGGGATCGTTCACCGCCCTGGATCACGCGGTCCGTACCGGGAAGCCAAGCATTCGCACTCTCCATCCGGAGGGTGCCTGGGCCTACCTCGAGGGCCACCCCGACCAACAAGCCATCTTCCAACAGTCGATGACGGCCAAGGCCCAGGACGACATTCCAGCCATCCTCGCGGCCTACGACTTTTCCCGGTACCAGCGCATCGCGGATGTTGCAGGTGGTCGCGGACATTTGATCCGCTCTGTCCTCGACTGCTATCCGGATCTCGCCGGTGTCCTGTTCGACCTGCCCCGAGTCGCCGACGAGGTGCCACCCGAGGCGCGGCTCGAGGTCGTCTCCGGGGACTTCTTCGTCGACCGACTTCCCGTCTGTGACGCCTACCTCCTCATGAATGTCCTGCATGACTGGGACGACAAGGACGTGAACCGCATCTTGCGAGCCATCGCCGAGGCCGGACGTCCATCCGGGGCGACCGTACTCGTGCTCGAAGTGGTTCTCCCGGACGGACCTGCACCCCACTGGTCCAAGGTGCTCGACGTCATGATGCTGGCACTCACCGGTGGCCGGGAGCGCACACTCGGCGAGTACGAGGCGTTATTGACCACCGCCGGGATGCAGCTGTTACGCCTGATTCCGACCACCACGCCCTTCTCCATCATCGAAGCCCGGGTGTGACGACGGTGCCTTCCGGCGGACTAGTCCGCACGCAACAACAACGTCGCCGACGTTTTCTCCGCGGTGTCGGCGGTCGCGACAGCTCCAGCTGTGCGGAGTTCGTCCGGCCCGGAGTGGGCCCAGGACACTCCGATGGTGGCCAGGCGGTGGGCGGCGGCACCGTGTACCTCGTGCCTCCGGTCCCCGACCATCATTGGCGACAAGTCCGGCCGAGGCGCCGGTCGGTCCGCCAGCCTGGTCGGCGCCGTCACCTCGAAGTAATCGGCCAGGGCCGAGGACAGATGTTCGGTGATTCCGGTGGCCGAGTCGACCAGGGTCCCGTCGAGATCGAGCAGGACCGTCGGAGAAGCCACGCATTGCACCGTACGCACGACCATCGACGTCCGCCCTCAGTTGCCAAGAGCGTCCACTGCGGCGTACGCGCTGCGTATGCACGCCGGGACGCCGACTCCGTCGAAGGCCGCCCCGGCGACGGCCAGGCCCGGGACCTGACTGACGGCGGCTCGTACCGTTGCTACCCGGTCGAGATGCCCCACGGTGTACTGCGGCAGCCCGCCGCCCCAGCGGGTGACCGAACCCGCGGTCGGCGCCCCCGTCAGGTTCAACAGTTCGGCCACCTCCTGTCCGGCGTCGGCCAGGAGTTCCGCGTCGCTACGGCGCAGCGCACGCTCCTCGCCGATCCGGCCGACCGACGCGCGGACGAGCACACCCTGCCCGGACAGGTGCTGCCACTTGTTGGACGAGATCGTCACCGCCTTGACCAAACCCCCGGCCTCGGGTGGGACGAGCAGTCCACTGCCCATCGGTAGTAACGCCTGCCCGGACGGCCAGCTCAGCGCGAGGATGGCCATGCTGGCCATCGGGATCTCGGCCAGGGCGCTGGCCGCGTCGGGGGCCAGCGGCCCGAGCAGCCGGGCCGCGTTCGGAGGCGGCACGGCGATCAGAACCGCTTCGGCCTCGATGAATGTGGCTGCCGACGCGGGGCCGCAGTCGAGGCGGTAGCCGGTCCCGGTTCGGCGGATCGCCCGAACGGTTGTGCCTAGGCGGACCTCCGCGCCGGATCGGTCGACAAGCGCCCGGGCCAGAGCGGCCAGCCCGCCGCGGAGGGTCGCGAAAACCGGCCCGGCACCTGGATCCCGCCGGATCGAGGCTGCCGCCCGCAGCACCGAGGGCTCGTGTTGCAGCGCTTGGGCCAGCGCCGGCATCGTGGCCATGATCGACAGTGCATCCGCGCGGCCCGCGTATACCCCGCCGAGGAGGGGCTCGATCAACAGGCCGACCAGCTCGTCGCCCAAGCGCGGGCGTAGAAAGCCGCCCACCGATTCGTCGTCGGTCAGCGCTGGACCGGGTGCGTCCGGCTCCGCGCGGATCCGGTCCAACGATGCCGGACTGAACAGCTCGCTGCCGACCAGGTCGTCGACCGACGCGGGAACTCCGAGCACAGTCCCAGTCGGGATCGGGTGGTGACGCCCGTTGAGTGCGATCGAGGCGGACGTTGTGCTCGGTTGGACGACGTCCGCGGTCAGGCCGACCGCATCGATCAGGTCAAGAGCTTCGGGTACGACCGCTAAGACCATCTCGGCGCCGACGTCGTAGCGGTGTCCGGCGAAGTCGACCGTGTGCAGCTTGCCGCCGACTCGATCGGCGGCCTCCAGCACGCTCACCTGATCACCCGGGTGCCGTCGGCGGTGCTCAAAGGCCGCGGCCAGCCCGGTGATCCCGGCCCCGATGACCACGACGTGCCGCATCGAGTCGAACCTCCCTCGGCCCCACCGCCGTTATGCACACAACGTTCCGCGACGGGCCCGATCTCCGGACCTTATGCGCATAACGTCCCACGATCTGTCGGCGTCACGAATCGGTCACGTCGGCAACCTGTCCGGGCGGAGCGGCGTCTTCACCAGCAAGACGACCCGGAGGTTCCCATGACTGCACCCGTGCCACAGTTCCGAGCGATCCACGCGACCTGGAGCCGGACCATCCTCGGCGTGCTCGGCCTGGCCCTCGGGCTGGTCGCGCTCACCGGCTGTTCCAGCGACGGGCTGCAAGATCGCGGCACCTCCGGCGCCGTTGCTCCGGGTTATGGGGAGTCCCCGGATCAGGACGTGTCAGCCCCGGACGAGGCGGTCGGCGGAGGTGGAGCTGGAGGTGATCTGCCGGAGAACGCACCGACCGGTGGGACAACACTGTCCGAACAGATCGTGCGGACAGGTGACCTCTCCGTCGAGGTGGACGACGTCACCGCGGCCGCGAACCGGATCACCGCAGTCGTCGATGCCGCTGGCGGGAACATCGGGCTCGACCAACGGTACGGCGAGGCCGAGGATGGAAGCGCTGACTTGGTCGTGCGCGTTCCACCGGAGCGCTTCGACGACCTGCTCGAGACCATCAGCGACCTCGGGGAGGAGCTGTCGAGGTCGGTATCAGCGCAGGACGTCAGCACGGCCGTGGCAGACGTCGATGCCCGCGTGGAGAGCTTGCGCAACTCCGTGGATCGACTGTTGGCCCTGGCCGCCCAAGCAGTCTCGGTCAGTGATCTGATCGCCATCGAGGCGGAACTGAGCAACCGTCAGGCAGAGCTCGAATCACTGCAGGCCCAGCAGCGGGAGCTCTCCGATCAGGTCAGCCTGGCCACACTGAGCGTCGCGCTGACCGCTTCCAGCGACGCGGACACCGACGACACCGGGTTCCTGGCCAGTCTCGGAGACGGCTGGAACGCCCTGCTCGACACCGGCCGCGGCCTGCTCTCACTCGTCGGGCTACTGCTTCCCTGGCTGGCGTTGCTCGCGGTGCTCGCCCTGCCGCTGTGGTTCGTCGTACGGCCTCGGCGGTCTGCTGCCCGGCCGGCCGGAGCGTTGGAGCGGCTGCCCGACCAACAAGGCGGTGCGCCCGACAGCGCGCGCGAAGCGGTCAGTGAGCCGGCAGCGAGTGCACCAGGTCGACAACCCGAGTGAGGACCTCCGGATCGGTCTGCGGCAGGACCCCATGGCCGAGATTGAAGATGTGCCCGGGTGCGACCCCCCCTTGATCGACGACCTCGCGTACGGCTTCCTCGATCACATCCCAGTCAGCCAGCAGGATGGCCGGGTCGAGGTTTCCCTGTACTGGATGCCCGGGTCCGATCCGGCTGACGGCTTGGGCCAGTGGCACCCGCCAGTCGACTCCGATGATCTCCGCGCCGGCCTGACCCATCAGTCCGAGCAACTCGCCGGTGCCGACACCGAAGTGGATCCGCGGCACATCGAGATCCTCCAGGGAGGCGAAGACCCTTCGGCTGTAGGGCAGCACGTAGCGCTCGTAAGCCGCGGCCGGCAGGGCTCCGGCCCAGGAGTCGAACAGTTGCAACACCCTGGAACCGGCCGCTGCCTGGACCCTCAGGAAGACGCTGGCGTACCCGGCAAGGGTGCTGAGGAGCTCGTCCCAAAGCTCCGGCCGGCCGTACATGAAGGCCTTGGTCAGCGCATGGTCCTTGGACGGGCCGCCCTCGATGAGATACGCGGCGAGGGTGAACGGCGCACCCGAGAAGCCGATCAGCGGGGTGCTGTCGAGTTCGGTGACGAGCCGACGTACGGCGGTGTCAAGGAAGTCGAGACCTGCCGGATCGAGCTGGGGCAGCGCTCGGACGTCTTCGAGTGAGCGCACCGGTTTCTCGACGACCGGTCCGACGCCAGGCACGATGTCCACGTCGATGCCGGCGACCACCAGGGGGACCACGATGTCGGAGAACAGGATCGCGGCATCTACTCCGTGTCGGGTGACCGGCTGCAGGGTCAGCTCGGTCACCAGATCCGGATCCTGGCAGGCCTGCAGCATCGCGGTGCCTTGGCGTCGCGCGCGGTATTCCGGAAGGGAGCGGCCAGCCTGGCGCATGAACCAGACCGGCAGATGCTCAGGGCGCCGCCCGCGTGCGGCGGTCAGAAGCGCGCCATCGGGATCGCTGCTGCTCGGCTCGCTGCTGCTCGGCTCGGTGTTGGTCGGCTCGCTGCTGCTCGGCTCGGTGTTGGTCGACTCGGAGTTGGACATTGCCAGGGATCTTCGCAGACCCTTCAGCCGGCCGCGGCAGTGTCACCGGAGCTACGCATCGCCTTGCCTGGGCCGGTTCGGCGCGTCGAGAGTCGCCTCTTGACGCGACCGACCTACGCTCGGAGGTGATGAGCGATGCAAGGTCCAGGCCGCAGGGCCCCGTTCCTGCGGTCTTCAGCGATGCGATCGCCAGCCTACGCACGGTGCGCCCACGTCTGGAGATCGTTCTCGACGAGATCGCCGGACCGGCCAGGTTGGCACCGTACTCGCACGCCCTGGGTGCCGAGGTCAGCGTCGACGGGGAGGAGATCGCCACCGGTCGGTTGGTCGTGCTGCACGATCCCGACGGCCAGGCCGGGTGGGACGGAGTGCTGCGGATCGTCGGGTTCCTCACCGCCGAGACCGATGCGGCGTTGGCCTCCGACGAGCTGTTTCCCGAGGTGGGCTGGAGCTGGTTGCTCGAAGCGCTGGACACGCGTGGCGCCGTGCACACCGCAGTGGGTGGGACGGTCACCTCCACGGTGTCCACCCGTTTCGGTGACATCGCGGGACCGCAACGCAGCGTCGACGTGGAGATCCGAGCCTCCTGGACCGCCCTGACCTTTGATCTCGCCCCACATCTTGATGCCTGGCTCGACGTCCTCGGCTGCGCAGCCGGCCTTCCACCCCCCGGCGTACGGCTAATCAGCCCTCCGCTCACCGACGCCGAATCAGGCAGGTCCCTGCCGCAGTGAGCTCACTCGACAGCTCGGTGCCAGAACAGGACGACGTGAGCCCGACCCGGCGTCGCAGGACCCGTGGCCGCACGGCAGAGACCTCCGCCGTCGTGTCCCGCGGCGATCTGGTCGGGTTGGTCGAACAATCCACACCGCGCGAACCGTGCGAACCGGTAGCCCCGGTCGATGAGCTCGATCCGGTGGAGCTGGTCGACGACCCGCCGGAGGCTGAGTCCTCCGCGATCGCCCTGACCGAACCCCTAGACGGCGTACCGGAGCCACTGACCACGGCGCGGCAGGTCATCGACTACGCCGCACGACTGGCTGCTGGTAGCGGTCCGGTCGCCGTGGATGCCGAGCGAGCCTCTGGCTATCGCTACGGGCAGCGCGCCTATCTCGTCCAGATTCGCCGCCGGGGTGTGGGTACGGCCCTGATCGACCCGATCGCCGTGCCTGACCTCGGTCCGATACAGCGGGCCATCGGTGACTCGGAGTGGGTGTTGCACGCCGCGAGTCAGGACCTGGTCTGCCTGGCCGAAATCGGCTTGGCGCCCGCGCTGCTGTTCGACACCGAGCTCGGCGCCCGACTGGCGGGGTTCGCCCGCGTCGGACTCGGCGCCCTGGTCGAGGAACTGCTCGAGCTCCGACTGGAGAAAGGTCATTCCGCCGCGGACTGGAGCACCCGACCCCTACCGCGAGACTGGCTCATCTATGCCGCCCTCGACGTCGAGGTGCTGATCGAGTTGCGTGACAAGGTCCGCGAGCGGCTTGTCGAAACCGGCAAGCTCGCCTGGGCAGAGCAGGAGTTCGCAGCCCTGTTGGCCGCTCCGGCACCTGCGCTGCGGATCGACCCCTGGCGCCGTACCTCTGGCATGCATTCGTTGCGTAGCCGTCGCCAACTTGCCGCCCTCCGCTCGCTGTGGACGGCGCGCGACGACGTTGCCCGACGCCGCGACATCGCACCGGGACGGATCCTGCACGACAGGGCGATGATCGCCGGCGTCCTTGCCGACCCGGCCAGCCCGGAGGCGATGGTGAGTCTGCCGGTTTTCCGCGGGCGAGCGAACCGAAAACTGATTCCGACCTGGTACGGCGCCCTGCAACAGGCACGCGCGCTCCCCGACCGCGACCTGCCGCCGTTGACCCTGCCCGGCAGCGGGCCACCGCCTCCCAACCGCTGGGCTGAGCGAGAGCCGGCCGCAGCTGCACGACTGGTGGCAGCCCGCCAGGTGATGGCTCACCTGGTGGCTACGCACGACATCCCGGTCGAGAATCTCTTGAGCCCGGACCTCCTGCGGCGCATGGCGTGGACACCGCCGACGCCCCTCAACCAGGACACAGTGGCTCAACGCCTGCATGACGGGGGGGCGAGGCCATGGCAGGTGAGCCTCATCGCTGACCCTCTGGCCGAGGCGTTGGCCGTCGACGTCACCCCCGCCGACGCGACTCGTGAGGACACCGCCCCCATCGAACCCGCGCCGAGTGAGTGAGCCGGGCGCGAACGGACAAGCGAGGATCCGACGCCCAGCAGGGGATCGCCCCCGAGGGCTCACCGTGTCATAGCTCTCTTGGTCGTCGCATCGATGACCTCTCCTGCGGCGTTACCCTCGCGTCAGTGTGAGGGTGACGTTGCCGCTTCGCGGTGGTTGGGTCCTGATCATTGGATGTCTGGCTCGTAGCCTCGGTGCCGCTTTTGGGTTGGCATGCGTGCGTTTTGTCGGCATCTGGTGTAACGGACCGGCCGGCGTGACTTGATAGGAGCGTGGCATCGCTCCCA